>Ga0074046_10001367_pt1 | contig 22141 bp, 16 predicted proteins | sample BogForMeECP23OM3_FD_94441 | JGI IMG/M metagenome (GOLD analysis project Ga0074046, IMG submission 94441) | Bog forest soil microbial communities from Calvert Island, British Columbia, Canada - Bog Forest MetaG ECP23OM3 | ecosystem: Environmental > Terrestrial > Soil > Wetlands ...
GGCGGGAACGGCGCCCATCCAATCCCAGCGAAACATTGGCAAGGCATACTACGAGCAGGGCAAATACATTGAGGCGGTCGGGGAGTTCCAGAAGGTAGTAGCTTCGGTGAAGGCACTGGCAACCGACCACTTTAATCTTGGACTCGCTCTCATGCAGGCCAACAAGCTGGACGAGGCTTTGGGGGAACTCACCACCGCAAAGCAGATGGACCCCAAGCTGGTCGCAGCCGATTACAACCTGGGCATCCTCTACAAGCGCGAGCTTCGATATCCCGACGCCGAGGCAGCGCTGAAGCGGGTGGTTGCGGCCGATCCGGAGGACCCTGCGGCATGGTTCAACCTCGGAACCGTTTACTTCGCCGAGAAGCGACTGGAGGACGCGCTGGCGGCGCACCAGCACGTGGTCAATATGGGTTTCGGCAAGGGGCAGAACTTTTACGTGGCCTCGCTTTTCCACACTTTCACCACTTACGTGCGCCTCAAGCGTGACGAGGACGCGCAGAAGGCCTTGAAGATTCACGAAAAGATGAGAGACAGGGTCCCCGGGATTTCACTCCAGAACCCGGCCCTCGAAGGAGGAAAATACGGCGCCATCCTCATCCCCGCCGTGCCCCCTTCAGAACTCGTGCAGAGATCGGGCCTCGAAAAGGTGACCTTTGCCGAGATCTCGGAGCGCCTGGGCCTGACGTTGCCGGCCCAGCAAAGTCCTTCGGCGGACTCCCAAAGCCCCATCAAAGCGGTGGATTATTCGCTGGATTACGCGCGGCGAAATCTGGTTCCGCTCTTTGGGCCTTCCATCGCTTTCGGCGACTACAACAGCGACGGCCACACCGACATCTACGTCGTCAACCCCGCCGGCGCCAACCATCTTCTGCGCAACAACGGGGACGGGACTTTCACCGACGTGACGGACAAGGCGGGCGTGGCCGGGACTGGCGCCGATGTCTCCGCCACCTTTGCCGACTACAACAACAGCGGCAAGCCCAGCCTTTTCGTGGCCGGGCTGGACGGAGTGCGGCTCTATCGCAATCTCGGCGATGGAACTTTCCAGGATGAGACGGAAAAGGCAGGGCTGCATCCGATTCCCGGCGAGTTGGAGACTCAGGCTGTGCTGTTCGATGCGGACGTGGATGGTTTCCTGGACCTTGTGGTCACGGCGTACACGAATTTGAACGATCCGCCCAAGAAAGACTCTTTCCTTTTCCCCAACGATTTCGCCGGCGCCGCAACGCACTTCTATCGCAACAACGGCGACGGCACCTTCACCGAGATCACACCCTCCACAGGGCTGGCTTCCGCCAGGGGACGCATGCGCGGCGCCGTCTTCGCGGACTTCGATAACGACGGCTACACCGACCTCTGCCTGTTCCGTGACGACGGCCCTCCCTTGCTCTACGCCAACCTGGGTGAGGACAAGTTTGTGAGCCGGAGCGCCGAGGCTGGAGGGGCGTTTACAAAGTGGGTTGCCTACGGGGTACAGGTTGCGGATTTCAACCACGACGGTCGTTTCGATCTGGCGCTGTGGGGACCGAAAGGCGTCCAAGTCCTGATGAACAGGGGTAATTGGAAATTCGCTCCCCTTGCGCCTCTCCCGCTCGTTTCCGCCCCAACGGGTTTCTTTGCTTTTCGCGGCACGGTTGTGGATGCGAATGGCGACAGCTTTGCGGACCTGCTGGCTCTCGATGCCAGCGGCAAGTGGCGACTGCTCGTCAATCACTCCGGGAAGTTCCGCGAGGGGAACGTCAGCATTCCTGCCAGTTCGGCAACCGGCGTCGCCACGCTCAGCCCCACCTGGTTGAGCAATCCCGGCAAGCTGGACCTGGTAGGGCTCAGCCCGAACGGCCAATTGCTGGCCTTCGAGAAAGAAGGTCCCACCCCTCGCTGGCTGGAAATGAAGCTGATGGGCTACAAGAGCAACGCCCAGGGAATCGGCAGTCTGGTCGAGATCAAAGCGGGGAATTATTACAACAAGGTAGTAGTAACAGGAAGCCCGCTCAGGATTTTTGCCGGGGACCTCTCCCGGGTTGACGTGGTGCGCGTCACCTGGCCCAATGCCGTGATCCAGAACTGGATCGACGTCCCCACCGACAAGCCGATTGACGTCCGTGAATCCGAACGCCTGGCTACCTCCTGCCCACTCCTTTACGCCTGGAACGGGCAGCGCTACGCTTTCGTGACGGATGTCCTGGGCGTAGCCCCGCTGGGAGAGTTGGCCCCGGACGGCACTCGAATTAAGCCATTTCCCGAAGAATTTGTGCGCCTCCCGGGTGACCTACGGGCCCAAAACGGCCAATATGTTTTCCAGCTCACCGACGAGTTGAGGGAAGTCGATTTGTTTGACCAGCTTCGGCTTCTGGCGGTGGACCATCCGGCCTCCCAGGAGATCTACTCCAATGAAATCTATTCTTCTTCGCCTCAGCCCCCAACCCTTTATTCTGTTCGCGAAAAGCGCTTCCCCGTTTCGGCCGTGGACGATCAAGACCACAACGTTCTGCCCTTGCTGCTGAAGCAGGACGGCCAGTATCCTGCCGGCTTCGCTCACCACCGTATCCTGGGCCTCGCTGACCTTCATACGCTCACCCTGGATTTAGGAGACCTGCCCCCCTCCGCCCGTGTCTCCCTGTGGCTGAATGGCTGGGTGTTCTGGACGGATTCGAACGGCTCGCGCGCCTTGATGTCCAATAAGCAAATCCAGATGATTTCTCCTTACCTGCAAGTCCGTAACGCGCAGGGAGAATGGGAAACCGTGATTCCGGATATGGGCTTGCCGAGCGGCACCCGCCGTACCATGCGGGTGGACTTGACCGGCAAGTTCCTCACCGCCGACCATCATGTGCGCATCGTAACCAACCTGTGCGTTTACTGGGACCAGATCTTTTTCTCCCTCGACGATGCCAGGGCCCCCGCGCCAACCGAACTCCCACTGCTCTCCGCGGACCTGCATTATCGCGGATTCTCGACCCCCCTCAGCGACCCTGAACACCTTCGTCCCGATTCGTTCGATTATGAAAACGTGCTTGCCTACGCCCCCTGGAATCCCATGCGGGGCAAATACACGCGCTACGGCTCGGTGGAGAAATTGCTCGCCCACGCTGACGACCAGTTGGTGGTGATGGCTACGGGTGACGAAATCACGGTGAGATTTGACGGCAGAAGGCTCCCGCCGCTCCAGCCCGGATGTATACGAGATTTCTTCCTTTACACCCACGGCTGGGCAAAGGACGGCGACCCTAACACTGCTTTTGCCTGGACCGTACTGCCCTTGCCCTTCCGTAAGATGGCAAACTACCCGCCCGCAGAGACGGACCCCGTGCCTTCCGACGACGATTACCGCCGCTACTTGCGCGAGTATTTGACCCGTCCCCGGATTGCGCTGATTCCGCCACTCGCCCCCGCGGTCGAGCCAGGGATGTAGGCGGGGGCTAGGGACTGGGGGCTAGGGACTGGGGGCAGTAGGTTATTTTTGCCATTTGCCTTTTGCCATTTGAATTTTGAACTTCTTTTCCAGGACGAGCAGATCAAATGGCAAAAGTCAAATGGCAAAAATAACTTACTGCCGACTGCCTAATGCTTATTGCCCACTGCCTACTGTTCTTCCCCAGCCCCCAGCACCCAGCCCCTGGCCCAGGCTCCTCAACGCCCGCAGCACTTCTTAAACTTCTTTCCGCTCCCGCACGGACAGGGATCATTCCGCCCCACTTTAGGTTGAACTCGGCGAATCGGTTCCGGCCGCCAGAGACTGGCCTGAGGCAGACTAGGAGGCGTTTTGCGACGGCCAGTGCTCAAAGCGTCTTTGTCAAAGCACGCCCACCAACCCATGTCCTCCCCCACGTCCGCGATCATCTGGCGGTGGTCCTTCAAACTTGCGATGGCCGCTTCCTTGCCGAGCTCAAGAGCACATTCAATGTCCTTCCATCCAACGTAACCAGGCTCGACCAGACCGTCTTCATAAGCCTGACGGATCTCTTCCACAACCTCCTCAGGACAGAGATCCGCACAGGCACTCACCAAGCCATTCCACGCCTGGCTCGGCCTTCGGTCCAACTTGTGGAACAAGCTGCTGAAGTGACCCATGACCTCTTCCCGTGTTCGCTGGCCGCACACCACCAGTGTCACAAGACCATCCATGGCCGCCGAGCGCACGTATCCATTGGCTTGCTCGTTTTCCACCAGCGAAGTCATGCCACCCATGTCCCCGTCTGAAACCGACGCCAGAATCCTGCCCAGATCCTCTGTAACAAGATCGCCTGCCAAGTCAAATGGCATTTCGCCCGGGGCGGAAAAGATCCGGACGAGCAGTGGGTAGGCTCGCGTCTCCCGGAATTGAGCCAGCAGATACATAGCGTAAATGTGGATGAAGCGGCCCCCATCGGATGCGAACGGCTCTGGATCTCTGGCCACCTCTTCAAGAATTCCAAGCAGCGCCGGCACGATCTCATCGCGGTGGTCAATGGCTTCCTGAATGGCGGCTCTTGGGAAGTAGCCCTCATTTCGTTCCAGGTGCGAAAGAATTTCCTTTAGGTTCATACGGCTCCGTACAAGAGTAAAACTGGGTGCGACGACCATGCTAATGCTGTCGTGCTACTCCCGTCAAAGCCGTTCAGGCCAGGCCCCATGGGCGGTTTAGGGACCAGTGGCGCGCTGGAGACCTCAGGTCCCCTCTCATGCTGCGGTACCGAAATGCATGACACAGGGTTGGGCGCTGGTGTAGTGCCCACGAAATACCTCGACAACGCTTCGACCGTAGCGCCGGCATCCTGCCGGTCCCGCGAGGCGGGACCGCCAAGATGGCGGCGCTACGTTGTCCACGCGGATTTGGGATCGCTGCTGCGATGCCCTCATTTTTCGGTTGACGCCCCTGTGTACTAGGTGAAATAGTACACGCATGATCCCGTTCCGCCTTTCATTCCAGCCCGGCATCTCCCTTTATGAGCAAGTCGTCTACGCCGCCAAGAAGGCTGTTGTATCCGGGCAAATGCGGCCAGGCGAGCCCTTCCCCTCGGTTCGGACCTTGAGCAAGGAGCTCAAGATCAACCCGAACACTGCCCACAAGGTAGTCACACACCTGGTGAACGAGGGGCTCCTGGAGGTCAAACCGGGTCTCGGAACAGTCGTCGCTGCTCTGCCTCCCTCCACTGCCGGCGAGCGTAGTCGTCTGCTGCGGACGGAACTCGAGCAACTGGTTGTGGAAGCCAAGCGGCTGGGCATGCGGCTTAACGATGTCGCGGATGCCCTTGCTGAACACTGGAAGAGGCTGGACGCAACCGGCGAAAGGAGCAGGCCATGAGTGTCGTCCGTACTCGCGAGCTCTCGAAATCATTTCGCCACACGCATGCGGTCGAGAAGTTGAATCTGGAGATCCCGGAAGGTTCCATCTTCGCTCTTGTGGGGCCCAACGGCGCGGGCAAGACAACTACGATCAAGACTCTCATGAACATTCTGCGCCCCAGCGCCGGGACCGCCGAAGTCCTCGGAACCAATTCGCGGCGCCTCGGTGCTGCGGAGTTTTCTCAGATTGGCTACGTCTCGGAAAACCAGGAGTTGCCTCTCTGGATGACGGTTGATTACTTGATGTCCTGGCTCAGACCCTTCTACCCGGATTGGGACAATGCCTGGGCCGAAGAACTGCTTCGGCAACTGGACCTGCCCCGTGGCCGCCGGCTGCAAGAGCTTTCGCGAGGCATGCGGATCAAGGCGGCATTGGCTTCATCGCTCGCCTATCATCCCAAGCTGATTGTCTTGGACGAGCCGTTCGCCGGCCTCGATTCACTCGTACGCGATGAGCTTATCGAAGCTCTCCTGGAACGCTGCGCGGGTGCGACGGTCATGATCTCTTCTCATGATCTCGCGGAAATCGAAACCTTCGCGAGTCACATAGGTTATCTTGACGACGGGTGCTTGCGTTTTTCCGAAGAGATGTCGTCGCTCGCGGCGCGTTTCCGCGAGATTGAGATCACGTTTGACGAGCCGCCGCCTTTGCCCACACCCTGGCCACAGGGGTGGCTCGACCCGACCCAGAGTGCCGCCGTTCTTCGCTTTGTCGACGCGCAGTTCAATGCCGATTCCACGCCCGCGGAAATCCGTCAAGCCTTTCCGTCGGCGCGCGCGGTGTCTATTAACCCCATGCCCCTTCGGGCCATCTTCGTTTCCCTGGCGAAGTCAGCCCGGAAGGCAGCCTGACTGGGAGAACGCACCATGCGACAAGCCTGGCATATTTTCCTGAAGGATGTCCGAAGACTCCGATACGAACTTATCGTGATATTGGCGATGACTGCGGCTTACGCTTGGTTGCAGGGACATTGGAGTCCACTCTACAGCGCGCAAAACGGGAGGGTGAACCTAACGGCTGGCCTGCTACGTGGTTTTCTGTTGCCGATGGCTTGGTGGTATTTGGCCTCCCTGGCCGTCTACGGAGAGCCGTTGCCCGGAGATCGACAGTTCTGGGTTACGAGGCCCTATCGTTGGACCAGCCTGCTTGGGGCCAAGCTGCTCTTCATTGTGGCCTTTGTGAATTTCCCCCTCCTGCTCGCCGACTGTTTCATCCTGACCCTGCAAGGATTTCATCCTTGGGCCAATCCTGGGGGCCTCCTTTGGCACGAAGTCGCGGTCTTTGCCGTACTTCTCCTGCCCATGCTCGCGCTGGCCTGCATCACCACCAGTTTCGCACGCGTGGTGTTGGTGGTTCTGGCAATCATCGTCTCCATCGTTGTCCTAGAAACTGTTCTCAGCCCCTTTGGGGACGCAATGATGGTTGGGATCAGCGTTGGGGGCGTGTGGGATGGTTCGTTGGTCTGCCTGGTCTTGCTCTCGGCCGCGCTGGCCATCATGATCCTTCAGTACCGCGCCCGGCGCACCGGGGTTTCTCGCATGATTTTCGTGGCGGCTGTGCTGCTCGTGCTGTGCGGCGGTAGAATCCTGCCTCGGGACACAAGCTTCGCCTTACAGTCGTGCCTCCTCAAATCGCACCTCGATACGGCATCCATCGCCGCCGTTTTCTCACCGGGAAGCGGCCCACCGCCAACAGAGTCGCCCGCGCCTCAGGGCACTGTGCGCGTGAGTTTGCCGGTTCGTCTCTACGGCGTGCCCTCCGGAACCACGGCCGTGGTCGACGCGATGTGGACAGAGTTGACTCTGCCCAACGGCAAGCCCTTGAACACGTCGCTGTTCTTCGGAGAAACCCCGCCTGACACGGTTTGGCATGACGCCCTAGTGGAGCGCAGCGTTTTCGAGCGGTGGAAGAGCACACCTGTGCGGCTCCACCTCACTATTCACCTGACGGTGCTCGGTAATCCTCACACGGAGGACATGCCGCTGGGGGGTGGTCCGCGTCGCGTGCCGGGTGTCGGACTGTGCGAGTTCGATTTGCAGGGACCTGACCGGGCCGCGCTTAGTTGCCGGGCGCCGTTTCGCCAGCCCGCCTACGTCCTAGCGCGGTTCGACAGATACGATAAGGAAGTGCCCAGGGAGCAGCAGCGAGTGGATTACTCACCCTATCCGGCTGAGTTTGGCATCAGCCCGATTTCAGAGTACAGTTGGCCCGTACCGACAGGCGCCACAACCCTGGCTTTCACTACCATGAAGCCTCTTGCCCACATTCGCCGCGAACTCGACATCCCGAAGGTGCAATTAGCAGGATTTGCTAACTAACGGCTTGAACAGAGGCTCCGCCCCATATATGCGGATCTTTTAGAGAAGGACCCACGGCCAGGAGAGTGCTCACAGCGGCTACCAGCATCAGACCTGTAGATTGCGCAGGTAGGGAACGCTGGCCCTCATCATCTCCAGGCTCATCTCGACGAAGTAGTTCTTTATGCCGCCCGTCTTCGCCGCGGTAAAGATTTTTTTCCAATCGAGGGTGTCCTGGCCCACCGGGGTTATTTTCCTGGTTTTCGCCGACCAGCCCTGCACGTGCATCGAAATGAAGCGACCCGGGTACTTGGTGAAGTACTCGGCTGCGTCGTAGCCTTGGCTGATCGTGGAGACCTGGAACTGGAACTTGACCAGCCTCGGATCGAGAAGGTTAAACAGTAAGTCATAGGTGCGCTGGCCGTCGACCTTCGTGAGCTCAAAGTCCTCATTGTGAAGGCCCTGCTGGATGCCGGCCTTGGCAGCCTCTTCGCCCATTCTGTTGTATTCATCGGCTGCCCGCTTCACGTCATCCATCGTCGGGTTCCGAGGCCCCTCGAGGCTTGGCACGATCATTTGCGTCAGGCCGACGTCTTTTGCCCAGGCAATGCTGCCTGCCTGATTTTTCCTGAGTTCCTCGATGCCGAAGTGAGAGCTCACACAAGTGACGCCTGAATCGCCCAAAATCTTCCGTAGCTCGGCCCCTGAATATTTGCCAATGCCGGCGAACCCGGAGTCGGCGTAACCCACCGGCGAGCACAGCTCGATCGTCTGAAATCCGGCCTCGGCAAGCTGCTTGATCGTGCCCGGAAAGTCCTTGGCGATCATCCTCCTGACGGGCCACGTCTGACACCCAATGGGCATGCCAAGCGGATTGGCACGAAGTACCCGTGTGCCCGCGGAAAGCAAGCCAGCCACAGCGGCACCCTTCGCCCCAACCTTGAAAAACTCTCTTCTCGAAATTGCGGACATACACGCCTCCTTATGCGTTCATGATGGTGTCCCTCGAAGGTGGACTCGGCCTCCTGCGCGGGACTGAAACGGTGGTGATAGTTGTGGCGGCGAATTTTATGTCGCCATCGCCGTATTGAATCGGCTGGAAGTGTGGCGATACAAAATGGTCGCTACGTCTCCGGGGACGATTTTTTGAGCACGCCGTCAAATCTTGTAAGCGCTCCGATACGCCGGATCAATGTAGTCGTTGAGTTTCTCAGAATTCGTGACTCGCATGTTGGTTGTATCCCATTCTACCAACTCCCCGGGGAAGCGTTGCGCAATGCAACCGAGCAAAAAGGCTTCGGTCACCGGACTCTGGAGTTCAAAATTGGCAAGCGGGGCCTGTGTCCCTCCCTTACATGCGGCGATCCATTGATCGATGGAAGGGTTGGTCCGCCATGCGCCCGGTTGCCGGGGCGGCGCTCGGTACTGGTATTTCGGGGATTCCGGATAAACCCGAGGGTAGTTACCATCAAATCCGGCAAGCAAGATGCCTTTGTCGCCGACGTACATAATGCCCTCGTTCTCTTCGCCGCCCGAGAACAATTTCTGGTCGCGTTCTTTGAGACCTGCAGGGCGTGGAGGCCACAGGCCTCCGTCATACCAGGACATGCGCAACGCCGGGCGGTTGCCGTTGGCCGGAAAATTCAGGTGGACCATGGACGCTTTCGGGAAGGTCTCCTCCCAGCTTTCGCTGGAGCTGGCCTCCACCGAGACGGGCGGAGTGAGATTGAGAATCTTGAACACGCCGGCAAAGCTGTAACAGCCCATATCGCCGAAAGAGCCACAGCCGAAGTCATGCCAGCCTCGCCAGACAAAGGGTAAATACGCCTTGCTGAAGGGACGATCCGCCGCCGGCCCCAACCACATGTCCCAATCGAGACCTTCGGGGATCGGGTCCGCGTTCTCTGGCCGGCCGACGCCCTGCGGCCAGAAGGGGCGGCTCGACCAATTGTGGACCTCGCGCACCGTCCCGATCGCGCCGTCGGCAAGCCACTCCGAGATGATCCGTGTAGGTTCGGTGGAAGGATTGTTGACCGGCAGCGACGTCGCCACCTGCATCTCGCGAGCCGTGGCGGCCATCCGGCGCGCATCGCCGATGGTACGCGTCATGGGTTTCTGACACAGGACGTGCTTATGCTTGCGCATCGCCGTAAGCGAGATTGGGGCGTGCCAGTGGTCGGGCGTGGCGACGTAAACGGCGTCCAGGTCCTTCTCCTTGTCGAGGAGTTCGCGCCAATCGCTGTACGCGGTGCAGCCGTGATACGCACCGGAGGCGGAACCCTTCCGTGAACCGTAATAGGCTTCCACCAGCCGCTTGGCCGGCTCGCGGCCGCCGATGCCGACGCTCGTTCGGAACGTGTGAGTGAGTTGGGCCTCGCCCGGCGACGCCAGGTCTGCGCCCCAGTCTTCGTATCCTGGGCCGAGCAGCCTCCGTGCTGATTTTATGACGGCATTGTCATCGTACTCGACGTAATCCTTACTGCTCTTATTACAATCGCAAACCGCGATGACCTGGACGTCGGGGCGAGCCAGAAGACCCATCGTGACCTCGAACCCTTGGTGTCCCATACCAATCGCGGCCAGAGTGACTTGGTCGCTAGGCGGAACATAACCCGGCCCTCCAAGTACATGGCGTGGAACTATCATGAATGCGGACGCTGCGGACGCCGTCGTAACAAATTCGCGGCGTGTCAGCAGATTGGTTTTCCTATTGTTCATAGCATGGCTCCTTGGCGCGTGACTATACCCCATAGCGTCCCAAAACTCAAATGAAGCTCCCCACAACTTGTTGAGATGTGCCGGGGGTCGGGTTTTCCCGCCTGAGCGGCTCAAGGAACATCAAGTCTTTTTTGTTGATTTTTGGGTGCATTTATGATTCTGTGTCTCGAATTGTTTTCCCCTTTTGTTTGTTGTATTCTGGTCCTGGGTGGGCGATGTCACTTCGACGGAAGAAAAGGATTTCAGAAAAGCCGGTCCTGGAAGTGAGAGCAAAAGGTCCAGGCGTGCGCCGGGGCCGGATTCCCGTTCCTGATCTTATCAGGATTTGTGAAGATGCGCAAAAAGCAGTTAACCGTCAAGCAGAATCTATGGAAGGCAGAAAGACTTTACATCCCGGCCCGATTACGGACGCGATTCGGCAAGAATGTACGCTTGAATTGATCGGACTAAAACCGGGAAGTACGCGGCTCCAATTTGGGCTTGCGAAACCCCAAGTTCCGCTGTTTTGTGATCAGACAACACTGGGATCGGACGTTGTAGGGGAGGTAGCGCTCGCCATCAAGAGTTTAGGAAATGGGAAGGGCACAGCACGCGAAGTTGATGCCGGTGTACTTCAGGCCCTCTATAGCTTGGGTGCGGTAGCAGAGAGCAAGCGTATAACAGAAATCGAGTGGATATCCCCCAAAGCGGGAGAGCGAAAGCGTGTAGCGGCTCCTGTGAACAGGCGAATGCGAGAGCGAGTAGCTGCCACAATCAGTAGCCCAAGGAAGGTTCAACGGCAGATAGACGGCGTTTTGGACATGGCGGATTTCAAACCGAACGACCTGAAGTGCCGAATTGACCCGGCAATTGGGGCCTCTGTGATTTGTACCTTCGATGAAAGAGATGCAACGCAAGTTCAGTTACTCATGCGGCAACCAGTACGGGTTATCGGAGAAGCTGTCATTGCTCCTTATACGGACCGTGTTGAGACTCTTCACATTCATAATATTGAAAGGCTTCCGTCATTATCACTAGGCAAAGGGAATTTCTTCGCAGAATCTTCCCTATCAGAGCTCGCCGCCAGCCAGAAGGTAAAGCCTCTAAAAGACATCTCCACGCTTGCCAGCGGCTTCCCTCCCGATGAGGACATTGACGAGTTTCTTGAAGAGATTTACAGCGCCAGGAAGTGAGGCCGTACGTCTCCAACATCATTCCTCCCGCCCAATGAAGCAGATGCCGTTCTGTTGGACACAGATGCGTTCTCGTACATGATAAGGCCGGGCGACCCGCGCGGAGAGATCTACCGCCAAAGAGTTCAAGGGAAACTCTTGTGCATCTGCTTCATCACTGTCGGAGAACTGCTATTCGGCGCCTACAAGAAGAAATGGGGTCATGCGAAACTTGAGCATCTAAAAGCGCGGCTGAGATCAGTGACCATTGTTCCGTTTGACCTTGCGGTGTGCCAAACCTACGCAGATCTGAAGACGAGGCTCCGTGCTTCCGGGAAAGTGGTGACCGACAATGATCTCTGGATAGCAGCCTGCGCAGTGCGCCATTCCGTTCCGCTGGTATCGAATAACCGTGCTCACTTCGAGGGGATTCCAGAGCTTATCCTGATCACAGAATCTTCCGCCATTGCACAGATGCAGTCTCAGGCTAAATTGTTTAGCGAACCTAAGTCTTCCAACGAGACCACGCCGCCTTCTGCGCAATCGCCTTCCTCCGAGCCCGAGAAAGGTTAGCTGAACGCACCTTACCGCCTTTCAGTCCACCCTTGCGCCCAATCTCTGCTAGGTAGATTGACACAGCAGACCGCTCAGCTGCCGGCTGTGCTTCCTCCGTGGATAGCCTCACGATCTCATAGGCAAGTTGGTTTGGATCTTTGGGAAGAGGTTTGCTTGAGCGCCTCATGCAGTCTGTTACGGCATGCGTAGGGATTCATGCAAGCGGAATTATCGATCTGAAAAATCAAGCTGGGGTACTCCGAATTTTGAGGCAATGGCGATGGCCTTTGCCGGCCCGCGGGCTTGTCAGTCGGGCAGTGAGTTTGGAATCATTCCGCGCAGTCTCATTTTCGCGCACCTCCGTCCCAATATCGGACAGCCACCACCCGCTCAATTTCAGGCAGATTACGCGTTGTCAATAAGATACAGACCATATCGCTTGGCACCCTACGTGCTCTCTTCACGGTGGGAGAGGAGCAGGAATCATGATGCACGACCTACGCTACGCCTTACGCATGCTGGGACGCAATCCCGGCTTCGCTCTAGTCGCGATTGTTTCGCTGGCTTTGGGGATTGGGGCCAATACGGCTATCTTCAGTCTGGCGGACTATATCCTGCTTCCGCGCCTGTCCGTGCCTAACCCTTCCGGCATCATGGTGGTCCAGTCGCAATTCCGCGGCGAAAGCCTGGGAAGCATCTTCCAGTACTCCGGTGTGTCCAACCCGGATTTCGAAGATCTCCAGAAGAAGAGCAATTCCTTCGCGGGTCTGACCGCCACGCAATATTTCCAGTTTGGCTTCGCCCCAGACAAAACGGCGCAACCTCAAATGAAATTCGGGGCGCTGGTGAGCGGCAATTTCTTTGACGTTTTGGGCGTGCGCCCGGACCTGGGACGGAGCTTCCGTCCCGACGAGGACAAGGTACCGGGGCGTGATGCCGTGGTTGTCCTCGGCCACTATCTCTGGGAAAGCGACTTTGCCTCGAACCCTGAGGTTGTTGGTCGAAGCATCTACCTCAACGGCCTGCCCTTTACGGTGGTGGGTGTAGCACCGGAGTCGTTCACGGGGCCGAATGCCTGGCTGCGTGCCGACCTGTATGTCCCCCTGGCGATGCAACCCGCGCTGGCCGGCGGGTCCGAGCAGAGTGAACTCGAAATGCGCGGGCTTCGAGTGCTGACGGTCATGGGACGACTGAAGCCGGGAATCGGGTCGAGGCAAGCCGCCACCGAGACCAGGGTGATTGGCCAGCAACTCGCCCAGGCCTACCCGAAGACGAACCGCACCTGCTCGTTGGAGGTCTTGACGTACTGGCGTTCCACGAGGATTTCGACGATCATAACCCTTGGCCTTTTCATGATGGGGCTGGCCGGAGTGGTGCTTCTGATCGCTTGCGCGAACGTGATGAACCTCATGCTGAGCCGTGCCTCCGGCCGGGCGCGCGAGATCGCCGTGCGGCTGGCCATGGGAGTGGGGCGGGCGCGGCTGGTCCGCCAACTGTTGACGGAGAGCCTGGTGATCGCCATCCTGGGTGGGGGGCTGGGACTTGTTCTGGCGCAAGCGGGTGCGAATTGGTTTTCACAAATCCGCGTCCCCATCGACGTTCCCATCGTGGTCGATGTGAAACTCGACACTAACGTACTGCTGTTCGCGCTCTTGGTTTCCGTGGCGAGCGCCATCCTGTTTGGACTGGCTCCAGCGCTGCAAAGCACCCAGACTGACTTGATTTCTGCTCTGAAGTCCGGCGGAGGGGCCCGTCAGCCGACGGGCAAGCGGCGACGATTCCTGGGAAGGAACGTGCTGGTGATGGCACAGGTGTCAGCTTCGCTCCTGTTGCTGGTGGTCGCAACCCAAGCTTACCGCGGGGCGCGGAAACTTCTCTCCTCCCCGGCCGGTTTCCGCACGGACCATCTTCTCACGGCCAGCTTTAACCCCACCCTGGCTCGGGACACGACGGAGCAAACGAAGGAATTTTACCGGCGATTGCAAGAGCAGGCGCGCACTCTCCCGGGGGTGAAGTCGGTAGCTCTGACACAGGCAATGCCCATGGTCCCGTCATCACCTGCGATCCGAGTCATCCCCGAGGGTGTCCAATTGCCCACCGGGACCGAGGCGGTCAGCGTGTTTTCGGACATCGTCAGCGACGGCTACTTCCACACCCTGGGCGTGCCCCTGGTGGAAGGCCGCGAATTTGCCGCGCCCGATCGGGCGGACTCTCCGCGCGTGGTGATCGTCAACGAGCTGTTCGCCCGCAAGTACTATCCGCATCAAGACGCGATCGGAAAACGCCTGCGATTGAATAGCGCGGAGGGACCGTTCGCCGAAATCGTTGGGGTGGCGAAGCAGAGTAAGTACGTCTTCACGGTCGAGCCGCCGATGGATTACCTTTACCTCCCGCTGGCCCAGAACCCAACCCCAGGGATGACCCTGCTGCTCGAAACCGAGGGACCTTCGGCCGAATTGGCCGGGCCGCTGCGCGACCTGGTGCGATCGCTTGACTCCCGCCAGCCGATTTATGGTGTCCGCACCATGGAGGAATTCTTCGACGTGCGCGCGCATAAAACGCTCGGTTTGTTGGTCGAAGCCATGGCCGGGCTCGGGGTGCTCGGACTGGTGCTGGCGTTAGTCGGGCTCTATGGATTGATGACCTATTCGGTGAGTTTGCGGCAACGCGAGATCGGGATCCGCATGGCGGTGGGGGCAGACCCCCCCACCGTGGTTAGGATGGTGCTGAGGCAGGGGATGATTTTGGCCGGCAGTGGAGTCGTCGTCGGCTTGGCCCTGAGTCTTGCCGCGTCCAAACCCATAGCCTCGTTGGCGGAAGGGCAAGGTTTCAATTTGCCCCTCGTCGCGCTGGTCACCATAGCCCTTCTGGCCATGGCGGCTTTGGGCGCATATATCCCCGCACGCCGGGCCTCGCGGGTCGATCCCAACACCGTCCTGCGGCAGGAGTAGGCTCCAGCGCCGAGCCAAACGCTTCAGTACGGACAGTCTATTGCATCTTGTATCGGCGTCCTCCACCGTGCCGCGTGAAAGCCTATTCACAGGGGCGGCGCTCAAGCTGATCGCCGACGCTGGCTACGGCCCGGACTACAAGTACTTCAAGCATCGCCTCGGCCACGGCATGGGGATGGATGATCACGAGTGGCCGTACCTGGTGCGCGGTGATACCGTCAAGCTGGGGCCGAACATGACGTTCAGCGATGAGCCGGGGATCCACATCCGCGATGAGTTCGGCGTTCGCCTGGAAGACGACATGCATGTGATAGAAAATGGCGCCGAGCTATTCGCGGGTCAGAGTCAGCGGAGGTAGACAAGGGCAGCAGGCAGCAGTGGAGTTCCAGAAGATGCTGAAGAACATCAACACGATATCAACAACAGAACAAGCCGCCGTCTCAGCGAAACCATTTAACCCAGATCTTCATTCTCAAAAAGCCATGTTGGCAGGAGCTCACGTACGAATTGGTCTCATCCGGTGTTCTCCTGCTTTTCGCCCGGATAAGAGCTAAATGGCGGACGCAGCATTGTTGGCGATTGTTATTCCGCGAAAATAAGCGCGATCGTTAAATGGCCCGCCCGTATCGAGTTCCCCGTCAGTCAAGGTGAGAGTCTGATCCTTCGGTACGTTAAACGTCACAGGTCCCGTCGACAAGTTGTCGTCTCCAGGGTTCAAGAACCCGTTCAAGGTAACGTTCACCGACAGGTCCGTCGGGTCGATTTGTACGCTCATTCGGAGCGAGGCGTTCGAATCGCCCACCGAAAAGCCGGCGACGGCGTTATCGGTCAGCCGCTGCTGCCCCGCGGCGGTGTCGATGTTCCAGGTTCCCTTCACAGTATCGAAGACGGGAACGCCGGCCTGCACAAACAGCGTCTTCCGGAATGACTTTTGATCGTTATCGCTCCCCGTCAGGTAGACATCATCGCAGCGAATGATGCCTTGAATCAGGACGTTGCGCATGCAAGCGGGTGGGTCGATGACCTTGATATCCAGCGGGACGGTGGCGTTTGGCTGGATCGGCGGATCGGAGGGACTTCCCGTCACGGCCTCACCGTACAAGATCACACCGGTTTGTGGGTCCTCATAACGCGCGATGACTTTGTATTGACCGCCAGAGCGAACCGTGAGCCTGTACGGTATGTCTAGGCCAGGCGTCAGTGTGTATTGACACCCCGCGGAAACGTAAGCACCCACTAGTATCTGGTTTTCATAGCGCACGAACCCGGAGATGGTCGCAATTCCGGTACTTGGGACGATTGCGCACTTCGGCCTGTTGAAAACGCCGACGCAGAGCTTGGCGGGAACGTTGTATCCGTAGAGGCCTTTGATCACGTCGGCATTCGATGGTCCGAGTGCATCCCAGAACATATGGATGTCATCCGGGCTGACGGCCCGGCCGGGACCTGGCGCCGAACTCCAATTGTCGGAATCGACGTCAGTAATTTCGTTTCCTTGAGCATCGACGCAGTGGGTGTCGGCTGGGAAGCCGCGCGTACAATCGAACGCGAACGAGTTGCACATTTGATTGGCAATGTCTTCGGGCATATCGTAAAGCAGCTCGATTAAGTCGGCGACGAAGACTGAGTCGATGACGAGATTGAAGGGGGGTGGCGTTATGAGAGCTGAGAGCGCCGCAACTCCTCCCTGCGCCGCCAGAATAAACGCCGCTCTTCCGATGTCGTCAAGGACGGCGGCGACCGCTTTTTGCACGCCGCCCGCATCGTGTAGCGACTGCTTCAGTGAGTCGTAGATCTGCCGCGAGAGATTATCATGCAGCGAGTTTGCGGCCGTTTTACGTTCATCCTCGGTATAGAAGTACAGGCCGTCGCGCGTATACTCATCGACCGTATCGGCCTGCCAAAGTGGCGCAACGGCGCGGACGCACTTGCCATTATCTTCACCGAGGGCCTGGTCATATGACTGGGCCCAATCGAGCATGATCTTCGGATGTTTGTCGGGCGGGACCGAAGCCTGGACCATCTGCCAAGCAAACGAAGAACACACGGCCGCTATCGTAGGTTTGGTCACCCACTTGATGGCGGTCGCCCAGTCGGACCATCTACCTGTCGAAAAATCAAAATCCGGCTGTGCATCGGGCACCGTGAAGTTCGGCCCGTCGAAATCCGAATCTCCGCCGATTGATCCGTTACTGTAGGCAAAAAAGCGATAGTGGGCGTATGTCGATAAGGCCTGTTGTGCGATCCGATTGAGTGCGGCGGTGTGCACCGGCGCCTGGAGCGATGGGCAAGGTTTCACGATAAGGGGTGGAAACCACGTCCGACCGTCATCGGATACGGGATCAAATCCCAGCTCGCTCATCAGGTACGAACTCTTGGGGCTCTGCGTGCTTTCCGTGTCGGGAAGCATCGAACCTGTGTACGGCGCGCTGTAGCCGGGAGGTGTCAGCTTTGTGCCATAGCGATCGGCAAAGAAGGCCTGATAGACCGATTGGGTGATAGTCCCCGGCCAGCCGTATTGCACATGATCGGGGGTCAGCCCGCCGAGCGGTGCCGGAACGCCCAACAAACTGCCGCTGTAATATTCCCCTGCTGTCAGCCTATCTTGAGAACTGGTGCAATGCCGGATCAGGTTGTGATCCGCAACGACTATGCCCATATGGGAATAGTGCTGCGGGGGAGTCAGCGAATGCAGCAATCCGCCAATAACACCGCTGGCATCACCAGGCGTCAAAAACAGGTTGCCGCGGTACGCATTTACAAGGCAGGCCTCTTCGACGTACTGATCTTCACCAATATACGAGCAGGCGACCGCAGGGTCTGGCGGGCAGGAATTGCAATCGCACGGCTGCGGCGGCGGAGGAGGCGGCGGGAGGTTTTTTAGAATCCACGCGATAAGCTGCGCAATATTTTCGAGCAAAGACCGAACACCTTGCGGGAAACCTTCGCCCAGCGTCCCCTGGGACACCGTTGAAACAGGCTTTGAGGATGCGAAGCGATCAGCGGCCGGCTGTGGCAAGGGCTTGTGGGATTCTGGTCTCGCAACCCCAATTGGAACTGTTTTGGGTGGGGGTTCGTGCGACGCTTGCCTAGCAGCCTCAGGCGCAACTCTCTTGGATGAGGGTTTGTGAGATGCTTGTTTCGCAACTCCAAACGGAACTATCTTGGCCAGAGTTTCCATTTTACCCTCCACGCGAGCGCATTATCGGGCGGGTTGCCCAGTCATCGCTGGGTTCCACAGTGGGGCTTCAGGGCTAACCGGACTTTCCGTCTTAGCTCCCAACCCCACAGTATATACCCTGTGAAGGTAGTCGAGCGCATTAATTTTTCTTTGGCTATTGTTTCTTTGGCTATTTTTTTCTTGGCTGGGCGCAGGGCTCAACACAGGATTCTGAAGTGTCCAAATACTGGATGCGACTGCTGGCCGGACAGTTGCGATCCAAGCTAACGATTCGGCCGGAAGAGTCGGCTTTGCGTCAAGTGAGATCTTCACCCTCATGGTTCCCCGCACACCCTTGCATCTTGTGTCGGCGTCTTCCGCCGTGTCGCGTGTCAGCCTATTCACAGGAGCGGCGTGCCAGACTCATCAGTCATCGCTTCCGCCAGCGTTACACAGATTCCCTCCGTTCAACGCCATACCTCGTTCGGGTGATTCTGGGCGTGAAATCCATCCGCCACCAGTGATTTCGCGGTCATCAACAGCGCCAGAGCAAGTCTGGCTCGGAATACTGTGAACCACCAAGACACCAAGGCACCAAGACAGCCCATTCCCGAAGCGATTGACCCATTGATCCATCGAGTCATTGAAAAAAACGAGGCAAGTGCTCTTCAATGATTCAATGACCCAATGAATCGATGAATCAATTGAAGGACTCCTGGCCTAGGCATGTGGACACATTGTCTCTTGACAACGCCTCGCCGCTGTGGTAGCCTATCCGTGTGAAAAGCCTAACCTGCGGGGATGTCCTTTCCTCGCTATCCTAACATCCCGTCCCAGGAGGAACTATGTCCTTACGCAAATCACCCGGACTTACGCCCCAGTTGCTCGCCGCCGCGCGCCAGAATGCCCCGCATTCCACCGGACGGCGCAGCCCCGCCGCCAAGCAGAACTCCAGGCTCAATCTAGCAACCTCCCGAGCGCCCCTCCTGATCAAGGCGGCGGTGCGCAGATGGAAAGTACCGAGGAGGTTCTCGACCCATGCGGTGGTGGCGTCATCCGGGATGAGATGCCCTTCGAAACGCCAGTCATTCCCGCGGAAGCGGGAATCCGCAGCGACATTTCGTCCTGGCTCTTCCAGAGTGTAGGAGCGATGGAAGGCTTAAAAATGAACGAGCAATGCGGGAATGTCCATGAAAACAAAAGGCCGCTGTGGAAAACTGGGTGGGAAGCGGGAATGTCTATGAAAACAAATTAACTTAGCTCATTAAGGCGCGAATGTTGTTGAAAAGAAAGGATATTAGGCGGTAGGGGAAATCTGAAAATGGAAATTGGAAATTGGAAATTGGAAACTGGGAGCGCGGGCGTCCCGCCCGCTCTTCTCCCTTTTCCGGCGGGACCTCCGCCATCAGCGGTCTCATTTGAGATTGCGGACAAGGAGCGGGCGGGACGCCCGCGCTCCCAGTTTCCAGTTTCTGGTTCCGTTACTTCCGCCAAATCTGTCCGTGAGTGCTACAATGACCTCGAAAAGGCTCGGTTTGGCCAAAAGCAGATTCTTCGCTTACGCTGCGCTCCGCTCCCGCCGCGGCGGGACATGTCATCCTGATCCCGCGTTGCGGTGCCAGCGAGCCACCTCTCCTCTGGCCGGACGGGCGCGCCACCTCGGCGGCGTTCAGTGGGTTTCACAGATGCTCGGGAAGTCCAACATTTACTCCCGCTGGTTGAAAGAAATGAAGAGGCGGAGACTTTTCCATCCCGGCCAGCGAGTGGGCGTGGCAGTTTCAGGCGGGCCGGATTCAGTATTATTGCTTCACTTCATGAAAGACCTGGCTTTGGATTGGGGAATCACTCTGGCCGTGGTCCACTTCAATCATCATTTGCGGGGGGCCGAGTCAGACGCGGATGAGCGCTTCGTTCGGAACCTGGCTGATTCAATCGGAGTCGCTTTCATTGGCGGCGAAGCTGAGGTAGCTAGGCTGGCTCGGGAGAGAAAGCGCAACCTCGAGGCTACCGCCCGCGAGCTGCGCTACCGATTTTTCTTCTCACTTGTGGAGCAAGGCCGGCTTGACAAAGTGGTGACGGCTCACACCGCCAACGACCAGGCTGAGACCGTGCTGCTGCGCTTATTGCGCGGCGCCGGAACGCGCGGCTTGAGTGGAATTTATCCTGTGCTGGAGGGCAAGGTCGCCCGCCCGTTTCTTGATCTTACGCGCGCCGAAATCACGCGCGAGATCGAAAGGCGCAAGCTCGAATGCCGGCTTGATTCAACCAACCTCGACGCCCGGCTGCGGCGCAACAAAATACGCCTGGAACTGCTCCCCTGGCTGGAAAGGGAATTCAATCCAGCTCTCATCCCGCTTCTCAAGAATCATGCTGACCGGGCACGGGATGAAGAAGCCTTCCTGGAGCAACAGGCCCGTGAGCGCAGCCGCTCCTGGCGCATCCGAGAAGGCGCAGAAGAGAAGATTCCGGTGCGCGCCCTGCGAGGGTTTGCGCCGGCAATTCAGCGCCTGGTTTTGCGGCAGATGCTCGAATCCGTGCGCAAGGGTTTGCGGGGCGTGGCTTACGCCCACATTGAAGGACTCCTTCGCTTCGCCACCAGCGCCCAAAGTGGCCGGAGCCTCACTTTGCCCGGCGGGACTGTGGCGAGAAAAGAATTTGACTGGCTCATCGTTGGTTCGCAACCCCTTTCCGAGGATGCATACGCGTACCCTGTCGCAGTCCCGGGAGAGATAACCGTCCCTCCCTTAGGCATTACCTTTCGGTTCAAGATTATTGAACCCCACGGGATTTCTAAGGAGTATAATGAAGTGGGGAATGGTGCCATGGATCCGCAGAAACTGCTACACAGATTGTTTCTGCGAAATTGGAGAGCCGGCGACCAGTTTTGGCCTTTGGGAAGCCGAAAACTCCGGAAACTGAAGGAGCTGTTTCGTCAGCGGAAGATTCCTCGGAACCAACGCAAGCTCTGGCCGGTGTTGGAATGTGGGGAACAGATTGTGTGGGTCAGGGGATTCCCACCCGCAGCTCCCGTGGCAGCTTCTGCGGAGTCCCGAACGATCTTGCTGATTGAGGAAGCTCGTGGCCCTTTCGGTTGACAGGGAGTCGGAGCGGATGAGATGAAGTATCGAAATTTGCCTTTCGTGGCTTGTCTCGCAAGAGCTGTTTGAAGCATCTAATAGTAGTGCGGGGAGCAAGAGACCCGCTTAAGGTCAAAGGGGGCAGGAGGAGGAAGCCCAGTGAACTCGGCGGTCAAGAACATAGTCTTTTGGGTAGTGATGGCGGTCACTGCCCTGCTCATCTGGGCAGTGGTCAGGTCCAGTACCGGGGGAAGCGTCCAGGACCTTACTTTTACTTCCTTCGTCAACGAGATTAGTAGAGATAACGTCCGTGAAGTCACAATTGCGGGGTCCGACGTTACCGGTACGCTGAAAAAGGATAGCGCCAAGTTCAAAACCACCATTCCCACAAATTATCCCGACTTGTACAAGACTTTGACGGAAAAGAACGTCAGCGTCGTCATCAAGGATAGCTCCGGGGGTTCCTGGATGACTTGGCTCGGTACCGCCCTGCCCATGATCCTGTTGTTGGGTCTCTGGATCTTCTTTATGCGCCAGATGCAGAGTGGCGGTAACAAGGCGCTTTCATTTGGGAAGAGCCGGGCCCGCCTTCTCTCCAGCCAGCAAAAGAAGGTGACGTTCAAGGACGTGGCTGGGGTTGAAGAAGCCAAGGAAGAATTGCAGGAGATCATTGAGTTCCTGAGGGAGCCGCAAAAGTTTCAGAAGCTCGGCGGGCGCATCCCCAAGGGTGTTTTGCTGGTGGGGCCGCCTGGGACCGGGAAGACCCTGCTGGCGCGAGCGATTGCCGGTGAAGCGAACGTTCCTTTCTTTTCCATCTCCGGCTCGGATTTCGTTGAGATGTTCGTAGGGGTGGGCGCTTCGCGGGTTCGCGACCTCTTCGAGCAGGGAAAGAAAAATGCGCCC
>Ga0074046_10001370_pt1 | contig 22117 bp, 11 predicted proteins | sample BogForMeECP23OM3_FD_94441 | JGI IMG/M metagenome (GOLD analysis project Ga0074046, IMG submission 94441) | Bog forest soil microbial communities from Calvert Island, British Columbia, Canada - Bog Forest MetaG ECP23OM3 | ecosystem: Environmental > Terrestrial > Soil > Wetlands ...
GCCAAATCATCCAAACGTTTTACGCCCCTGTTAGTCTCATACGAGTGCTGATGACGAACCGAGCGACATGTAGTTGCGGATGCTGTTGGCCGGAGACGATCTTGTGATCCCCGACTGCATCTCGTTCAACGCCATCCCGCACACCACCCGCATTTTCAGCGATTTCCTTTCCTATTCTCCCGAAATTCGCAAGTTCTTTCCGACACCGCCAGACGCGGAGCATGTTGCAGCGTTTGCTAAGTCAGTGCCTCGCGACCTCGATCGGCAATCCCGTGTCGCCGATGCGCTGGAGAAACAAAACCGTGCATGGGGTGCATCGGAGGGAACCCTACGCAACATTCAGCGGCTGCGCGAGGGAGCCTTTGCGGTAGTCACAGGGCAGCAGGTCGGACTCTTCGGCGGCCCGCTGATGTCGTTGTTCAAGATTGCCTCGGCACTGGCGCTGGCCAAGCAGGTGCAGCAGTCCGATGTCGATTGCGTCCCCGTGTTCTGGCTCGCCACCGAAGACCACGACCTCGAAGAAGTCAACCAGGCGCTCTTCCTGACACACGATTCCAAGCTCACGCCGTTCAAGGCCAACACTGCCGGAATTGCCGGCTCACCCGTGGCGCACATTCGCTTTGCTGAAGGAACCAGCGAACTGGTTGCGCAAGCCGCCAATCTGCTGGGTGAATCGCTGGCGGCCGATTATCTGCGCGAGTGCTATGTGGAAGGCGAGACGTTCTCCAACGCGTTTGCCAAACTTTACACGCGCATCTTCGCCGGCCACGGACTCATTCTGCTCGATCCCGCGGATCCGGAGCTGCACCGCATCGCGGCGCCGTTCTTAGTTGACGCCCTACATCGCTCCGCCGAGCTTGACCAGGCTGTGCTGGAACGCAACCGGGAGCTGGGCGTCGTCGGCTATCACGAGCAGGTGAAGGTCACCCGCGAATCCACTCCGTTGTTTGCGCTAGTCGAGGGCAGGCGAGTCGCGATTCATCGCGCCAACGGCAATTACGCCATCGCTACGGAGCGTGTGCCTGGCAAAGAGCTGGAGAAGCGCGTGGCAGAGGTGCCGGGGAACTTCAGCGCCAATGTGCTGTTGCGTCCGGTGCTGCAGGATTACTGGCTGCCGACGCTGGCCTACATCGGAGGCCCGGCGGAGATCGCTTATTTCGCGCAAGCGGCGGTAGTCTACCAGAAGCTGCTCGGCCGCGTCACTCCTATCCTGCCGCGCATGAGTGCGACGCTACTTGAGCCGCGCATCGAACGGCTGCTGCTGAAGTACGAGATCGAGCTGCCGGAGCTGTTTCACGGCGAGTGCCAACTGCGCGACTGTCTGGCGGCGCGCTCATTACCATCCGACGTGAAGGAAGACTTTGAGTTGGCGCGACGGGCGGTCCAAGTCAATCTACAGCGCATCAGCGAGTCGCTAAGCAAGCTCGATCCTACGCTGGTGGAAGCGGCGGAACGCGCTGCCAGCAAAGTTCGCTATCAGGTGGACCGGTTGGAGAAGCGCGCCGCGCAGGCCGAGCTGCGCCGCTCTGAGATTCTGGCGCGCCACGCGGCGCAAATCGAGAACGCTCTCTACCCCAACAAGTCTCTACAGGAGCGAGAAATCGCCGCTCTGTACTTCTACGCGAACAATGGCCCTGGCCTGATCAACCGCCTCGTCGATCTCGCCCAGACGCGCTGCCCCGAGCACAAGGTGCTGCGGTTGGAATAGGGGCCTCCCATTCCTCTTTTCTCGCAGCGCGGTACGCAGCACAAGAAAGTGCTGCCCTATACGGCAAAAAAGTGTTGCCATGTACGGCAAATAGGTGCACAATCCAATTTGTGCGTCCTATCACTATAGGGGCTCTCCTGATGGCTTCCGTCTCTTGCCGTTGAGATCAGGCTGTTCAAGTCCCTCATGCGCACATAGCGGAGATTGCGATGAAACGCCTCACATGGTTGGCGCTGTTGGGGATATTTGCCCTGCTCTCAAATGCTAATGCACAACAAACGCCTTTCCCTCTCATGGTTAGCATGTGGGGATACTCTCAGGCCGCTTCCGGCACTCCAGTTGGCGTGGGCAACTGGCCGAATGGCCAAGGTAACCTGAACGTCACCGGCACGCAAGGCACGAATACGTTGACCATCAACTCTGTCAATGTGGGACTAATAAGCGACTATCAGATCGATACCGTCAACTATCCGGCGGGCTGGGCAATCGTAGTGCCGGGCGTCGATGGGATCTATCGCGTCTATACGGTCTATGCCGTTAACACTTCAACCGGAACCCTCTCGATCTACCCCACCCTGGCTGCCTCAGTAAGCTCGCAAATAGCGGAAAATCTATACGATTCAACGGGTGGCGAGCACCTAACTACGCTCGGATACTATGGTTTGGCGGATTTCGTTGTCGCACAAACCAAAGGCCTTGTTTATCTCCAAGAGTATGCAACTCGCTATGTGTCCGATGGAGTGGGAAACTATTCCGGCTCAATGTGGACGGCCATTGACGGCTTGAACCAGGGGGCCGGCGGCTACGTCCCGCCCACGAATTGCATGACTCAGGGCGTGTTTCCTTATGCCAGCAATCTGGACAACGCCATTTGTAACGCCTATAGCGGCCCCGACCGAACCGAGGTCAACGGCAGCACCTATCAAACTCTCATTGGCACGTCGGTAACCGGTGAAGGAGCCAAACTCACTGCCAACCTCTATGGCAGAAGTGGCTATCTCGACACGTATCTCGGAATTGAAGGGCAATACGGGAGCGAGCAGGCATCGGCCCGGGTCGAGGTATACATCGACGGCTCGCTGGTTTTGAATCAGAACTTCGGAGGCTTGACCCACGTCCAGGTACCCTTCGACCATGCGCAGAACGGTGAGATCGACGTCACGGTGGATTCTCCTTATCCTTGTGCACCACGGATCTCGAATACAAACTGGTTTGTGTGGGACGACGCTGCTTGGAACGGTGTCTCGCCCGGCGACCCGCTGATTCCCAATGGGGCAAAGATTCTGGTTCTCATGGACTCCTGGGGAACGTGGCAAAACGACGCTTTCGTAACACGCCTTGGGCAAGATTTGCCAGCTTCTTCGATTACAAACGTTAGCGTGCCCAAGACCACCGCAAAATGGGCTATTACGAACTTTTCTTCACTGACCGCCGGTGGACCTTACGACTACATCATCTCGGCCTTTCAGATTAATGATCTCCATCCCTCGATCACCGGTAGCCTGACCTATGCGCAGTTGCTCAGCAACATGGAGACACTCTGGAATCTTGTTCTGGGAACGGGTGCGACCCCGATCTATATTCGTTCTTTATCGACGACGACGCTGACTGACTCACAGCGGCTCAACGAATGGGACCAGACGCTAACCGCAAACTATCCCACGCAAGCTCAGCCACCGCAGCAGCAGACCATTACCTTTCCGAATCCCGGGACGCAGACCTACGGCGTGAGTCCGATAACATTAACGGCAACTGCTTCTTCGAACCTGCCGGTGACCTACACGGTGATTTCAGGTCCAGCGTCGGTCAACGGTAGCACTCTGACCATCACGGGCGCGGGCTCGGTAACGGTGCAAGCCAACCAGGCTGGTAACAGCGACTGGTTGGCGGCGCCTCCCGTGAATGACACCTTCACCGTGAATCCTGCTGTATTAACGGTAATCGCTAACAACGCCTCGATGACGTACGGTGGAACACTGCCGACGCTTACGGCCAGCTACAACGGCTTCGTAAACGGGGACGGTCAAGGCGTACTGAGTGGCTCGCCGGGTTTGACGACGGCAGCAACGTCAAGCTCACCGGTGGGCAATTACACCATCGCCGCGGCCCAGGGAACTTTGTCGGCGGCGAACTACTCGTTCCAGTTCATCAACGGAACCCTGACCATTAATCCGGCCGTGCTGACGGTGACGGCCAACAACAGCGTGATCACCTACGGCTGCGGCTGTTCCCCGGTTTTGACCTACAACATCACGGGCTTCGTGCTCGGGCAAAACCAGGGGTCGGCAACCACCGGCCAACCGGCTGAAGGCACGACGGGATCGCAAGGTGGCTCCGTTGGTCCGTACCCGGTCACCATCGCCCAGGGCACGTTGACGGCCCAGAACTACACGTTCCAGTTCGTCAGTGGCATTCTGACCATTAACCCGGCCACGCTAACCGTAACAGCGAACAACGCGACGGCTACCGAAGGCGATGGTCTGCCGACCTTCACCGCCACCTATAGCGGCTTCGTCAATGGCGACAACCAGTCGGTGCTGAGCGGTAGTCCGAGTCTCTCGACGGACGCGCCCAGCGGCCCGCCGGTCGGAACCTGGAATATCTTCGTGACCCAGGGTACGCTGGCGGCAACCAACTACGTCTTCACGTTCGTGAACGGCACGCTGACGGTCAATCCTGCGGTTGCGGAGCTCACCGCGCCGCCGAAGAGCACGATGTTGAGCGGCAGCACGGCCACCTTTATCTGGTCACATGAAACCAGCGCGGTCTCCTACCAGTTCTGGCTGGGCACCACGCCTGGAGCACAGGACATCGCGTCGGTGACCACTCCTGACTTGACAACCACCATCAACAACCTGCCGACCGATGGCAGCCTGATTTATGCCACGCTGAACGGCAGCACCGACGGCATCAACTACACGCTGCAAGACTCGGGTCTCTACGCCGCGTATAGCGTGACGGCGGTGATGATCTCGCCGATTCCGGAGACGACGTTAACCGGTACCAGCGTGACCTTTAACTGGGTTGCGGGCGCTGGTTCGTCGGCCTACTGGATCGACGTAGGCAGCACTCCCGCCGGTAACAACTACTACCAGTCCGGGAACCTGGGCACCGCGCTCACGGCCACGGTAAACAACGTGCCGGAGGATGGCAGCACGGTTTACGTGACCCTGTGGTCGCTGGTGGGTGGCCAGTGGCAGTACAACGAATACAGCTACACGGCCTACAGTGGCGGCAACATCAAGGGTGCTATCACGTCGCCGACCCCGGGCTCGACTCTGAGCGGCAGCAGCGTGACCTTTACCTGGAGCGCCGGCACACAATCTACCGCGTACTGGATGGATGCTGGTTCCACTCCGTTTGGTAACAACTACTACCAGTCGGGCAACCTGGGCAATGTGCTCAGCACCACACCGAACACGCTGCCGACGGACGGCAGCACGGTCTACGTGACTCTGTACTCCTTGGTCGGTGGGCAGTGGTTCTACAACCAATACACCTACACGGCGTACAGCGAGGCCGGTGCGACCGGGCAGATGACAACCCCGCCTCCTGGTTCAACTTTCACCGCCAGCACCGTCACCTTCGTTTGGACGGCGGGCACTGGCTCGTCGGCGTACTGGGTGGACATCGGCAGCACTCCCGGCGGCAACCAGTACTACCAGTCGGGCAACCTGGGCAATGTAACCACGATCACGGTCAATGGACTGCCGACGGATGGCAGCACAGTGTACGTGACACTGTACTCGCTGGTAGGAGGACAGTGGGTTGGTAACGCGTACACCTATACCGCGTTCAACTTATCGAATGGTTTGGGCGTCATGCAGACCCCGCCTCCGGGTTCCACGCTGAGCGGCAACCAGGCGACATTTACTTGGAGCGCAGGCTCCGGCGCAACCGCGTACTGGCTGGATATCGGGAATGTCCCCGGCGGCAACCAGTACTATCAATCGGGCAACCTGGGCAATGTGCTGACCACAACGGTGTATAGCTTGCCAGCCGATGGCAGCACGATCTACGTAACTCTGTACTCGCTGGTCGGAGGGCAGTGGCAGAGTAACGCATACACCTACATCTCTGGTCCGTAAGCGGCTTCTCTCTCCCGCGATTACGTCACGCACAAACGTGACCGGCTTCACTGACAACGGCGCTCGCATGCGTATACTCGTCACCAGAGGCTTTGTGTCTCTACGCCCTTGAGCGTAACGGCTGCCGAGGCAGCCGGTGATCTTTGACAAACTAGTGAACAGCGGGTGGCGGATGGCGGATAGAAATTCCCTTCCGACTCCTTTGTAGGGCCTTCGGGCCTAGGAAAATTGCGGCTTCTAAGTGTTGCAATTAATGAACTTACCAGTAAGCCTCTGGGGATCAATGGTTTGTCGGGAAAAGGTTTGTAATGTGATGATTCTAAAGAACCGAGGGGGGAGGGGGGAGGGTACTAACTGGATAACAGTTCTTCCCGAAACCGGATGAAACCTCCCGCGCCAGGTCGACTGGCCCAGCGCAGGAGGAAGAGCGACTTTATCGTGTGTTCCGTGACAACGAACCGCCTACTGCGTTTCAGTTCACCGTTACGCTGACCGGCAGCGACGGAATGCCATTCGCCACTACCACCAGCGTGCTCGGTCCCGTTTCCATTCCAGACGGAACATCGAAGTGAGTGTAAGTCGGGATGTTGCCGGTCTGAACGCCCATGTAGCTGTGGTCGTGAGTCTTGGCGTAGAAGACGTGTCCCGTGGCTTTGTTCGTGATGCGCACCAAAGGATAATTGGTTGCGGTTTCGAACTCGTCGCCGAACGACGCCGCTTGCGACCAGCCATTGAATAGCTTGCCGGAAACAATGTAGCTCTGGCCGCGCACGGGCGTGGTGGGATAAGACAAAATGATGGGAGCCCACGGTTGAATGTAGGTCCCCGTTGCCCGATAGACTTCGGAACCGCCCACGAGCACTTCGCCAGTTGGCAGAATGATCAGGCTGCCGCCGTTGCTGTACAGAGTTGGAGTGAAGTTGGTGCCGTCAAACTCGTAGAGACGGCTCGAGTTGCCTTCGACTAGTACCTTGCCGTTGATAAGCAGTACGGCAAAGTTGTCGCCGGCATCGTCGCCGTTGGGGAAGTCTGGTCCAGGAATCCAGGTTCCGGGATCGGTCGGGCTGTTTCCAGGCGTATAGACCGAAGTATGTCCAGTAGGAGCGCCGGAATGAAGAGCTCCGGTGGCAAACACGGTTTTGTTGGGCCGCAAGATGGCAGGACCGATTTCACCCGGAGGACAATACTCGCCGCCCCCATAAGGGATGCAGCCAACTTCAGGCGGCCCCTGCAGGTTGGCGATGGTGCTGCCATCAGAGACCCATATTTGCTGCGAAGGAATGTAGCGCTCCGAGTTCGGGTTGTCCAATACATCTGCTGTCAGGACTGTGCCGTCGGGCATCAGCGTCCAGCCCTCCTCGGCGAACCAGTCAGACTTGCCGCCGTTCACGCCTACGGCTGTCCACTGGAGTGTTTTGGGATCCAGGTCCGCCATCTGGGTATCAAACTTGCGTCCGATCAGGAAGTGGCCATCGGGCAGAATCGTGGAGGGGGAATCGCCGATGTAACCCCAGCCCACAGGAGGAGTCAGAGGCGTCCAGGTATTCTGTGCGGGATCGTAAATCGCACCCATATTGGTGAACGAGAATTCGCCGAAGTTATACTCGCCGCCTTCAATCAGGACCCGGCCATCGGCCAGCGTCTGCGAAGCCATCGCGTAGGGATCGTAATCGGCGGCCAGGCTGGCAACTTGCGACCAGGTGCCATTCACGTAGCTTCCGTTGATGTCAGGGGTAAGCTTCCACCAGTCCTGCCCCTGGTTGCCTTGCGCCAGCACCGTTCCATCGGTCAGCAGAAATACGATCCCAGCTCCGTCTGGGGGGCGGTTCTTGAGTGCGGTTATCGTTTGCGCCTGCGAGAGACTGCAGACCGCAAGCAAAAGTGTGATTACGGCAAGGAACAGCTTCTTTGTCAAAACAGACCTCCGTCTGGAAATCACGGTGAATATCAAGGTGCGAAAATTAGTCGCACCATTCGGTTTCGATTGGGAAGTACAGCAGTCGGCCAGAACGTCAACGCTAAATTCTCTTTCGGAGCCACTGCGAGGCGGCACGAACTCAGGAACTGAAGTTCTCAAAATTCTGCTTCACGGCGCGACCTGCTGTCAATCAATTTGCGGCAATAATAATAATATTGCTAAGAACTTCCGGCATCCGCGGCGACGGCGCCCCTAGTACTATGAGCGGCCTCGTTGAACATGATGCGCATTACGGTGAGTTGATTTCGTCGGTAACGCATGACGGTGTAAACTCCCGAATTCGGCGTAATGCGGACGAACTAACATGCTGAACAACACTCTCATCATCCTCGCGTGTATTGGCGCGGCGATACTGTTTCTGTTTCTGGTAACGCGCTCCTCGACCGCACCCTCACGCAAGGAGTCGAACGACTTCACCGGAGCAGTCGTTGCGGTGATTGGTACCACGTATGCGGTGATCCTCGCCTTCACGCTTGCGGGCGTCTGGAACATGTTCCAACAGGCACAGAGTAACGAAGAGCAGGAAGCGAATTCACTGGTGAACGTCTATCGGATTGCCAGCCAGTTACAGGATCCGAACGCAAAAGCAATCCAGAATCTCTGTGTCCGCTATGCCGACAATGCGTTGAACCGCGAGTGGCCCGCGATGGCGAACTATCAGATGCCGCCGGAAGGCGGCCAGATGATTAACCAGTTCTGGGCGCTTGCCGGACAAGCACAGGCTCATGCACAGCCTGATGCCATCGCCGCGTACCAGCTCATGGAGGAGCTGCGTGGATTGACACAATGTCGTCGTATTCGAGCGATGCAGGGCCGTGAGGCCCTGCCTGCGATCCTGTGGGCCGTTCTGATCGCAGGCGGCATCGTCACTGTCGCTTCGGCTTGTTTCTTTGGCGTCCCCAGTTTTCGCTTTCACCTACTGCAGGTATTTATGCTGAGTTTTTTGATTTCGTTAGTGCTGGTCGCCATCGCGGACGTTGACCGGCCCTACCAGGGAGCAGTGAGGGTGGATCCGGAGGGCTTTCGCTTCGCGGTTCAAACTCTGCACGGCGAGCCGAGTCCTTAAGATCTGATGGCTGGCCGCCACCGAGGTTTGACTAAGCCATGCTGCTGGGAGAAAATGAAACAAGCGCGGTCTGATTCCGGACAGCGTTCCTACCGCAAAGTGGGCCTGTGGCGCAGCTGGGAGCGCGCTTCCATGGCATGGAAGAGGTCGTCGGTTCGATCCCGACCAGGTCCACCAATCTCTAAAGTAAGTTAGACGGGTCGAGTGGCGGGACAAGCTCAGCAAACGAATTAAGGCGCAGCAATCTGGAACCGCACCACGGCTTGGGCAATGCGGTACTGGTACCTTGCGGCAGCAAACTGAATCTGAGCTTCGGTTTGCTGGAGCTCTGCCTGGCTGAGCTCCACAATCGAACTGAGCCCGAGGTTGTAGCGAGTTTGCGAGAGGTCCACTGCCAGGTTCGTCTGATCGACAAACTGCTGAGTTACGCCGATTCGGTTGTAGGCGGTGATTGCGTTCAGCCAACTGGTGCGGACATCGTTGGCGATGCGATCTTTCAAATCACGAAGCTGCTCATTGGTGGCCTGCGCCCTCAATGCCGCTTCTTTCGACCTAGCAGGATAAAGAAACCCGTTGAAGATAGGAATATTCACATTGACTCCGATGGCGCCGTACCAGCTTGTGAATGGCTGCAAGCCGTCTACCGTCGGCCTATAAGGAGTTCCTCCCACGACACCCAGCGCCTCAATGCTCGGTAACAAAAGGTCGCGCTCGGCCTTTTGGAAGTGCTGTGCGGCACGATATTCGTAATCCTGGGAGGCAATCTCGGGCCGATTACTATATGCCTGGTCTATCAACTGGCTTACGGAGTCCGGAGGCGCGTCCAACTTCGTATCTGTGTCCACAAGATCGAATTGTTGCTGGGTCGGATAGCCCAAGACCTCAGAGAGCATCGACAGCGCAGCCTGATAATTATTTTGAGCGTCCAGCAGAAGCAGCCTAGCTTGGGCGAGGTTCGCGTCAGCGAAGCTGACGTCGAGTTGCGAGCGCAGTTTGTTTTGGTAGAGGGCCGTGATCTGATCAGAGACGAGCTGGCGGGCGTTGACGGTTTGCAGGGCTACCTGCTGGAGGGCCAGCGTTTGTAAAGCGTTGTAGAAGGCTTGGTCGGCGGCCAGCTTGATCTGGTCGGCGGTTGCGACCGCATTCATGTCAGCGGCCTTGGCGTGGAACGCGGCGGCGGCGACGAGGTTGTTGGTGCGGCCGAAGTCGGTAATCAGCTGCGAGAGAGTGATGCCGCCAGCGGCACGCTCGTAGACACTTGAGTTGTTCAGATTGCCAGCCGCGATTCGGCTTCCTTCTTTTGAATCGACAGCGGTAAGGCTGCCATAGATGCTGGGATAGTAGGCGGCCTTCTGTTCCCGCGTTACCTGTCCTGAGGCCAGCGACAGCAGGCGGGAGACGGAGATCTGCGGGTTGTTCCTAAGCGCGAGGGTCTCCGCATCCTGCACTGTCAGCCTTTGTGTCCCGCCAGTACTGGACAACTGTGCCTGAATTTGTCCCGGTGTAGCCGATGGATTGGTTGAGGCAGCTGGGACCTGGACCTGATTTGAAGACTGCACCGTCTGCGAGGAACCGGTCACAGGCTGGGATGGAGATGGGTTCTGCGCGGCAAGGGGAAGAGTCGCTAACGAACCCATCCACGCAATTCGGAGGAGCTTGTGTTTCATGCTTGCACCTCCCGTTCAGTCTGCTCTTCCTTGCGGTGGATCAAGAGGTAGGCTGCCGGCACGAGGAAAACCGTGACGACAACTGAGACCGTGAGCCCTCCGATGATCGCCCGCGCCAATGGCGCATACTGTTCGCTGCCCGCTTCTAAAGCGAGTGCCATCGGAATCAGTCCTAGAATCGTGGCTAGTGAGGTCATCAGGATGGGCCGCAGACGTATGCGGCAAGCCAGCGCCACCGCTTCCCGAATGGGCATTCCCGCCCTGCGGTAATTGCGCGTGACATCGACAATAAGAATGCTGTTCGAAACCACGATTCCCGTCATCATGATTAAGCCCATGAGTGACATAACGTTCAAGGTTGTGTGAGTGATAAGCAGAAAGAGGATCACGCCCGTGATGCCGGATGGGATCGCCAACAGAATGATGAACGGATCGACGAACGACGCGAACTGCGCCATCAGAATCAAATAGACGAGCACGATGGCCAGCAGCAGCCCGAGGCCAAAGCTCAGGAACGACTCACGCATGGATACCACCGAGCCGCGAAGCGCGACACGGATGTTGGGCGGAAGGCTGGTGTCTTTTATGAGCCTGCCGACCTCACGGGAAAGCACGCCCAGGTCTTCGCCTCTTGGAGAGACATAGACGTCAATCACGCGAAAGAGCTGGTAGTGATCCACCTCGGTGGGCGTGTTAATCGTTCTGATGTCGGCCACGTTTTCCAGCATGGTGGGATTACTGTTGTCCGCTGCGTGCAGGGGAATCTGCTTGAAGTCTTCCAATGTCATCGACCCGATCTGCTGGTTCGTGTACTGCACCGTCAGGAAGTAGTTGTTGCCATTGTCCGGATCAACCCAGTAACTGGGAGCAATCATGCCGTTTGAGGTGAGTGCGGTGACCACGTTGTTCACCACATCGCTGGCGGAGAGTCCCAGACGGGCCGCCATTTCACGGCGCACATCGAGTTGCAGGCCGGGATAGTTAAGGTCCTGAGGGATCAGGACGTCGCTCACATCCGGCATGGTGCGCAGCTTTCGAGCCATCTCGCTGGCCACGGCGTAGGCGGCATGCTGATCGTTGCCGCTCACCTGGATGTCGATGGGAGCCGGTATTCCCTGGTTGACCACAGAATCCACTAATCCGCCGGTTTGAAAATAGGTGGAGACTTCGGGAAGATCGGAGGCCAGCTTGTGGCGAACCCGATCCATGTACTCGAAGGTGCTCAGCTTGTGGTCCTTTTTCAGACTTACCTGAACGAAAGCCGTGTGCTGACCAGAATTGCTGGTGTAGATGGAGGAGAGATCAGGCGTCAGCCCAATATTGGAAACGATCATCTGCAAGTCGTCTTTGTCAACTGCCTCTCGAATGTCGCTCTCGACGCGGGCGACATAATCGTTGGTACCCTCCAATCGTGAGCCGGTGGGCGCTTTGAGATTGATGACGAACTGGCTCGGGTCCGTGCGTGGAAAGAAGGCAACGCCTAACAACGGATACAAAGACAGGCTCACAACAAAGGTCGCCATAATGATTAGAATGGTGGCCACCGGGCGCGCCAACGCCTTGCCGACGGCGCGGTCGTACCTCAGCAGGAGCTGGTCATACTTCTGGTTGAAGCCGGAAACGAGTCGCCCAAACACCGACCGAGAATAATGTCCTCCTCTACCGTGCGCAGTCTTAATGAAGCGGGCACAGAACAGGGGCACAAGCGTCATGGCGACCAGGTAAGAAGCCGCCAGGGCGAGGACCACACCGAGCGCCAGTGCGATGAACAGATACCGGCTGACGCCATAGAGAAATACCACCGGGAAAAATACGATGGCGGTGGTGAAAGTTGCCGCCAGTACCGCCAATTGAACTTCCTGACCTCCTCGCTCCGCTGCCCTGCCTGCATCCTGTCCTTCCTCCATATGACGAAAGATGTTCTCCAGCACCACGACCGAGTTGTCGATCAAGCGGGAGAGGACGAGGGCGAGTCCGCCAAGAACCATTGTGTTGATGGTGCTGCCCGTGGCGTTCAGCAGCAGGAATGCGGCCAAGCACGAGATTGGGATCGACAACAAGACGGAAACGGTGCCTCGCACCGAACCCAGAAAGATCAGGATCATCACAGCAGTTAGGATCAAACCGATGCCGCCTTCGCGCAGCACGTTCTTCACCGCGGTCTTTACATATTGCGACTGATCGAACACGACCGTCGCAATCAAGGACTTGGGAACGTCGAGTAAGTTCTTGATGCGACGTCGCACACCGTTGACGATCTGGATGGTGTTGCTGTTGCCGCCCTGCTTCAGAATGGGCAGGTAGACCGATTTCTGCCCGTCCACGCGGACGATGTTGTACTGAATGGCGGAAGAGTCTTCCGCGTGTCCGACGTCGGCGAAGCGCAGAACACTGTTGCCGATCGCTTTAAGCGGGACAGCATTCATGGCTGCCGTGTTGGGCAATTGGCTGTTGCTGTAAATGTTGTAATCACGCGGACCGATGCGAACGTCGCCCGCCGGCAGAATCGTATTCGCCTGGTTGACGATCTCCACCACATCCATGGGGCTGAGTTGTGTGGCTTGGAGTTTGAGAGGATCGATATAGAACTGGATCTGGCGGTACTTGCCACCGAACGGCTGCGGCACCGACGCGCCAGGAACATTGGCGATTTGGTTGCGGACAGTGAACTGCCCGTTGTCGTGTAGTTGCGTCTCGTTTAACCCCTGGCCTTTGAGAGTCACCAGGCAAACCGGCAGGCTGGAGGCGTCGAATTTTAGTACCACCGGAGGCAGCGTCCCTTTTGGTAAGCGCCGTAGGTCAGCCATGGCTAAGTTCGCGATTTCGCTGACCGCCGCATCCGGATCGGTGCCCGGCTGGAAGTAGACCTTGATCAGGCTCACTCCGGTCAACGAGCGTGACTCGATGTGATCGATGTTGCTTCCCAGAGTGAAGAAGCGCTCGAAGGTGTCTGTGATGTCGCCTTCGATTTGCTGCGGAGGCATGCCGCTGTAGAACGTCGCAACAACTACGACCGGGATCTGGATCTGGGGGAACAGGTCTATCGGCATGCGGAACACCGTTGCCGCGCCTACGACCATGACCACCAGGCACAGCATCAGTATGAAAAACGGGTATTTGATCGCGAAGTTAGACACTGCGGTTATCCCCCGTTTCCAAGGGCGGAAAACTTCCGCCTTTCGCTTGCGGCGGCCGATGGCGGCCATGGGCAGGACAGGCGCCTACCAGGTAAACGATCACGCCTGCACCTCCTGGCGTTCCGGTCTTTCGTCCTTGCGATGCATCAGGTAGTACGCTGAGGGCACCAGGAAGAGCGTCACTATGAACGAGAGCATCAGCCCGCCGATGATGGAGCGCGCCAGCGGTGCATATTGCTCGCTGCCAGCTTCCAATGCCAGAGCCAGGGGAATCAGTCCCAGAAAGGTCGCAAAGGTGGTCATCATGATCGGCCGCAGGCGCACGTGGCAGGCGTTCTTGATGGCTTCTTGTAGCGACTGGCCTCGCCGCCGCAACTCGCGGGTGAATTCGACAATCAGGATCGAGTCCGACACCACGATGCCAATCATCATCATCACGCCCATCAGCGACATGATGTTGATCGAGGTGTGAGTCATCAGTAGAAAGAGAATCACCCCTGTGAATCCGGGCGGGACGGCCAACAAGATCAGGAAAGGATCGCTGAAGGAGGCAAACTGAGCCATCAGGATCAGGTACACCAGGACGATGGAAAGCGACAGGCCGAGCGCAAAACTCTTGAAAGACTCTCGCATCGCGACCACCGATCCCAGCAACTTCACACGGGTGTTCGGGGGTAGCTTGGTTTGGTTGATGACTTTCTGCACCTGGTCCGCGAGCGCGCCAAGGTCTTCGCCCCTCGGCGAAACGTAAAGATCAATCACACGGAACAGTTGATAATGGTCCACCTCGGTCGGGGTGTTAATCAATTTGACGTCAGCCACGTTTTCCAGCATTGTCGGGTCAGCGTTATTCTTCGCCTTCAGCGGGATCTGCTTGAAGTCCTCCATCGTCATTGCCCCAATCTGAAGCGGGGTGTACTGGACGGTGAGGAAGTAGTTGTTGCCGGTTTGCGGGTCGATCCAGTAGCTGGGAGCAATCATGCCGTTGGAGGTCAGCGCGGTGACCACATTGTTCACCACGTCGGAGGCGGAGAGCCCAAGCCGGGCCGCCATTTCGCGATTCACGTCCAGCTTAATGCCGGGATAGTCGAGGTCCTGGGGGATCAGCACGTCGCTCACGTCCTGCAAGCGACGCAGCTTCGTTGCCATCTGACTGGCGACGTCATAAGCCACCTGCTGATTGTTTCCCGTAACCTGGATGTCAATAGGCGCTGGCATTCCCTGGTTCACGATGGAATCGACCAAGCCGCCGGTTTGGAAGAAAGTGGAAAGTTCCGGCACATCTCTGGCCAGCTTTCGCCGGACCCGGTCCATATAAACGAAGCTGCTGGTCTTGTGCTCCTTGTGGAGTTGTACCTGCACAAACGCGGTGTGCATCGCAGAGTTGGTGGTGTAGATCGCCGACAGATCGGCGTTAACGCCAATGTTGGAAACGACCATCGCCAGGTCGTCTTTGTCGATGACCTCGCGGATGTCGTTTTCTACACGCGCGATGTAGTCGTTAGACAGCTCGATCCGGGTGCCGCTGGGCGCCTTTATGTTAATGACAAATTGTCCGGGATCGGTGCGCGGAAAGAACGCGACACCGAGGAATGGTGCTAGTGCGAGACTTAGCATAAATCCACCCAAGATGATTGCGACTGTCATCTTGGGGCGCTTCAGAGCCTTCTCAATAGACTTGTCGTACTTGGCGAGAACGTAATCGTATCCCCGATTAAAGGGAGTCAGCAATCGTTCCAACCATCCGCCTTCGCGCTCGCCTTCAGCCTCACTTCCGTGCTCCGATTTGATGAAGCGGGCACAGAACAGAGGCACCACCGACATCGCCACCAGGTACGATGCGGCCAGCGCCAGCACCACCCCCATGGCCAACGCGCTGAACAAATATTTGCTGACCCCGGTAAGGAAGACTACTGGGAAGAACACGATCGCCGTGGTGATGGTGGCAGCCAGCACCGCCAACTGCACCTCCTGCCCGCCGTGCTCGGCTGCGGTGCGCGCGTCCTCGCCCAGCTCCAGGTGGCGGAAGATGTTCTCCAGCACCACCACCGAGTTGTCAATCAGCCGTGAGAGCACCAGGGCCAGACCGCCCAAGACCATGGTGTTGATGGTGCTGCCGAACGCATTGAGGAGAAGGAATGCCGCCAGACAGGAGATCGGTATCGACAGCAGCACCGAAATCGTTCCCCGGAGAGAGCCGAGGAAAACCAGGATCATCAGCGCTGTCAGAGCCAAACCCATGCCGCCCTCGCGCAGCACGTTCGCCACCGCAATCTTTACGTACTGCGATTGGTCAAACACTACGGTGGCAATCAGATGTTTGGGGATGTCGAGCAGCTTCCTGATGCGGTCCCGGACGCCGTTGACGATGTCAATGGTGTTGCTGTTCCCACCCTGGCGCAGGATGGGCAAGTAAACCGATTTCTGACCGTCCACGCGAACGATGTTGTACTGAATGGCGGAGGAATCTTCCGCGTGGCCGATATCGCCAAAGCGCAGGACGTTGTTGCCGATTGCCTTCAGAGGAACATCGTTCATCTCGGTGATGTTCGGCAGTTGGCTGTTGCTGTAAATGTTGTAATCCAAAGGCCCAATGCGCACGTCCCCGGCCGGCAAAATCGTATTCGCCTTGTTGATCGCCTGTACCACGTCCATGGGGCTTAACTGCGCCGCCTGCAGTTTCACCGGATCAATGTAAAACTGGATTTGCCGATACTTGCCGCCGAAGGGCTGCGGCACCGAGGCCCCGGGCACGTTGGCGATCTGGTTGCGCACGTTGAACTGCCCCTGATCGTGCAGTTGAGTCTCGGTCAGCCCCTGGCCTTTTAGAGTCACCAAACAAACCGGCAGACTGGAAGCATCGAACTTCAGCACTACTGGAGGTAGCGTCCCTTGGGGCAGTCTTCGCAGATCGGCCATGGCCAGGTTGGCAATCTCGCTGACCGCCGCGTCCGGATCTGTCCCGGGTTGGAAGTAAACTTTGATCAGACTCACACCGGTCAGAGACCGAGACTCAATGTGGTCAATATTGCTCCCCAGCGTGAAGAAGCGTTCGAAGGTGTCGGTGATGTCGGCCTCGATCTGCTGCGGAGGCATGCCGCTGTAGAACGTCGCCACGACAACCACGGGAATCTGTATCTGCGGGAACAGATCTATGGGCATGCGAAGTACCGTGGTCACGCCGACCACAACGATGCCAAGGCACAGCATCAGAATGAAAAACGGATATTTGATCGCGAACCCCGACATGGCTAGTCCGTCCTCCCGCTGTTGGAGTCAGAGGCGAAGACACTTGCCTTGGGACGTACAACCTCGCCGGATTGATAGCTGCCCAGGTTGCCGACGACCACCCTCTCGCCTTCCATAAGCCCCGCCAGAATCTCTACCCTGTTGGAGCTCTCAATCCCGACCTGGACCTCGCGCGACTGGATCCGGTTTTGTGCGTCGACAACCAGTACGCTGGTCTTCTTGTTATTGTCAGAGCGCTGGATGGCTTCGATCGGAACCGCAAGAACATCCGGACGACTATTGGCGCTGAGGATCACATCGGCGTACATTCCCGGTTGCAGACGGTAGTCAGCATTTGGTACCTCAATCTCCACCTGCATGGTTCGGGTGGAAGTATCGAGAGCATTGGTAAAGCGCGCGACCTTCCCGGTAAAGTGCTCGCCGGTAGCCTGGACGTGCACGTCCGCGGGGTCGCCAATCTTGATTTTTGCGGCGATTCTTTCCGGCGCCGGAATACGCAGGCGCAGCACGTCGATCTCTGCCAGGGTGACGATGGGGAGACCGCTGGTGTTGGAGGTTCCGGCCTGTACCAGAGCACCGGTATCGGAGAAGCGCCAAGTCACAACGCCGTTGTAAGGAGCGGTGATCCTGGCATAATCACTCAGCGCCACGTAGTGCTGCAGATTGGCTTTTGCCACTTCCAGTTGCTGCTTGGCGGCCGCAAGCGCCGACTTGGCCGCCTCGACCTGCGCCTGCGAAGATCGGTCCTTGGCGGTTGCGTCGTCGAGTTCTTGTTGGGCAATCAAGCCAGGCCGCACTTTGTCGGTGTTGACTAACCGCACCGCATTGGCATGCAAGGCGACATTGTCAGCTTCCGCACGCGATACATTGCTTTGCGCTCGCTGAATCTCTTCTTCAGCGTGGTGCATCGCCGCCTTAGCCATGTCAACCTGGGCAACGAGTTCGGGAATCTCCAGCACGGCGAGTACCTGTCCCTGACGGACATGGTCCCCGATATCGACGTAAATATTCCGAATGTAGCCAGCTACTTTGGCGTGTAGCTCAACGTTCTGGTAAGGCATGAATTGCCCGGCGATAGAAAGCCAATTAGCAATTGTCTCCCGCCTAACGGGGGCAACCGCGGCGTATGGAATGTCACGCTCGCTTGCACCGCTGGGCACACCGGCGCGCGCCGCCCTTTTCGCGACCATGCCTGCGACAAACAGACAGACAACTGCGATCCCCAACACCAGGAACTTGTGCCAACGGCGAACTTGCATCAACTTTTCTCGTTCCGGCTGAAACGGAAACATTACATCAGATTCCGTTCAGCACGCGCTGTTTTGTACGGACGAAGGCCGAAAACCCATGGATAATACGAGAAATTTCTGATAAGAGGGTTAGGCTTGCGCCGGAGGAGGGCGGACAAAACGACGCCGATAGAAAAGAGCGAGATCGTCGGGCGGTGTGGTTAGGACGGTCTGGACACGGCCCGCACTCTGCCGATACAGTCCGCTGAGGCAAAGCAATGCCACCCGGGAGGCAGCGGTAGGGCTTGAAACGAGGGAGGGGACTTGCATCTTCTGGCTGTTGACCCAGAGTTTCGACGCCGTCGACGGCGTCGCTTTCACTGGGGCGCAGCCGTCGTAAACGGCGACCTTGGCGTGCAATGCGAAAAACAAGACTAGGCCGCAAAGCGCCAGCATTGGTGCCCGCCACAGTCTCTCTTTATGCACGGTTTGAAAATCCACAAGCGCCGTCAAGGGCCCCATAATAACATACGCGCCAAACCCGAATGGGTGAGCAACTTCTGCGAAGAGCCCCAACCGGAGTCTCAGCGCGCAAGTGCCTTTGGTGCATTACGAGTTGTATCTGTGCTCCCGGCATGATTTACTGATCCGGCTTGTTGGAGGAGGAGTCTTGATCTGCAAAGTGCTGTTGATTCTTACATTTGTAATTGTGAATGTGCCGGGTTTCGCGCAAACTCAGGTTGCCGACAAGACTTGGATCGCGATCAGCAATGGCTACGCGAACATGCTGATCGATGTTGTTTTCAAGCACCATCCGGAAGCGGGCACGCAGCAAGGGTTGAGCCAATACGACGCCAAAGTCTCGCAGCCCACGCTGGCCGATGAAAACCAGGAGCGGAAAGAGACTGAAGCGGTGCTGGCCAAACTGACAAGTGCTGCCGCGGAGAAGCAGCAGCAAGACGTCGCGGAAGACCTACAGATCATGATTCGCAAAGTGAACCTCAACTTCAAGCGGCAGGATTTCCAGCGAGCGAATGAGGTGCCGTTCCTGAACGCGAGCCAGATTGTCTTCAGCGGAGTGCAGGTTTTACTTGACGAGCAGACGCCCTCAGAGCGACGGCCAGCAGCGGTGGTACGCATCCGTGAATACGCTGGACTGGATTCCGGCTACACGGCGCTGACCGAGATCCTGAAGCAGCGTATCGATGAGCAGATGGCGAAGCCCGGAGTGATCTATCCGGCGAAGGTTGAGATTGAAACCGAGATGGCGCGCAATTCAAACTACCTCGAGGGAATTGCCGCGCTCCTGCAGAAGTACAAGCTCACCGGATGGGAACAACCGTTCGGCAACCTGAAGTCGCAGCTTACAGATTACGACGCGTGGGTCAAAGCGACGGTTCTGCCCAAGGCTCGCAGCGATTTTCGCCTGCCGGCCCAACACTACGCGCTGGATATGGAGAACTACGGCATCGACATTCGCCCTGATCAGCTCGCCACCATGGCGCATCAGGCCTTTGTCGAAATTCAGGGAGAGATGAAGCCTATAGCTGCGCGTATCGCGAAGCGGCGCATCTTGCCCTCGCTCGATTATCGCGAGGTCATACGAGACCTGAAGAAGCAGCAGCTGGTGGGCGATGCCATCCTGCCGTTCTATCAGGAGCGCCTGAAGCAGATCGAGGCAATCATCGTCGAGCAACAGATCGTATCGCTACCCGACCGCCCAGCGCGCATTCGCATCGCCACCGCAGCCGAGACAGCCCAGCAGCCTGCGCCGCACATGGTGCCGCCGCCGTTTATGCACAACACGGGCCAGAAGGGTGAGCTCGTTTTGCCGCTGAACATCCCGGCGGGACCGGGCCAGGTATCGACCGAGAAATACGACGATTTCACCTACGACGCAGCAGCTTGGACCCTGACGGCGCACGAGGCACGACCGGGACATGAGTTGCAATTCGATTCCATGCTGGAACATGGAGTTTCCCTGGCGCGAGTTCGCTACGCCTTCAACAGCACAAATGTCGAAGGCTGGGGACTGTATGCGGAATACCTCATTGAGCCGTTTATGCCGCTGGAAGGCAAGCTGATCTCGCTGGACCTGAGATTGCAACGTGCCGCCCGCGCATTTCTCGATCCGGAGTTGCAGGCGGGGAAGATAACCCCGGCTGACGCTTTTCGGGTGTTGGAGCAGGATGTGGTGTTGTCGCACGCATTTGCCGAGGAAGAGGTCGAGCGCTTCACCTATCGCGCGCCGGGCCAGGCCAACAGCTATTTCTACGGCTACACCAAGTTGATCGCGTTGCGTGAGGAGACGGAAAAGGCCCTGGGACCAAAATTCAACCAGAAGAAGTTCCACGACTTCATCCTGGCTCAGGGCTTGTTACCGCCAGACCTGATGCGCAAGGCGGTGATGGAACAGTTCGTGCCCAAACAGCAGCAACAGAGCGCGGCGCTCGGCAATAGCCAATGATGGGATGGTTAAATTATCGTTCTCCGCGCGGTTCTCGCCGGAGATGCCGATACAATACATTTATGCTTAAACGATTCATTGTAGCTATATCTACACTGACGGCCGGAATGTTGCTCCTAGGGACTGCCTTGGCGCAACAGACCCCGGCTACAACCTCCCAATCCGCTCCCGCCACGAAGGCCCAACCGGCCCCAGCGGCGAAAGCGGCGCCAACCTCTGCGGAAAAAAATCCTTCGATTCTCAACACGCAGAAAGACAAAGTGAGCTATGCCCTCGGAATGAATTTGGGAAACAACCTGCACACGCAGTCGGTGGAAGTTGCCCCGGACATCTTGCTGCAAGGCCTGAAGGACAGCCTCGCAGGTGGCAAGACACTCATGACGGACGATGAAGCTCGGGCCACGCTAACCCAACTACAAGGAGAGCTGCGCAAGAAGCAGGAGGCGAAGATGCAGCAGGCCGGCGAGGAGAACAAGAAAGAGGGTGAAGCCTTTCTGGCGGCCAACAAGACCAAAGAAGGCGTCGTCACCCTCCCCAGCGGCCTGCAATACAAGATTCTGAAAGCGGGAACAGGGCCAAAGCCCACCGCAACCGACTCTGTCGTCTGCAACTACCAAGGCACACTTATCGACGGCAAGGAATTCGATAGCTCCTACAAGCGTGGACAGCCAGCGACGTTCCCAGTGAATGGAGTCATTAAGGGCTGGACGGAGGCCCTGCAGCTTATGCCGGTGGGATCGAAGTGGCAGCTTGTTGTTCCCTCAGATCTTGCCTACGGAGCGCGTGGCGCGGGCACCGACATTGGTCCCAATGCCACCCTGATTTTTGAGGTAGAGTTGCTCTCGATCCAAAGCAAGGACTCGACCCAGGGCAAGGACAAGTAAGGCGTAGTTGCTGCTTGCTCGCCGCCGTGGGGTGTACTGGATTAACTTGACAAGGCAGCCCGGCGGCGCACTGGCGTGCAGGACAAGAGCCTGCAAACGGTGACCCCCGACCCGGGAGGTGCGCTAGCCGCCCGCGGCCGCTGCTGGTGCTTGTTCTGACCGGTGAATAGCAACCCCCATCACATGGAATTCGACCACTGAGGGCTTCGGAACATAGACCAATATGTTGTTGCCTGTGCTATCAAACGGACGCAGCCAAATTCCCGCGTCGAGCAGCAGACGGGTGTCGTTGTGGGTTTGCCCCTCCAGCACTTCGCCATCTGCGAAGCGGACACGAATCCACAGATCAGTGGCCGCGATGTCGGAGAAAAATTTCACCTCGTCATGATCCAGAGATCCATCATGCTGTTTAACGAAGAAGACCGCTTTCACTTCGGATACCTGGATCACTGAATATTCGCCGGAAGCCTCGCCTTGTACGTGCAGAACGTCCGGCAGAGGCGAGGACGGAATGACATGGTTGGTAACAGCATCCCATTCCAGCACGCCCTTGATGAGAATGCCATCTGTCTTGTGTACTACAACCAATTCGCGTGAAACCGAACTTCCCGGGACGGTATTAGTTCCCTTGTCGATTTTTGTCA
>Ga0074046_10001371_pt1 | contig 22115 bp, 20 predicted proteins | sample BogForMeECP23OM3_FD_94441 | JGI IMG/M metagenome (GOLD analysis project Ga0074046, IMG submission 94441) | Bog forest soil microbial communities from Calvert Island, British Columbia, Canada - Bog Forest MetaG ECP23OM3 | ecosystem: Environmental > Terrestrial > Soil > Wetlands ...
TGCCAGGTATTCGTTGAAGTTGGTTCTTCCAGAGAGGAGAAACGCGAATGTGTCATGCAATAGTCCCCATCGATCGTATGGTGATAGTTTGCTCCGCCAGACGATCTCATCGAGTCCCTGGTAATGGACTACGTAGAAACCGGTGCGGTCAGGGTTTATTCTCAGCGACTTCAAGTCGTCAACTACAATCTCGTAATCCGAGCCTTCTACGAGGATACTTTTTCTCTGATCGTTTACTTCGATTACTACCGGGATCGACCATCTGCGCTTCTCCTTATCTGGAGTTCCTGAAATCAGGAACCTTTCCTGTCTTAGAGTTAGTTTACCATCACTTTTGGAAACAGTCACTACTGGGAATCCGGGTTGCTGTATCCAACTCGACATTATCTTCTGCACTGGCTTTTGAGACACACCTTCAATTGAAGACCAAAGATCATTTCCGGTTGCGTTAGCATATGCGTGCGCGGAAAGGTATTGTCGCACGCCCTCGCGAAAGGCTTGCTCACCAACGTAAGCTTCGATCATTTGGAGCACGTGAGCTCCTTTGCCGTAGCTAATCGCGTCGAAAATCTGTTCTATCTCATCGGGTGAGGTTACATGCACTTGAATTGGGTGAGTGTTCTCCGTTGAATCTTGATCCATGGCGCCAGCTAGTGATTCGACAGCCGGCTCTCCGTTGAAGAAATTGGTCCAGATTCTCCATTCAGGATGCGCTGAGTCGACGGCCTTGTAGGCCATGAAGGTCGCGAAACTTTCGTTCAACCAAATATCGTCCCACCACTTCATCGTGACCAGGTCGCCAAACCATTGATGGGCCAACTCGTGAGCAATGGCCATAGCGGAGCGCCTCTTCATTTTAGCGCTCGTATTCGCGTCGAATAGAAGCAGGATCTCGCGAAAGGTGATTGCGCCCCAGTTTTCCATCGCTCCCATCGCGAATTCAGGGACGGCGATCAAGTGAACCTTCGGAAGTGCATAGGGTATCTTGTAGTAGGAGTTGAAGAACTCAATTGCTTTTCGTGCGTCGTCTTGGGCAAATGCTCCCAGTTTCGCCTTGCCGGGCGTAGTTGCAAGAATTATGTCAGTATTCCCAACCTTACTGGTTTCCGTTTGGAACTTGCCCACGCCGAGGTAGAGTAGGTACGTTGACATCCGTGGGGTCTTCTCGAAAGTCACAATTTTCTTGTCGCCGTCAGGTTTCTCAGATTCCACGGGCATGTTTGAAATAGCGTTTAGGTCTTTGTCTATTCTCACTGTAAGTTTGAACTCAGCTTTGACGTCGGGTCGGTCGACGCAGGGGAACATACGCCTAGCCTGAGCGGCTTCAAAATGGGTCGTTACAATGTGGGATTTCTCATATGGTGCGGTATAGATTCCAGCCAGTGAATCTGTGATATGTCCAGTGTAGTCAACCTGTAAGACGTTATCAAATGCCCCAGTCTGAATCGTTAAGTTGTCTTTCTGCTGGCTATAACGAAGGTTCTTGGAATCAGAACTGACGCGGAGTATGTCTAGGGCAACGGCGTTGAAAACGACGTTCAGGTCTGTCTTCAATTTAACACGGAGCGTTCCCTTGAACGTTAGTCCCTGAAAATCCAGATCGATGAATAATTCATAATGCGAGACATCTATCATGCATGCCGCCGGCTCCCCACCTGAAACATTCGAGATAGGTAATCTTTTTCGTCACTAAGATGTTTCAGAATATTGAACTCCCCTGACACGGTTCGAGCGCTATTTGTTAGGAATTCATTTTTGTAGTGTTAGACGCAAACATCTCGGCGCGTTGTGTGAGGCTTCAGCACGTGGGTTTACATGCCGATGTCAGCTACGTGATACCCTTAACTTCTCGTTTTTCGTTTTAGTTCACGATTAACTATGTGTAACTACTGTGGCTCGTACCCGTACGGGGCCTACTCGCCATACCAGAACTTTGGCTATCCATCGACCTATCCAAGCTATCCTAGCTATCCTAGTTTTGGTAGCTATGCTGGCTATGGAAACTATGGGAACTTTGGAAACTACGGAAACTATGCTAGCTATGGACTACCTTCAGGTTACGCCTACGCTCCATCCTTTGCGTCCATGGCACCCCCAGTATACTTCGCTGCACCCGGTATTCAGCGTGGAGAACACAAAGTCGGCAACTGTCTGATGATCTGTCAATAGGCCCGTCCTTTTTTTTCTTTCAAGGTTTCAAATTCAGCGCAAGCCCTATAGCGCATTGAACGAGTTGCGACCGCGGACACTCACGGCATGACGGTAGCCTAGTGTATAACATAGGCTAGGCACGCCGCATATAGTGGCCACCTGCCAAAAGCCGACGGCGAAAGCCCTCATGAGCAACCAAGACTCACACCGCGCGCGAGATGCTAACCTCCTTCTCGGTGCGATGGCCCTGAATTCCTTACCCTGGGGCTTCACGCTAGTCGTACTGCCAATCTACCTCAGCAACATTGGTTTCTCGGGCGAAATAATCGGTTACGTAACATCAGTGTCCTCCATAGCCAACACCGTCGCACTCATTCCCTTCGCCGTTGCGGCGGATCGGTACGGCCGGAAAACGTTCGTTCTCGGCGGCTTCCTTTCAGCCACCGCAGCTTACCTTCTCTTCGCGTTTACACGCGATCTCAATTCATTATTGTTAGCTAGCGCGATCGGCGGGGTGGGACTCGCAGGAGGGTTCAGCGCCGCCGTATGGACGCCAGCATGGACAGCTTTGCTGGCCGAGAAGGTTCCGCGTGAGAAGAGGACGGGTGCCTTCGCATGGTCTCAAGGGTTGTGGACGATCGCACTCACTGTAGGTTCAGCAATGAGCGTACTCCCATACCTTTTCCGAACCCAGCTCCGCGTAGACTTCGGAACGTCATTCGAGTATACATTCCTAATTTTTGCAATATTTGCGATCCTCTCAGGTTTGGCTATCCTTCCAATTCGTGAAAGACGAGTAACGAGGGCCACCTTGAATGGAGTAAGCTCGAAGAGTTTACTGCACTTGAAATCGAGGTTGCAAATTGCAAAGTTCTCAGTCAGCGTTGGCCTAGTTGGCTTTGCGTCAGGCCTTGGGATACAACTGCTTTCGCTTTGGTTCAATAAGATGTATGGAACTAACGAAACCACTTTGGGGCCCTGGTTTGCAGCGGCCGAAGCAACTTCGTTAATAGTAATCCCTATCGTCCCGAAATTGACAGGGAGTTTAGGTAGCCCAAGGAGCGCTTTTCTCACCCAAGCCCTATCAGCGCTTCTCCTGATGTCGATGATCTTTGCTCCAACCTACGAGATCGCGGCTGTACTCCTGATCGCGCGAAACTTCTTCATGAATGCGTCATGGCCCATTCAGCAATCCTATCTTATGGGAACAGTGAGCCCTAAGGAGCGGGCGTCTGCATCGGCGATAACATATACAGCCTGGGGAGTGGGAAGTTCCATTAGCCCGATTCTGGCAGGTTATCTCCTTAGCGGTACAAGCTTCCTTTCGATCTCTGCGCCCGTCGCAATGGGCGGTGCGATCTATCTCGTTTCCGCGATTACCTTCTACTACTTCTTCCGAAAAATCGCTCCGCCAGAAGAAAAGCTGCAGTTGAGGAAGGGAAGCTTTAGGGCGCCAGCGTTAGGCTTGCCTTGAGACCAGTTTCTTGCCGTCCCAACTGAACCCCAACTCCTTCAGCTCCTGGAAGAACCAGGTTAGGGTTTCCTTGGGTTCATGAAACTTGTTGAGAACTTGGCCTATGACGTAGCCTAGGAATGAGGCGAAGAGCTCTCTGTTCTCTTTGTAGAGCCGATCGAGGAATATGGATAGGCGATCGAGTTCGTAGTCGCCTGTGACAACCTCACTGTACACTTTATTCCACTGATCTTCCAGGTTGAATTGGCGAACTGTTTCCCGCATGTAAGGGAAAAGGTCGGTGAAGTATTCCCTGAGCATTCCTTGCGATCGAAATACCGCCTGGACCAGACGCCTAATCCGCATGTCAACTTCCGGAATGCCACTCAAGCCTATCGTACCTGTCCGTTTAGAGGCCAAGGTGGTTATTATGTGGTGGGCTAGGAGTAGATTTCCTTCAACATATTCTTCACAACCGTCTCCACGCCGCGAGGCTCCGCTTGGCCACCCTCGGTAACGTAATTCAACACAAACTCTGCCGGAGTCAAGTCAAAGAGGCCTTGCGGGATTGTGGGACGTTCTCCTAGGAAATCTTGTGTACTGAATTTTGCTGTTTCGCAGCTGCTAAAGAATGGTATGCCATTTCTCTTCGCCGCGACCGCAATGTTCCTCGTCCCGATCTTGTGGATTAGAGAGCCATCCTTGAGCACGCTATCCGCCCCAACCAAAACAAGGTTAACGTGTGAGATGATTGAGTCTACGACCGAGTCCGGTATGAGCCTCACGGGAATCTCGAGGGCTATCAAATCCTTTGCGAGCTGTTTGCCTTCCATTCCGGGATAGGATTCGGTGGCGAAAACCTGGAAGTTTTTTCCGCTCTTGAAGCCTAACTCCAGCGATCTTAGCACAGTACTGCTGTAACTATGGGTCAGCACCACGCCGTCCTGAGGGAGAATAGGGGCTGTATTTCGGGACGCATCCTCAGAAGCCGCTCCCGCTGCTTCCACAATCCGCTGACCTAGCTCTTTGACGCGGGTCTTGAGTTCATCTACCGAGGCAACCCTTGCCCTCTCTTGATCAATGACCTGTAGTAGACTTCCAGTGAGGTTCCACACGTTGGCCATCGCTGGCTGGGTTCTTCGCAGTCTAAGGAAGACCAGTAAGAGATGATAGAACAGCGCGTCTGTATCTTTCGCGTCTGAGACCTGTGCGGTCGTTGACAGCAAGTCTAGAGCTTCGCGACCGAGGAAGTTTGCTCCATGAACTATGTCACGGGACATCTCTCCTACCCCACGTAGAACTCCTATGAGTGATTCGGGACTTGTTTGGAAATCGTAGCGGACGCGATCGAAGGCCTCCCTCAGTTTCGGAACAGTCTCGTAGGACGCTAGCTGTTTTGGTTCGATCCACCGGTATTCGCTGTTCTCCCAGTCAAGTTGGATGGTGCTAGATTTTGCTTCGAATAGGAAAGGATGGATCACCCAGACGGTGTCGGTTCCTTCGTCAAAGGCTCGGAGGACTTCCCCCTCCCTCAACAGGTTGATCTGATTGGCGGGAAGGCCAACCTCCTCCCGTATCTCAGTTACAGCACGTGTAAGGGGTTGCTCGTCTCCTTCCAGATAACCGCTAACAGCTGACCATTGCCCTCTATGTGTTCCAACCTTCTGGCTACGGCGTAGAAGGAGAATGCTCTGGCCGGTTCTTAGAAAAGAGGTGACGACTTCCCTGTAATTCAACGAGCTACACGATGGCTTCCGATTGGATGGCTATTTTCTGAGCGGATCGATTTCTGGCTTGGCCGTTTTCAGTCGATCCCAGAGTTTTGCAGCGGCTGCCTGCGATATAGATTGGGCCTTCTCTTCGTCGAAGGTAACTAGCTTGCTATTCTTGACTACTGGTTTTCCGTCGACAAGGACTGTTTCTACGTCGTCTCCGTCCACTGTATTGATTAAATGTCCGACGACGCTGCTCGCGTTGAGCGGTGTGGGCAGCACGCTTGGTTTGATTAGGATTATGTCAGCCTTCTTCCCGGGCTCAATTGAGCCAAACTCCTTTCCCATCCCGTAAAGCCCCGCCCCGTTCACCGTCGCCATTTCGAGAATTGTGTATGGGTCGATGGCGTTAGGATTCTTGTGGTACACTCGGTGTAGTAGGAATGCGGCGCGCATGTTCTCGAACATGTCGAAAATGTAACCGTCGTTTCCCAGCCCCACCCTGACGTTTCGCTTAAGCATTTGAAGAAGGGGTGCAACGCCGACGGCGTTTAGCATGTTACTCATGGGGTTATGAGCGACCCCGGTGTCGGTTTCCTTGAGAATATCGATCTCCTTCTCATCGAGGTTGACACAATGTGCAAGAACAACATCAGGACCTAGCAATCCCACGTCGCGGAGACGCTCCACTGTTCGTTTGCCGTAATTCTCCAGATTATGATGCAAATCCACTAACCCTTCTGACGCGTGAATCGTAATCGGCGCATGATATTTTTGGGCCAGCTGTTTGACACGGCGTATGAGGCCGTCGGAGACTGTGAAGGAGGCGTGGATGCTGAAGAGTGGCCTTGCTTTGCTCTCAGGTTTTACCTGCTCCGCGAACCGAACGTTCTCCTGAACCCCACTGGCGCCTTCCTCTGCCGAGTGGCGTTCGGTTGCTTCGAAAGCAATGAACCCCCTAATCCCAACCTGCTCAACCGCCTTGGCTATGTGATCGAGGACGCCGGAAATAGAGTTAGGCCCGGAGTACGTGTCGGCGAAGGTTGTTACGCCTGATTTCGCGAACTCAAGACAAGCAACGAGAGCACTAGCGTAAGCATCTTCAAAATTCATCGCCTCGTCAACCGGCCACCAGACCCGCTGGAGGATTTGAGTGAAATCAGAGGGTGGATCTATGTTCAAGGAAGCGCCCCGCAGCAACATACCGTAAAGGTGGGAGTGACTGCAAACTATCCCCGGCATAACGATTCTTCCCGTGGCGTCGATAACTTCGGCCCGGCCGTGTTTCTTCTCTAGGTTCGCAGTCCTATCGATTTCAACGACTCGACCCGCTTCAACGGCAACGGCGTGGTCCTCTAGGATTCGGCGCTTCGCGTCCATCGTGACTAAAACGCCATTCTTTATGAGGAGATCAACCAAAACTGAAACCAGTTCATGGTGTGGGCCATCCGATAAAATAGGTTAGCACCGTAGTTTTATACGATAAACTAACCTTTTTACCCTCCCACCATACCGAAACCTACGGTTAAGCGGGTATTAGGGCTTCGGTTCCAGTAGAACTGTTTAGTCGCTCCAACGGTTCTCTCTTGCATAAAATAGCAGGTCGTCCTTGTGACAGTACAATCTTTCCTCATCCAATATTGTCATCAATTTGCCGCAGCGTTTGCATGGCCGAGTGTTTAGCAGGTATTGAGTCATCGCCGACTTCTCAGCACGATACACAGGAAAGGCAACGATAGCCATAGCGATTCCAATTAATGCCATAGCCACATTCAAATTGAACACCGTCGCATCCCAGCCGCTACCGTAACCACACCAAATACTCTGTGGTGTATTTTGAAGACAGTTGAAGTAGTTAGTTAACCCTGCACCGCTTCCGATTAAAAGAAGGCTACCGATGGATACTATGACGCTCCAAGCCCTCAAATTTATTCGACCCTATGCGTGGTTCTTGGTTTCGATGTAGTAAATGCCGTCAAAAGAGACAGGATTACCACAACAGCCAGTGTACCAATTACCACAACAGCCAACGTGGCAAACAAACCTTGAGGTAATCCGAGAACGTCGGAGGCAGGCACGAGGCTAGTTGAACTCTCTGCTATGAAACTAGTTGCTGTGTAACTGTAAGAAACCGTAGGCGTGCTCCACCCAAAGGTTCCCGTCGAACCTATGTAAACTATGATGCAGGGGCCCTGGAAGCAATCAAACTCAGTGCCAACGACTGTCAACCCTGTGGGTACCGGTATCGATATCGGTATGAAAGGAGGATAAACGGATATTATTTTGACGGACGGAGGAAGAACTAGCACACCCCAGAAAGTCGTGCTTATCGTGGCGATATTGCTGGTTGCAATCAAGGTTGGAACAGTTCTGACGTTAGAACGAAGGAATTGCTGAGTTACCGTGTAAGGTATGCTCACAGGAACTTGCTGATAGGCTAGACTTGCAAAAGCCAAGACTGCCACTACAAGAAGTAGACTGGTAACCAGGACCTGTTTTGGTATCACTGAATTTGACCAGCCAACTACAATCTTAATCGAGACTGCTTAAGACTTTGCACTGTTACGAGCAACGTTTTGAATTATGGTAAGCCATATGTTATTGTCAAATTTAGTTGGCCTAGCGGCCACGGAGGTAAGCTCCAACAGAAGCGTACTTCTAACTTAGTTTCGGTTAAGACTGCCTCCAAGCTAACTTCTCTTCCTTAGTTATCTAGGCTCTCTGGTTACTGCGAATTCATGTCATGCCCTCAATGTACTTGCCCGTTAGAATTGGAATCCTTAGCCTACGCTTGGCACGATGAAAATATGGAAGTTAATGTAAGTTCATTCTACAAAAGGACGGATTAGCCTATTTCAGAAAACGTAAATGATTAACCAGACGAACTATGAGAAATAAGCAGAGTCGGGAGGGATAGTTGAGTGCAAAGGAAAATCCTTGCGGCGGCGATTATGATATGCATAGCATGCGTCCCATTGCTTGCGCTGGGACTTTACTCACAGCTGTTCCCGCCCACACTGATTCTAGACAACATTTCGTTTATTCAAGGTCCCGATATTGGCGGCGGAGGATATGGTGAAGTTGTCATGTCTATTAACGGAACGGGAGTTTTGCAGATAACGTCAATAACGCTCCAACAGTACGTACCCACTTACTTTCAATCGGATACGTACGGGCTAAGTCAGATAGAAATTAACAACGTGAACTCTGTACCAGGTGACAGACCAGCTTCAACTACACCCAACGCTGATGGCTATTACACATGGTACTTACCTGTCACGCTGACCCTTGAAGCAGACGGCCTTCAAACAGTCGAAGTAACAGTTACTGTGCACGGACTTTATGGGCCCGCTTCGCTTCTGACAATTATGCCGATTACGATAACTGCATCACACAGATGCGCATACACCCCCCATTGCATATCTCTCTCTCAATTCGTATTCTATTGAAATTCCATTACTTCTGTTAACCTCCATCTGGACGAAATCCAGGTTAACGTATCTCTCATCTATTGATTGAATGACGGTTAAGATTTCTCCCCTCCACGCTTGGTAGCGTTAAATACTCAATACGTAATTGGAAAGAACATGTTTTCGGTGATTGTCTTAACGACGAACAGCACAATAACGCAATCAAATGTACGGTCAAGTATGTTCAATGTAAACTCGCTTCTATTTGCAATGCCTTTGTTGCTCTCTGTTACTGCCCTTATCTATTAATCGGTTAAGACGAAACATAACGGTGGAGGAATTAGGATTATGACGGAAGAGGTTTTTCCGTGGTGTCATGGCGTCGGCGGTCAATGGGAAGTTGTCGTAACTAAAACTAATGAGATTAAACTATTTGAGGATTGTAGAGGTTGTTATGGGTTAGGTGAGGTCCTAAGAAATACGGACTAAGCAGTTAGATTAAGTCAGATATTCCGATTGTGTCTCAGCCCCGACAGGCCAGTCGCAAAGTCTTAAGCGGTCAAACAAACAGACGATGGACGACGATAGAGACCTTGCCTGAAGTCTTGATTTTCCTCGGAGCCGGTGCTTCAAAGGCTTTTGCTGACATACCAACAATGAAGGAAATGGTTGCGCTCTTTGAAGAACAGTTACCCGGGGAAGAAGCTGGATTCAATCAGCTATCCAAGGAGATTCTTGGCTCCCTCAAACCAATTTACCCAGACGGTCGTAAGTTAAGACGAACTATCCCCAACCTCTACCCCATCTTCACTACTTTATGCTTGAATAGTCACGGGTGGGCTTAGTTACAGGGGTTTAGCTCCAGCTCAGGCAACAAACAAGAATGAGAATTGCACAAGCCGATGCTAAACCTCGTCCGCCGGTCACACTTGTCATTTATCAAAAATGCTAAATAAATTGTCATAGCGTGCTTCAGTGGCATGACCAAGAAGCATATTGTTCCGATTACGCTGTGTATTCTGTCCGGCTTAATGATACTAGTAATGATTGGGAATCTCTTGGTCATTCCGGCTGAACTAGCTGGACTAGAAGAGGCTGTTCCTGGGATGAAGCAGGAATTTGCGTTAGTTTGTCCGCCTTTTGTTGCTTTGGGGACGTGCGACTGGCATGTAGGGTTCTCTTTGCAGTACGATGACTGTTTATACTTGAATGACCAAGAGATGATCTGCACTTGCGCCCATGGGGGCGCTGGACAAGTAGTATACGAGTATCTTGAGCGAGCATCCAGCCCCTACGAACTCAAATCACCCTGCACAGACGGCGTTAGTACGTTCGAATACTCACTCATATACGGAATACTCGCAATACTCTCAGGAATTGGAGCTTATTACAGCAATAAATGGGCTAGGCGGCGAATGCTGCCCCAGAATAGGAACCTGAAAGAAATCTCTCCGAACTCAAACTCCCTTATTTCCAACTCTAACTAGCGAAACAACACCAACCAAGAGTAATGCGATAACCAAGAAGAGAGCTACTAATTTCTGTAGCTGAATTATTGTGCTAATTGTTGCCGGTTACAATTCGATTACTCTAGCCGGAACCCGTGTAAGCGTCACCTGACCGCTGTTAATTACAGTAACCGAGTTGTTGTGTTAATTTAAGAAATATAGTTGCGTAGGTTCCTTCCGCATCTATTGCAGGTATAGTTAGGTTTCTGCTTGGTTCCTGAAAAGTAGTGTTCAGTCTCTGATTTACACTGGAAACAGTACATGTTGCGTTGCTCCCACGGCTTCACTGCTTGGTAAATGCAGATTAATCCGGAGAGAGGGATCACTAGGAAAAGAAGCATCCCCAACACCCGCACATAGGCATTCACCCCAACCATAGGAAATTGAGGGGCGTCGCTGGCTAGGTCCCCTGTGAGTGGCGGCGGTGAAGGAAGCAACTGCCACCACCACGGTAGGAGGAGAATTGTTAGGGTCAGTAGCAGGCCAATCACCGCCAGCTTCAGACGGCTTTTTTGTGACGGCTTCAGGAAAAACAACGTGTAAGGTAAACGTCTCATTTCTTGGCGGGAAGTACACACGTGAGCCTAGCGAGCCAGACGGCATCCCGACAAAATATTTACCCACAAAATACCCATAAAATAATCTGCAACGCCATGAACTAACCCCCGTTAAGGCTGTAAGGTACGCTCTTGAAGTAGAACGTGATGGATTCACCCGCCATTGGATGCGTAGGGTAAACGGACATGGCGAACGGTAAAATTATTTGTGCATAAGCCGAACTGACAAGCAACATGAGGAAGCCCACGATGAAAACGACGGCGAAGATTCGCTTCATGTCCTAGACCAACTTCTTCCTTCTCAAATAGAAGGCAAAGCAAAGGAAAAAGAAAATAACAACAACGAGGGCGGCAACTAGCAGGTTCAACTCAAGATAAAGCGGGCCGGTGTCAGGGGAAGCGCACGCTGTGGACGGATAGCCTAGTTGGCTCGTAACGTAGCCGCAGGCAAGCTTCGCCCCTGATTCCTCCGAATTGATGCTAAGAGCTAACCCCATAATTGCCATTATGAGTATAACGCACATGGACAGGCACGCAAAAGGGATGACAGATGTGTACAGAATTTTCTTCATTACTTATGTCTCCCTCGCAGAATAATTAGTGAGGCTGCGCCGACAGACACGCACCATCTATGAAGATTCATTGCAAAATCGCCGAAAATATCACACCGTTTGTTTTGTCCCACACTTATTGCAGAAGTCGGAGGCAGGAGGCAATTCGGCTCCACACTTGATACAGGAAGTCGAGGCGTTCACAAAATGAGCTGGTGTCGCCTGTTTGGCTCTATGCGTCGATTCTCGTGATTTCAACGTTACCCATTCTGTCAATAGAGCTAGAATGCCAATTACCACAACAACTAGTGCAGTAAACGAGACGTCGGTTAATCCAAGAGCGACAGATGCAGGTACTAGGCTGGTTGAACTCACTGGCACGAAACTAGTTGCTGTGTAACTGTAAGCAATCGTAGGCGTGCTAAGCATGACGTTTGTGTAAGTAACTTCCCATGTCAGGGAACAGGGCTCATAGCCAGAATATCCACCATTGCAGAGAATATCTTCCTCATAAGTGGTACCGCCGGCAGTGTTGTATTCAATTATCCATTGACCTGGTTCCCATGTGGTTCCGATTGGACCGATATACGTGCTCACTACTTGAGTTGGTTGGGGGCCGGTCTGAAACCGAATGAATGTCTCCGTCTTCGTTTCGGGTACAATCATAGGAACAGTTTGGTAGGCTAGACCTGCAAACGCCAAGACTGCAACTATTAGAAGTAGACCTGTAACCATGGCCGGTTTTGGGATCACTGGATTAGACCTTTTACGATTATTATTTACGTCGCTTAATGCGTCTTCTTTCTAGGATGCAGTAAAGTGCAGCGAGCGAGAAAGAGAAGACGATAAGGGTTCCATTGAATTCAGGCACCGGTGTCGCAGAGGTTGAAGATGTCATAGTCGAAGATGTCTCAGCCACCGTTACACTAAAACTAGCTTGGCTTCCTGACGACTGAAAGTAATTGGCTCCTCCGCTCGACGAAACTGATGCGATCATCGCAAATGCTGTAAGAGTATATCTCCCTGGGGTGAGGTCGATCCAATTATAGGCATTTGGACTGTTTATTGTGACAGTTACGTTCTCCAATCCAGTCGAACCTGTCGGTTCTAGAAAACAGATTCCCCCATATTCACCCCAGTATTGGACGAAACCTCCGCAGTTATCTGGCATCGACTCAACGCTACCAAGACCGCCCCCTATGGAAGACAGAGGGAATGGGTCGATCACGTCATCAGTAACGCCCGTTCTAATCACGAAGTGACTATAACCCTGAGCAGAATAACTAATGGTGTAGGTAACCGAGAACTCACCTTGAACCGCCGTTTTCGGATAAGATAGGGACGAGATGCTTGTTGTCGGAGCCGCATCAACCTTAGCTATAGGAATGAACGCCACTATGAGCACTAGAGTTACTAGAGTCGATACTATGAATCTCAATCTATGAACATTCATTCAGAAACCGCCAACACTCCGTTACTCCATAACTAACGTTCTAAGATTGTGGTAACTGTCTCTTTGAGTACGGCTTTAGTGAGACTGGCGAATAATCGAAGGCACAGTGAACGCTTCATTACTTACGGTATGGCAAGCGTTAAGCTGAGCAATGACACAGTAAGAGTAACGGTCACTACCTTGTCTGTTCCTGCGTGCAGGAAATGCGGTCAACCAATGAGGCTTCTTGATGCAGATGAGCAGCGATGGTATTGCTACACGGATGACCAAATCTATTACGCCAAGGAACAAAGTTGGGAGCGTAAAGTCGAAGAAGTTTTCCCTCAGATAACTGCGGAACCCAAAGAACTCAAAGAATTGACTACTAGGGGCAAGGTACTCAGACTTTTGGCTATCATGGTTGTCGGCATGGGAGTAACGGTAATTGGCACATCGTTAGGTTTTCCACGTGAAATTGTTGTTCCACTTACTGGAGCGGCCACTATTGTGCCGATTAGCCAAACTTTGTCTTCCGGACGTCGTCGCACTGTACGACGACGGATATGCCCCCTCCACCAGTTTGGTATGTCATATGACGCCACAAAGAATCGGTATGTCTGCCCCAAGTGTGAAACAAGTTCACTGGTCTAGTGAACGCTCTGTTAACTGTCAATCGTTCGCTTACCGCTCATCACTCATCGTTCGTATCGTGGATGTGAGGAGTGTGAGTCGTAACCATAATTACACATGAAGACTAACGGTGGAGGAATTAGGATTATGACGGAAGAGGTTTTTCCGTGGTGTCATGGCGTCGGCGGTCAATGGGAAGTTGTCGTAACTAAAACTGATGAGATTAAACTCTTTGAGAATTGTAGAGGATGAAATTTGGGCGAGTCAGTCCTAGGGCTCTAACGGTCCAGGTAAGGGTCATCGGTATGTATGCTATCCACGTAGCCGTTCGGCATAATTCTTTCTTCATTTTCCTTGGGTCGTCTTGAGTTTTGTCCTCACGAGCAATAGGGTGCTGGCGAGTAAAATCAAAATTACCAGTCCTAAGCCGATGTTGCCGAATTGTGGGTTCGCCAGAGCGAATGGCTGAGAACTTGTCAGTGTTGCCGTTGACGTGAAACTGGAAGTTGCTTGAGGCACAGTGACGGCTGATGTACTGAACGTATAGGTATTGATGTTTACAAAACACTGCCCCGTGTAGGGGGAAAAGGGAGAACCCAGCTCTGAGTTGTAAACTGTTGTATCGCTCACCCAAGAGTCACAGAAAAGAACGGCCTGTGCCGGATTGGTAGATGTGAAGGTGACAGCAGAGACCGTTGTTGGGACACCTTGGAAGGTGTACGCAGGGATGGTCCACACGACGGTGGCTGCGGGGGAGACCGTTGTTAAGGGGGGGTACACGATGAGGTTAGGCGTAACGGTCTGACCATTAATGATTTCCACTTCTGTAATGTATACCTCCATGTAGATAATAACTCCATAGAGCGACCAATAGGGGGGACCCCTAACTTGCCCGATTATATGTCCCTCATATCTCGTGTAGCTTTCGGTCGCTTGCAACGTAACGTACCTCGTTGAAGAAGAGATTGTCTCTACAGGAGTTGGGTAAAACAAACCTCCAAGACTGCCTACCGCCGCTATCATCAAGAGAACTGCAATACTCTGGTCTTTTTTCATTTCATCTTCACCCGCTCGGTGAATGTTACATCTCTCATAGACACTTTACAGCTTTTAGAACTTACGTTAATCCTAGATGATTAAGATAAGAAGAACTCTCAGAACTGCGGGACTGCTGAGTCCAACGGATTCATGAGGTAGTAAATTCTATTAACCGTTCCCAGCCAATAGAACAGTCAGAAGTAGTTTTACGTCTGTGGTGTTCAATGTGGGAAGAGAAACCGCTCCCCTCCGACTGTCCTCATGGATATTCGCTGAAACAGGTATGTCCATACTGTGACGTTTACCTCGTGGATGGAGATACGCAGAGATATCAGAGTTGAAAAAGTCTCTTCTCTTGTTCTTGGCTATCGTTGCTGTTTCAATCGCTAGTTTAGGCTACGTAGCGAATCCATCAGTTCCACTTCCGGTTTCGGTGGAAGTGGGCTTGTTGCCAATCGTTGCATTAACGATTCTGGCTTATGTAGCAACATCAAGGAAGCAAACCGCCCCTGCTGCTGTCGGAACGCTGAAACAGGGAATAATGAGGGGGATTGGCTTTAATTTCGTTCTGAGTGCGATAGCGCTTCTAGTTATGGCGTATAACGTCTCTCAGGCAATTTCGTCCGTGCAATCATTGATCGCCATGTACGGCGGAGCATTTAACGTGTCTCAAGCTGAGATATACAATTCTTCGGTCACAATCGGACTAAACGTTGTGGCATCTCAGGATTTGGCTATTGGTTTAGCTAACCTCATCGTTGCTGGAATCTGCGGGGTAATAGCTGTCAGCAGAACGAATCCGTATAGCAAGGGTTGGTGGTTTGGATTCGGTGTACCCAGCGTAGTGGCGGGGGCTCTTTTCGTTTTTGAGCGCTTTCTGCTCACTAGCGCAATACAGATCAGTCTTACGATTGGTCAACTGGTGCTATCCCTGCAGAACCTGATGCGGCAAGACATAATATCTGCGGAATTTCTCTTCGCAGTTGGAATAGCGTTATTCATATTTGGAGCCAACAGGGGCCGAGTAGGGCTGCCTGGGGCAAACCCCGAACGCCACGATGAGGATGCTTCAACAAGGATAGTTAAGGGTAAGACGTTCACTCTTCTTATTTTGTTGCTTATCTGCATCGTTCCATCGGTTGGATTGGCGGCCTATCTAACAATCCCGTCTGTTCCGCAGCCCTTTGAAGTGACGTACTCGTCCACGATGACGAGCTTCTCCACCTTTTCAACGGCATACAGCCTTTACAGTGTATCGATAACTGAACTCCAAACTTTTACGAGCACCCAACTGCAATTCAGCGTTTCCTCGAACGTGACTACGATTTCTCCTTTGGCAGCAAACGGGTATAGCCCGATCTACGGTTTGATTGTTGATGCATTAGCTGTCGTTTTGGTCGTCTTTGCAATAATCGAGGTACTCTTACATCTCCGGAGACCGCATGCTAACGTAAATCTGCACAGTAAGTAGAAAAGTGGCTTGAATTCATAATAGCAAATTGAGTAGAGTACATCCACCAGTTTGGCATGTCATACAGCACCATAAAGCAACGCTATATTTGCCGCAAGTGCGAGGCGAACGGCCTAACTCTAAACGGCTAGATTTACGGCGGGAATTACCCAAGAAGTGACGGCGAGCAAACGACCCCAACCTCAATAATTTACCCACAAAACTTCCCAATCAGGCAGAACTATGACGATAACGACGTTACAATAATCACCCTTACTTTAGCCATGGTCTGGGATCTCCGGCTGATCGTCTATGAGCCTTCCTCTACCGCTGTAAGTTACAATAAGCGAGTTGTTGATTTGATGATCGTTGCCGGTTGGATTAGAGTCGCATGTGAGCCTAGCATGGGGATTAGTTGGGAGGCTGAAGGGGGGTGCTGAGAGTTCGAGCTGGGGGACTGATGGAGTTTAGGTTAGAGGCGTTAAGAGGTTTACAGTAACCAGCCTAGAATCATGTTGCTACCCCAGGAAGCCTTAGCCTCAACCAGCCGTTAACTTAACTGAACGCCAGCCGTAAACTACAGCAGCAAGCCTCAACGCGGCCAGACGGCAGACCAAACACCCGTTAACCACCAACACACCAGCAAAGAATAACGACTTGGAATATGATTAGACTATTACAGTAGATTAATTCCTGCTCCTTCGTTCAGCCGTTTATTGGCTAATGTTCCTGTAGGTTAAAGTAACGTAAGGTGGGTGTAACGCCTACCTTTTGGGGATCGTGCTTAGGTTAGGTTAACGTAACGGCTTATTCTGCTGTAAGATTCCGTCTTTATTCTACCGTAGGATTAGTGCGTGGAAGGCGGGCTTGTTTGCTCAACTAGGGATCTTAGATTTCTTCTAGTAGGGCTATAATCTGTAAGGTAACCCTAATTTTGGTCTAATACGAATTAACTCATCAATCAACTGTTCCGCGACTACCTACGACCACACAAAGCACTAGACTACAAAACACCCGCGGACATGGCAGGAATAGACATCAGAGGCAAAGACAAGTGGCTAACCATAATACAGAACGCAACTAAGAAAACAGCGAGAGCCGTACTCGCAGAATACTTCAAACAGAACTCCTCCTAGACAAAGAGGCGAATAAACCAAGGAATGTTAGCGTAACAACACTTTGCCCTTCCCTCATAAGCCAATAGGTCAATGTCGTCACTTAACGTACTGGCGTACTGAACTATTTCATTGATGTCTGATTCGAGCTTGCGTTTTGAGTGCTCTATTTGTGTCAGTTTCTCTAAAATCGTAGTGTCATTTAAGACGGCTTTTATTGCTTCCATCGCTTTGGCTTTCTCGCCTACTTGTTTTTCTTCGAAAACCAGAGAGTCCGTCGAACCATACCCTAGAAGCATCTTCGAACCTTGATCGGGCCTTTTACATGAATCAAGTTCCTCTAGCAGTTCCTTATGAGTATCGTACAAAAATCCATGATGTTCGTACAGCTTGTTGATGTACACTATTCTCCAAATTTGAGAGAGGATATGCTGAATTCTATTGCCCCATTCAGTTAGCAGCACTAATTTGTGCTCTGTAAAAGCCCCAACTAATTTACTTGCTATGTACTTCTCTGTCATATCTACATCGTCGTTATGCTTTTTCAGCGTGTCTCGCAGCTTGTCTAAGTTATCACTGACTTCTGGGTTTGCTAGTTTCAAATGGAGAACCGCAGGGTGCAGATCGGTAGCCGGCAGGTTAGCCGCTTCAAAACGAGAGTTGCCGACTTTAGGGATGAGTGTAGGCATTGTTTCCTTAAGCGGTTTCAGTAAACGGTCGTTCATAACCTTGTAGTGGTTTTCAATCCTAGCAAGAAAAAACCCGAGCCCTCGATACGAGCTGTAATTATCAGGATAATTGCCGTAACTACTTCCGCTATGCCCGTAACTACTGCAAAGACAAGAGCGATGTCCGTAGGCATTAGGAGTCTGCTTTAGATTCTTACTGCATGGATATTTAACACCGTCAAGTAGCCCACTAAACGGTTTGTCCCACGACTCGGCTAAACCCTGACCAAACGACAACGTTACGTTGCCCTACCTGTAAGTGGCTCTAGACTCTGAAAACGAGGTAGGAAAAAAAAGACAACTAGCATACGCTTTAGGCAAATTAGTTAACCCCATGAATTTTCCGTCGCGATAAACCTCATTCAGCATTCTACCGTTAATTACATGAGTTAACTTAGTCGCTGCCAGGGTAGCCACGGCGTCCGGGGCAGCTCCGTTATTACTGGCCTCGCCTTCCGCTAAGGCGTTAACGGCTCGGCGGACCCCACCACGATTAAAATTAGTTACAGAATTAACAGTAAGGATATCACAACCATTAGAAGCATATGAATTAACTGAATTACCATAATTACAACCACGCATAGCCCCTACACAGGACGTAATGGTTTGTTGGTTGGGGTCTTCGGTTAGCTTATCCAGGGTTTTCAGTAGGGTGGTTACGTTGATTAGCTGCACGTGTTTGTGGGTGAGGGGGTGGATTTGGCCGCCTAGTTCGGGGGCGTTACTTACAATGAATCGGGTTTTATGTTCAGGTTTGAATTTGTTGGCTTTCCGTTCTGCTTCTTGGCTCCACATGGGTCTGCTTCGGAATACGTCGTCCCAAGCTAGAGTACCCATCTCATGGTCTGGTCCTGCTATGTGGGTTCGTGGATTATGTGTTAGAAGCGGCTTATCTTCAGGAATACGTAGGTTCTTTCTTAGCTGTCTTTTCTTCGTTCTATTATAACCTCTTAGGTGTTCTCTAACTAGCCTGTCGTGTAGTTCTTCTTCTTGGAAGCCTCTTTGGCGGTCCACTTCTCTTATCGGCCTCCCGTAGCATGGTTTGGCTGATCCGTCTCTACACGTTTCCAAACCTAAGAAGCCGCCTCCATTAATCGGGGCTTCCGTTACTGATTCTTCTACGGCGGGTTCCGCGCACGGTAGGTTCAGATAATCTTCTTGCCTTAACTGGTTAGTCTGAATCGCTTGGAACGCTCGAACCGTAAATTTGCGAACACAGCTATCGCAATATGTAGGATAATCAAGAATCAATGGAAATCTAGGAATAAACTTCTCGTGGCATTCCCAGCAAACGGCCTCACTTACTTTAACGGCTTTAGCCTCTTGGCTAAGGTGGCCGTAATCTAGAACTAGATAGCTCGTTTCATAATGCCTTCTCCGGCAAGAGAAAGGCTACGCAAGCACCGTGGCTCTGTTTCGTCTTTTCAATTATGAATCCAGTCACTTGGGCAATAAGCTGCGCTAAGTTCACCGTGTCGGAGAAATCCTGACTTACTACCTTAACGTAAGATTCTGTTTCAATCAACTTTTACTTTTTCTCTTACCCCATTGTGGCTGGGGCTGACCTAACGGACCATGAATCCATTTCAAGATGCGGGGTCTCCGTCGTGGGACCGCTTCCGTCATTTGATTATTGTGAAACGTTGTGAAACTTGGAATAGCAATGCCTATATTGAACGAAGTATTTAAATATAGCGTTTTCATCAACCCATTAGTGAGTAAGGTTATTTAACGGGCCCAAATTAGGCCGTTATGATGGTCGTTTTAACGATAATTCCTCCGCTGAAATCTTTCTCGTGTGGGACTAAAGTGTACACACCTTCCTAACGTTCGTACGCAGGATTCAAGAGGGGAAAATCCACCAACGTGTAATGTTCCGTCTATAGACTACGCCTCGCTTGGCGGAACGCTTCTAGAATGAATGATTGAGTTACCTTAAGCTAGGCTTCCTTTAGGAACCGCTTCTCTTAGCCGTACATTTTTTCGGGTTTAACTAATCCTAACCTAACCAACCGGTCTAGGGTCTTAGTTAGTTGCTCTTGTAGTTCCTTGATGTCGGATGGGTATTTGCTGATAGGCGTACTCGTGGGAAGCTTGCGTTCCTTAAGCAACTGGAAGATATGTTTTTGAAGCTGCTGCTGTGCCTCTAACAAATCTTCCCCAACTATTTTCCGAAGTTCTTCGTTGTGGGCTTCCAGTTCGCTAATTTTCTGGTCCCTAACAGTTAGTTCCTCCTTTGTGGCTACGGGTTTAATCGCCCATGCTTTACGGAACTCGTCTTCAACCCATTTTTGGTCCTGCATCACCCTCTGATAGTTCAATTGGTCTACTATGTGGCCCAGTTGATGCTGACGTAATTCTTCCGGTAAGCCCCTCTTTGTGGCCTCAGTTTTCCAATAAGACCTCAAGTTATGTGCTCCGTGTTCCTTGTCTATCGGTAGGCCCGCCCGAATTAAGGCCCGACGCCAATTAGCTTGAATGTTCCACGTATGTTTTTCAGGTTCGCCATTAATCGTTATGACGGGTAGAGCTTCCGCTAATTCTCTCGGTATCAGCAGGTAGAAAGGAGATTCATTCCCATGACGGCCCTCTATGTCTATCTTGATGAAGTCTTTACTAGAATCCTTGAGTTGTTCCTTAACTATCATAAGTCTCTCAGCGTCATTGTTCAGTTCAATGAACCTCTGAGAATCGAAGCCCCACAACATGAGTTTGTAGATAGGTTGGTAGGCTGGGTTAGCTAAGCTGATAACCCTTTGAGCTTCGGCCCATGATAACAACGGATGCGGCTTAGGGTGGCCGCTCTTAAGGTCTAATCCTGCTAATGGGAGCTTTTCAATCTCGTTAGCTTGCAGAAAATTATTCATGGCGGCTACTCGGTAGCGTAAAGTGAATTTCTTTAGTTTCCTCTTCTTGCCTTTATCGTCTGGTTGTCCGTTAGCGTCCCAGTTTCTTACTAATTGTTTTACTCTAACGCTTAGGCCTTTTGGGTCCTTGTCGGCCTGTTCCAATAATTGGGTTCCACTAACTCCTAACCCATGACAGATAGCGAATAAACCGGACCGATAACCGCTAATGGAGGTTTTCTTTAGGCCGCCTATCCATGACTTAACTTTAGAATCGTTTACGAATTCGGCTAACTCAGCCTTGACTAGATGTTCCCCTGTAGGCATTACAGGTAAACCCCTAGGGGCGGGGCCTTAATGGCCCCATTAAATTCTTCTAGCGTGTGGTACTGTTGTCGTAATGCTTCGCTGTGTCCTCGCCCACCACAGCCACATTCACAGCGTGGTTTGAGGGCGGCTTTACAGCGGGGGTGGCATTTGCAAGCCACAGGCAGTTCAGGTACGTATTCGGGTTCGACTGGGGGCAAAAAATTAAGCCCAAAGATGTTAGTATGCTCCATTGGGACAGATACCTTTGGAGCTAGGTAGCGTACTCCATCAACGAGTAAGCTACCGTCCTTTGTGTTGAGGATAGGCTTCAACGGCTGCAAACCTCAGCGATAAATGGTGTGTTATCGTATAAAAAACTATTGGCAAAATAGGTTGCGTTATGGATGAAGCTTCGAATTATTGGGTTGGGAGATTCCACAACTGCTGGAACGCCGGGCTTCCTTTCTCCACTCGAAGCCCCACCGGAGGGACGCGGTAACCGTGAGAGCCAGTACGCGTATTGGATGATGAAGAACCACCCTGAATGGACAGTTCTCAATAGGGGCATCGACGGCCAGAGGTCAGATGAAATCTTAGCTAGGTTCGGCCGTGACGCAATCGAAGCCAAACCAAACTATGTAATTATCCTCGCAGGCGTGAACGACATCTACCAAGGCGCGGCAATAGAATTTACAAAGAATAACCTCCTTTTCATGTACCAGAATTCGATTTCGGCTGGAATCCGACCCGTCTCGGCGTCAGTACTGCCATACAACACCTCTTCCCGCTCAGAAGCCACAGTAATCAGGGACCTGAATAACTGGATAGAGTATACTGCCAACCGACTTGAAATCCTGTTTTGTGACACAAACCTTGCCGTTGCCGATCCAGAAAACCGAGATCGGTTGCGAGGTTCGCCAGATGGATATCATCCAGATGTTTTAGGGTATAGAGATATGGGCGAGTTACTCGCGCGAGTAATAGAATCGGATGCCGAACGCTAACTGTTTTTTGAACGATGTGTGTGCCTACCCTCAGACCCACACACTTTTCTAACGACGAACGACTACGGTCCGAATTACGACGGCCGCACCAAGAAATCCACATCCTCTCTTACGTTCGTCCATACTAACGTACGCACGCACTTTGGTTGCTTCCTGAACTTTCCTTTCTTCTTCTCTTCTCTCTCTTACCCACCCATCCTCCCCATCACCCATACCACACA
>Ga0074046_10001372_pt1 | contig 22108 bp, 18 predicted proteins | sample BogForMeECP23OM3_FD_94441 | JGI IMG/M metagenome (GOLD analysis project Ga0074046, IMG submission 94441) | Bog forest soil microbial communities from Calvert Island, British Columbia, Canada - Bog Forest MetaG ECP23OM3 | ecosystem: Environmental > Terrestrial > Soil > Wetlands ...
CAGCTTTGGATAGATGCGCAGCGCGCTGCCCGTCCCGCGCACGCGCTGGAAGAAAGCGCGGCTGCCCGCGGCCGAGCAGATCGGGTCATCCTCGCCGTGCATCACCAGCATCGGCAATGCGACCTCTTGAGGGCTCTGTGCGGTGCGCTCCATGGCGTCGAGGAGCTCCGCCGCGAACGATGCGGTCATGCGTCGAAAGACGAGGGGATCCTCGACGTAGCGGCGGACCACTTCCGGATCGCGCGAGAGCCCGTTCGGATCGAGCCCGCTCGCGAGGGACAGCCGCGGCATCACGCGGCGCAGCAGGCGAACCCCCGTCCTGCGCATCCGCGAGAAGCCGGTGGGAAGAGCCAAGGCTGCGCTCGAGGTGACGGCCGCGGAAATGGCGGGACGGCGCTCGCACAAGAGCGTCGCGACGAGGAGCCCGCCCATGCTGTGGCCGAGCAGGATGGGCGTCGCGTCGGCGTGCTCACGCTGCACGAGGCGGAGGAAGGCCTCGAGGTCATCGAGCAAGTCACCGAAGGACGCGATGTGTCCACGCGGGCCCACCGAGCGTCCGTGTCCCTCATGGTCGAGGGCATGCACGGCCACTCCGCGCGCAGCGAACCACGCAGCGAGGGCGTCGTAGCGCCCACTGTGCTCGGCAAAGCCGTGCGCCACCACCAGCACCCGCTCGGGTTCAGGCGGCAGCCAGGAGCGGCGAAACAGGGACTGTCCCCGCGCTCCCTCGAAGCGCGACTCTGCCCGGCGCACGACGCTGCGTTCCACGGCGCGAACCTACCCTCGCCGCGCCCGCCGTCAACGGTGCTTGAGCGCCGTCGTCTCAGGAGTTCACGAAGCGACGAACCCGCTCGCGCGCGGCTTGAATGCGCTGCAGATAGGCGACGCCGCGGATATCCGAGCCCCAGAAATAGGCCGAGATTCCTTCTTCTTCGCCGAGGCGCCGGATGTTATCGGACAAGATGAGGCAACCCGCTTCGACATTGCTCTCGATCGTCGTGGAGTTCCCGGCGAGCGCGAGCGGCCCTGCCATGTTGGGCATGACCTGCATGAGCCCCATCGCACCCTTCGGGCTGCGCACCCAGGGTCGCGCCCCGCTCTCGACCAGGAGCACGGCGGTCACGATCTCGGGATTGATCTCGTACTTGCCGCTGTAGCGGATGACGGCAGTGCCGATCCGCCCAAGCTCCCGCGGCGAGAGGGTCGGGTTTGCCGTGCCGACGATCCTGGCGACGGCGGCGGCATCGAGCGGCGGATGGGCAGGGGCCACCGCAACCGTCGCCTGGGGAGCAGGCGACGGCGAGCTAGTGATCGACAAGCCGAAAACTGAGAGAAGGGCCACGATGCCGAGCTGAGCACGGGACAACGATGCTCGCGTCATGTCTCACCTCCTCGCCCCGGCCCCGCGCAAGCGCGCGACTAGGGCATTTCGGTGGCCAGCCCGTGGCCGCGCAACCCGCGGACAACGAGTCTGGCAGAATGCACCCCGGGTGTGTGTGCCATTCGTCAGGTGGAATGTGACGCCCCAGCTTTTGTCGCGGGCGTCACGAACCCCGGGGGATGAGGCTCGCCGCAAGGCTTCCTGAATGGGCGCGGACCTTACCCGACCCCCGCCCCCCCGCCAACCCCACGCGGACCGGCAGGAGCGACAGCGACCTTCCTTAGATTCGCGACCTTGGTGGGCCGAGCTGCGCGCACTTGGACCCTCCCCTGCATTCTCGCTGCCGCAACCAGTTTGTGACGGGTGTTCCATTTGACCCTCACTTTCCGGCTCTGGTAGGATGCGCCACCAATAGGGCGATCCCCGGTTCGCCCGTCCAAGTGGATCCCGGCTGCGACCAACCCTCCTGCTCGTAGCTGAATGTCGCAGCGCTGTGTGGATCGCTGAGTTGCTGCAGAAGAGGCCCGAGCACGATGACGACCACGCCCAGCCCCCCGGCGTTCCTTCTCGACTCGTCCGTACGCCCACTCCTTGAGTCGCTCTCCCAGCTAGACCAGATCGTTTTGCTGTTAGACCGCTGTGGGCGGGTCGTGTGGATGTGCGACAACCTCGGTCTTTTCTGCAACCCGCCTTCGTTCGTGACCGGTGAGTCGACACACGACCTCTTGATTGACCGTGCGCAGCTTCACGACTTCGCTCGCGAGATGCTCGCGCACGGGCGGGTCGCACCCCGTACCGTCGAAATTCGGCGCGGCCGCGGTACGGGAAGCGTGGAGTTCTCCGCCGTGCTGTTCCCAGGGACGCACCCCGAACCCCTCTTTCTCGTCACCGCCCGTCCCGTCGTCGCGCAGGAGCGTGCGCCCCGTCGGCCGGAACCGGCGCCCGAGGTTTCCCTGGCCGCCATCCTCGACAGCTCGCCCGAGGCCGTCTTGACCCTCGATCCCGCGGGCCTGGTGACCTACGCGAATCCCGCTGTCGCACGGCTTCTCGGCTGCGCGCAGGAGGACGTCGTCGCGAGGCCTCTCACCCATCTCTTATCGGGCAGCGAGGAAGCCGAGCGGGTGGTCGGTAGCTTCCCCGGCACGAGCGACGGCCAGACCGCGGACGTGACAATCTCCCGTGACGACGGGTCCACGCTCTGTGTCTCCGTGTCGGCGAGTCCTTTGAAACTTGCGGACGGAACGTGCGTGGGAACGCTGGCGTTCTTACGAGACGTGACTGAGCAACGCAACAAGGCCGCCGAGGTGGCGCGCAAGAACGCGGAGCTGGAGAGCTACGTCCACAGCGTTTCTCACGACCTGCGCTCGCCCCTGGTCTCCCTCCTCGGGTTTTCGCGCCTCTTGCGCCAAGACCACGCGGATCAGCTGGGGGACTCCGGCCGGCATTTCCTCGACCGCATCGAGCAAGCCGGTCGAACCATGGAGGCGCTGATCAACGACCTGCTTGAGCTCTCGCGGATCGGTGAGACCGCGGCGCGCAAGACGGTCGTCGATCCGCGTAGGACCCTGTTGCAGCTGCGGGCCGAGCTCAAGCCGCGCCTTGAGTCCCAACGGGTCGAGCTCGAGATCTGCGAGCGTCCGCCCCTTGTGCTCTGCGATCGCATCCGGCTCTACCAGGTCTTCTCGAACCTCGTGGGCAACGCGCTCGATCACATGGGGCCGCACCCCAAGCCCCGGATCGAGATTGATGTGCGTGAGGAAATCGACGCGCATCACATCACGGTGCGCGACAACGGGCGGGGGGTCGATCCCAGGCATCATGAACGCATCTTTGAAATCTTTCAGAGCCTCGGGCCGCGCGCCGACGGTCGACGGGGAACCGGGGTGGGCCTTGCGATTGTGAAGAAGATCGCCGAGACCCATGGCGGCCGGGTCTGGGTGGAGAGCGCTCCGGGCGAAGGCGCCTGTTTTCACCTCACGTTCCCTCGCGGATAGCCCACAGCCCACGATTTGCCGACCCAAGGGCGGTCCCTTAGGCTGCGGCCCGGGTGACGTCCCCATGTATCCCATCGTCTGGCAGCCTTTTGGCTTCCCCATCAGCTCGTTTGGCGTGATGCTCGCGATCGCCTTCCTGGTCGGGACGTGGATCACCGCCATCCGGATGCGGGAAGAAGGGCTCAATCCCGAGCTCGCCACCACGATCCTGCTCTACGTGATGATCGGAGGCGTGGGGGGGGCCAAGCTCTACTTCGCAATCGACAACTCGCTGCGCGAGGGCGTGCCGTTCTTGCCGCTGCTGATCGCCCGGGATGGGATCACCTGGTACGGGGGTCTGATCGGGGGGACGCTCGTCGGCCTGCTTGGCTGCCGGATCCACAGGCTCCCGCTCAAGACCTTCGCCGACTGCACGGCAGTCGGCGGGGCCCTCGGCCAAGCGATTGGCCGGGTGGGCTGCTTCCTCGTGGGCGATGACTACGGACGCGTGACGGACGTACCCTGGGGCGTCGCCTTCCCGAGAGGCTCGCCTCCGACGCTAGATCCGGTACACCCGACGCAGCTCTATGAGATCGCCTGGCTGTTGCCCGTTGCCGCACTCTTGTGGCGGCGTCGCCGCACGAGTCCCTTTCTCTTCGGAGAGTACATCGCGCTCAATGGCCTCGGCCGACTCGTCGTCGAGCACTGGCGCGTGAACCCGCGCGTCGCCCTCGGACTGACCGAACCGCAGTGGATCGGAATCACTTTGATGATTCTCGGAGTGAGCAGTTGGTTGTACTATCGCGGCAAGCCCGAGCCCGCGACGATTTGAAGCCAAAGAGCCCTACGCCCGAGGGGAGGAGGATCGCGTGAGCGCCGACCTGCGCAGCCTGGATACCCGGAACAAGATCTTGGAGGTGGCCGAGGGGGAGTTCGCCAGAGAAGGCTATGCCGGCGCCCATCTCCAGCGCATCGCCGAGCAGGTCGGGGTTCAGAAGACAGCCCTGTACTATTACTTTCCCAGCAAGGCTGCCCTCTACACTGCCGTGCTGGTGCGCATGCTCGAAGCCTTTGAAGCTGCGGTCTGCGCGGCGACCGACCGCCCGGGCACCCCGAGCGAGCGCCTCGAGCGCCTGCTCGCGGTGCTGAACGACCTGCTCGCGGAGCGGCGCAACTACTCCCAGATTCTCATTCGTGTGTTCGTGGATCGGGCGCAGCTGGTGGGCGAACTCATCAACCCGCCGATCGAGCGGGTGGTCGGTCGCATCCTGCGCTTCTACCAGGAAGGAGTCGAGGCGGGGGCTTTCCGACGCGTTTCCTCGCGACACTTCTTCCAGAGCCTGCTGGGAGCGACCGTCTTCCACTACGCGGCGCGCAACTTCAGCGCGGCCATGCTCGGGATCGATGACATCTTCACGCGCAACGCCGTGAACTGGCGGCGCGAGGAGCTGCAGAAGATCCTGACGCAGGGTGTGCTGCTCTCTGCCGAAGAGCGCGAACGCGATCCCGAGAAAGTCTAAGGGGCTAGCCCGACGTCGCCGCGCGGGCGTGGGGAGCAAAGGGCTGAAGCCGCTCGGCGAGGGCGGCGGCGCTTGCCGCGAGGGCAGGATCGCACTCGTCCCCCGCAGAGTCGCGCGCGGACTGGGCGATGCGGCAGACAGCGGCATAGGCGAGATCGCCCAGGGCCGGCTCCTCGGTCGCCGCTTCCGCGTCGACCCACTCCATGAGGCGGGCGAGCGCCGCGCCATGCGCGCCCTCGACGTAGCGCTCCATGCCTTCCGCGTAGGCGGCGAGGGACAAGAGATCGGCTCGCCCCGGGTCTCGCGCCAGAGCCTCGGACAGGGCACGGCGGGCCGGCGCGAAGAATCCGCTGCGAAGGTAGGAGCGCGCCGCCCGGGCATAGCCCAAGACCGCCGTGCCATGGATCGACGCCAGCACGTCGTCGAGCTCGTCCCCCAGCACCTCCTCCACAAGGGCGCGCCCTTCCACGAGGAAACGCGCGACGAGGTCGTTTTCAGGATGGGCGGCCAAGAGCGCGCGGAACTGTGCGCGCGTGTGCACGAGGAGCGCCTCCGTCTCGTGCAACGCCTCGTCGAGCCGCACGGCGGCCGCCGCCAGGATCTTCTCGAACTCCTCGAAGATTCCGGCGGCATCCGGGCCAGACTGGGAGCGGAGCGCACGAACCTTGGGCCCGTAGACCGTCCTCTGGTAGAGGTTCTCGCGGAATTTCATGGCCTCGTGGAAGAGCGATCCCACGGCGAGATCGAACAGCGCCTCGCGCTGGGTCGCGATGCCCGGCTCCCGGTCACCGCCCCGGAACAGCGCATGGCTGCGTTCCTTCAGCCGGAACAAGACGCTCCGCTCGTCGTCCCCGACGAGCCGCTGGACCTCATCGAAGGTGAGCACACCCTCGCGGTAGTGAGCGAAGATCCGGCGCATGCTCTGATCGGCCAACAGGAAGGCGCGCAGAATGTCCACGAGGACGGAGGCCGATTGCAGCATGGGAGAACTATAGGCGTCCTCGCGAAGCCCCGTGCTACCCTGCGCCCCCGATCGGCATCCCTATGATCCGCGTGCGTGTGCGTCATCTCGCCGCAGTCGATCCGCTGCGCGAGCTTGCCTCGACGGCCCAGCTCATGGCCAGTGTGGCGCGCGGCCGGGAGCGCGGGGAAGGCGGAGCGATCCAGCTGGCGATGCTGCGGGGAGAGGCCCTCGCACTCGGTCGCTACCAGCAGCTCGCAGCTCCTCCCGGGGAGCCCGATCCGACGCGGTCGCCGACGAACCTCGTGCGGCGTTGGACTGGCGGACACGCGACGGCGTATGGAGATGGCATCCTGTCCGTATCGCTCATCCTTCCCGGGCCGTCGGCTTGGCTCCCGGCCGCGGAGAAGATCCCTGCCGAGAAGCTTCTGAACCGCTATGTCCGGGGGCTCTTGCGCGCGTTCTCCTCGCTCGGGGCTCCCGCCTTCTATCCCGGGCGGGACTGCGTCACGGTCGCAGCCCGTCCAGTGGCGTACGTGAGCTGCGAGCGGGATGCCATGGGGGTGTGCCTGGTCCAGGCCATCGTGGGTCTTTCCCGACCTTATTCCGTCGAAAAGAGCACGCGACCGCTGCCGGAGGGGGAGGCCTCGGCGCTCCCCACATCCCTTGCCGATCTTCTGCGTGGCTCGGCAGGTCTTGAGGAGCGCCTTGGTGAGGCTCTGCTCTCCGCCTACGCGGCGCGCCATGGCCTGTCCCTCGATGCCTCCCCGCCGTCGGAGCTCGAGTCGCAGGCGGTGAGCGAACGGGAGGCGCGCCTGCGCGCCCACGGTCCGAAGGAAGACCCCGTCGCGGAGATGGTGGGAAGCGGCCTCTTCGCGACTCCGATGGGCGCCCTCGAGGTCTTCGTTGCGCTCGAGCAGAGCCGGACGCTGCGGCGCGTGCGAATCTTCGGCGACTTCATCGCGGACTCCGCGGGCGTTGCCGAGCTCGAGGAAGCGCTGCGCATGAGGCCTGCGGATTGGCATAGCGTCGACGGCGCCGTCGAGCGCGTTCTCGGGAGGCCCGAGCACTTCAGTTTCGGCTTGCGGGAACGCCAGACCGTAACCCACGCCGTGCTCGAGGCCGCACGGCGTGCGGCCGGACCGGAGGCGGTGGCGTGACGGAACAGGCCGTCGTGGAGGTCGCGGTGCCGATTGCTGCGCCGCGGCGGCGCAGCACGCTGTGGATCGTCTTTACGACGATCCTCGTCGATTTTATCGGCTTTAGCGTTCTGCTCCCTGTGCTGCCGTACTACGCCACCAAGCTCGGCGCCGGCTCGGTCGAGGTCGCGCTGATCCTTTCCCTCTATGCTGCGGCCCAGCTGATCTTCCTTCCGGCGTGGGGCTGGCTGTCGGACCGGATTGGCCGCAGGCCCGTCATCCTGATCTCGCTCTCCGGCACCGTCGCCTCCTTCGTGTTGCTCGCCTTCGGCCAGTCCCTCGCCATCATCTACCTGGCCCGCGTCCTGGCCGGGCTCTTTGCGGCGAGCATCGGCACCGCCCAGGCGATTGCGAACGACGTCACGACGGACGCCGAGCGGGCGCAGGGGATGGGACTCATCGGGGCAGCCTTCGGCCTGGGCTTCGTGCTGGGGCCCCCGCTCGGCGGGCTGCTTTCGAAGATTGACGAACGCGCTCCCTTCTATGGGATCTGCATCTTGGCCCTGGCAAATCTCGTGGTGGCCTTTTTCCGTCTGCCCGAGTCCCACCCGCCGCCCAAGGAACGCAACTGGACGGGCTTGGGACGCACCCTCGTGCCTTCACCCCTGCGGCTCTTGTTCGCGCTCCACGACGGGCGCATCGCCCGCTATCTCTTTCTCTTCCTGGTGTTGTTCACGGCCTTCGCGGCCCTCGAGTCGATGTTCACGCTGTTCATGGACAAGCGCTTCGGTCTCGAAATCTCCGCAGCGAGCTACGTCTTCGCCTACATCGGACTGTGGATTGCGCTCACACAGGGGGTGCTGATTCGCCGCCTCGCACCGCGGCTCGGCGAGACGCGGCTTGTGGTGATCGGTCTCATCATGACGGGCGCCGGGCTCGCGGTGATCTCGGTCGTGCCAAGCCCGGGCTGGCTCTATCTCGTGACGCCCGTCGTCGCCGTGGGCAATGGACTTGCGTTCCCATCCTTCACCAGCCTGTATTCGAAGGCGTGTACGGCGGAGCAAGCCGGCGAGCTGCTCGGCGAGAGCCAGTCGATGGCGACCACCGGCCGAATCTTGGGACCGCTCTGGGCGGGCCTCGCTTTTGGCGTCGATTTCGGGGCGCCGTTCGTGATCGCAGGGTTCTTGATGTTCGTCGCGCTGGGTCTTTTCAGGCTGTGGCGGAGCACGCTGCTCGGCAAGGAAAGCGAGGCGCTAGCAGGTACGGAAGCGCGAGGTGGCGGGTGAGAGCACGAGCTCGTCGGCCTTCTCGGGATGGACCTGCTTCGCGCGATCGAGGAGCACGACCTCGTCTTCCCGGTTGTTCGGGTCGGGGACGCAGCAATCGACCGGGCACACTTCGGCGCACTGCTCCGTGTCGTGAAACCCGACGCACTCCGTGCACAGCTGCGGATCGATCTGGAAGGTCTCTTCGCCCTCGCTGATGGCGTCGTTCGGGCACTCGGGCTCGCACACCCCGCAGTTGATGCACTCTTCCGTGATCATCGTCGCCATCGCAGCGCTCGCTCCCGCCGTCTCCGGAAACGGCGTCGGACCATACGCAACGCTCCTTAGAGGGTCAACGGTGAAAGCGCGACTGGGAGTCGATTTCCGAGGTGTCAAGGCCCGGCCAGAACCGATGCGTTCGGTTGACCCGAGGGGCGGTTCTCCTATTCTGGACTGGGACAAGGGTGGAGGTTGGCATGGCCCCGACGGCACGCGAGAGCATGGAGGTGGACGTCCTGTTTGTCGGGGCGGGCCCGGCGACACTGGCTTCCGCCCTGCATCTCATGAACGAGGTCAAAGCCCACAACGAGCGCGTCGAACGGGCGGGCGGCGATCCGATCGAGCCTCCCACCGTGCTCGTCATTGAGAAGGGCGCCGCGGTAGGCGACCACAGCCTCTCCGGAGCGGTGATGAATCCGCGGGGGATCGAGGAGCTCGTTCCCGACTTCACCCAGCAGGGCTTTCCTACGGAGTATGTCTGCGACGACGCCGCGTTCTGGATGTACACGCGCAAACATGCCATCCGCTCGCCATACACCCCGCCCCCCTTCCAGAAGAAGGGCTACCACGTCGTCTCCCTCTCCAACGTCGCCAAATGGCTGGCGGAGCGCTGCGAAGCGGCGGGCGTCGAGATCTATCCCGGCTTCGCCGGCGACACGCTGCTCATCGACGGCCACAAGGTCGTTGGTGTGCGGATCGGCGACATGGGCGTCGACAAACACGGCAAGCCCAAGCCGAACTACCAGCCCGGGATGGACATCTTTGCCAGGGTGACAGTGCTGGGTGAAGGCGTGCGGGGGAGTCTCACGAAGCAGCTCGTCCAGCGCTTCGAGCTCGACGGTGCCTTTCCGCAGGTCTACGAGACGGGGATCAAGGAGATCTGGCGCGTTCGACCGGAGAATCACCGGCCCGGCCGCGTGATCCACGGCTCGCTCTTCCCGGACATGCTGCACCAGTTCAACGGCATGTGGCTCTACGACATGAAGGACCAGCTCGTGTCCTTCGGCTTTGTCACGATGCTCGATTCGCAGAGTCCGTTCAACGATCCTCACCTCGCGGCGCAGGAGTTCAAGACCATCCCCTGGATGCGGAAGCTGCTCGATGGGGCCGAGCTCGTGCGCTACGGCGCAAAGGCCATTCCGATGGGCGGACTCTACGCACAGCCGAAACTGTATTGCGATGGCGCGATGCTGATCGGCGACGCCGCGGGCTTCTGCAACGCCTTCAAGCTCTCCGGCATCCACCTCGCGATCAAGTCGGGCATGATGGCCGCGGACACCATCGTCGATGGACTAAAGGCCAAGGACTTCAGCTCCGTGACACTCGGCGCGTACGCCGAGCGCTACCGCAGGAGCTGGGCCTACAGCGAGCACCGCGAAGCGCGCAACTTCCATGGCTCAGTCGAGGTGAGCCCGCTGTTCGCGCTCGGCTTGAATCTCCCTCTTCTCTTGGTCACTGGCGGTCGCGGGCTGAAGGACCCGCTCCCGTTCTCGGCCGGCCACAGCCACATGAAAAAGCTCTCCGAGCTTCCCGAGGGCAAACGAACGCCCAAGCCCTTCGAATTCGACGGCAAGCTCACCTTCTCGAAGGAGCACCTCGTCCAGTTCAGCGGCGCCCATCACGAGGCCGACGAGCCGTCGCATCTGGTGGTTGTAGACACTGATCTATGTCGGGACGTGTGCTCGGTCGAGTATGGCAATCCCTGCGAGAAGTTCTGCCCGGCTGCGGTCTACGAGATGGTGCCGGACGCGGACCATCCGGGGCAGAAGAAGCTGTTCATCCACCACGAGAACTGCGTGCACTGCAAGACCTGCGATATCGCGGATCCCTACCAAGTCATCACCTGGACGCCGCCCGAAGGGAGCGAAGGACCAGATTACACACAGATGTAATCGCGGGAGCGCTCTCCTACGACGCGACTCCCGCGGCGGCGAGAGCTTCTTCGAGGGCGTCCATGTCGTCTCGGTGGCTAGCCACGAGCAGCGCCCGCGCCGACCCGTCGAGTTCGGAAGGGAACTCCTTGCCCGACTCGCAGCGCACGAGCGCACCCGCCTCGGCGGCGATCAGCGCGCCGATCCGGCCGCGGGAGCTTATGCCCTTGTGTCCGCGTGCGATGCGCAGCCCCGCGCACACGCCTGGCACAAGGGGTGCCACCGCAATCGCGCCGCCCGCGCCGTGGACCACCTCATAACCTCGCGCGTGGAGCTTCTGCTTGGCGGCGTCCGGCAGCTCATGCGACACCAGAATGCGCCGGCCCGCCTCGGGCGCGGGAACCCGCACGAAGCGCGGAACCCCGCCGACACGGGTGACCCGTGCGCCGTTGCCGCGCGTTGCGTCGAAGAAGAGCCCCTCGCGTGGAAGCGCCACGAGCGCTGCTTCGATGCGGTTGGCGACCACCAAGCCCACCATGATCGCGTAGGGTCCGCGACCCTCGAGGTAGGAGTGGAGCGTGCCGTCGATGGGATCGATCACCACCCGCGCCTCGCCGTGGATGGGGAAGCGGTGGACCGTCGGGGTGTCTTCTTCGGCCTCGAGCGAGACGAACGGGAAGCGCTCCCAGACCGTGACCAAGAGGGTCTCTTGCGCAGCCGTGTCGGCCATGGTGAGGGCGGCCTTGCTGGGCGTGGCCTCGCGCTCCTTCGGGCTATTGACGACGCGCCCTTCGAGGGCGCGCGCCACGGCGGCGGCCTGGCGCAGCGCCGGCAGCATGCTGGCGACAAAAGCCCGGGGGACCGGCGTCGTCACGATCCGCGCAGCTTCGACGCGTGGCGCAGGTTCTGCGCCTCGATCGCCAGGATTACGTCCTCGGCGATATTGGTGGCGTGATCGCCCACGCGTTCGAGGTTCTTGGCGATCATGATGAGATCGACTCCCTGGGAGGTGAGCTCGGGGTGCGCGCTGATCTCCAGGATCGCGTCGCGCACCACGCGATCCTGGTCCTCGTCGATCCGGTCGTCGGCGGCCAAGACCGCACGCGCCTTGGCCGGATCGCCGTCGGCGAAGCTATCGAGGGCGTCTTTCAGCATGCGGCGCGCTTCGTCCGCCATCTCCTCCAGCTTTGGAGGGAGCACCACGGGGGGACGTTCGGCCAAGCGCAGGGCGCTCTTCGCGACGTTGCGCGAGATATCCCCTACGCGCTCCAGGTCCGTCGCGATCATCTTGATCGCGATCACCTGGCGCAGGTCCTCCGCCACCGGCGCCTGAAGCGCGAGCGCCCGCAGAACTCGCTCGTCGATCTGCACGTCCAGACGATCGATCTCGAGGTCGTCTTCGCGGACCTGCGCCCCAAGATCTGCCTTGCGCTCCCAGACGGCCTGCACGGCCTTCTCGAGAATGCTCTCGGCGAGACCGCCCATGCGAAGCAGGGTCTTGCGCAGATCCTCAATCACCGAGTCGAAAAGGCGGGTCATCCCGTCTCTCCTGGCGAGCGCAGCCGCGAAGATATAGCCGGCAGTACGGCTGAGCGTGCCAAGCTGCCGACCTCGCCCTTCGATTCGTCACGGAGACGTCACTCGAACGACGATCTTGCGTCATGTATCACACGGATCTTCGACTGCCACCTAGCCACGCCGGTCCCAAGCGGGCCGCGGCGGAAGCACGGGGACGGGGGGGGTCATGACCAGGGGGCTTCGAGCGATCCTGGCCGCTTCGGCGGTGAGCCTCGTCGCGGGTACGGCCCATTCGCAGGCCGTCGAAACGGACAAGGCGATCCCCGCCTACAGCAAGACGAGCGGCATCTCCGGCAATCTGAACTCGGTGGGCTCGGATACGCTGAACGACCTGATGGGCTACTGGGCCGAGGGCTTCCAGAAGCAGTACCCCAATGTACGGATCCAAGTCGAGGGCAAGGGCTCCTCGACTGCTCCCCCGGCGCTGATCGTCGGCACGGCGCAGCTCGGTCCCATGAGCCGCGAGATGAAACCCTCCGAGGCGGACGAGTTCGAGAAGAAATACGGCTACAAGCCAACGGCGATCCGGGTTTCGATCGACGCCCTCGCGGTCTACGTGAACAAGGACAATCCGCTCACAAAGCTCACGCTCCCCCAGGTGGACGCCGTGTTCTCGAAGACCCGGCGCTGTGGCACGGCGGCCGACGTGACGACCTGGGGAGAACTTGGCCTCGGCGGTGATTGGAGCTCGCGTCCGATTAGCATTTACGGCCGCAACTCCGCGTCCGGGACCTACGGCTACTTCAAAGAACACGCGCTCTGCAACGGCGACTTCAAGGACAGCGTGAAGGAGCAGCCGGGCTCGGCGTCCGTCGTGCAGGGCGTAACTGAAGACAGCAATGGGATCGGCTACAGCGGGATCGGCTACAAGACCTCAGGCGTGAAGGCCCTGGACCTGGCCACGAAGGAGGGCTCGCCCTTCGGCTCGGCGGACGCCGCGGACGTCTACGGGGGCAAGTACCCGCTCTCCCGTTTCCTCTTCATCTACGTGAACCGAGCACCCAACAAGCCGCTGGACCCTCTGGTGCGCGAGTTCCTGCGGTTTGTGCTCTCTCAAGAGGGCCAGCAGCTCGTAGTGAAGGCTGGCTATCTCCCAATCTCCCATGACATCACGCAGCCGGAGCGTGCGAAGCTCGACTAAGACGTGGCCGTCACCACCGCCCCCACCCAACCCGCGCGCGCCTTCTTCTCCGTCGGCGCCTCGCGGCGCCGCCATACGGTGGACCTCGTGGCCAAGGCAGTCGTGGCCGGCGGCGGGCTTGCGGTCATCGGGAGCATCCTCGCCATCCTTCTGTTCCTCGTGCTGGAGGTTTGGCCGCTCCTCGACTCTGCGCGCCTGCGGCCGGAGTCGAGCGTGCCGGCCCCAGCCGCCGGATCACGTGCCCTCCTGACCGACGCCCACCACACGCTCGCAGCGCTGCTCGGCCCCGATGGCGTGGTGCGCGTGCTGCGGCTTTCCGATGGAGCCCTCGCCCTCGAGCACTCCGTTCTCCCTGAGGGTGCGTCGCCACCCCTTGCCGTGTCTTCGAGTCTCTCAGGCCAACCCTACTTTGCGGCTGCGACGCAGGACGGCCGCGTGGCCCTCGTGAGCGTCGACTTTGCGGAGTCCTTCGCGCAGGACACGCGAGCAGTCACCCCACGGCTTTCGGAGCCCCAGGTCTTTCTGCTGGACCCGGAACATCGACCCCTTTCTGCGTTCGCCGGGCGCCTGTCGGAAGGGGGCGCCACCGCCGCCGCGCAGCTTGCAGACGGCCAGATGGTCCTCGTGCGAGACGTCGAGACCACGAACTTTCTGAGCGGTGCGAAGACGCAGAGCGTCCAGCGAACGGCGCTCGCTCCCGCCCCCGGACCTGTGGGCCACCTCCTCCTCGACCGGCGCACCCGGACCCTCTACGGCGCGCTTGCGACGGGAGAGCTTGTGCGCTGGGACCTCACCGCGGACCCCGCAACGCACCCGGAGGTCGCCGGTTCCCCCGGCGACGCGGTGACCTCCCTCGAGCTCTTGATCGGGGACCGTGGGCTTCTCGTGGGCCGCTCCGGCGGTGAGATCGAGGTCTGGTTCCCGGTCCCGCCGCCCGGCGGGGGAGAGAACGAGGGAGTGCTGAAACGCATTCACAGCTTCCCCAGGCTCCCCGCCGCGGTCGCGCTGCTTTCGCCCTCTGAACGCAACCGCTCGTTCTTTGCGCAGGACGTGAGCGGAAATCTCGGCCTTTACTACTCCACCTCCGAGCGGGTGCTGTGGACCGGGGCACCCCTCGTCCCCGGGGCGTCCGCCCTGGCCTTTGCCCCGAAGAGCGACGCGGTGGTGGTGGCGGGGCCCGAACGCGTCTCGCTTGCGGAAGTGCACAATCCCCATCCCGAGGCGTCCCTGCGCGCGCTCTTTGGCAAGGTCCACTACGAGGGTGCGCCGGCTCCCGCCTTCGTCTGGCAGTCGAGCAGCGGGAGCGACGACTTCGAGCCCAAGTTCTCGCTCACGCCTCTGCTCGTGGGGACGCTGAAGGGCACCTTCTACTCGCTCATTCTCGCCATCCCGCTCGGCGTGTTCGGCGCGATGTACACCTCGCAGTTCATGCATCCGCGCCTGCAGCGCGTGGTGAAGCCCACCGTGGAGCTCATGGCGTCACTCCCGAGTGTTGTTCTCGGCTTCCTCGCGGGGCTCTGGCTGGCCCCGCTGGTCGAGTCCAAGCTTGCGGCTCTGCTGCTCTACGTCGTCGCACTCCCGATCTTTTCCTTGCTGGCCGGCGCGCTCTATTCGCTGCTTCCGCGGAGCGTGCGCGGTCGGATTCCGGCGGGCGGAGAGATTCTGTTCTTCATGGCTGTGCTGGCGCTGGGCAGTGCGCTCTGCTGGCCGCTTGGCGGCGTCCTCGATCGGGCCGTGTTTGGCGGGAGCTTGCCGGGCTGGCTCTACGAAGCCATGGGGCTGCGCTACGACCAACGCAACGCCGTGGTGGTCGGCCTTGCGATGGGGTTCGCCGTCGTCCCCATCATCTTCGCGATCTCCGAGGATGCCTTTTCAAATGTGCCGGGAAATTTGAAGGCGGGCTCGCTCGCTCTCGGTGCGAGCCTGTGGCAGACCGTGGTGCGCGTCGTCCTGCCCACCGCGAGCCCCGGCATCTTCTCGGCGGTGATGGTGGGTTTCGGTCGCGCCGTCGGCGAGACCATGATTGTTCTCATGGCGACAGGCAATACGCCCATCATGGACTGGAGTCCTTTCAACGGCTTCCGAACGCTTTCGGCCAACATCGCGGTCGAGGTACCCGAGGCCCCGGTGGCAAGCACGCTGTTCCGCACGCTGTTCCTTGCGGCGCTGCTTCTGTTCGCGTTGACCTTCACGTTGAATACCGCCGCGGAGCTGGTGCGCCAGCGACTGCGCCAGCGCTATGCGAGGCTCTAACGTGTCGACGTCGACCCCCCGCCGTCGTTCTGAGCTTGTGGGCCAGCTCATGACGTGGCTTTGCGCGGGCACACTCTCGCTGAATCTGCTGTTGATCCTCGGCCTGCTCGGGCTGCTCGCGGTCCAGGGACTCGGCTACTTCTGGCAAAAGCCGCTCTGGCGGCTCGAGCTCGCCGACGGAAAGAAGATCCTCGGCGAAATCTATGAGACGGAGGACATCCCGAAGAGCGGGCAGGCGGGAGAAGCCGCGCAGCGCCGGCTGCGGGTCAAGGTGGGCAACCGCGATCTCTCCGGTTCTGATTTTCGCTGGGTCGACGAAACGCAGATCGTGGGGCGCAGCCGACCCGAAGACGCGGTGCTGCTCGAGCGACTCGAGTGGGGAAACTTTCACGGATTCTTGCGGGAGCTGCGCGTGAACGGCCAATCCCTGGCTCGCGGGGAAGACGCGGTCTGGCCGCTCCTCGGCACGCTTCTCCGCGAGAAAGCCAAGCAACGCAAAGCGCTCGAAGCCCTGGAGAAGGGGGAGCTCGGCCGCATCAATTACGCGCTTGAGCGACTGCGCCTCGCCGAGCACAAGCTCGCCCTCGAGAACTTGCCCGACGCGGAGCGCGCGCGCAGGACAGAAGCGCTGTCCGGCGAGCGGGCGATGCAGCAAACCGCCTATGCGAGCCTGGCGGCACGCCTGGGCGAGAAGCGCGCTGCCTTTCTCGCGGAGACTCTTGTCGTCGAGACCGCCGACGGTGTCGAGCGCGAGTTCCCGGTCGGCGATGTCGTGCGCGCCGTCCGCCCCAACGCCCTGGGCCTCGCTGGAGCCGCGAAGCTGTATCTCTCCCGCGTCTGGGAGTTCGTGAGCGGAGAGCCGCGGGAAGCCAACACCGAAGGCGGAATCTTCCCCGCAATCTTCGGAACCGTGATGATGGTGCTCTTGATGTCAATCTTCGTCGCGCCATTCGGCGTCATCGCCGCAGTGTATCTGCGCGAGTACGCAAGAGGCGGCGTTCTCGTTCGGCTCGTCCGCATCGCCGTGAACAACCTGGCCGGCGTCCCGTCCATCGTCTTCGGCGTGTTCGGCCTCGGCTTTTTCGTCTACCTGGTGGGGGGCACGATCGACCAGCTCTTCTATCCCGAAGCACTGCCCACGCCCACCTTTGGCACGGGCGGCATCCTGTGGGCGAGCCTCACGCTCGCGCTGCTCACGGTGCCCGTCGTGATCGTGGCCACCGAGGAGGGGCTCGCCGCGGTGCCCCAGATCGCCCGTGAGGGCTCCCTCGCCCTGGGAGCCACCCAGTTCGAGACACTCTGGCGCGTGGTGATTCCGGCCGCTGCTCCGGGCATCCTCACGGGGATGATCCTCGCCCTCGCGCGCGCTGCGGGCGAGGTGGCGCCCCTCATGATCGTGGGCATGGTCAAGCTCGCTCCGGCGCTCCCGATCGACGGGAACTTTCCGTTCCTGCATCTTGAACGAAAGTTCATGCATCTGGGATTCCACATCTACGACGTAGGCTTTCAGAGCCCGAACGTGGAGGCTGCCAAGCCCCTCGTTTTCGCTACGGCGTTGCTCCTGATCGCTGTGGTGCTCGCCAGCAACCTCGTCGCCATCCTCGTGCGGAACCACTTGCGCGAGAAGTATGCGACCCGCAGCATCTGAGGAGGGCGCGATCATGCGGCTCTCGCCCAAGGCGACAGGCGTGGAGATCCTGATGGATGACCCGGAGGCTCCGGTACCGCGCGTGGACAAGCCGGTGCTGGCCGCCGAGCAGCTCTCGCTCTGGTACGGCAACACCCTTGCCCTCGACGCGATCACGCTTGAAATCCCGGAAAAGAAGATCACGGCCTTCATTGGACCTTCGGGCTGTGGGAAGTCGACGCTCCTGCGCTGCTTCAACCGGCTGAATGACCTGATCGACGTGGTACGCATCGACGGCGCGCTGCGTTTCCATGGCGTGAGCTTGTACGGCAACGAGGTCGACGTTTCGCAGGTGCGGGCGCGGATCGGCATGGTGTTTCAGAAGTCGAATCCATTCCCGAAGAGCATCTTCGAGAACGTGGCGTACGGCTGCCGCATCCACGGAGTCACTCGGCGCAGCCTGCTCGACGAGATCGTGGAGCGGAGCTTGCGCGGGGCGGCGCTCTGGGACGAGGTGAAGGATCGGCTCGACGAGAGCGCCCTCGGCCTCTCCGGTGGCCAGCAGCAGCGCCTGTGCATCGCGCGGGCGATTGCGATCGAACCCGAAGTGATCCTGCTCGATGAACCCTGCTCCGCCCTCGATCCCATCGCGACCGCAAAGATCGAGGAGCTGATGCAGGAGCTGAAGGAGCGCTACACGCTGGTCGTGGTCACCCACAACATGCAGCAGGCTGCGCGTGTCTCTGACTACACCGCCTTCCTGTACCTGGGACGGCTGATCGAATACGGCGAAACGGCTCGGCTGTTCGTAAAGCCTCAGAAGAAGCAAACCGAGGACTACATCACCGGACGCTTCGGCTGATCGGCTCGCCTGCGCCGCGCCGCGTTCCCCGCGCGGGTCGGCGTCCCCTGAGACCTCTCCCCTTAGGCACCGCTGCGGCGCCCTGCTGTGGCCGGAAGGCGGTCCGCCCGCGGCAGCAGAATGGCGAAGCACGATCCACGGCCGAGCTCGCTTTCCACGTAGATCTCGCCTCCCATGGACTGCACGAGATGCTTCACAATCGCAAGCCCGAGCCCCGTCCCCCCGAGGTCCCGGGAGCGCGCCTTCTCGACCCGATAGAAGCGCTCGAAGATCCGGGGCAGGTCTTCTTTCGGGATGCCAATGCCGTCGTCTCGCACCTCGATGCGAACGTGGTCGTGCTCGGGCTCGATCTGCACCTCGATATGGCCGCCGGCGGGGGAGTACTTGGCGGCGTTGTCCAGCAGGTTGGTCAGGATCTGCTCCACCGCACGCCGATCGGCCCACGCGGGAGGCGTATTGCCCTCGACGAGCTTCACCGCCAGGGATTTCGCGCGCAGCTGCAGCTCCATCCCTCCGATCACGGCGGCCGCGATCCGGTCCACGTCCACCTCGATCGGTTTCATCGGGAGCTTTCGGCTCTCGATGCGCGAGAGCTCGAGCAGGTCGTCGATCAGGTTCCCGAGGCGCTCTGCGTGGCGCAGGATCACTCCCAGGTACTTGCGCGCATCCTCCAGGGGAACGTCGACAGAAAGCAGTGTCTCTGCGAATCCCCGGATGGCGGTGAGGGGTGTTTTGAGCTCGTGGGATACGTTGGCCACGAAGTCGCGGCGCACCGCCTCGAGCCTACGCAGCTCGGTCATGTCATGGAAGACTGCGACCGTGCCGAGCCGCGGCCCGCTTTGCGGAAATGCCACGGCATGAAGCCGAATCGAGCGTCCCTCGCCCCCACCGAGCTGGATCTCGCGAGCGACCACGTCGCTCGTGGTGGCGGCCGCGCGCAGGGCATCGTCCACCCCCGCGTGTCGAATCACCTCGAGTGGGGCGCGTCCCGCGACCTCCCCCCACACGCCGAGCATCTCGCGCAGCCGGGGATTCCCGAGCACGATGCGACCCGCGGCGTTCACCACCAAGACGCCTTCGACCATGCTCCCGAGCACGGCCTGGAGCTGCTCTTTCTCCGCCGTCGCTTCGTCGATGCGGCGCCGAAGCTCGTCAGCCATGCGGTCGAGATCGGCGGCGATCCGCCCGAGCGGGCCGCCGAAGCGCCAGCGCAGCCGGCGATCGAGATCCCCTGCCGAGAGGCCACTTGCGAAATCGCCGATTTCGTTGAGCGGTCGGATCAGAATCCGCGTCAACGCGACGGAGAGGAGAAGGGCGAGCACAACGCCCACCATGGCCCCCACCTCGAGGGCGTGGAGCGGGGCCCGGCCGTCCGAGGTGTCGGAGAGCATTCCCGGCGGAAGGCACCACAGCGCCGCGCCGAAGACGCACGCCACCACGGCGAGCAGCGCCAGGGTGATCCAGAGCTGGGGTCTTGCGGTTAGCCCGCCCACTTCCAAAAACTAGCAGCGAGGGAGGGGCGAGGGACGTGGCGTCGCCTACTCTGCAAACCGGTACCCAACCCCGCGCACCGTCTCGATCAGGTCCCCGGCCACGCCGAGCTTCTCGCGCAAACGCTTGAGATGCGTATCGATGGTTCGGCTCGTGACCGTAATTTCAGAACCCCAGACCTCATCCAGCAGACGCTCGCGCGTGAGCACGCGGCCAGGCCGGGTCATGAGGGTGGTGAGGAGCCGGAACTCCTTCGCGGTGAGCTCCACCTCTTCGCCCGCGACGAAGCAGCGGTGCCGCTCGGGGTCGACGCGTAGCGTTCCGTGCTCGAGACCGGCCCCCGGAGCCGCACTCGTCGCGCGTCGGCGCAGCACGGCACGCACGCGCAGCGTGAGCTCCCTTGGGCTAAAGGGCTTGGGGACGTAGTCGTCCGCTCCAAGCTCGAAGCCCACGACACGGTCCACCTCCTCGGACTTGGCCGTCAGCATGAGGATCGGCAGATCCGCAAGCGCGGGATCGGAGCGCACCTGGCGGCAGATGTCGTTGCCCGAGACGTCGGGCAGCATGAGGTCGAGCACCATAAGGTCCGGGGGCGAGCGGCGCAGCTGCTCGAGGGCGTCCCGGCCCGAAGCCGCGGTCTCCACCCGAAACCCGGCTTGGCTCAGGTTGAACCGGACGAGCTCGAGCAGGTCGGGCTCGTCGTCCACCACCAGGATCCGGGCGCTCATCGCTTCGGACAAAATAGCTGCGCCCCTGTGCCTCACCGCATCCACGCCGCTCGTGAACGAAGACTTCGTGGGATCGTGACGGAACCGTTTCGATTTCGTCATCCGAGACCAGCTTGACCTGATGGGCGGCTCGGGTCTAGTGTCGGACGACGCCCAGCTGTGCGGCCTAAAAGTGTGATGTAGATCACTAGGTCACCCAGAGCGATCGCCGACTCGTTATTCGAGGCGACACGACAATCCAAACTCCGGGCACCCGGAGACTGGGGGACGACGATGAAGGCGCGATGCACGACACGATGGGGTCTGGTGCCCCGAAGCTTGTTAGGCGCGGCCATGCTCGCGGTGGGGATGATCGCGGCAGCGGCCGCTCCTGCTAGCGCGGCGGACGACGGGGCGACCGTGGCTTCGACCCCGACGCCGAAGGCGGCGCTCAAGTCCTCCTCGGGTGGAGGTGCGGAGGCCCAGGCGCGCTCCGCGTTCGATTCATTTACACAGACCTGGATGGACAAGTTGCGCAGCTCGAGCGCGATCCGGACCGTGTCCACGAGCTCGGGCAGCACCGTGAAGCGGTTCAGCACGAGCCATACCGAAGAGGTCAAGCCGACCGGCTCGCCCTCGAACCCCTTCGTGGGCGTCCTGCACTACACGGAGGAGTCGTACAACTGCTCCGACGCCGCCCAGCGGAACTGCACCCTGGTCGAGAGCACGCCGGTCACGGAGATCTTCCGCTTCCAGAACGGGAAGTGGGTCTACTAATCACCGCTCCCCCGTAGCTCAAGTTTTCTCTCCATTCGGCGGGCGCTCAGGTAAAACCGAGCGCCCGCCGATGGATGCTCCGCACCCTTGCCATGCGGATGCATCGTCGAGATCTGATTCGAGAGCTGGTCTTTGCCTGCGCGCTCGCCCTGGCCGCGGCTGCGGCGCTCGCGACGGGCATTCTGGCTCCGCTGCAGCGGTACGCCGCGGACGCCCTCTTGCGCCTGGGCGCCGTCCGCGCCCCCGATCCGCCCGCCGGCATTCCTGACCTCGCGGTGGTGGCCCTCGACGCGCAGAGCCTGCGTGCCTACCCGGCCTGGCCTTGGCCACGGCGGCTCTACGCCGAGGCCATCCGCCGCCTCGACGCCGCAGGTGCGAAGGTCGTGGCGTTCGACATCGACTTCTCGACTCCGCGAGAGCCCGCCGACGACGAGGCACTGCGCGCCGCAGTCGCAAGCTCGGGCCGCGTGGTTCTCGCCGTGTTCCGCCAGCGGACCGTGCTCCCGGACGGCAGCGAAATCGAGGTTGCGAGTCTTCCCACGGCGGCTCTGGCCTCGGCCGCCGCTCGCGAAGGCAGCGTGCTTGTCCCGATCGAGGAGGATGGGATCGTCCGCTACGCGCCGCGGGCAAGCCGGATCGCGGGGGCGAGCGTGGCGTCTTTGGCGCGTGCGACTCTCGACCTGGCGCGCGGCGAGCCGCGGGGGTCGGGCGACTTGCCGGCGCTCCGCCTGGATTACCGGCGCATCCGGCCCGCGTTTCCGGTGATTCCGATCGTGGACGTGATCGACGGGCGTTTCGACCCAAGGGACATCGCGGGGCGCGTCGTCTTGGTCGGAGCGACGGCAGCGGAGTTCCAGGACCTCTGGTCCACTCCCCTCGGACCCGCGCGACCCGGGGTCATGATTCAGGCGGTCGCCTACCGCACCCTCGCCGGCGAGATCGCAGGCGAGCGCATCTTGCGCGCACCCGAGGCTCCCCTGCAGCTTGCCCTCGCCGTCGCGCTCGTCTTGGCCGGCGGAGTGGGCGGAATCGGCTCGCACCGCAGACGCATCGGAGTGCTGGGCGCCCTCGCACTCGCGATGGGCGCAACCGCCGCGGGGAGCGCGCTCTTCAGCGGGTTGCTGCTCGACCCCGTGCTGCCCGTGGGTCTCCTCTGCGCGCAATACGTGCTCGGTCTCGAGGGTCTCCGGCGCCGCTTCGGCCGAGGGCTCCGCGAGCGCGAGCTCTCGCTCTCCGCGCTCTTTCGGGTCGGCGAGGCCACCAAAGGCTCGACCGCAGGGGGC
>Ga0074046_10001373_pt1 | contig 22103 bp, 20 predicted proteins | sample BogForMeECP23OM3_FD_94441 | JGI IMG/M metagenome (GOLD analysis project Ga0074046, IMG submission 94441) | Bog forest soil microbial communities from Calvert Island, British Columbia, Canada - Bog Forest MetaG ECP23OM3 | ecosystem: Environmental > Terrestrial > Soil > Wetlands ...
GAACTCTGCTGCGGATTCTCCTGCGGCGCTTGCTGGCCCTGAGTAGGCTGCTGCTGCTGCGCGTTCTCGCCCGGCCGTCCGGCACGCGCGCTTTCCAGTATCTTCTTCAATTCTTCGTGATTGATCTGCGGCGCTTTGCTGGTGGCGATGCGGTCTTTATCCGAAATCACCTTGGCATCGGGACGTCGAGTCAGCTTCTGGGCATCGGGCGGCAGTTCCAAAAACGTTGCGTCTTTCGACTGGTCTGTCCGAATCGCCAGCGCGACCGTCCGATGCGGCAACAGCCCCATCAATTTCTCACTGTTCCATAACAGAATGATCACGAACAGGTGGAGGATGACGGACAGCCACAGGGCTTCGCGCTTGCGCGCCCGCGAGAGGTCGTCCTGCAACTGGATGAGGAGATGTGGAACATCGTCGGGATTGAAGCCGCGGTAAGCGGTTTCCCAGTGCTGCCCTTCGAACAGATCGCGCTGCTCGGGCGGGTCGGCCGATGGAGGCAATGATTCGCCAGACAGGGGATCGCGCGACGGAATTTGGGTGGCCGGCATCAGGCAGAGACTATCAACTTAGAGACACGGGCAGCCTCCCGGGTTGCGTAAAATTACGAGTAATGTTTCTACGTAAAGTTACGTAAATCATGGAGTTGCAACCGTTGGATCTATTGTCGCATTTTTTGTGCGAGCGGAGTGAGTACCTGGGTAACAACAGAGAACGCCATTCCGCCAACGCAGACGCTGTCGCCTAACCGGCAGATCACCAATTTCGATCTGCCTGCATCAGAGCTTTTGTTGCTCCGTTGATCCTGCTGTTCTGTTTTACCTGCAAAGTTCTCCTGGAGATCTGGCATATGTTCCACGAGGGAAGGCGTCTTCCACACATATTTAGACAAGTTATATCGCTGGTCGTTGTGTCTGGCTTTCGTATGTCCGTATCCGGGCTGGCTGCGCTGATGTTTGGACTTGTTTTGCTGGCCGGTCCGCCTGCGGTGGTTGCCCAGCGGCATGGGGGCGGTGGAGGTGGCGGCGCCGCCGGCACCGGAAACAACTCAAGGTCGATCATCTGCCTGCACGACTGCCCGGCCCTGCGAGGAGGACTCAGCGGGGAGGATGATCTCAAGAACTTTCGCCGCTCCATCGCGGTGCAAGCAACCGAAGAGCAGCGCGCCGCGTTCGCGAAGATTTTGCAGTACACACAGTCCGCCGGCGACCAGCTAAAAGACTTTCACGAAGCTCTACAGAAAAATTCCGCTTCGGTTGCGCCGGTCGCTCCTGCTTTGGCCGATCTTAGAACCGCCCTGGATCAGGCGATGGAGAGAGTTCGTGCCGGCAACCAGAACTTTCTCGACTCGTTTTCCGACGCGCAAGAATCCGGGTTGAAGGAGATCACGAGCAAGCTGGCCAAAGAGGATTCCGACCTCGATAAAGAGGTCAAGGTCCTGGGTCAGGTCATCCAGGTGTCCAAGCCAGACAGCACCCAACTTGCGACCTCGGCCGCCAGTCTTGACAAGAAGTTCGCCAGCTTCCAAGACGAGCAACTTGTGCTCGGCAGAGAAATGGGCATTCTGATTGACGCGGGAAGCCAGGGCCTCGCTTTCAATCTTCCGAAGGTGACGAACGCGATCAACATCGCCGGTCAGACGCTCTTGATCCCTGCGTGGGGTGCGGTTTCTCTGGTTTCTACCGAAAACGGCCATGATCTCTTCAGCGTCAAACTGGCCGCCGACCTCTCTGACCTGCAGCAAAACATTACCGCCATTGTCCGCAGCGAAGTCGCCCGCTCTCCCCGTTGCGGCGAGCGCATTGAGCTTCGACAAGCCACGCTTACTCCGCTGGCTTCCGCCAGCCTGGTGGTGGCGAACTTACATTACGAGCGCTGGGTGTGCCCGCCCGGCGCGGCCAGCCCTATGGAGGTCGCCGACAGCGACGGCGTTCTGGAGGTCAAACTCACTCCGTCGGTCGAACCCAACGCTGGCTTACGACTCGTCTCCGAAATCAACCGCGTCAACGCCGACGGATTGCTTCGCGACTTGCTTCGGTCCGGCGACCTCGGCGTAACGCTGCGCGAGCAGATCGCAGCCTCGCTACTCCCCGCGTTGCAGAAGGTCGCTGACCTCAAAGCCACGCTACCGCCGGTTGCACGGGAGTCCGCTACCCTCCAGAAGGTGCAATTCGAGAATGCGGGCGCTGACCAGTTGAGCCTGGTCCTCAATGGTCAACTGCAATTCTCCGATGAGCAGACCGAACAATTTGCCGCACAACTCAAACAGCGCCTGTCCGCGCAAGGGGCGCCAGCGCCCTAGCAGGCTGCGGGAAAGATAGGCGAAGCCGCAGAAAGCTCATCTCGGGCGCTAAAGCGCAGCACATTTCAACGACTTAACGGTATGACTAAACGGGCTGCGGAAAAAGTCGCCGTTCGACGCCCAGCCCCTAAAGGGGCCTCTGATTTTGAAGAACTTACGGTATCGCTAAAGCGATACCCTGATACGAACCTGAGTTTTTCCGCAGCCTGTAAAGTCGTGACCTTCCTAGAATCTGCACGAAGCAAGATTTTTCCGCATCCTGCTAAATCTGCCCGGGCTGCGCACCCCTACTTCACCCCGATCCGTCCCGCGTGGCGGCCGATTCCATCGAGAATCGCCAACGCGAGTTGCAGCGCTCTGCGCCCATCCTCCAACGAAACGACCGGACACGACCGGTCCCGTACCGAGTGCAGGAAGGCCTTGATCTCCGCCAGCAGCGGCTCTTCGGCTGTGATCGGCGGCTTCGCCATCTGGATTTGACGGTTGGGGCTGGGCTCGCTGGTCGTTGCCGCCGCACTTCCCACCGAGAAGACCAGGACATCCTGTCTTCCGTAATCGATAGAAATGTACTGTCCAGGCTGGAAGAAACGCAGCTTGCGCACGCGCTCAGTCGAAACCCGGCTGGCGGTAAAGTTGGCCACGCAACCCGATTCGAACTCGATGCGCACATTCGCGATATCCACTTTGCCGGAAAGAATGGGCAGCCCGACCGCCCGGATTTCCTTCACCTCGGACTTGACGAAGGTCAGCACCACGTCGAGGTCGTGGATCATGAGGTCGAGCACCACGTCCACATCGAGGGCGCGTGGAGAGAACATGCTGAGCCGGTGCACTTCAAAGAACATGGGCCGGTTGATCAGCGGGAGGGTAGCGCGCACTGCCGGATTGAAGCGTTCCAGATGTCCCACCTGCGCCACCCGCTGGTGCTGCGACGCCACCCGGAGCAACTCGTCACCCTCGGCCAGGGTCGCGGCCAGCGGCTTTTCGATAAGCACATCGACGCCGGCTTCCATCAGGTCGCGCGCCACCTGTCGATGTAGCACGGTCGGCACCGCTACCGAGGCCGCTTGCACCTCGCTGTGCGTGGTCAGCATCTGGTCGATTGAGCCGAACGCTTTGCAGCCGAATTCGGCAGCGACGGCGTCGGCCCGCTGCGTGTCCGGATCGACCACCCCCACCAAGCGCACGCTACCCGCCTGCTGCAGTTGCTGATAGACGCGGGCGTGATTGCGCCCGAAGGCGCCTACGCCAATTACCGCAACGTTGATGGGAAAGTCCTGGCTCAGGTGAAAGCTCCGCTGCGAAGAAAGAACGGGCTATTGTCGCAGCTCCAGGCCCCAATAGGAAAGTGCATACGTAGGGACGGCCGCCCTCGGCCGTCCTAAGTTGACGGGTGGGCCTTTCACATCTTCTTCAGCAGCGCGATCTGTCCGGCGTGATAGAGCTCATGCTGCACCACGCCATGGAGCATGTAGTAGAAGGTGTAATGGGCGCCCTTTTTGCCCGGGACCTGCTTGTAAAGAGATTTCTCTGGAAATCTCTGAACCGCATTGACGAGTTCGTCATGAACCCGTCGAACATGTTCCAGTGTCTTCGCCCATGCCGCCTCACTCGTATCCAAGACCGGCGGAAAGTTTTTCTTGCCGGAAAGCTTGACGGCCACGCCCGTCATCCGCCGCCGCACCGCTCCATCCCAAGCAGCAATATGCAGCACCAACTCCCAAATCGAGTGGGCGTTTTGAATCGGTCGCGCCGCTGCCCTAGCCGCTGTAACGCCTTTCAGAATTTCGAACAAAGAATCGCCGTGCCAGGCATCGCCGGTGAAAGCGCGGCGGAGCTGGTCGGCGATGCGAGATGCTTCAGACATAAGACACCCCCTGATCAAGCCAGTTAATCCGCGCACACGGCGATCCCGGCATCATCTGCCGCCCGCGTCATCGCGTCGCCATCCAGCAACAGACATCGGCCCGCGTCTACGGCCAGACAACTTGCGCCGGCGCGCGCCATGGTCTCGATCGTCCTGACACCAATCACCGGAACATCGAAGCGCATATCCTGCTTCGGCTTTGCCACCTTCACCACCGTTAGCGCACGGCTCAGGGTGGAGGGCTTGCTTCCCGATTCCGAGTCCAATTCCAGCGACCGCATCAGCTGCCCGGCCCGTTCGACGGTCGCGTCTGTGCCTTCCATGGCTTCGACGGTCACACAGGCGGCTTCGGCGATCACCACGGTTTGTCCAATGTCGTACTCGGCGAGGCGCCTCGCCACCAGGCGTCCGTATTCGATGTTCTTGCGTTCCTGCTCGTTCGGAGCGCGCTTGGTGAGCACGCCGGTTTTCGCGAGGAGCGGTTCGAGCAGCGCGGTCGAGTTTTCGAGCATGATGCCCTCATCGGCCAGAACCTTGGCGACCGCGCCCAGCAGCGAGTCGGTATTGCGGGTTCCGAGCGAGAGCAGCAGTTTGGCCAGCCGCCAGTCGGGCTTGATGGCGGAAAAAATCTGCTTGTGCTTGACCTGGCCCGCCATCACGGCGCGAGTGACACCTTCGGCTTTGAAGGTGTCGATCAGCTTGGAAAGCTCGCCCAGAGAAAGCCAGTGAACGGAGGCGGCGCCTTTTGACTCGATCTCAGGGAAGGCCTCTTCTTTGATGGCGGCGACAACGACGTCGTAGCCCTGCGCCCGGGCAGCATCCAGCACGAGGAAGGGGAACTTGCCGTTGCCGGCGATGAGACCGAGACGTGTCATGGGCAGGACCCCCGCCGGGGCGGGTGCATTCGTCCGCCCAGTGGAGAGAAGCTCCACGGAGGTTGCCGGTCGCAGTCTTCCATGGCTGCCGCGCTTCGCGCGGCTGGACGGACGAATGCGTCCGTCCCTACGTGAGCATGGAAGCTTTCCACTACTTAATCACTCCGCGTTCTGAGGCTTCGATGAAGCGGATCAGCATCTCGACATCTTCGCCCAAATCTGCTTCGGTCTTCAGTCTTTCAATCGCCTGTGACGTATTCAGCTTTGAGGCCAGCAGGACGCGATAGGCGTGGTGAATTTTCCTGATCCGTTCTTTGGTGAATCCGTGCCGCTCCAAACCCACCGCGTTTACGCCATAGGCGTGGGTTCCGCGCTCGGCGGACGTTTTGGAAAATGGGAGCACATCGCGGGTGATGGTGGTGCCGCCGCCGATAAAGGCATGCGTTCCAATGCGTACGAAGTGATGCACCGGACACAGCGCCCCTACCGTCGCCCAGTCTCCCACGGTTACGTGCCCGCCCAGCGTGGCTGCGTTGGCCATGATGATGTGGCTGCCAACCTGACAATCATGTGCGATGTGGGTATAGGCCATGATCAGGTTGTGGCCGCCGACCCGGGTGCATCCCCCGCCCTTTACGGTGCCGCGATTGATGGTGACAAATTCACGAATGGCGTTATGGTCGCCGATCTCCAGCCGCGTCGGTTCGCCGGCATAGCTGATGTCTTGCGGCGCCATGCCAATCGAGGTAAAAGGGAAGAAAACGTTGCCCGAGCCGATTTTCGTGGGACCTTCGATGGCGACGTGCGAGAGCAGACGGCAGCCTTCGGCGAGTTCCACCCCAGGCCCGATTACGCAGTAAGGCCCAATTTTGCACGACGGATGTATTTTGCTTTTTGGATCGACGACCGATGCGGGATGAATGGACATTGAAACCCAGTGGTCAGTGACGCCGTTCTCTATTCGTCTGCCGCTTCCGTGCTTCCCGAGTTCATCGCACGCGGCACAAGCCGGCAAGTTACCGTCGCCTCGGCCGCCACTTTGCCGTCCACGTACGCTTTGCCTTCCAGACGCGCCGCCGTGATTCGCCAAGCCTTTACCACCACTTCAATGCGCAGCTGATCTCCGGGCACCACGGGACGGCGGAAGCGCGCCTTCTCGATCCCGGTGAACACCATCAACATCTCGTCGCGATTCGGAACCTCGGTCAGCAGAAGCAAACCGCCTGCCTGCGCGATGGCTTCCACAATGAGCACGCCGGGCATGATCGGTTTGTCGGGAAAATGTCCCTGGAAAAAAGGCTCGGTGATGGTCACGTTTTTCAACGCGACAATGCTCTTCATCCGCACCAGTTCAATCACCCGGTCGATCAAGAGAAATGGGTAGCGATGAGGCAGGATCTTGAGAATGTCGCCAATCTCCATGCCGGTGCTTGTTGCTGCTTCCGTGGTTTGGTTCGTGTCTGTCATGGGGTTTGGTTCAAGCCGAAGATTATACTGTAGCGCACGTCCCTGCGAACCTGGTGCGAATGGACCCTTGGCCACGGCGCGTCACACGCCGCCGGTTCCCAGCCGCCGTCCGTCGTCTGCGTGGAGCCTCCCTTCGGTAACCGCTTTCCCGCGCCGCCGCCCTAACGTCGCCCCGACTCAACGCCGATGAGCAAGCCAGGGACCCGTATGCAGAGTCCCGGAGCCAGCCATGGATTTTACTAACGCGGATTCTCCCGACGCCCTGCCCGCTAATCCCGCTGCCATCGAACACGATCGGCGCCTCCATGCTCGTTACACCCTTCAGGTCCAAGTCGAACTCCGCGAGGAAGGCGCCGAGGTCCCTATGCGCCTCGAGACCACGGACCTCAGTCGCGGCGGCTGCTACGTCCAGTTGCTGATGCCGCTTTCGGTCGGCATCGGCGTTCGGGTCACACTATGGCTGGACAGTTGCTCCATCGTCATCCGCGGGCGCGTGGTCACACGCCATCCCCAATTCGGCAACGGCATCATGTTCGTAGAATTTGAAGGTCAGGGGGAACAACTCTTGAAACGATACCTGGATGGCGTTACCAGCTAGATCTTGTGTCGCAGGCGGGACGGCCGAGTCTGTGGCGCATCGCGGTGCCGTCCCTAAAGGGGCTCCGGTTTGTTCCCCGTTGAGTTCCCGGCACTTACGTGCCGGGCTTTCCTATGCCGCCGCTTCGCGGCTGGAGCCTCTACGCGCTCCATATTCTCCTTTCTCCATGAGTCTTCAGTGCAAGAAAAGGCGTGGTTTACGGGCTCGATTCCAGGCTCAAAATCCGCGCAATTTGTGTTAAAATACATACAGCTCTGGTGACGGCTAAATAGCAGAAAATTCAATGAGTTGAGGTCACCCAAGCACTCCCGGAATCGTCCTTCCAGCCAGGCGTATGATCCGGCATTTCTCCACGGAGCAGAATGGCCACGAAAGAATTGCAGACAGAACTAGTTGACGCGAAGAACAAGAACGGTAAAACGACCAGCGGAGACTACACCGCCGACTCGATCAAAGTCCTCGGCGGCATGGAAGCGGTGCGTAAACGTCCCGCCATGTACATCGGCTCGACCGGCGAACTTGGTCTGCATCATCTGGTGTACGAAGTCGTGGACAACTCGGTTGACGAAGCGCTTGCCGGCTACGCCGACAAGATCGACGTTACGATTCACCTCGACAACTCCATCACGGTAGTGGACAACGGACGCGGTATTCCCGTCGACAACATGGACATCGACGGTGAAGAAGTTCCGGCTGCGCAAGTGGTGATGACCACGCTGCACGCGGGCGGCAAGTTCGACAGCAACTCCTACAAAGTGTCTGGAGGATTGCACGGCGTGGGCGTGAGCTGCGTGAACGCGCTTAGCGAAGAACTGGAGCTGGAAATCTGGCGCGACGGGTTTACCTGGGAGCAGACGTACTCGAAGGGCGAGCCCACCAGCAAGTTGAGAAAGACCGGCGCCGCCAAAATAAAGACCGGCACCAAGGTTCATTTCGTCCCTGACAAAACGATTTTCACCACCACTGTCGAATACAACTTCGACACGCTCTCGCAGCGCTTGCGTGAGCTTGCGTTCCTGAACAAGGGTCTGGTGATCACGCTCACCGACGAGCGCCAGACCGATTCGAAGACCAGTGAGGCGAAGCGCGCCGAATTCAAGTACAACGGCGGCATCGCCGAATTCATCAAGCACCTTAATCGCGGCAAGCAAACGCTCCACGACAAGCCCATCTACATGGAAGCCGACAAAGACGACGTGCACATCGAAATCGGCCTGCAGTACAACGACGCCTACTCGGAATCGGTTTTCAGTTTTGCCAACAACATCAACACCGTCGATGGCGGCACGCACCTCTCCGGTTTCCGAACCTCGCTCACCCGCACCATCAACTATGCCGGGCAGCAGATGGGCCTATTCAAAGACGTGAAAGAAAATCTCACGGGAGACGATGTCCGAGAAGGACTGGTGGCCGTGATCAGCGTGAAGCTGCCGCAGCCGCAGTTTGAAGGACAGACCAAGGGCAAGCTGAATTCCGACATCGCTGGTGTGGTGCAGGCGGTCGTGAATGAAAAGCTGGGGGCGTTCTTTGAGCAGAACACTGCCGTGGCTCGCAAGATTATCAACAAGGCCATCGACGCCGCCCGCGCCCGCGAAGCTGCCCGCAAGGCTCGCGACCTGACGCGGCGCAAAGGTGCGCTTGATGGCGGAGGACTCCCCGGAAAACTCGCCGACTGCTCGGAGCGCGATCCCAACCGGTGCGAGCTGTTCCTGGTTGAGGGCGAATCTGCGGGCGGCACTGCCAAACAAGGCCGCGACCGCCGCTTTCAGGCCATCCTTCCGCTCAAGGGAAAAATTCTGAACGTGGAAAAAGCGCGTTACGACAAGATGCTGGCTCACGAAGAAATTCGCGCCATGATCACTGCGCTCGGCACCGGCATCTCCAAAGAAGATTTCGATCCGACGAAAGTCCGCTACGGCAAAATCATTCTGATGACCGACGCCGACGTGGACGGCTCGCACATCCGCACCCTGCTGCTGACGTTCTTCTTCCGTCACATGCAGGAACTGATCAAGCGCAGCAACGTTTACATCGCGCAGCCGCCGCTGTTCGGCATCAAGAAGGGCAAGTCGCACCAGTACATAAAAAACGAGCACGAATTCGTCAAGGTGATGGTGAAGCGCGCTTCCGAAGGCCTGATCATCCGCTACGGAGAAGGCGCGGCCAAGCTGGAAGGCGCAGCCCTGACCAAGTTCATCACCGTGCTGAACGAGTATCTCGGATTTCTCGACAAGTTAAATAAGCGCATTCGCGAAGAGCAGATCACGGCCCTGTTGCCGAAGCTTGACCTGGCCAAGCGCGCCGACTTCGAGGGCGACAAGCAGACTCCGCCAAAGAAGATCGAGAAACTGGAAAAGGAACTCAAGCGCCGGCAAAAAGATCTGAAGCTGAAGGGCGTGGAAACGCGTTTCGATGAAGAACATAATCTCTGGGCGTTGGTCTTCGTGAACGCGCAGGGCGCCGAACACGTCATCAACTGGGAACTGGCCTCGACTCCGGAGTGCCGGCAGCTCATCACCAAGTTCAAGCAGATCGAGCAATATCTTGGTCCTCCGTTCATGATCGAGAGCGTGGTGAAACCGGCAAAGACGGCGGCCAGCGTCGATGAGAAAGACGAAAACGAAGACGAAAATGTGACCGCCGCCGAGGGTGAAGAAGCCACAAAGGCTGAAAAGAAGTCCGGCAAAGCGCCGGTGCGACGCGCCAAGGAGCCCGAGGTCGTCGAAAAAAACACCGCCCGCGAACTTTTCGACTACGTTCTGAACGAGGGCCGCAAAGAGTACACCGTCCAGCGCTACAAGGGCCTCGGAGAAATGACCGCCGAGCAACTCTGGGAAACCACCATGGATCCCGAGCGCCGCACGCTGCTGCAAGTCCGGCTGGAAGACATCGCCGAGTGCGAAACCATCTTCACCACGCTGATGGGCGAAGACGTGGAAGCCCGCCGCAAGTTCATCGAAGACAATGCGCTTGATGTGAAGAACCTGGATATCTAGCTTCTCTCTGTGAGGTTTCTCGGGATGGCAGCCAAGCCTTTTGTGGTCGGCTTCACGGGGCCTTTTGGAAGCGGGTGCAGCCTCGCTGCCAAGTATCTTGAGCATGAACGCCAGTTCACGCTGGTAAAACTGTCCACGGCGCTGGATGAAATCTGGAAGAAACGCAACCCCGGCAAGGAAGAAGCTCCCAAGTCGGAGCTTCAGTCTCTGGGAGACGAACTCCGGAAAGACAAAGGGAAGCAGATCCTGGCCGAACTCGCTTTTCAACAAGTCAACCTGGGGAGCGAAGGCATCGTCGTCGACGGTATCAAGAACGTGGGCGAAGTGGAATGGCTGCGGTCAGAATTTGGCTATCGCTTCACTCTGGTTGCGGTCCTGACGCCGCCCGACGTCCGTTGGGATCGATTGGGAACGGAGTACAACGACCGTGGCCTGACGGTTAAAGATTTCGCGGAAGATGATCGCCGGGACTCGAAAGAAGATGTGGCCTATGGACAGCAGGTCGCTCTTTGCATCGATCAAGCCGACATCCTGATCGACAACTCCGAGATTAACATTCCGGAATTCAAGCAAAGGGTCTTGAACTACGTGGACTTGGCAACTGGCAAGAAGACCCGGTCGGCTTATCCTCACGAAATTCTGATGAACATGGCCTACTCTTCATCGCACAGCTCGAAGTGTCTAAAACGGCACGTTGGAGCCCTAGTGGTGGACACGGGAGGACGCGTCGTGGGGGTGGGCTATAACGAGAATCCTCTGGGCACCAAGCCCTGTATGGAAGAAGAGTCATACAACTTTAAGTGTTACCGCGACATTGTTCGCACTGAAACTCTCAACAACTACAGCAGCCGGGGAATTCTTTGCCCGACCTGCGGCAAACCTTTACAGCATGTCGACGGGCCGCCGTGGACTTGCCTGAGTTGTGCGGCGATCGGTAAAAAAACGTCCTTGGACGACATTTTCTTTCCCGATCGGGCGCTCAACTGGTGTACGGCCGTTCATGCGGAAGTTTGGGCGCTTTTTGCGGCCGGAGAGCGAGCCCGAGGCGGCGAGTTGTACACGACGACCTTCCCTTGTTTTCAATGCGCCGAAAAAATCAAGCACAATGGAATCGCGACCGTCTGGTACACGGAAGCCTATCCGGACCCGTTTAGCCGGAGCCGTCTGGACTTGGCTGGGGTGAACGTGAAGCAGTTTGATGGCGTGCGTTCCAGCAGCTTTGAGAGGATATTTGCTGTGACTAGGCCGCAATAATCGAGAGGGTTTCTTCTTCCTTCGTATCGCTGCATCTCGCCGGCTGTTCCTGAGCGTCGGTCTTGGGCTTCTCTCCGGTGGCGGCAAGATTGTCGGAGAAAATCAGCAGGTTTCCGGAGCAGCCAAGATAGCGTGTACCCGAGATCTGTTTTACTCCCATATGTTTTCCCTGTCGTAGTTGGATATGTTTTTATACGACTATTCGAGTGTGGAATACAACCCCAAGTGCAAGATTTTAATGGCTGCCCAATTGCGTATGTTGCCGAAGCTGATTCCGGCTCGAGAATAATTCTACACGCGTTGTATCGCCCGTAGGTTACCCCAAATTACCCACGTGCCACTCAGTACCTTCTGTTGGTAGGCTTTTCACCGCAAGTCGCACCTCCTTCCCCGTTCTCCCTACAAGCCGCGGCAAGCCGCGTCTCTACAACGACCATAGGAAAAGGGATCATGCAAAAACTTCTAGCCACACTCGTTTGCTTCACCCTCACGCTTTTCGCCGGCGCGCAGGATACCGCACCCGCGCTCACCATCTACAACCAGAACTTTTTCGTCGCCCGTGATCGCCTTACGCTCGACTTGAAAACGGGCGCCAACCACATCGAGTTCGCGGGAGTCACCGCGCACCTCGAGCCCGATTCCGTCATTCTGCGCGACCTTACGGGACGTCCACTACAGATTCTCGAGCAGAGCTACCGCGCCGACCCCATCTCCCAGGAACTGCTGCTCTCGTTCTACGAAGGCAAGACGATTGATTTCCAGATCCAACGGGGCGACAAGTTTGAAACCTTTCCGGGCAAGATCATCCGCAGCGGCTACGCCTCCGGCGTCACCTACATCAACGGATATCCTCAGGGGGTAGCGCCGCAGCCCATCATTCAGGTCAATGGCGTGCTGCAATTCGGGTTGCCGGGGCAGCCGCTGTTTCCCGCGCTGAGCGACGATTCCATCCTTAAGCCGACGCTGACCTGGCAGCTTGCTACCACGCAAGCGGGGCGCTCCGAGGCGGAGATTTCCTATGTCTCGGGCGGTATGACCTGGCAGTCGGACTACAACCTCGTGGTCTCCGACGGGGCGAAGAATTCGAGCACGAATCTGCTGGATCTTGTGGGATGGATCACCATGCAGAACCACAGCGGCAAGACATTCGAGAACGCCCGCATCAAGCTGATGGCTGGAGACGTGAGCAAACTGGAAGGCCCGGTGAGTCGGAACGCTTATCGTCTTGAAGCCAAGGCGATGGATATGGACGCCGGCGCGCCGGTCGTGCGGGAGAAGTCGTTTGACGAATTTCACCTTTACACGCTGGAGCGTCCGGCCACACTGCACGACAATGAAACCAAGCAGGTCGAATTTGTGCGCGCGACCGGGATCCAGGCACAAAGGCTTTACATCTATGATGGTGCCGAGACTGGGCAGTACACCTACTATTCGTCCGAGCAAATCCGCAATGAACCGGGTTATGGCACGGCTTCAAACCCAAAGGTCTGGGTGATGCAGGAGCTAAAGAATTCTGAAGCCAGTCATCTTGGCATCGCGCTACCGAAGGGACGGCTGCGCTTCTACCGTCGCGATACCGATGGCAGCCTGCAATTCATTGGCGAGAACACCATTGACCACACGCCGAAGGACGAGATGATCCGGGTCTATACCGGCAACGCCTTCGACATCATCGGCGAGCGCAAACGCACCAACTTTCACGTAGAGACGAGCCAGCATTGGATGGATGAGACTTTTGAAATTCATGTGCGCAACCACAAGAAAGAAGCCGCAAGTGTGCGCGTCGTCGAGCACCTGTATCGCTGGAACAACTGGAAACTTACCGACCAATCGTGTCCGTCGAAGAAGCGCGACGCGCAGACGATCGAATTTCCCGTCGACGTCGCCGCGAATGGCGAGCAGGTCGTGACCTACACGGTGCACTATTCGTGGTGAGGTGAACTGATCCCACCCTTGCCGCAAAGAACGCGGCAAGGATCGAGGGGCATCCTCTATTCGGCTGAGCCGTATTTCACTTGCGGATAAGCGCGGTTGAACACGACCCACAGCGCTCCGATCACGACGAAAACCAAGTAGCTCCCTTCCGGCCCAACCGAGCCGCCCGTCAGCCAATCGGGACCATGAAAACGGGAGTTGATCAGGTGCCCGGGCAAAAGCGCGCCGCTGTCGGGGACGGAGTAGAGATAGCTCTCACCCCAATCCCAGGCCATATGAAAGCCGACGGCCCACCATAGATCGCCGGTGCGGCGCAGGGTTAGACAAAAGAAGAAGCCGATAAATCCCGCCGCCACCAGCCCCGTCGGTGTTTCTCCGGGATTGCGGCCGTGGATGTAACCGAACGCAGCCGAGAGAAACGCGGCCGCCGGCCAGAAATTCATTCCCTGCGCGAGCACCCACTGCGAGTAGCCGCGCATCAGGAAATCTTCAAAGAATGCTGCGAGCAGAAATAGGAGGGCGTAAAACGCCGCAAATTTCCAGACGCGCGCACCGTGCAGTTGTAACCGTCCGAACTCAAACGCGCCGGTCACGCGCAACAGCAGAATCAGGATGCTCAGAGAGGCGATGCCCCAAAGCGTCCCCACCCAGAAATTCCGTCCGAAGGCGCGCTGCGCCGGCAGGCCGAAGTCGCCGAATGGGCGGTCTTCAATTTGGGCCATCACGAAGGCGGGCAAGATCACGGCCAGCATCATGCTGGCTTCGATCATCATGCGCCACCAGAGGACGCCCAGATGCGACTGGAGCGACATTACCAGCCAGCCTTCGACCTGGAAAACAACCCAAGCCATCGCCAGATAAGCCAGCCAGCGTATTCCGGGGTAAATTCCCCTTGGGCCGAGAAAAACACCGCGCAGCGGAGAGTCGCGTCCGCTGGTCTTCGTCAATAACAACGCGGATGGCGGCGAAGGCGGAGTCGACATTGCGTCAGGGGCGACGGGTGGCACCGGATCCGCGGAAGTGGGGGACAATGGTTTGGTGTCCATCTTTAGTTATCCACCGCTGTCCCGTACATGGTAAAACACTCGGTCCTGCTTGTTGTGCCAAATGTTGCGGCGATTTCTTCATTCCGATGGGTTCCGCGCACCGCAATTTGCCGCGGCCGCGCTGCTTCTGGTCTATCTATTGCAGTGCGTCTGGCTGGTCCGCGTGCAGACGCGGCATGCCGCGGCCCCGGACTCGGACCAGGACCTGCGCACCTACCAGGGTCTGGAGCAGTGGAAAGGCGGCCCAATCGCGGGGACTCCCCAGTCGCTGGGCTCCGAAGCCGCCACTGGGCTGCCTTCTGCCGGGCGTGCTGGGCATCTCCGCGTGCGTGACGGTTACGATCAGGACCGTTCGCCTCTTTACTACCTTGTCGCCGCAGCGCCACTTCTGCTGCGCCCCGGTTCGTGGCTGCCGGAAGCACTCGAACCGTTCTTGACGGCGACTCCGTACCTGTTCTTCGGCGTCATGCTGGGAGCTTCGCTCTGGTACGTCGCGCGCCGTCTCTACGGCAACGCTGGCGGATACATCGCCCTGGCACTCTACTGTTTTTCCCCAGCCATGATTGTGAACGTGGCCGGAGCGCAGAGTTTGGGTGAAATGGGCGCGGTGTGGGGAGCGTTCGGAACCGTATTCACCGCTATCGCCGTGGCGCACACACTTTACGCTCCGCGCGAAGTCGTGCTCTGGAACTGGCGACGCATTCTGCTGCTGGGATTGTCACTGGCACTGACAACGGGCAACCAGTTTTCGCTGGTGGTGCTGGCGCTGGTGATTTTGCCGCTTATGTTCTGGGTGGCGCCCGTCCGGCCGCGTGCCGTGCTTGCGATCTGGACCACGGCAATCGCAGTCGCATTGGTGCAGCTGTTTGCCGCCTACTTTTTTGAGCCTGCGCTGTTCTGGGGAGGAATGGTACACGCTCGCTGGGCAGATTTCGCGCCCGGCGCGTTTGGGATGTTTGTCTCCTACGGCAATGCTTTACAGCCAATCTTCGTCAGCAGCCCTCCGCTGATGCTGGCCTTGCCGGTGGCGCTGGTTGCGTACCTGGGATGGAAGCGCGCACGCTATTTCGGCAACACGGCGCCGCTCCTGATCGTCGGACTGGCGCTGATTTTGGCCTTGGGCGCGCCCAATTTTCCTGGACAAGGATTCCATCTGACCGTGCTTGTGTTTCTCTTTATTTTTGTCAGCGGAGTGTTTGCCGATCTGCTGGAGACTCAGCAAAGGCTGCTGGTGGCGGCTGGCCTCGGCGGATTGTTGAGCGCCTCTGCGATTTGGAACCTGTGGCAGTTGGGGCGGCTTTGGTTAAAATGACTGCTTACAATATCAGCTAGGACCAACTTGGCATGAGCATTCCTACCCAGACTCCCGGATCGAAGACCATCTATGTAACCCGCACTGGCCTGCCGCTTAGTTTCGAGCTGGAATGGCCCTTTCGGCATGCCACGTCGGGTGCGGACTTTGACGTCCTGCACACGACCATCACGCTGGAAAATTCGGGAGGGCTGCGCTCGCTGGTAGCGGTAAATCTTTCCGCCACGCTGCGGGAAGAGTTGCCCTCACTTGAACCGAAAGACACGCAAGGGCCGGTCATCAATGCTTTGCGGAAGGAGGTCGATCGGAAGCAGACGGAGTTCGTGAAGTCGGGCAAACTGGTGCCGCTGCCCTTATCCAGCCGCCACTACAACTTCAAACTGAAACAATGGGTCTTCGGCAAGGCCACGGACGAAGAAATTGCCAGCCTGATCGAGCGCAAGGTGTACTGGCAGACGCGTCTGGTCGGCGGAGATGTGTGGCTGGGCGACCGGATCGAGTCCCTCTACCTGGATACCACCACCGATCACTTCGCAGAAATCGGCTCCGGACTCGCGCAGCGGGGGCTGTTCACCATGGCACGGCGGTACGCAACGGCGCTTCCAGCCCTGATGGAGCAGAAGGATCGCTTTGAGTCGGAAATGGCTGGGGCGCTTCGGGAGTTGGAGGAGAAGCACACGTTTGAGCGGGGATAGAATTTGGCGGACACTTCTGTCCACCGACTTTGATCTTGGGGTCGATCAGGATTGTGTGTCCTCTCTTGACTGATGTTTGATCTCGATTGCCGCCTTCTTAAAATCCACGTCAAAGGTAGCGGACAAGAGTGTCCGCTCTACACAGGCCGCGCTCACCACACGCGGCAAGCGTTCTCGCGGACCATCGGCTGACCTGGTTTGCAGTGGAAGGCGGCGCGGAACTCCGGCAGGTTTGAGACCACGCCATTGGTTCGATACTTCTCGGGCGAGTGGGGATCAACGGTGGCTCGCAGCCGTTTATTCTCCTCGCGCTCGTTGGTGCACCAACTCTGGCCGTAGGCGACAAAAAAGCGCTGCTGTGGCGTCAGGCCATCCAGCGGCTCCAGCTTTTGATCTTTCGTATCTTCTTTCCACGCCAGATAGGCCAACAGCGTTCCGCCCAGATCGGCCAGATCCTCGCCGTTTGTCAGTTTGCCGTTGATCTTGATGTCGTCGACGACGGTGTATCCGGAATATTGGTCCACCACGCACTGGGCGCGCTGTTCGAATTCTTTGCGGTCGGAGCCGGTCCACCAGTTGCGCAAATTTCCCTGCGCGTCGAACTGGCTGCCTTCGTCGTCAAAGGCATGGGTGAGTTCGTGGCCCATGGTGGCGCCGGTGTCGCCGTAGTTGGGAGCAGCGTCGGAGAGCGCGCTGAACAGCGGCGGCTGCAGGATTCCTGCCGGGAAGTTGATGTCGTTCTTCTGCGGGTCGTAATAAGCATTGACGGTGGGCGGGGTCATATCCCACTCCTTGTGGTCCACGGGCTTGCCGATCTTAGCGAGCCAGCGGCGAAACTCGAACCATGAGGCCCGCTGCGAGTTTCCGATTTCGTCTCCGCGGACAATTTCGAGGGCGCTATAGTCACGCCAGGAGTCCGGATAACCGATCTTGTTAGCGATGGTGTGCAGTTTAGCCAGCGCCTGCTCCTTGGTTGCGGTTCCCATCCAGGGCAGAGCCTGGATCTCGCTCTGCATGGCCGCTTCGACCTGGGTCACGATCTTCAGCGCGGCCTGTTTCGCCTCTGGGCTGAAGTACTTTGCCACATACACCTGACCCAGTGCTTCTCCCAGGTCGTTATCCACGTCATTGGTGCAGCGCTTCCAGCGGGGTGGAAGTTCCTCTCGTCCACGCAGAGTCTTGCCGTAGAAATTGAAATTCTCTTTTACGAACGCGGAGGAAAGACTGGTGGCGGCGTCGTGCGCGGCGTGCCAGCGCAGATAGGTCTTCCAGTCAGCCAGGCTTTCTTTTTCGATCTCTTCGTTCATGACGCGGAAATAGTCGGGCGCTACCACGTTCAGGGAAGCAAGCGATTCCAAGCTGGTTTTAGTGAAGTAGGCGTTCCATCCGAACGAAGGCGCCAGCTTTTGCAAATCCGCCACGCTCATCTTGTGATAGAGCTTGGGCGGGTCGCGCCGTTCGACGCGGGTCATCTGGCCCTTAGCGAGAGCGGTCTCTATGCGCATCACGGTGGCTGCTTCGGTGGCCGCATCGGCTGGTTTGTCTCCCAGCAGCTCGAACATTTTGGCGACGTGCGCGACGTAGGCCTTGCGCAGCTCTTCGGATTTGGCGTCGTCTTTCAAATAGTAATCACGATCCGGCAAGCCGAGTCCGCCCTGATCGGCCTCGGCGATCACCTGCGTTGAGTCCTTGTAATCCTGATTCGAGCGGAAAGTGAACAGGGTTCCGCCGCCGTAGAGCGACGGCGGGAACGGTGTGGTAGCGGAATATTCCGCAAGATCCTGTTTCGCCTTCAGACCCGCGATACGTTCCAGTTCCGGCCACAGGGGCTTGGCCCCGAGCTTCTCAATGGCGGGCACGTCCAAGCAGGACGCGTAGTAGTCGCCGATTTTCTGGGTCACGGCATTGCGTGAGCCGGGTTTCGCCGCTTCTTCCAGAATCGTCCGCAACTGCGCACGGTTCTCGTCTTCGAGTTTGCCGTACGTGCTCCAACTCGCCTGATCCGGTGGAATTGGATTTTTTTTAATCCAACTACCGCAGGAGTAGGCATAGAAGTCCACGCACGGGTCGGCGGTTCTATCCATGGCGGAAACATCCAGAACCGGTTCGGAGGAAGAGTGTTGGGCGAAAGCCGGCGCAGCGGCCGAAAACGCCGCCAGAATGAGAAGGAAGATTTTCCAGTTCATAAGGTTTTTGAAGCGCACTATAGCTCTCTGAGATTATCGCTTTGGGCAAAAGTTATCCAGCATCGCCGAGGCGTCCCTGGGGTGCACACTTTACCCAGTAGACAGACGTGAGTACGGGATTTTGGTTAGGCCGTTCGAGAAAAAGGTGCCGACTTGGGCTACGGAGGCCCCGGCCCGGGATTGTGAGAGAGTGAGGGAGCCGACCCGAGCATACTCTCGTTCAGTACACTCCGCGTTCGTATCTGCTTTAAGTACCACCCTCTCTATTGCACCCCTATTTATTACACTCTACGTTTCGATCCCCACGTGGCACACGCGGCCGACGATATAGTCGCTGGGCCTCTCGCCGTTTTGCAAGGCAATTACTTCAATCGGGTAGGCGGGGTTGTGCGGACGCAAAATCAGGTCGCGGTTCGCAGCTTCAACGTATCTGATGAGGCAAGTCCCGTGCCTACGCACGGCGTACATATTACCTTCGCCCTTGCGGTAGGGCGCCATCGAATTATAGTGGCGGTCGAGCAGGAGGGCAGCGCCGGGCATGGTTCGCGGATACATACTCATTCCTTCGTGGGCATCGGCCTTGATAACTACAAAGCGTTCCCAATCGCGGCGGTCGCCTTCCACCTCTGTTTTCAAGCGCTTCAGGAAGCTCTTCTTGAACTTCAGGATCTCTTTGATGTGCATGCGCATGATCAGGGCCTGGGAGGCTGCGATGTGGGGGTCGGTAACCACGACGTTGTCAAATTCATCCTGGCTCGGAGGGAGGATCCATGCGCGCTTGCTGACTTCGGCGGGATCAAGGAGATCGAGCACGGAAAGATGCTGGACGTTGAGAACTTTGTCCATCCCTTCGAGGCTGAGTCCACGCTTGCGATTCAGAAAGTTGGAGATGTGGGCTTGCTTGAAGCCGGTCTGTTCTGCCAGACGAAGGCCGGTGAGTTCTCCTCCGTCAATGCGCTCCCAAAGGGTATTGCGGAGATTTTCTTGAAGCATGCGGAATTTCATGGCCGGAGTATAAGGCGTTACAATAGCTCATAGCTATTGTTAATAGAAGTACAACATCTGCAAGACAATAAAGTTCTTGACTTAGCAGATTCTCAGCCATAATATGGCCTGATAATATGTCTCATACTACGTTTATTTTGAGAAGAAAGGTTGTTGGCCATGATAGAAGTACAATCTCCCGAAGACGAAGGAAGAAGCTTCGTGGAGTTTCGGCGGAAGATACGCTCGGCGGAAGTGCTGTCGGCAACCTTGCAGCGGTTGTTGCAGACCCTTCACTTCAACGGGCGTTTGAGCGTAATTGTGCAGAACGGACAGGTGCTTAAGTCTGGGTATGAGGAGGGTTACTTCAAGCAGCGAGAGTCTGGGGTAGCCACCAGGCTACAGTAACGGCTGCGGTTTTAACTAAATAGCAACACAGGTCATCGTAAGAGAAACGAGCCCTGGGCCGATAGATCGGTGCCGGGGCTTTTCATTTTGTGAGTGTTTACATTTCCTAGAGAGGAGGCAATTATGAATTTTATAAGCGGGATAGAAGGCGGGGAAGTCCAAGTTGAACTTAAGTATTGCGAACGTTGTGGTGGATTGTGGCTGCGCCGGCAGGGAGCAGACGGAGTCTATTGCGCCAGTTGCCGTGTGCGGTTGGCGGCAATGCCCAAACCGGAAGAGGCGGCCCCGGAAGCGCGGCGAGGGCGTAAGGCCCGCTTGCCGGGAACGAAAGCTGGGAGAGAAGCAATTCAGGGCCAAGCCCGCATTGAATATTTGGAGGGTGTGGCGGCGATGGAGGTATGGGCATGACAAGCGCATGGACAACGAGCCCACAAGCATGGAGTCTGATGGGGCAGGCCGCGGGACTGCCGCCATCGGTGGTGTTTGGCGAAACCGAGATGGACCTGGGACCCTACCGCAGGCGCACGGTGGCGCTGCTACGCCGGTATGCACGGGCCTCGGTCGAGGTGGGCAGGCTGCCCTCGCTGCTGGGGCGAGAGTTCTTCCGGTCACGGGTGACGGCGTACACGATGAGGAACTTTGAAGACGTGGTGATCTTTGTATACGACATGGAGCGAGCAATTAACAAGCTGGGGCCGTTGGAGAAAAAGCTGCTCGCGATGAATGTGCTGGAAGAATATACGCAAGCGGAAATCGCGAGGTTGCTGGGTTGCACCAGACGTTGGATCGAATTCCAAGTCCCAGAGGCGATCGACGAGATGACACGCATCCTGCTGGAGTGCGGATTGATGAAGCAGATGGCGCAAGCGGAGACGCGTCCGAAAACTTGTCAAGGGGGTAGAAACGGTGTTTTCTCCGCAAGTGATTCAAACGATGGTGAAAATAATTTATGAAAAGACTTCGGTACACCCCCATCTGATTTGATATCCTAAACTTAAGAGTCAGAAAAGATAAGAACTCTGAAGGGCGCGACGCAAATCGCGCCCTTTTTCTATTTGCGCCGGACGGGGGAGACGGGAAAGGTGACGTAGAATCAGAATCATCGTAAGACGCACTCTGAGGATTGCGGCGAGAAGGCGAACGGGACGCAGCATGGACATCACCTGGGTCACGGAACGGATCGCGCTGGGCGGGGGGATCTGGAACGCGAGGAACATGGAAGAACTGGCGCAAAGCGGTGTGACCCATGTGCTCAACATGCAGATCGAGTTCGATGACCGGCCTCTGGCGGAGGTGTACGGGGTTCAGGTGCTATGGAATCCCACGGACGACGATTTTTTGCCGAAGTCTGCGGAACTGCTGAAGCGGGGCGTTGATTTTGCTTTGGAAGCGCTGGACGATCCGGAGGCACGGCTGTACGTTCATTGCGCCGCCGGAGTGCACCGGGCTCCGATGATGACGCTGGCGGTATTATGTGCGCTGGGGTGGGGAATGGACGAGGCGATGGCGCTGATTGAAGCGCGAAGGCCGGCGGCCGACTTCGCGGACGTATATGTCGAGAGCGTGCGACGATTTCTGGAGTCGCGAATTGAGAGCACGCCACGGGGTTCAGAGTAACAATCGGAATTGAGCTGGGAGGTAGTATGCGAAAGGGGCGCCGCTCGGCAGAGCGGCTTTCTTATTGGCCTGCATTGAGGTCGCAAGTGCTCACCAGGGGAGAACAAAACATGGCCAGATGGTTGGCGGTGAATCACAGGCGTTTTGCCAGGGCGGCGAAAGTGATGATTTCCATGCTGCCGGCGCTGCTGATCGCGTTGACGTTGTCGGCCAGGTTGCACGCACAAGGGCCAAGCCTTACGACGATCAGCGACACCGTGTACCGAGCTGATGGAACCGCCGCATCGGGCACGGTGCTGATTTCATGGCCGTCGTTCCAGACCGCAGAGGGAGACGCGGTGGCGGCGGGCAATCTGGCTGTGACCATAGGGCCGCTCGGCGCGTTTACCGCGCAACTGGTTCCGAACGTGGGCGCGACTCCGGCGGGAACTTACTACGTCGAAGTGAGTTATCGCGGCCAAGGCCATGCCATGGCACGAGTGATTAACTCCGCGAGCATTGCGGCGAGTCAGCATGGCGGCGATAACGGAGTGCGGGGGAGCGTGCGCGAGATTGGGATAC
>Ga0074046_10001374_pt1 | contig 22057 bp, 17 predicted proteins | sample BogForMeECP23OM3_FD_94441 | JGI IMG/M metagenome (GOLD analysis project Ga0074046, IMG submission 94441) | Bog forest soil microbial communities from Calvert Island, British Columbia, Canada - Bog Forest MetaG ECP23OM3 | ecosystem: Environmental > Terrestrial > Soil > Wetlands ...
GCAACTTTCAGCAGCCTGTCCTGTCTCATCGAAGTTGGCCCAGTCTCACTCAACCTGGCGGATGCAGGTAAGGCGGTTATGCTAATCGCGACGGCTGTCGCCCAGGCACGGGAGGTGGTAGTGTGACACGCGAGCCAGAGATTGCTACCGGGCTGGGGAGGTCGGCGGACCGGTTGGCCGCCGAGCATGACATGCACGCACCGGCGAAGGCGCGGCGAGCCCAGGGTGCCACCTCCGGCAACAGCCGATGCGACGCTGCTGTGGTCCGCCAGGTGCCGCTGGCCGCCGCGGGACCTGGCTGGCACCTGACACAGACCCTTGCGGACGAGGACCAGGGGGCGTGGCAGGTGACCGCGCCGGACGGCAAATGTGCCGGGTACGTCTCGCACTCCTACCGTGGCGCGACGAGCTGGGCCGCTTATCCTGGCGACCCAGCCGACAGTCGTTACAGGATCCGCGTCATCCTCCCGGCCGAAGGCGACCCTGTCGCTGCGGACGGCGAGTGGCCGACCCCCGAAGACGCCGGCCTGGCTGTCGCGATCGCGCATGACGACATGCGATCAGGCCCGCCCGGGCAACCGGCAGTAGGCCGAGGGCTGCCCGGCAGCGCATCGCGAGGATTGACGTCACCTGGCCGGGAGAACTGAGCCGCAGGCCTGGAGGAGAGGCGTTCGGCGATGGCCTGGGACCGCCCAGTGGTCGACGGGGCGCCTGCAGGGCTCAGCGGCGCCACCGGTGCCTGCCGGTTCGTGAACCAGCGGTTGGCATTGCACGTCCTGCAGACCCTGATGGCGCTGCGCATGCTGTAGGCCAATATGGCGAGCGGGACGGCGGTGAAGAAATGTGTTTGGAGTCGCCGCCCCGGCCCGAGGCCGCGACCGGACCCCGGCAGCCGCCGAGGTTTCGCAGCAACAAATGCTGCCGTGATCATACGGCCAGCTTGCCCGGATTCGGGGAATCGCGTAGGCGGCCTGTGCTCGCGCGGCCAGGCCGGTCATCCGTTATAAAGCACGTCAGGAATGGCATGTTTCGTGGACAGTACGTGCGCGCTGGGCGCCTGCACGGCTGCTGCGGGCACCGCCGATCCAGCAAGAACTGAACCGGCTGTACTTAGTGCTAGGATGACTGAAATAAGGATGGCTCGCGTTACGCGCATGATTCCCTCCATGGTGTCTACCGAGGTCCGCGTCCTGCTGCGTGGCCTCGTCGGCACGCACGGCGCATCTGGGTCGTATGGAGTTATTACCGGTTTCCCGGCTAATCCATGCACCTAGCGTAAATCATTGACTACAGCCTTTTCAAATATAAAATGTTGCATTAAGCATTGCATTCTGCTTTGGCCTGCAATTCTCGCCGGCTTCCCGCGAGAAAGTGTCAGCGGCCCATTTAGCGCAATGTTCCGGGCAAGTTGCGCCGCACGACGACAGGACCGCCCGAATGGGTCACTAGCGTGCCGAATTAGAATCCGAAATACTCCGCTTGTTCCGTAGGTGTTCTGATAGTAAAGTTCGTCCCATGCCCTCGGTAATGTCGGCCGGTGCGCTGGTCGGCCGCGATAGCGAGATGGCGTTGCTAGCCGGGCTTGTGAAGGGGGTAGCCCGGGGACGCGGCGGCGCGGTGCTCATCGAGGGCGAGCCGGGCATCGGCAAGTCCGCGCTGGTGCGGGCGGCTGCCGCGGGGGCACCGGGTGCCGGCTGCCAGGTCTTCTGGGGTGCTGGTGACGAGCTGGGCCAGGCGCTGCCGCTGCTGCCGTTCCTCGACGGGCTGCGGGTCCGCGAGGCCTCGACGAACCCGCGGCAGGACACGATTGTCCGGCTCCTGCGCGGCGAGATCGCCGCTGACCGCGGCACGGACGTGCCGGCGGTGCTGGCGGAGCAGCTGCTGGCCCTCGTCACTGAGCAGTGCGCCGTGCGGCCGACCGTCCTGGTCATCGATGACCTGCAGTGGGCCGACCACGGCACTGTCATACTGTGGGGGCGGCTGGCCAGGTCGGCGCGGCAGGTGCCGCTGCTGCTGATCGGCATGATGCGCCCGGTGCCCCAGCGGGATGATCTGCTGGCCCTGCGGCGGGTCGCAGGCGACGGCGCCCGACTCCAGCTCGCCGGGCTCACCGGGGCGGCGGTGGCTGACCTGGTTGCGGCCCTGGCCGGCGGCAGGCCGGACCGCAACCTGCTGCGGCTGGCCGACGGGGCGGCAGGTAACCCGCTGTACGTTACCGAGCTTGTTGCGGCGCTGGCCCGCAGCTCGAGACTGACGATTACCGAAGCCGGGGCCGAGCTCGCCGACGGTTCCGCGCCAAGCTCCCTGTCTGCCGCCATAGCCGACCGCCTTGACTTTGCCGCCGGGCCGGTGCGCGAAGTGCTTCGGGCGGCGGCCCTGCTCGGCATGGATTTCGCTGTCCCTGACCTGGCGATCGTGCTGGGCCGCAGCGTGACCGACCTGATCCCGGCGGTTGAGGAGGCATGTGCGGCCGGCGTGCTGACCGAGTCCGGCAACGGCCTCGGGTTCCGGCATCCGCTGATCCGGGCGGCATTGTATGAGGAGATGTCGGCGCCCGTGCGCGCCGCCTGGCACCGCGACGCGGGGCGCGCCCTCGTGGAGGCGGGCGCGCCGGCGGACCGGGTCGCCCGGCAGATGCTGCGGGCAGTCGGAGAGCCGGGCACCATGGCCGGGCCGATGGACGAGTGGATGCTGGACTGGCTGGCCCGCGCAGGGGACCTGCTGGTCGCTCAAGCGCCCGCGGTGGCGGCGGAACTGCTCCCGCAGGCGGTCGCCAGTTCCCCGGCTGGCTCGGCCCGGCACGACTGGCTGGCGAGTCGGCTCGCCGACGCCCTGTTCCGCGTCGGCGACACCGCACAGGCCGAGCGCGTGGCACGCCACACCCTGGAACAGTCGGGCGAGCCCGATCTGGTCGTGGACCTGCACTGGACGCTGGCGCAGTGCCGCGGGCTGGCAGGGGAGTCTGCGCAGTCCCTGGCGGCCCTGGACGAGGCGCTGGCTTCTCCCGGGCTCTCGGCCGGGCACCGCGCCAGGCTGCTCGTGATCGCCGCGCGCACGCATATAAACCTCGGTGAGGCCGACAATGCGGGCCGAGTTGCCTCCAGCGCGCTCGAGGCGGCGGCGGAGGCGGGCGACAACTGGGCGATGAGCTGGGCGTTGCACGTGCTGACCATCGTTACCACCGTGCACGGACACGTGACCGCCGCGCTGCCGCTGTTCGACCGGGCGCTGACGGTGACCGAGGCCGATCCGGCGCTGACGGACTTGCGGTTGCTACTGCAAATCAACAAGGCTGTCACGCTGGGTTACCTCGACCAGTACGAGCACGCATTCGCCGCGGCCCGGCAGGCACGGGAGCTTGCGGATCAGGTCGGCACGACGATACGGCTGGCCCAGGCGCACGGCGCCCTGGGCCAGCTGCTCTTCGAAACAGGGCGATGGGAGGACGCGCTGGCCGAGGTGAAGATCTTGCCTGAGGGTCTGAAGGAACCAGCTGCGGCCTGCTGCGATCTTGGTATCGCCGCCCTGATCAGCTTCCACCGCGGCGAGACCGAGGCTGCGCGCGGGTACCTCGCCGCCGCGATGCCGCACGCCGCGCGGCTGGGGAACCGGCTCATTCCCCCGCTGGCGCTGGCCCGCAGCCTGGACCGCGAGCGGCGCGGCGCGCTGCCGGACGCACTGGCCGTGCTGACCGGCGCGTTCGACGGCCGCACCGAAGAAATCCAGGAGATGGAAGACCTGCTGGCCGACGCCGCCCGCCTCGCGACGCAGACCGGCGACCTGATCACCGCGCAATCCCTCGCCGGCCAGGCCGCGGCGCTGGCCGCCGGATCGCAGATCCCGCACCGGCAAGCCAGCGCGCTGCACTGCGGCGGCCTGATTGACCACGATGCCCAGCGGCTGCTCGCGGCCGCACGGCTATACGACGACGCTGGCCGGCCACTCCAGCGGGCAAAGGCGCTCGAAGCGGCCGCAGAAGAACTCCTCGGCACCGGCGCCCGCGGCCCGGCGCGTGCCGCATTCACGGATGCGGTGGAGGTTTACACCGCCCTTGGTGCCGCCGCGGACGTCGCCCGGCTGCAGGCCGCATTCCGCGTTCACGGCATCCGGCGCGGGCCGCACGCCGAGCACCGGCGGGCCCGGAGCGGCTGGGACAGCCTTACGCCGACCGAGATCAAGATCGCCGCGTTCGTGGAGGAGGGCCTGACTAACCCGGAGATCGCCGCCAGGCTGATACTTTCCCGGCGGACGGTGGGGACCCACGTCTCCCACATCCTGAAGAAGCTCGGCGTCCATTCGCGGACAGACATCGCCCGCGAATCTGCCCTGCGCTCCATCGCGTCGAGATGAATGCGTCAGTACCATCGCGATCCTGGCCCTCGGCTCGAGGCCGGGGAAGCCGATGACCTGCGGTCGAATGAGACGGGACACAGCCGTTTAGGCGGGCTTGCTGGCTGCTCTCGAGAGTCCGTTTTCATGACATCCTGGTGGGTCGAAGCTCCCGGCCGCGCTCGTCCGCGGCCTGGCGGGTTCGGTCGTCTTCGAGTATGGGGCCCACGCCCTCAGCCTCGAATCATCTAGACGCGTAGGGTGGCACGCCGTTCAGCCGGAGCCGCGCAGGCGCGGGATCGTCAGGCCAGGCCCCCGGCGAGCCCGGCGGCGATGCGCGGGTAGACGCGGATCGCACCCGCGAACTGCGAGCTGAAGTCGGCCGGCACCACCTGGACGTCCATGCCCGGCTGGGGCGCCTGGATCATCCACCCGTTGCCCAGGTAGATGGCGACGTGCGAGATATATCCGGGATCGGTGGGGTCAGTGTGGTAGAAGAGCAAGTCACCGGGCTGCAGCTGGCTGACCGGGACGGCCGGGCCGACCCGGGCCTGGTCGGCGGCCACCCGGGGCATGCTGACTCCGGCCTGGGCGAACGCCCACTGGACGAGGCCGGAGCAGTCGAACGCCGTGGGCCCCGCGGCGCCCCATACGTACGGCAGGCCGCGCCTGCTCTCCGCGGCCCGCAACGCCGCGGTCAGCTGCGCCGCGGTCATGGCGTCGCCGCTGACGGCGGCGCCCGACGAGGCGGTTCCGGCCAACGATCCGCCCGGCCGCGTCACCACCGTGACCAGCGGCTCGACGGCCGCCCCGCGCGGCAGGACAGCCTTGATCCGCGCCGCCAGCGCGGCCACGCTAGCAGGCGGCGCGCTGACGACGATCGCGTTGCCTGCGGGCACCCCGAGTGACCGGGCGGTCGAGTCCGACACCACGGCGTCGACCCCGCCGATCCCGACCGTGCCGAACGCCACCACCGGCAGCCGCTCCGGCTGGCGGCCGGACACGGTGACCTTCCCGCCGAGGGACAGCCGGTCCAGGGTCCCCATGGTGTAGGACACGGCCACGCCGCCGCCGGCCACGCCCCGCCACAGCGGGTCGGAGGCCGCCATGGACGGGGCGGCGTAGCTGCGGAACGCGGACGGGTCGACGCCGAGAACGGCCGTGTACGTGCCGTTGATCTTGATCTTGGCCGCTTCGATCGGCTCGGCCCCGGTGACCGCGGGCTGCCCCGCCACCGTGGCCAGGACCTGACGGGACAGCGAGAACGGCGCGACCACCAGCAGGTCCGCCTGGCGCAGACCGCGCAGCGGGGCGACCGGGACGGGCCGCGCGGACGGGGCGCTCGTGCTCGCCGCGGCCGAAGCGCGGGCGACGGGCACCGTGATGGGATTCCCTGCGCCGTCAGCGTTCCCGCCCAGCATGGGCACCACCGGCCCGTTGATCGTCGCCGAGGCGGGCCTGGTGCTCGGGATCCCGTGGGGCTGCCCGCTCACCCCGGAGGGCTTGCCGCCCACCGTCGCCAGCACCGCGCCGGTGGCCGCCCCGGCCACCGCCAGCAGGCTGACCACGACGGGGACCAGGCGCCGGGGCCGGGCCGACGATCCCAGCACAGCGTGCGCGGCCTGTCGCCAAAGACGGCGACCGGCGTCCGCGAGCGAGTGCATCAGCTTCAACATATCCCCCGAAGACACCGTACCGGGCGCGGCCCGGCCCGGCTAGGTGCCGGCGCCCGGCGCCGGGTCAGGGCGGGGATGACGCGGGTCAGGCCGAACTCGCGAGCACCTCCCTGAGCTGCTCCGGGGTGGTGACCGGGGCCTGGCAGGTGAACCGGCGGCAGACGTACGCGGCGGGCGCGCCGTCGACCAGCCCGCGCCCTTCGAGCAGCGGTACGGCGTCTCCGGAACCAGCCGGCCCGGAACCAGCCGGCCCGGAACCGGTCGGCCCGGAACCAGCCGGCCCGGAACCAGCCGGCACTGCGCCGTCGCCGAGGGCGAGTACCGCGCCGGGCGGGGCCGCGTGCAGCGCCGTCTGGTGCAGCGCGCGGGTTCTCCCGTCGTCGGGATGACCCACCACCGCGATCTCGGCCGGCCCGGCCAGCCAGGCCTCGGCGACCGCCAGGCCAGCACCCGCCGCCCGCGGGTACCGGGCCGCGATGCCGGGGAGCGCGCCGAGCGCCGCCTCGGCGGCCTCCCGGTGCCGGGCCGAGCCGGTCAGCGCCGAGTAGCTGAGGAGTGCTCCCGCGACCGCGAACGTGCCGGACGGGGTGGCGTTGTCGGCCGGGTCGGCCGGGCGGAAGATCAGCGCCTCATCGTCGGCCGCGGTGTCGAAGAAACCGCCCTCGCCGTCGCCGAACGAGCCGAGCGCGACCTCGAGCAGCTCGCCGGCCAGCCGCAGCCAGTGCGCCTCACCCGTCACCCCGGACAGCGTGAGGAATCCCTCGGCGACGCAGGCGTAATCGTCGAGCGCCCCGGCGGTGCTGCCTGCGGTCCCGTCCCGTGAGGTGCGGACGAGGCGCCCGCCGGCCAGGTGCACCCCGGCCAGCAAGCCGGCCGCGTCGCGCGCGGCCGCGGTGAAGTCCGGCCGGGCGAGCAGCAGGCCGCATTCGGCCAGTGCGGAGATGGCCAGCCCGTTCCACGCTGCGACCACCTTGTCGTCCCGGCCCGGCCGAACCCGCTCGTCGCGGGCGGCCAGCAGCGCGGCCCGGACCCGGGCGAGACGATCCGCGTCGTCCGGCTCAGTGTCTGCGGGCCCAGGCCGGCGCTGCAGCACCGAGGCACCCCGCTCGAAGGTCCCGCTCTCGGTCACGCCGAACACCTCGGCCGCGAAATCGCCATCGGCGGGCCCGAGGACCGCGCGCAGCTCGGCAGGCCGCCAGACGTAGAACTTCCCCTCCTCGCCCTCGCTGTCGGCGTCCAGCGACGCGGCGAACCCGCCGTCGCCGGTGCGCAGCTCGTGCAGCATCCAGGCGCACGTCTCCTCCGCCACCCGGCGGGCCAGCGGCGAGCCGGTGCGGCGCCACAGGTGCGCGTAGACGCGAGCGAGCAGGGCGTTGTCGTAGAGCATCTTCTCGAAGTGCGGGACGACCCAGCCGGCGTCGACCGAGTACCGGGCGAACCCGCCGCCGAGCTGGTCGTACATGCCACCGCGGGCCATCGCCTCGCAGGTGCCTTCGGCCAGCCGCAGCGTATCCGGGTCAACCGTCCGCTGATGGTGGCGGAGCAGGAATTCCAGCACCATCGACGGCGGGAACTTCGGCGCGCCGCCGAACCCGCCACGCGCCGCATCGTAGTCCCGGCCGAGCGCCTCCACCGCCGCCTCCGCGGCCTGGCGGAACCGCGGGTCCGGGTCGCCTTGCTCACCGCGCAGGGCGCGGGCGGTGGCCGCCGCGTTCTCGGCCAGGGCGGTCGCGACGTGCTTGGCCTGGCCGGTCACGTCGTCGCGCTGGCTGCGCCAGGCCTGCGAGATGCTCAGGACCAGCTGCCGGAAATAATCCCGGGGGTAGTAGGTGCCGCAGAAGAACGGCTCCGCCTCCGGCGTCATGAACACCGTCATCGGCCAGCCGCCCTGGCCGGTCATGACCTGGGTCGCGGTCATGTAGACCGCGTCGACGTCGGGCCGTTCCTCCCGGTCTACCTTGACCGCGACCACGTGCTCGTTGAGCAGCGCCGCCGTCTCGGGGTCCTCGAACGACTCGTGCGCCATCACGTGACACCAGTGGCAGGCGGCGTACCCCACCGAGAGCATGACGGGGACGTCCCGCCGGGCCGCCTCGGCAAAGGCCTCGTCGCACCACGGCCACCAGTCCACCGGGTTGTCCGCGTGCTGGAGCAGATAGGGACTCGTCGAATTCCGCAGCTGGTTCACTCCCCTTACGCTACGCGGGCCGGGGGGACGACCCCCCGAACCCCCCGCTGCCCGCTGTGGCACCGACCGTAATATCACGCGGCCGGAGGGGCCTGAAGGCCCCTCGCGGACCGCGCGATGGCCGCGTAGGCGCGGCTGAGCAGGAAGAAGCCGGCGCCCATGATCCCGACGAAGAAGCCGAGCGGCCAGTTTGACCGGTAGGAGAAGGCGATGCCGACCCAGACCGTGACCAGTGCGATGGCCACCGACAGGGCCATCGCGAGCACCGGCCGGGCGGTCAGCGACCTGGCCGCGGCAGCCGGGCCGATCATCAGGCTGAACATCAGCAAGGCACCCACCACGGGCACGGTCATGCTGGTCGCCAGGGCCATCACGAGCAGGAACGCGAGCTCCATCCGGCGCGTTGACACCCCGCGGGCCTCGGCTACCTCGGGCATGGCCGAGGACAGCATCAGCGGCCGGAACATGACGATGATCGCGGCGATGGACACCACGCCGAGCACGACGATGGGCAGCACCTCGCCCTGGCTGACGCCGAACACCTCGCCGAACAGCAGCGAGTACGCCTCCTGCGCATACTCCGTGCTCCAGCTAACGAACAGCGCGCCGACCCCGAGCATCATCACGAACGTCAGCGCCGTGGCCACGTCCGGCCGGGAGCGGCGGCTCAGCCCGGCGATGCCCAGCGCGCCCGCCACCGAGAAGATCGCCAGGCCGGCGAACGGGTTGAGCCCGAGCAGGGTGGCGCCCGCCGCGCCGGCGAAGGCACCGTTGGGGATCGCGTGCGCCGCGAACGTCTGCCCCCGCAGCACCGCGAAGAAGCCGGTCACCCCGGCGATCACCGCGACCGCCGTCGCCGCGATCCAGGTGTTCAGCATCAGGCCGGAGAACATACCTGCTCCTCATCCAGCGCCTCCGCCGCGGCCTCGCGACGGTCGCCGCGGCGCAGGTAGGTGACCAGGTAGCCGCCGACGATCAGCGTCACCACGAAGAAGCTGACCGGCCAGCCGCGGCCCGCGGGCGGCCAGTAGAAACTGTCGTAGGCGAGCACGATGCCGAGCCAGGTAGCCACCACGCCGATGCCCGCCGCCACCGCCATCGCCCGGACCGGGCCCTTGGTCACGCGCAGGGCGGTCGCGGCCGGCCCGATCAGCAGCGCGGTGCTCAGCACCGCGCCGATGATCACCGCGGAAAGCGCCACCGAGACGGCCAGCGCCATCAGGTAGGCCGCGCCGACGGCGCGCACCGGCACGCCGCGGGCGGCGGCGATGTCCGGGCTGAGCGAGCTCAGCAGCAGCACCCGGGCCAGCACCAGCACCGTGGCCAGCGCGAGCAGTGCGGAGGTGATCAGGACGGGCACGGTGGAGGAGGTGATGACGAACATGGAGCCGAACAAGATGGTGAACGAGGCGCCGGTCGTGGAGCTGTTCTGGGTGCCCAGGTACAGGAAGAGCGCGGCCAGGCCGAGGCCGGCACCGAGCACCACGCCCGTGGCCACGTCGCGTCCGCGGCGGCGCTGGACGCCGATCATCTCCATGAAGGCGGCCGCGCCCACGCCGAACGCCAGGTAGCCCCAGAACTGGTTGAGGCCGATCAGGAAGGCCCCGGCCCCCCCGGTGGTGGCGATGTCCGCGAGGGAATGGCCGGCGAACGACTGCCCGCGCGTCACCGTGAACACGCCGACGACGGCGGAGGTGATGGCGATGACGGTCCCGACGGCCAGCGCGACGTGCACCGGCCCGCTGGCGAAGAAGCCGGGCTCGAAGACGTACCTGAACAGGTGGCCCACGGTCATCCCACCACGCTTGCGTCCTCGGCATCGGCCTCCGTGTCGTCGACCCCCTCCGCCCCGGCCACCACCAGGATCCGCCCGTGCACTCGGATCACGTCGACGTGCTGGCCGTACAGGCGGGACAGGACCTCGGGCTGGACCACCTCGTCGGTGCGGCCGACCGCCACCCGGCCCCCGGCCACGTAGACGATCCGGTCCATCACCGGCATCAGCGGGTTCATGTCGTGTGCCGACAGCAGCACGGCGATCCCCTCGGCCCGGGCCAGCCGGGCCAGCACCGAGACGATCCCCTGCTCGCTGGAGATGTCGAGGTTGGCCAGCGGCTCGTCGAGCAGCAGCAGCCTCGGCCGGCTGATCAGCGCGTGCGCGATCATCACCCGCTGCTGCTCGCCGCCTGACAGCTCGCCGACCCGGGCGCTGGCGTACCGCTGCGCGCCGACCGCGGTAAGCATGTCGCTGACCAGCTCACGCCGAGCCCGGGACGGCAGCCGGAGGCCGAACTTGTGCCCGTCGAGCCCGAGTGACACCACGTCCTTGACCCGCAGCGGCATGTCCGGCTCGATAGCCAGCTTCTGCGGCACGTACCCGACCGAGGCATGGCGTGCGACCCGCGCCGCGCCGTCGATGAGCACCGCGCCCCGGGTGACCGGCTGCAGGCCGAGGATGACCCGGAGCAAGGTGGTCTTGCCGGCCCCGTTCGGCCCGATCAGGCCGGTGAACTCGCCGGGGCGGATGGCGAACGAGACGTCCCGGAGGATCTCCCGGCCGCCCAGCCGCACGTCGACCCCGTCCAGCCGGAGCAGTTCGCCTCTCATCACAGGTGCTCGGTCGAGACCTTGCTGACCACGGCCTTTTGCAGGTCCTGGACCTCGGCCAGCAGCCACGACTGGTAGTCATACCCCGGCACCGGCATCGTCTCGTAGACGCCCACCACCGGGATGCCGTTGGCCTGCGCGAGCGTGCTGAACGATTCGGTCAGCGAGTCCGTCACCTGCTGATTGTAGACAAACACCGTCACCTTGTGCTGCGTGAACAGGCTCCGCTCCACCGCGACGTCCTGTGCCGACGGGTCGGTGCCGTTCATGATGTCGGCCTGGAACGCAAACGGCGTCAGGTTGTCGGCGCCGATCGCCTGGAGCATGTAATCCGCCACCGGCTCGGTCGTCGCGACCGGCGTGTTCGGGTACTTCGCCTTGAACGCCGCCATCGCGTTGTTCCACGCCGTCAGCGAGCTGACGAAGGCGCTCGCGTTGGCCTTGAAGTACGAGGCATGAGTCGGCTGGAGGGCGGCCAGATCGGCAGCGACCGCGTTCGCGACGGCCGGCATGGTGACCGGCTTGTACCACAGGTGCGGGTTCGGCGTGTCGGTCGGCAGGCCGAGCAGGTTCTGCACCACGATGACCTTGCGCGACGAGCTCGGGGCCGCGTTCTCGATCGTGTTCATGAACCCGTCGTAGCCGACGCCGTTCTGCACCACGAGCTGGGCCGCGCTCACCTCCCGGGCGACCGACGCGCTCGCCTCGAAGGTGTGCGGGTCGGTGTTCGGATTGCTCATGATCGCGCTGACCTGGACGTACTTACCGCCGACCTGCTGGATGACGTCCGCGTACTCGTTCTCGGCTCCCACTGCGTCGATCTTGCCGCCACCCGAGCCGGACGAGCCACCCGAGCCGGCCACCGCGGCGATGGACGAGGAGCAGGCGCTCGCCAGCGGCACCACGCCGAGCGCCAAGACAGCAGCCAGGGCCTTCCAACGGCTCCGCATAACAGGCACTCCTAGATCGAGGGGGTCCGTCTTAACCGTAATGATAATGATTCCCAATTTCGTCTGCAACACGGCCGACGCCTAGCATGAGGGAGGAACGCGGTGGGGCGTGATCAAGGGAGAGGCAGGACCGCGGTGGGGCGTGTGGGCGTTAGGCCGAACGGCACCGAGGTTGTAGCGTGCGAACTGTGACGACGCAGCCTGAGGAGCACGCGCGGGCCCGGAGTGCCCGGGGTACCCGGACGCGCGGGACCCGGCAGGCGCAGGCCCTGGCGGCCGCGCTGGAGAGCCTGCCCGGTTTCTGCAGCGCCCAGGAGATCCACGCGGAACTGCGGCGCAAGGGCGAGCACGTCGGGCTCACCACCGTCTACCGCCACCTGCAAGCGCTCAGCGAGCAGGGCAGCATCGACGCCATCCGCGACGCCAGCGGCGAGACGCTCTACCGGCAGTGCGGGACGAGCGTGCACCACCACCACCTGACCTGCCGCAACTGCGGGCGGAGCGTGGAGGTGGAGGGCCGGGCGGTGGAGCAGTGGGCCGAACGGGTCGCCAAGGAGGCAGGCTTCACCGACGTGGGGCACACGGTGGAGCTGTTCGGCCTATGCCCCCAGTGCGCACCTTAGGAGCGGCTGTTGGCCGCCCGGGCGGCGGCGGCCAGTTCGGCCTTGCGGTCGGAGGCGAACATGTGCACGTACTCCTGGCCGGACAGTTCCCTGATCGCGCTCATCACCTGCTCGGCGATGAGCTGCCGGGCCTTGCCCGGCGGCGCGGCGGTGACCTCAGCAGGGAACTTGAGCGGCGCGCCGATCCGGATCTCGATCCGTCCCGGCCGGGGCACCGCCCGACCCGGCGGCAGCACCCGCCTGGTGCCGAGCATGGCGACCGGGATGACCGGCAGGCCCGACTTCAAAGCGAGCCAGCCGACACCGGGGCGGCCCCGGTACAGCCGCCCGTCCGGGGACCTGGTGCCTTCGGGGTAGATGCCGAACAGGCTCCCGGCCTGTAGCAGGGCCAGCGCCGCCTCGAGCGTGTCCTGCGCGGCCCGCGGCCCGTCCCGGTCCATCCGCAACTGGTTCGTGGCCTTCAGGTACGCGGCCCACAGCCGCGCGGCGGGCCCGGAGGCGGTGAAGTACTCGGCCTTGGCCGAGAACGTCACCGGCCGGTCGAGCATCAGCGGCAGGAAGACCGAATCGACCACCGACTGGTGGTTGGCGGCCAGGATGGCGCCTCCGGACGCGGGCACGTGCTCGGCGCCGGTCACCTTCGGCCGCCAGATGGTATGCAAGAACGGCCCGGCCACAACGCGGGAGAGCTGATACTGCACTGGCTACTTTCTGCTTACTGGGGAGGAAGGGGAGGAACCAGCGACGGGAATGGTCGTCTCACGATAGCGTGCCTGGTGATCTTGGTACGCCGCGGCCGCGAGTAGGGCGATGCCGAGCGGCAGCGCGAACGGCAGCACCGCGGCCGGCACGATCACGCCGGAGTCGTCGGCGAACCAGCCGAGCACCGGCAGCAGCCAGAGCACGCCCAGGATCGGGCGCATCAGCGGCTCGGCCGCATACGCCCGCGGCTCGGTCTTCAGCCCGAACCACGTAGGCCGCCACAGCATCAGCCCGGTCGCCGCGACCACGACGGGGATCAGCGGGCTGAACGCGTTGACCGAGAGCGAGCCGATGTTCGAGTTGATCTTCCGGAGCAGCAGGCCGCCGGAATGGCCGTGCAGCGAACTGCCGGCGAACGAGCCGATGTCAGACTTGCCGGTGATCGGCACGAAGTAGTTGATCAGCGCGAACACCGCGAACAGGACGAGCCCGCTGACCGCCACCAGCAGCACCCGGCGCCAGTTCAGCCGGATCCCGGCCACGGCCAGGGCCAGCAGGGCGAAGCACGGCACCATGGCGATCGTGCCGCCCACCTTGCCGCCGAACCCCGGCCAGCCGGAGGCGAACACCGCGAACACCGCCACCAACACCACCGCGAGCACGGCGGGCCGCCGCGACGACGGCCGGAAGGAGGTAGAGCGGCGCAGCGCCACCAGGCCCAGCCAGGCCGCGCCGAACAGCCCGGAGATGCCGTAGATGCCCAGCGCCTCGTTGCCGATGCCGTAGAACCGGCCGGCCTCGAGCACGGACAGCCCGAACGGCGTCTCCAGCTGCAGCCGGGACCCGGTCATCACGTCGATCCCGAGGACGACCAGCGTGAACAGGCACACCACGCCGAACGCCGCGAGCGAATCACGCCGCCACGGGCCGAACAGCGCGGCCAGGGCGATGACGATGGCCAGCGCCACCGAGGCCGCGTACAGCGCGGCGGCCGGGTGGGTGGAGGCCGACCACGGCACCAGGTTGGCCAGGAACGTGCCCGCGGGTACTGAGGCGGCGAAGACCCCGGCGACCCGCCACCAGCGGGCCCGCTGCCTGCGCTTGTCCTCGGCCGAACCCCAGAAGGCCAGCCCGATCGCGAGCAGCACCGCCGCGTCGGCCAGCGCGTAGGCCCAGAAGAACTCGTCGTGCGTGTCCCGCCACACCTGTTCGGCCACATCGCGGCCTGTCAGCGACTGGACGGTGGAGGCCAAGTCGCCGCGGTCGCCGCGGGTGATCGGCGCGCCGACGACGTCGGCCGACACAGTACGGCCCAGCCAGCCGAGCACCGTCGGGGTCAGGTCGGTGAACACCACCATGCCCGGCTGCCGGGTGGAGGCGGCGTCCAGCAGGCCAGCCTGGTAGCCGGGGCCGTCGACTAGGGCAACCTGCAGGTGCGGCGGCTTGGTGGTGGCCCCGGGCGCGGTGACCAGCAGCGTCGAGCCGGCCGGCAGGTCCGCCGCGATCCGCGCGAGTTGGGCGTCCACCGAGGCGAGGGCCGGGGCCCGTTCGGCATATCCGATAGTGCTCAGGTCCACGACGGTCAGCGGGCAGCGGGCCAGCACTCCCGCGGTGAGCCCGGCGGCGGAGGGCAGGTACGAGGCGACGTGCCCGGAGGAGTCGGCGAGCGCCAGCGCGGCCCCCGGGCCGACGGCGGTGGCACAGCCAGGGACCCCCCTCGCCAGCAGGCCCCAATTGGGGTTGTTGTGGAACTGGTTGTTGTAGGCCTCCAGCGCGCCCATGGCCGGGACCACGGCGCCCGTCCCGGCGGGATTCACCTGGGGGAACGCCCCGCAGGCGGCGTTGGTGCGGTCGGACTGCGCCCGGACGCCGGCGTTCAGCGTGAGCCAGCCGTCGGCCGGGCAGGTCAGCGGCAGCACCGCGTAGTCCACCAGCGACCCCACCGAGCCCTGGCCGGCCAGCCGCCACAGCGTGGGCGTGGCGGATGGGGACATGTCGCTCCACCGCAGGCCAGATATCCCGACCACGACGACGTGCCGTATGGGGGTGGTCTGGGCGCTCGCCGTCCCGGAGAAGATGGCTCCCATTCCCGGGGCCAGCACCGCGAGCAGGCAGGCCAAAAGCAGGGTCCGCACCGCACCCGGCCTCATCCTCACCGCCCCACGGTATCCGGGCTAAAACCGTTATGCCGAACGAACCTGGTGCACGTGGACGTGACCGCTCTCGCCCTGGATGACCTCGCCGATCAGGGCGGCGGGCAGGCCCTGCGCCCGCAGGTCGCTCAGCAGCACCGGCGCTGCGGCCGGCGGCGTGGCCAGCAGTAGGCCGCCGGAGGTCTGGGCGTCGTGCAACAGCACGGCGCAGCCCGCGCCGGGCGACAGCGACGTCAGCCGGGGGCCGGGCTGGGTCTGAGCCTGGGTCTGGATCTGGTCAGCCGTCACCTCGCCACTTTAGCGCCGAGGCCGGCTGCCAGGCCGCGCGCAGGCCGGCTGCCGCGGCCGCCATTGTTAAGGTGTAACAGATGTCTCCGATGAGCGAGCCGACCGACGCCATAGCCGAGCCCGCAAAGCACAGCTTCGTGGTGGTCGCCAGTCGGCTGCCGGTGGACCGGGTCGAGGGCCCGGACGGCGAACAAGAATGGCGGCGGAGTCCCGGTGGCCTGGTGACCGCCCTCGAACCCGTCATGCGCGAGGCCGGGGGCATATGGATTGGCTGGTCGGGCGATGCGGGCCCGGCCCCGGGCCCGTTCGAGGCCGACGGCCTGCACCTGGTCGGGCTGGGGCTTTCCGAGGCCGAGGTCCGGCACTATTACGAGGGTTTCTGCAACGCGACGCTGTGGCCGCTCTACCACGACGTCATCGCCCCGCCTCGGTTCCATCGCCGCTGGTGGGACGCGTACGCGACGGTCAACCGGCGCTTCGCGCAGGCGGCGGCGGAACAGGCGGCGCCCGGCGCGACCGTCTGGGTCCACGACTACCAGCTCCAGCTGGTTCCGCGGATGCTGCGCGAGCTGCGCAGCGACGTCCGGATCGGCTTCTTCAACCACATACCGTTCCCCGGCTACGAGATCTTCGCCCAGCTCCCCTGGCGCCGGCAGGTGGTCCAGGGCCTGCTCGGCGCCGACCTGCTGGGCTTCCAGCGCCGGGCCGACGCGACGAACTTCCTGCGGGCCTGCCGCCGGGCTGTCGGCCTGACCACCAAGGGGTCGACCGTGCGGGTCAACGAACCGGGCGGCACCCGCGAGATCCAGGCGGCCGCGTTCCCGATCTCGATCGACGCGGCCGGCCTCACCGAGATCGCCCGGCGCGAGGACGTCAGGAAACGCGCCAGGGAAATCCGGCAGGCCATCGGCGAGCCGAGCCTCGTCCTGCTGGGCGTGGACCGGCTCGACTACACCAAGGGCATCCTGCACCGGCTGCGGGCCTACGGGGAGCTGCTCGACGAAGGCCGTCTGGGCCCGCGGGTGGTCCTGGTCCAGGTCGCGAGCCCGAGCCGGGAGCGGGTCGAGGCCTACCAGACGCTGCGGGACGAGGTCGAGGTGATCGTGGGCCGGATCAACGGCCAGCACGGGGAGGTGGGCTACGCCCCCGTGGACTACCTGCACCAGTCCTTCCCCCGCGAGGAGATGGCCGCGCTCTACCTGACCGCGGACGTCATGCTGGTGACCCCGCTGCGCGACGGCATGAACCTGGTGGCCAAGGAGTACGTGGCCTCCCGCTACGACGAAGGCGGCACCCTGGTGCTGAGCGAGTTCACCGGCGCGGCCGACGAGCTAGCCGGCGCGTACCTGGTCAATCCGCACGACATCGAGGGGCTGAAAGACACCATCGTGCGGGCGGCCACGGCCAGCCCGCAAGAGGCCAGGCGCCGGATGCGCTCGATGCGGCGGCGGGTCCGCGAATACGACGTGGCCCGCTGGGCGGCGAGCTTCCTGGACACGCTCGGCCGGGCGCCCGGCGCACCTCACCTGGGCATGGAGCCGGAGATCAGCTGATCCGCGGCCCGGGCGGCCACCGCCATGATGGTCAGGGCGGGGTTGGCGCTGCCCTGGAGAGTACCCCGACGCCGCTGCCGTAATGGCCGGCTCCTTGCGCAGCTCAGACGACGGTTAGCGCATGTGCCCGGAACTGGTTTTCCACTCGCTGTACCAGCTCAGGTGAGGCGGGCGGCACGTCCGCCAGCTGGTACGGGAGCCGCAGGTCGCCCCACTTGCCCGCGCCCAGCTGGTGGAAGGGCAGCACCTCCACCCGCTCCACGTGGGCCAGCGTGCTGGTGAACCGGGCTACCTTCTCGACGTCGTCGGCGGCGTCGGTGAGCCCGGGGACCAGCACGTAGCGCACCCACATCCGGTTGCCGCGGTCGGAGAGCCGGCGGGCGAAGCGTAGCGTCGGGGCCAGCTCGGCGCTGGTCACCAGGTGGTACAGCTCCTCATCGCCGGCCTTGATGTCCAGCAGGAACAGGTCCACCAGGTCCAGGAAGTCCTCCGACGCGCGGGCGCCGAGGAAGCCTGAGGTGTCGACCGCCGTGTGCAGGCCGAGGTCCTGCTTGCAGCGGCGGAGCAGCGCTTGGAGGAAGCGGATCTGCAGCATGGGCTCGCCGCCGCTGACCGTGATCCCGCCGTGCGCGGTCTTGACGAAGGCAGCGTACTTGGCGACCTCGTCGAGCATCCGGCCGACCGTGACGCGCCGCCCGTTGTGCAGGGTCCACATGTCGGGGTTCTGGCAGTACTGGCAGCGCAGCGGGCAGCCGGACAGGTACAGCGTGAACCGGATGCCCGGGCCGTTGACCGACCCGGTGATCTCGTAGGAGTGGTAGTAGCCGATCTCCGGGTCACCCTCGGCCGCGAGTTCCGCCTCCAGATCGGCCCGCGACCCGCCGTGGTGTTCCCGTACCGGCGTGATCGAAAGCCGCCTGGAAATCGTCATGGACGGCTACAGCGCGCCGTGGAACGTCCGGTGCAGCACGTCCTCTTGCTGTTCACGGGTCAGCCGGACGAAGTTCACCGCGTAGCCCGAGACCCGGATGGTGAGCTGCGGGTACTTCTCTGGGTGTTCCATCGCGTCGAGCAGCGTGTCCCGGTTGAGCACGTTGATGTTGACGTGGTAGCCGGACCCCTCGAAGTAGCCGTCGAGCAGGCCGGTCAGGTTGGTGACCTGCTCGGTCCGTGTCTTGCCCAGCACGGCGGGCACCAGGGTGCTGGTCAGGGAGATGCCGTCCAGCGCCTGGTCGTAGGGCAGCTTCGCCACCGACAGCGCGGAGGCGACCCAGCCGTGCTGATCGCGGCCGTTCATCGGGTTCGCTCCTGGCGAGAACGGCTCGCCGGACCGGCGGCCGTCCGGCGTGTTCCCGGTCGCCTTGCCGTACACGACGTTGGAGGTGATGGTCAGCACCGACTGGGTGTGCACCGCGTCCCGGTAGGTGGGGTGCTGCCGGACCTTGTCCATGAACCGTTCGACGAGCCAGACGGCGAGCTGGTCCACCCGGTCGTCGTTGTTCCCGTACGCCGGGTAGTCGCCCTCGATCTCGTAGTCCACCACCAGGCCGGTGTCATCGCGGACCGCCTTCACCCGCGCGTCCCTGATCGCGGACAGGCTGTCCGCGACGACCGCGAGGCCGGCGATCCCCGTCGCCATCGTGCGGCGCACCGGGTAGTCGTGCAGCGCCATCTCCAGCCGCTCGTAGGCGTACTTGTCGTGCATGTAGTGAATGACATTGAGGGCGTCGATGTAGACCCTGGCCAGCCAGTCCATCTCGGCGTCCAGCTTGGCCCTGACGTCGTCGTAGTCGAGGTACTCCCCGGTCACCGGCGTACTCGGCGGTGCCACCTGCACACCGCTCATCTCGTCCCGCCCGCCGTTGATGGCGTACAGCAGTGTCTTGGCCAGGTTGACCCGCGCCCCGAAGAACTGCATCTGCTTGCCGACCGGCATCGCCGAGACGCAGCAGGCGATCGCCGTGTCGTCCCCGGTCACCGGACGCAGCAGCTCATCGGACTCGTACTGGATACTGCTGGTCTCGATCGACATCCGCGCGGCGAAGTCCTTGAAGCCCTGCGGCAGCCGCGGCGACCACAGCACCGTGAGGTTCGGCTCCGGCGCGGGCCCGAGGTTGTTCAGCGTCTGCAGCATCCGGAACGACGTCCGGGTGACCAGCGTCCGCCCATCACCGCCCATCCCGCCGATCGCCTCGGTCACCCACGTCGGGTCACCGGAGAACAGCGCGTCGTACTCAGGGGTCCGCAGGAACCGGACGATCCGCAACTTGATGACGAAGTCGTCGATCAGCTCCTGGGCGCCAGACTCGTCGATCCGGCCCTCGTCGAGATCCCGCTGCAGATAGACGTCGAGGAACGTGGACGTGCGGCCCAGCGACATCGCCGCACCGTTCTGTTCCTTCACCGCGGCCAGGTAGCCGAAGTAAAGCCACTGCACGGCCTCCTGCGCGGTCCGGGCCGGCCCGGAGATATCCAAACCGTAGCTGCCGGCCATCTCCGCCAGTTCACCCAGCGCCCGGATCTGCTCGGCCAGTTCCTCCCGGTCCCGGATGACATGCTCATCGGACCGCAGCGCGTCCATCGAGGACTTGACCTCCCGCTTGTCCGCGATCAGCCGGTCCACCCCGTACAGCGCCACCCGGCGGTAGTCACCGATGATCCGCCCGCGCCCGTAGGCATCAGGCAGGCCGGTGATGACGTGCGCCCGGCGCGCCGCGAGTATCTCCGCGGTGTAGGCGTCGAAGACGCCATCGTTGTGGGTCTTGCGGTACTTGGTGAAAATCTCCTTGACCCGCGGGTCCACCTCGTAGCCGTAGGTCCGCAGCCCCGTCTCGACCACGCGCCACCCGCCGTTGGGCATGATGGCCCGCTTCAGCGGCGCATCGGTCTGCAGGCCGACGATAAGCTCCGCATCCCGGTCGATGTAGCCCGGGGCATGCGCGGTGATCGACGACGGAGTACCGGCATCGACGTCGTACACGCCACGCTCCCGCTCGACCGGGAACATCGCCGTCAGCCGAGCCCAGACGCCCTCCGTCCGCCCGGTGGGCCCGGTCAGGAACCCCGCGTCACCCTCATACGGCGTGTAGTTGTCCTGGATGAAACGGCGGGTGTCGATCGAATCCCGCCACACCTGCCCGCGGAAGCTCCGCCAGGGATCGCCGGAGGGGACATCACCAAGATCGCGGTGCGGTTCCCGAATCTGCGTGCTCATCAGCGCCACCTATGCACATGCCGCGGCTGCCAGGGAGGAAGCCGTTCCGGACGTTGCTGACGCTACCCTTTCGGCCCTATCCGGAACACTGACATTAGGGCCCATGGATGAGGACCAAAGGCACTTTCAGCTCGCCCGCGACGGGGCGCATGCTGCGCAGCATCCTGTTAGGTCGAGTAGCGGTCTTGAGTGACCGCTGTCACCCGCTTTTGACCTCTGGGAGCCGCACGTTATCGCACGCGCGTGATCACCAGCCGGGCCGAGCCCCGGACGGCCGGAGGACCGCGGCTAGCCCGCGAGGTGCCTGGCCAGGAACGCCAGCGACGGCGGCTCCTGCGCGGCGAAGAAGGAGCCATCGTGGCAGCCCGGGCCGAAGTCCACGACGACCGCGCCTCCCAGAGCCGGGAGGGCACGTGCCAGCGCCCGGACGCCCGGGTAGAAGGGGTCGCCGTAGCCCGACGCGACCCGCACCGGGTGGTGGCCGAGCGCGGCGGCGTGCGTGACCGCCTCGCCCGCGGCAAAGGCCGCGGCCGAGGCGTAGGCGGCGGGGCTGGCCTGGCTCGCTTGCGCGTAGCTGGTCCAGATGGCCGGGCTGATCGCGGCCACCGCGGCGATCAGCTTCGGATACTTCTCGGCGAAGAGCAGGGCCCCGTAGCCACCCATCGAAATGCCCAGCGTGGCGATCCGCTGCGGCGGACGGCCCAGGCCGAGGCGCTGGCAGCGCGGGATCAGCTCGTCGATCACCATCGCCATCGGGTTGTCGCCGGGGTGCGGGTTCCAGTAGCCATCGCCACCGTCGACGGTGACCATCGGTTACCGATCTATCGGTAGCCGATGCACAAAGCCGGCGCGATCAGTTACTCAGGGTTGGTGCGCGACCGTGACCCGCACCCGCCCGCCGGATCGGTCACCCGCCTCTCCATTAATGTTCAGCTTTCCGTGCGGCAACTGGTCGGCAACTCTGTAGATAACTTGCAGTGAATATCAAGCAAACGGTCAGGCTCGTAGGTGATATTCGAGGGGTGCTTCCCGGTGCCGGGCCGCCAGGCCATGCCGGGAAGTATTCAAGGGGGCGTCCCGCCTGCCCGGGCTGGCGGGACGCCTTCGCCATCTCCGGCTGGAGGCGGCACCGCCCGCCGTACCGACCGCGCCGGCCAGCGACGTCCTCACCCATCGCGGGTGAGGGCGCAAGTACCAGGACAGGGCAGTCTGCTATCAGGCCCGGGAGGATCGAACCACCGAGATAGGACCCGCCGATGTCCACGCAGGATCAGGAAGACCTGCAGGGCCGCGTCGGCCCGTTCGTGACCTACGTCGAGCGCGTCCGCCCCAATGGCGTCGTCGCCCGCTGGGGATCCCGGCGCTACCGCAAGCACCTGCAGGGCATATCGACCGCCGGCTCAACGTGGTGGGCACCTCGGGCCCGGGGATGGTGGATCGCGGTCCTGTTCGCCGTGGGGTCGCTGCTGTTCGCCCTCGGCGCGGTCCCCGGTTACGCCAGCGCCGTCGGGGCCAGCTGGGACGCGGTGACCTTCTTCACCGGCTCGCTGTTCTTCACCGCGGCCGGGTTCCTGTCCTACCGGGAGGCCGTGGACGCCGGCCCGCAGCCCTCGGGGACCGCCCGGCGGCGGTTCTTCGTCTATCAGCCGCACCGGATCGACTGGTGGGCCACCGCGGTGCAGCTGGCCGGGACCCTGTTCTTCAACGTCAGCACCGGGGTCGCGATGGTCTCCGACCTGTCCGCCCAGGCCGCGCACCGGCACGTGTGGCGGCC
>Ga0074046_10001375_pt1 | contig 22051 bp, 17 predicted proteins | sample BogForMeECP23OM3_FD_94441 | JGI IMG/M metagenome (GOLD analysis project Ga0074046, IMG submission 94441) | Bog forest soil microbial communities from Calvert Island, British Columbia, Canada - Bog Forest MetaG ECP23OM3 | ecosystem: Environmental > Terrestrial > Soil > Wetlands ...
AGCGTCTTCACTCGGCAAACGGGTACCGGCCTCCGCAGGAGGTCCGCAACGAGTTCCTGGCATTGCAGGTAGCGGCTTAGAAAACACAGTTTCCGCAGTCCGGAAACGGCGGGGCCTTCCAGCGTGAGGTTCGTCTTCAGCTCTTCCGCCGCCAGCGTCGGCCTCACCGCATGTCACCCTCCCCTCGCGCCTTCCGCAACCGCTCGCTGAACACCGCATGCGCCTGCCGATACTCAGCCACCCGATCCGCCTTGTAGAAGGGAGGCGTGTAGCCATCCGGAGGTGGGTTCTTCGCCGGGTCCTCGTTGTAGGCCAGCAACTCGTCGTAGCTGGCCTTCTGTTGGATTTGGCCGTAGGTGCGGTGGTACCCCGCGAGCTTCCAGCCGTTCGCGTCGAACCAGGTGATCTTCTCGTAGCGGTTAAGGACCGGAAACGCGACCTGATAGATGGTGATCAGGGCCTCGATGTCTATACCGAGCCAGACCGCGACTAGGGCATCTATCTCAACGAGAGCCGATCGGCGTGCTCGTTCGGTGCGCAACGGGGTGTATCGGTTCCAGGTCGGCCTCACCTCGTTAAGAGGCGGCAGGCCCTCCCAGTTGCACGCCCAGGCATCGTCGCGCCAAGCGTCCTCGTATACCTCAGACCATAGATCCACGTAAGCGGTCGTTAGGCAGTTCAAACGCATGGTGCGAAGTAGAAGCGCGGGCGCGAGAGGATGATCTAGAGAGCCGAACGGCAGAGCTTTTACAGCCCCGACCCGCAGGTCGCCCTGTCCAGATCTGCGGACGAAGTAGTCTAGTGGCAAGGAGGCCCAGAAGCCTGCGGCCAACACGGTCGCATGATTTCCTGCCATTGCTAGCGTGTTAATTAGGTCAATATGAGTAGGGCCGGGTGGAATAATCGCCGCGTACAGGCTCCGCTCCGTGCTGGGAGAGATTTGACGCCGCCACCCCAAACGATAGAATTCCGTATACTTCTTCCGCGAAAGACTCCTGCCATCAACCCAGCGATCCTGAGCGGCTTGAAATCGTGCAAGGTCGGTCGCGCGCCGGTACTCCGTTTCGGGCGTGGCATCGACCGGCATGCTGACTACATCTAGACCAACGGGGTCATTGCTATTAGCCGTCGGAGACTTGAATATCGGATTTGCCAGGCCGATTTGGACTCCTTTAAGAATTACCTCAGACCAGACCCCTGGACGTGATCGGTCATATTTAATGAGACCTTCCTTCTTCGCCCCGCTCTCGTGGTATCCAGCGGAGATCTGGGGGCCCTATCGACCGAGGCGGTTCGCGCAGTTCGCGAGCGCTCGGATTGCCGCATGCTCAGTACCGCTAACCGGAGACAGCAGCCTGGCCTGATCGACAGGCAGATCTTCGTTGTCCGCCAACCTGCTCCACAGGGCCAAGATCTCCCGGTCAACGATGATCACGCGGTCTGGGTGCGGACGCCCATCCCATTCCCCTTTGTACCTGACACCGGGCGTCCCTGAGTCGGGTCCCCAGCCCGGCGGAAGCAACCCGCTTGCTGCAAGGGCGAGCGAGGCCGGTAGCTGTGCCGCGTCGACTAGCCAACTCAGGTGCGCGAATCTTATCTCCTGCGGCCGCCCGTAGATGTGCACGCCAAAGCTCACGGCATGATGCACATCTTCGAAGAAGCGCTGCATCTCGTTGACGAAGTTGCCATGAACACGGAGTCTCTTGTATGCGGCAGCCCGTAGGGCTCCCTCGCGCGCTCCAGAAAAGTGTGTGTCTGGGTGCAGTAGTCCTACGACCCCGGACTCGCCGATGTTGCGCCACGTCCTGATCATGAAGGCGCGATAGAAATCCGGCTGGGTACCAACGAGTAGGTCGTAACTGGCGGCACTGCCGAAGAAGTCTCGCTTTCCGACCGTGTCAGTCAGCTCGGTAAGGAAGAACTTACAGGCACGCTCGCTTGATAGCAGTTTGGCCTTACGCGCGCTGTGCAGCGGAACCGGCGGCTTCTCCTGCAGCTCAAACCACGGGTCCAGCTCGGCGAGGACGCCGTTCTGGTCCCACTCCGGCCGCACCCACGGCGGATTCCCCGTCTGCAGGTCGAAACCACCCTCCGCGAATACGCTCGCGAACCGTGAACCTTTTTCATCCTGCGTTTGCCTCGCGGATCTGCAATACGTGGATGGCCTTGGCGAGCTGTCCGGCGCGCCAGGGGCAGCAGCGGAGCTTGCGGAGGATCCGCCAGGTCTTGAGCTGGGCGTTCGCGCGCTCGCCGGGCGAGCGTAGCCTGGCGTGCGCCTTATTGGCGTCTTTCTGGGATTGCGGCTTGTTCTTCCCCTTGTACGGGATCTTGGCGTACGTGCTGCCCTGGTAGCCCTTGTCGGCGAGTGTGACCAGGCCGGCGGCCTCCAGTTCGGCCAGCACGCCCCAGATCCACTCGGCCTTCTTGTCGTGCACCGAGCCGGGCAGCGCCCCGGACACCCACAGGATGTCCCCGCCGGGGCTGGCGATGACCTGCAGGTTCATTCCGTGCTTGCGGTGCTTGCCGGAGTAGAAGGGCCGGTCCGCAGCGACCCGGTCGACCGGGATCAGCGTGCCGTCCAGGACCACGTAGGCGTGCCCGGCCTTCTTGGCGTCCCGGACCGCGTTGCGGAGCTTCGGCGCCCGGGCGGCCAGCAGCGCGGCGGTCTCGTTCACGTACCGCCAGGCTGTGGAAGTCCCCACCCCGAACCCGGCCGCGACCTCGGCGAACGTCTCGCCTTTCCGCAGGTAGACCAGGACCAGCAGGGCCTGCTGCCCGGAGTTCAGCTTCCGCCAGGGCGACCCGATCGAGATCTGGTGGCGGCGGATGATCCCGGACACAAAGGTAAGGGTCTTGCGCGACAGCGGCAGCGCGGCACGGTAGAACAGCATGGAAGCCCCTGGTGGTGGTGAAGCCTGTCTTGGTGGACTGCCTCACTTACCAGGGGTTTCTTGCGTCTCGGCGGCGACACGCCGCGCAGTGATCATCTTGTGACACTCAGGCCAGGCTGGTCGGATCAGGATGAAAAACGCTCCGTAGTTCCCAGTGGAAGAAGCCTTGGTCCTCGGTAATCTCCTCGACCGTGTCGAGCCATGGGAAGCGTTCGCGCATGGTGGTCCACGAGTCCATGTTCATGTGGGCCTCGTCGTGAAGCTGGTCTTCGTGGGCCGTTAGCTGCGACAGGTTCTCATATTTCGGCGCCAGGCCCTCGATGTCCTGACGGCCGAGCAGCGCTTCGGCGAAGTCCAGCCAACCGTCTGGAGACCTCAGCGAGAGGGGTCGCGTGCGGTCAACAACCACCTTGGGCTTGACGGGCTTCTTGGGGGCGGCCGGGGATAGCGTGAGCTGCTTGGCGGTCTCACCGAAGAGAGAGTCCATCTCCCAGACCTGCGGGAAGGCCGGGTCGGGATCGACCGGCTCGGGCAGTGCTACCGATACGAACGCCGGGTCCGCCGACCCTTCTCGGTACACCTCATCGGAGCCGTCCAGCAAGCTCACCTTGCCAACCGGCCAGAACCATAGGGCGCACCAGGCGTCCATCAGGGTCCTCAGCCGCCAGTACGGGGTGCCCGGCGACTCCAGGTCCGAGACGATCTGGTCGCGAGGGATTGCCTCCAATGCCTCCGGCAAATCGGAAGCCTCCCAGACGTCGATGGCGCGGCTGATCTCACGCTCGGAGATGCGCAGGCGCTCCGTGACCAGGTACCAGAGGTACTCGGCCCGGGCGGCCAGATCCTGGAGACGCTGGACCTGGCTGGCCTTCTGGCCGGGAGACTTCTTGGGCGACGGGGGCTTGCGGATGCCCTTGCGCCAGTCGTTCAGCCGCTTGGTGTCCTCGGGCGCGAGTTCCTTGGCTTCCTTTTCGCCTGCGACTGCTCCCCAGCCCTCGGCGGGGAGCAGGAAGTGGTGGATATGTCCGGACGGGATCGGGCCCGCGGAGAACGGCACGTCCCGGGGAGCCGACTTCAGCCACTCGCCCTTGGCTAGCTGGTCTGGCGGATACAAGCGGCGGCCGGCGCCGATAAGGGAGTTGCCACGGACTAGGTGGAGGCCGAACCAGGGGGCCTGGAGGCCGCAGTGCATGACGTTGAGCCAGATCGAGACTTCGGCAAGCTCGACGGCGGTCTCGTTGAGGTCGACGCCGTAGCAGTTGTGCAGGGCGATGTGGGCCTTGACCTTCTGCAGGGCGAGCGCGCGCTGGTCGGGTTCGAGGCGGTCGCCGGTTTCTTCCTCGCGCAGGCGCAGGTACAGGGCGGCGAGCTGGTCGATGGCCTCGTTGAGGAACGCGCCGGAGCCGAGCGCGGGCTCGCACACCCGCCAGCGCAGCACCTCGGCCGCCGACACGGGGCGGCCTTCCTCCTTGACCCGCTGCTCGAGCGCGAGCTGCACGGTGACGCTGGTCAGCGACTGCGGCGTGTAGTAGGAGGCGCTGGTCTGCCGGTCGCGGCCTGCCAGCCGGTAGACGAACGACCCAGGGAGGTAGTGGACCCGCTCGGCGGTCGGGAACCCGTTCTCGTCCTTCGCCTTGACGAATACGTCGTCGCCGTAGAAAGGGACCTTGGACGCGGGGATCATCCAGGAGCCGCCGGACGGCTCGCCCTTCTTGGCGACCTCGTAGAGTTCCTCGGCGGCGATGAACCCGGTGTAGGACATCAGGCCTTCGTAGACCGCGCCGAGTTGGTTGATGCCAAGCTGGGCGTAGGAGATGAACCCGCCGCGCTGGTTCTTGCCCTTCCGCCCACTGCCCTTGGCGAGCATCAGCCGACGCAGCACCTTGTATAGGGCCTCGTCTCGCAGCCTGGTGTCGAGCCGGGGAGCTTCGTCCTCGGAGCGCGGGTCGGGGATGCGGCCGATGAGCTTGGTCTTGGACGGCTCGAACAGGTCGGCCTTGAGGGACTCGAACCGGAGCCCTTCGCCCTCGGATAGGTCCTCGGTGCTCGCGTTCCCGCGCGGGTTGTGGCCGTTGTTGACCATGCGGAACAGCAGGTCAAGCGACTCGTACAGGTGGAACCCGGTGCGTGCCTCCTCGCCGATGAGGCGGCGGGCGACCAGTTCGCCGAGGCGCTGCATGCTGTAGCCCGCCATGTAGTCCTGGTCGTCGGCGGGCAGGATGCCGAGCTCCGGACGGGCCTCGGCGTACAGCAGGAACAGGATCCGGTACAGGTACCGCAGCGCGTCCCGGCCTAGCTTCCTGGCCAGGTCGCCGGGCTCCTCGACGTCGCCGGGGGTCAGGCCATGGGAGCGGATCCGGTCCAGGACCTCGTTGGCGATGATCTGCACCGACTCGCGCAGGCCCTCGCGGAGCTCGGCGGATACCCCGACGGCGTGCTTGCGGGACTCGTCCACCCAGTGGGCGAGCTGCTCGCTGCCGCCCTCGGCGGGCGGTTGCAGCACGTCGGCGCTGAACAGGGCGGCGATCGTCTCCAGCTCGGGCTGGTCGGAGCGGTCGATCGCGGTGTCCAGGCTGACCGCGAGGTACCGGCCCTCGGCCCAGGCGAGGCGGTCGGCGAGGATGACCACGCCGCCGTGCAGCAGCAGCACGTACCGGGGCGGTTCGTCGGTGTCGAACAGCCAGCGGACCAGCTTGGCGCCGGCCGTGATCCGCTCGTTGCTCCCGGTCTCGACTGGGTCCAGGAGCCGTCCGGCGCGGTCGGGGTCGAGCGCGGCGTCGGTGTCGGCGGCCCAGCCGCAGTCGACCGCGACCACGTTCTGCCCCTGGTACGCGACCGGCACGCCGAACGTCTCACCCGATCGCCCGGCGTCCATGACACCGCGCGCAGCGGCGAAACCGAGGGCGTGCAGCACGTCGTCGTTCTGCTTCTTGACGGCCTTGTCGTGGGCGCGGCCCTCGTCCTCGGTGACCGGGTCGCCGCTGGCGGCGCGCTGGGCGAAATCGGCGAGGTCGGGGCGGGCGGCGAAGTAGCCCCGCTTGAGCGCCCGGAGTTCCCGGACCGGGCTAGGACTCCCCTCCTTGTCCCGCTGCGCCCACTGGGCGCGCAGGCCTTCCTTCTTGGCCAGCTCGCGGGGCAGGACCTCGGCGAGGTAGTGCGGGGACAGGTAGTCGCCGCGGTTGGTCAGCGAGTCGTAGCTCATCGGCCACCCTCCAGCGGCACTGCGTCCAGCACGGCGAGGATGCGCAGCAGCGGCTCGCCCGCTGTGTGCAGCTTCGTGATCATGTCGTCCAGTTCGCTGGCGGTCGTCTCGACCTGCTGCTTACGGCGGGCGAGGAACTGGGGCAGGATGTCGAGCAGGCTGTCCTGCCGCCATGCCTTGACGCGCTCCCGGTACTCGTTCAGCGGCTCGTCCACCCGGCGGTCGTAGTCCTCGCGGCGTTCCTCCAGGTGGGCGCGGGCCGCCCGGACCGCGGCCGGCACCAGCTCCTGGAGGCGCGTGATGTCGCCGAACCCGAGCGTGTTGACCATGCCCGGGCCGACGCCGGCCTGCCTGAGGGTGCTGGTGAGACCATCCACCCGCGGCTCGTCGGGCAGCCCGCTGACCGCCATCCATTCCACGACGGTGGGCTGGCCGAGCGCGTTCGAGTACACGCCCTGGACGAGGAAGACCGGCTCGGTGACGTCCGCGAGGAGCACGGGCGCCTGCTGGCGGGTGATGCGGAGCAGCACCTTGTCGGTGAGCCACTCGATCATCGGGTGCAGGTCGCTCAGGTAGGCGATGTCCGGCCACAGCGTCTTGGTCTTCCGGGCCTCGTCCAGCTTGCGCTGGGCCAGCTTCCGGTCGAAGGTCACCTTCATCCGCTCGGCGACGTTGTGCTTCTTCAGGTAGTTCGGCGGCAGCACCGCGAGCCGCTGCACCAGGTCCTCCGGCGGCGCGAAGGCGAGCATCTCTCCGTCGTCGTCGACGTGCAGCGCGGGGCAGGCGAAGTCCAGGGCCTCACGGGCGAACGCCTCGGTCGAGGTGAACAGCTCGGGCACGTCGGCGCGCGGCGGCTCGTCGCCGCCGGGCTGGTCACCGACCCCGGCGAGCAGGTCGGCGAGGAAGTCATCGACCGCGTTGGCCGCCTCGATCGACTGATCCACCGTCTTCCCGGCGAGCAGGTCTTTGACCAAACGGTCCTCTTCCTTGCGGGCCGTGAACTCGCGAGTGATCCCTTCGGCGGTGCCGAGGCTGTGGTGCGCCTGTTCCTCACGGTGCAGCAGCTTTTCGGCGACGGTGGTGTCATCCTTGGCGCCGCAGTCTGGGAGGTGAGGATCAGCGCGGCGAACTCGGGCTGGTGCTCCTGCCCGTACCGGTCGATCCGGCCGTTGCGCTGCTCGATCCGGATCAGCGACCACGGCAGGTCATAGTGGATCAGGTGGTGGCACTGGCGGTGCATGTTCACGCCCTCCGAAGCCACGTCGCCGGTGAGCAGGACCCGCACCGGCTCATCCTCCAGGGAGAACCGCTCGACGATCTTCTCCTGCTCCACGTCGGAGAACCCGCCGTGCATGATGTCGACCTGGCCGGGCTTGGTGAGCCCGAGCTGCTTCGGCAGCACCTCGTGCAGCCACTTGAGCGTGGGGACGCTCTCGGAGAAGACGACCGCTCGGGCCGAGCTGGCGGGGCCGACTCCGATTTCCCTGAGCTTGTCCACCAGCGCGGCGAGCTTGCCGGAGTCGTCCTCGGTGATGTCCTCGGCAAGCTTCTTTAGCGTGCTGAGCGCCTGCCTCTCGGGCTCGTCGGTCGCGTTCTTCAGACGGTTCTCCGTGGTCTTCGCCAGGGCCTTGTGCGAGGAGAGGAATGCCTTGAGCAGGGTGTACGGGAACAGGCGCCGCTCGCTCGTGACGCCGGGGGCGTTGCGGCTGAGCCAGGTGGCGGTGAGCTCGTCGAAGACCCGTTCCTCTTTCCTGCTGGCCGAGCAGCGGACCGCCCGGGACGGGCCGCGCTCGCGCCACTTGCCGCCGATCTCGTTGGTCACCTCGGGGCTGATCTTGGTGCGGCGGATGTAGAGGTGCTCGATGTCCTTCGGCTCGTACTTGCGCTTGTCGGCGATGGCGGCCGGGTCGAGCATGCTGATCAGCTCGGCGAAGGACTCCGCGTCGCCGTTGTGCGGGGTGGCGCTGGCCAGCAGCAGGGCGTCGGTGTGCTGGGCGAGCCGCCTGGCCAGCTTGTTGCGGAGGCTGGTCTCCCCGATGAGGTTGTGCGACTCGTCGATGACGACCGCGTCCCAGCCCATGTTGTCGAGGTGATGGCGGTACGCGTCGCCCTTGAGCGTGTCGATCGAGATGATGATTCGCTTATAGAAGGTGAACGGGTTGCGGCCGGCCGGGATCTCCCGCTGGATCCGCTGGATGCCGACCGAGTCCAGCCGGATCAGCGGGATCGCGAACCGGGTCCACAGCTCCTGCTGGAACTGCTCGAGCACCTGCTGCGGCGTCACCACCAGGATCCGGTCGCCTCGGCCGCGGCGGATCAGCTCGGCGAGGATCAGCCCGATCTCCAGCGTCTTGCCCAGCCCCACCACGTCCGCGAGCAGCACCCTGGGCCGCAGCCCCTTGAGGGCAAGCTCGGCCGGGCGCTGCTGATAGGTCAGCGGGTCGAGCAGGAACCGGTCCGGCAGCGCCAGACCGCGCTCGGACTGGGGTAGCGGGGTACGGCGCAGCGTCGCTTCCAGAAACAGCCGGGACATGGCGAACCGGGGTGTCTCGTCCGCGACGAGGACTGTCTCCTCGGGTTTGAGCAGGAGCGGCTTCGGGTTCTCCAGTTCGGTGAAGAACACTGCGTCCTCGTCCCGGACCAGTTCCGAGACGCCGGTCGCGCGGATCTTGTATCCGTCGTGCTCGGTGGCGGTGCAGTTGCGGACCATCCACTCCGCCTCGCGGACCACGATGCGGGCGCCGGGCGGGTACGGGGTGCTTCCGGTCTGGGTCATAGCGCTGCTCCGCGAGCGTAATCCCGGCGCATGTCCTCGGCCACCTGGCGGACCAGGTCGCTGGGCACGTGCGGCTCGCCGGGCAGCCGTCTGACGTTCGTCCTGGGTGCCGGGGGTGCGGCTGGCGGATCCGTGTCACGTTCGAGGTACGTCAGCCGGGTGAACTCGGTCTGAGCTTCGGTAAGCGAAAGGCCCGCCTCGTTCAATATCGTCGTCAGCTCGGTGGTGACGTCGGCGAGCGTGCGTCGGGACGCGGGGTGGTGTGCGAGCATGCCGGTGATCAGTGGCTTGATCTCCTCGGGGAGGCCGGACAGGTCGGGGTCGGTGGCGGGGTCGGTGATGGCGAGCAGCAGCGCGGCGACGGTGGGCCGCTCGTAGGGGTAGCGGCCGGTCATCGCGAACATGAGCACGGCGCCCAGCGCGTGGACGTCGACCGCGGTGGTGAGGTCCTTGGGTGTTTTGGCCTGCTCGGGTGCCATGCACACGGGGGTGCCCAGCATCTCGGAGGTGTGCGTGATGTCGCTCGCGCCGTCGATGAGGCCGGCCAGGCCGAAATCGATCACCCGCGGGCCGTCGGCACCGAGAATCACGTTGCCGGGCTTGAGGTCGCGGTGCAGCAGGCCCGCGGTGTGGATGTCGTGCAGTCCCTCGGCGAGCATGACGCCGAGCGCGGCGGCCATCGGGGTGGAGAGCGGGCCGCGCTCGGTGCTGTACACCGACAGCGTGAGGCCCTGGACGTACTCGGTGGCGAACCATGGTGGTACCTCGTCCGGCTCGGAGGCCGTGAGCAAGGCCGCGATCCTCGGTCCGGCGACCATGCCGAGCACGATGATCTCCCGGTCGAAGCGGTCTTTCGCCTCGTCGTTCTCGGTCAGGTCGCGGCGGATCGTCTTGACCGCGACCCTGGCTCCGTCCGGAGTGACACCGAAATACACGGTGCCCATGCCGCCCTCACCGAGCCGGCCGCGCAGCGCGATGTCACCGGCCATATGCGGATCACCCGACTTGAGCGGCTTCATCGTCACCCACCCAGCTCCCCACCAGCCTGCTCTTGCAACCTAATGAAAATACTGGAAAACGGCCACTTCTCGGCTTTCCTAGGCAAATCCGAGCACATCGCCGACGTCAGGCTGCTCATGCGATCTTGGCTGGGCCATCCGGGTGTGGAACACGATCGCGAACCATTCGAGAGCGGATTCGACCGCGGTCAGTGCGGCAGGATCGCGGAACATATCGAGGCGGAACGAAGGGCGCAGGTTCAGCTTGGATTCCGGGATCGTGATGCCGGCCGCCTGCAGGCGCTGGCGGAATTCTTCGCGCAGGGCGATGTCGTCGAAGACAGGCCTGCGGCGCATGTGCTGGAAGACCACTTCGATCGTGCCGGATCGGGGGTAGATGGTAAATGGCCAGATCCGGTCTGAACCGTCGGGTGCGGCGTACAGGAGGAGGAAGCAGGAGACTTCGCTGGCGCGGCCGAATGTCAGGGCGCCGCCCAGGCCTTGCCAGTGCTGGAGCAACCTGGTGATGGCGCTTACGCAGTCGGGATGAGCGTCGGCGAGCTGGTCCATGAACTGGCGCTTGGCGGAGCCGATGTCTGGCGCGCTGTCCCCGGTGTTCTCGGTGCCGGGGAGGTCGCCGGTATCCATGCCCAGGAGCCCGGCGAGTTCTTTACCGGTGATCCGCTGGGCCGGGTCCGCGCGGTCGCCGGTAAAGACGATGCCCTCGGACTCGAGCACTTCTTTCGGGTCGTCGGTCCGGCCGCTGGCCTGCCAGCGGAAGCTCGGGGAGATGGCTCCGTCGGACATCAGGACACGCCAGGCATTGGGCACCGGATGGTGCGACAGGTGCACGCCGACCGGGACGGGATGGCTGCCGATCAGCTCGGCCAGATCCCCGTAGGTGGTCCAGGTCCCGGGCGGCAATGCGGCGCAGGCCTTCCGCAGCAGCGACCAGTCCCGCCCCTCTGCGTCCTCGCCATCGTCGGCGGCTGGCCCGGGCCAGATCTGGATCACCCGGTCGGACAGCCGTCCAGCGCGCTGCAGGATCTGCGCCTTGCCCCACGACCGGGCGTCGGCGATCTCCCGGTTCATCCGCAGGGCGCTGGCGTGCAGGATGTCTTGCTTGCGCTGGAATGGGTTGTTGGACAGCTTGGCGTTCTCGGCGGTCAGGGTGAGGTTGCCCAGCGTGTGGACGAGCAGATCGTGCAGTTCTTCCGGCCCGCCTTCCTCGGTCACCTCGTCGGCCAGGATCTTGAGCCATTCATCGATCGAGCCCCACACGCGCTCCAGTACAGGCCCAAGTAATGCCTCTGGCCCTTGTAACAGCGGAACGTCCGCCACGGCACAGTGTTTGACAGCACGGCGCTGTCCACAACCGTCCAGGACTCGTTCTCGGCCACGCCGGACTCCGTCCGCAAACTCACCGTTGCCAACTCGGCTCACCATGTCACCGTCTCAATGATGTCGCCTGAATCGCGACGTACCGCGCTACTACCGGCGAGACCATGACTACAGTTCCACCTGCCGGGCGAATCCCCGGGAAGCGTTCCGGCGTGTCTCTCAGAAATGTCATATCCGCCATCCGTACACCAATTGACCGTGAGATTACGCCACGCGGCGTGAGGCCGGCCACCGCGTGTGGTGCCGCCGGCAGCGGACGGCCGGCGTAGCTTCAGCGTCACGGGTGAGGCGCAGGTGATGGACATCGGGATTCATGCAGGCGCGAGGGACAAGTCGCTCATTGCAGCTCGCCAGCCTTGACATCGTGGCTGGCCGGCTGAACTGGTCGGCTGCCGGAAGGTCTGTCATCGGGCTCCTGGGGTCGTGGCGGACTCAAGTCAATGCGAGCTTCTCGCATGAGCGCCTCGGCTCGTCCCGCCGGAAGGCGCCTGAGGAGGTAGATCAATAGGTCCTCCTGTCGGGGCTGACCGAAGACCATCCGGTACACCGCGAGTGAGCGCCTGAGTGCTTCGAGGCGGAGCCGGTCCCGGCTCAGGGGTAGGTAGGGTACATGGCGCTCAATCCTGGCGCCGCCGGGCGGCGCGTAGACCCAGTACGGGAAGATCTCGCTAACGCCCTCTGGCCTGACGGCTTCGACCGCCTGGAATAGCCCCTGCCATGGATCCTCCGTGCCGGAGGGGACTGTGTCGCGGAAGCCCTGGGCCACGTTCTTTCGGACCGCGTGTCCTTTGTAGCGGTGGACCCTGCCCTCACGCTGTTCGAGGTCCACGGGGTTCGATGGCAGGTTCCAGTGGACGACCACGTGGCAGTACTGGTGGAAGTCGAGGCCTTCCTGGCCGACCGATGTGGTCGCGAGTACGAAAGGCCAGAAGGGCGAGTTAAAGGCCTCGCGTACCTGCTCCGGACGAGTTGTGCGGCCCGCGTCGCTCTCCTCTGCCTGGAACCGCAGGGCGAAGCGTCCGCGCATCCCTTGTTGCCTGAAGTCGACTTGTCCGGGTCCGTGGCGGATCTCGTCCACCCGGAGGGTGGGGGTGCGGATCGACAAAGCGCGGACGACGGCTGGTCAGAAGTGTCAGCGCGATGAGGCTAGGGCAACGCCAGGCGCGAACCCAGCGGATAAGGAGCCCGTTCCTGTCGTCCCCCCGCAGTCGGGCTGTCAGGGGTGCCACAGCGCCAGGAGCCCAGCGGCCAGCGCGTTGCCAGCGGCGCCTTCGAGGATGGCGCGCAGGCTCCGTCCAAGAGCCCTGAGCCTCGGGCGGTTCGGCTCCGGCTCAGACGCCGCCCGGATGATCTGGCCCGTGAGGGTCTCCGCGGCCCGCTGGTCACCGGACGCGAGCGCGAGGGCGGGCAGCGCCTGTGCGACCGTCTCGGCGAATCTCGCCAGTGCTGCGACATCGACGCCAGCCGACTGGACGGCGTGGCCCGCATACTGGGTGATGCCATGCGAGCCGACGATCAGCCCGCTCGCAGGCCCGTGGATGGTAACCGTGTTCGACCCTGCCGGGTCGGTCGCCGGGCGCTGCGCCGCGACATACCGCGTGGTATCCGAACCGAACTCCTCGGCGCATGCGGCGGTGGCGATCAGCGTTCGCGTTGCGGGAGGTAGCTGAAGGCCCAACGTCGAGCTCGCTGTCGATGCCACGATTCAGCTGTGATCACCACGCTGAAGGGCAGATCGCTTGCGGGGCTCCAGGTCGTGGGCAGATCCGGTAAGCGCTCGGGGGATGCCTCCGGGACGAGCTTGCAGCGGCTGGCCTCGTCATTCCTCGCTACCTGCGGGTCGGCGGACCTCACACGGCCTGCTCGCGCTCCAGGTACTTCAGGGCCGCCCAGCCGAATGGGATCGGCAGCCAGAATGTCTCCAGCCGGAACAGCAGCACCGCGCTGGCCGCGGCCGCGCCCGGCACGCCTGCCGCCGTGAGCCCGGCGGTCAGCGCCGCTTCCACCGCGCCGATGCCGCCGGGGGTGGGGATGATCGAGCCGATGGCGCTGCCGGTCAGGTACACAAAGCCGATTCTCGCGACCGGCACCGAGTGGGTGAACGCCGCCACGCAGGCGGCCAGGCAGAAGATGTAGGACAGGCTCAGCAGCAGCGTGCCGCCGATGCCCTGGGCGAGCTTGCCCGGGTGCTGTGCGACCTCGAGCAGCCGCGGCAGCACCTGGCCCAGAATCGGCGACAGGCGGGCGTGCAGCACCCGCCGGCCGGCGGGGATGGCCAGCACCACCAGTGCGATCAGGACGAGGCCGGCCAGCACGAACCAAGTCCACCGCGGCGGGTGGACCGGTTCGCTGGGCGAGCTGCCGGCGATCGCGGCGAACACGAGGATCAGCAGGACGTGCACGACGAACGCGACCACTTGGCTCACGCCCACGCTGGCCGTCGCGACCGCCGCCGGGATCTTCTGGCGCTGCAGGTACCTGATGTTCAGCGTGGCCCCGCCGACGGCGGCGGGGGTGACCAGCGTGACGAAGGAGCTGGCCAGCTGGGCGAGCAGGGTGAGGCGGAAGCTCAGCCGCCCGGGGACGAACCCTCGCAGGGACTCCGTGGCGCCGACGTAGGTGGCCGCCGACAGGGCCAGCCCGGCTATACCCCAGCGCCAGTCCGCCTTGTGCAGCACGCTGCCGAGGCTGACCCTGTCCAGCTCGCCGGCCAGCAGGTAGACGGCGGCGACAGTGGCGACGACCGTCAGCACCGTGCGCGGACGGAAGCGCTCCAGCTGAACCGGGGTGACCTCACGGCCCGGCACCCCCGCCAGCAGCCGCCTGCGCAGCGCGGGCAGCACGTCGCGGCGGCGGCGCAGCGCCTTGCGAGTCGGACGGGCCAGCGCGACCGGCTGCAGCAGCGACACCACCGCCACCACGTCGTCCGCGCTCATTTTCTGCAGCCCCAGGTCGGCGGCGCGGTCCGGCCCCACGATAAGGGCGAGCTCGGCGAGGAGCTGGGCCAGGTCCAGGTGGATCTGCAGGTCGCTGGCTGCGATGTCGCCATCGCCCGGGTCCAGCAGCATGGCCTGGCCGTCGCCGGTGAGCAGGATGCGATCCGCCGTCAGGTGCCGATGCGTGACGCGGTGGGCGTGCAGCCGGCCGACCGCATCCCAGATATGGCTGAGCTCGGCGTCGCTGCAGGCGGCATTCCGCTGGGCCAGCGTCGTCCCCTCGTGGTGCTCGTAGGCCAGCACGGAGGCTTCGGGACCGGCCCGGACCACGGCGCGCAGCCGCGGCGTGGGCGCGCCGGTGTCCTCGGCCGCGTAGGACAGCAGGGCCCGGCGGTCGACCGCGTGCTCCACCGTCAGCGGGGTGGTGCGTGACACCTGCCCGCGCACCCGCACCCGCCGGTACAGCCGGTAGACGGCGCCGGCCGCCTGCTGGTCCCGGTCGTACACGACGACGTCCAGCGCGCAGCCGTCTTCCTTGGTTGTAACCGCGTAGTGGCGCGATGGGTTTCCCTGGCGGGGTTCCTGGCGGCGGACCCGCCGTACGGCGGTCACCGGCAGGCCGGCGGCGGCCAGCGCGCCTGCGATGTCCAGGGCGCTTGGCCGCTGCGACGCGGAGCCCGCGGCGTACCGGACGGCGAGGCCGATCGCGCGGCCGCCGAGCACCGTGAGCAGCAGGGTCAGCACGGAGGTATGCAGCACTCCCACGTGCACGATCGCGTACACGGCGATCGCCGCCCACAGGGCGTTCCGCCAGTACGGCCGGCCGGCCACGCCGACCATGGTGGCGTAGGCGATCAGGCCGGCCAGGTAGGGGTCGAGCGCCGCGGCGTGGCCCGTGCCCGGACGGGCCATGATGATCGCGTAGTAGAGTCGGCCGGCGGCGGGCCGCATGAGCAGGTCGTTGGCCACCACCGTCAGGACGACGGCCAGGACGCCGGTGGCCGCCGCCTCGGCCAGCCGCCGGACCTGGCGCCGGACGAGCAACTGGACGGCCATGGCCACGGGCAGGATGAGCAGGGCGAACAGCGCTAGCGGGGGGACCACGACGAGCAGCGCGTGCGGCAGCCGGCGGCCCGCGGCCGCAATGTCGCTCTCCACCCCAGCCATGGTGGCGCTGGCTGCGATGCCGACCACCGCCAGCGCGACGATCCCGATGCAGGACAAAACGCAGCGCAGCAGGTCGACCGGCTTGCGGATACGGCGCTCGAGCTGATCCTCCACCTCGATCTCGCCAGGCTGCGATGTCCCCACGGCACGATCGTGTCACCCTGCGGCCCGGCCGCATAGACGCACCAGCAGGCGCGCAGAGCCAGGCGAATTCTTCCTGTGATGGGGCGGGGATCGTGAGGTTCCTGTGACTTCCACCGGAGGGGCTTCCGTGACTTCGTTCAATGTCCGGGTCTTCCCGACCGGCGCAGGCCCGGCCGGAGGGCCTTCGAGGTGCGGTGGCGGGTCGCGGTCCACGACAGGTCCCGGTCGTTCATGACCCGGGCGCTGGCCGCCTGCCCGCGCACCGGCACCGCCTGGACCAGCACCGGCACCTCGTTCGAGCCGCGGAGCCTCAAGTACCGCCCCCGACGGCACCATCCGGATCGTCCCCGCCCGTCCTGGTCGGCATGCTCCGCCAGCACCTGCACGCGTTCGGCACCACGCCGGACGAGCGGCTGTTCGGGGCAGCCGCGGCGGCATGCTCAGCGAATCGGTCTACGGCCGCGCCTGGCCCACCGCCCGCCAGGCCGCGCTCGGCCCGCAGCTGGCCGCCACTGCGATCGCCCGCCGCCCCTGCGACCTGCGCACGCCGCGCTGTCCTTGTGGCTAACGCCAGCGGGGAACCCGCCGAGGTCGCCGCCCGGGCCGGTACCAGCGGCCGTGTCCTGTACGAGGTCTACCTGCACTGCATCGAGAGCCACGAAGACACGGTCAGCCAGCGGATCGTAGACGCCCTCGACGCACACCCATCATCGTACGGTCATCACGATGCGTGAAAGGGAGCGGTTGTGCGCACCGTCGGCTGTGCCCGGGCCCCTGTCCGCAATCTGTACGCGAACCGGTCCCCGGCCCCGCGCAGAGCCCGCGCGAGCCCGGCCCGGCAGACCCGGAGGACGTCAAGCGGGCACCCGCTCTTTCAGCGTTTCGGCAGCTCAAAGGCGCCTCGATCGTGCTCTCCCGATGCTTGCGGACGGCCGGATCCGGCCCACGGATAGGCACGGGACACAGCCGACAGTCTGATGAACCGCTCCCTTTCCACGCTGTCCCGCGCCGGTGACGCAATCCAGCCTCACCGGCCCTGACCTGCGGAAACTGGTGGCAGGTGTTTGGTTCGAACCAACCTGGGCTGAGCCGACGGTTTACAGACCTCTCCTCCTCGCCCCAGCACACCGCCCTGACCTGCGTAAATGCTCCGGGATGACATTCGTGGAATCGGGTCAGACTGCACTGGCCGGACGAGCCAACGGACCGACAGACCGTCCCCGGCGTTTCCGTCCGGCCCGGGTGTTAACATACGGCGGTGGCAACACAGGATGCGGCCCAAGAGCCGCCCGCTGACGCCGAGGCGATCGCGGAGCGCCTAGCTGAACGGCTCGCGCAACAAGGCGGACCGGCCCGCCTGCGGGTTGCCGAATGGCTGCGCGAGCTGGGTGCCGTGGACCGGGCGGTCTACTCCGCCATAGCCGCCACGCCCACCCCGGCGCTGGACGAGCCGCTACGCCGGCTCTCCAACGCCGCCAATAACTCGCGCCTGTGGCTGGCCATCGCGGCCGGGATGGCCGTGGCGGGGGGCCGCTCCGGCCGGCATGCCGCAGCGAGCGGAACACTGGCCATCGGCCCCACCTCCGCGCTGGTGAACCTCGGCGTCAAGTCCGTCTGGTCCCGGCCGCGGCCGGACCGGTCCGGCGCCGGAGTCCCGCGCCAGCGGAACGTGCGGATGCCGACTTCCACATCGTTCCCGTCCGGGCACGCGGCCTCGGGGTTCGCCTTCGCCTCGGCCATCGGCCGTGAACAGCCCTGGCTCGGCCTGGCGCTGCGGTTCCTGGCGGCGGCCGTCGCCTACTCCCGGGTGCACACCGGCGTGCATTACCCGGGCGACGTCGTGGTCGGCGCGCTGATCGGTGAGAGCACCGGGCAGGCGACGGCCGACCTGATAGACCGGCTGCCCGCGTCTTTCAGGGGCGCTCGCGGGTGAGCTCACCGAGGTTCTCGACCTGGGACGCCTGCGCGCGGTCGAGCACCACGACGCGGTTCCACCCCTCGGCAGCGAGCGCGCCGCTGCCGGCCGCATCGAGCAGCTGGCTCCAGCGGTTGGTGTTCCAGCGCATGACGGGTGCTGGCGCGACACGCCCGCGGCTCACCTGCCCGGCCACGGCGTCCGCGGGCGGCGCGTCGAGCATGACGAGCACCGCCGCCCGGCCGTGGCGGCGCGCGCAGGCCGTGACCAGGCGCCGCAGCCACGTGTACGTGCCGCGGGACTGGATGACCACCTGCGGGTTCTGCGCGATGGCCTCGACGATCGCGAGGACGTAGAGCACATACGGCACGGGCACGCGGCGCAGTGCCGGCGGCTCTTGCTGCCGGAACCGGTCCGTGTCGAGCACGGTCCACTCCGGCGAGGCCGCGCGGTTGATGAGCGTGGTCTTGCCCGCCCCGGGAATCCCGATGACGAGGATGACGACGGACTCCGACATGCCGCGATCCTAGCTGATAAACGCGCTGTAAGACGCCGCTGAGCCGACAGGGGCACGTCCGGGTCGCCGGGCCTGGCTTCCTCCTCGCCGTCGGCGATCGCGTACAGGTGGTCGACCCGGGCCTTCTTCGCCGCGTAGTGCGGGTCGGCGGAGGCCTTCCAGGTCTTCACGGCCTGAAACGAGACGTTCTCCGCGCGCAGCAGCGCGCGGAGCCCTTCGTGGGAGATGTCCTCGACCACCCTGTACCGCTTCAGAACTCGCCGCAGGTCCCTGAGCTGCGATTTGGCTTGGCGTTCGGGTTGGGGCAGGATCGCGGTTCGTGTCCGTCCGTCTGCTGTATTTGATCATGGTCCGGGTGTCCGGCTGGCTGGTCCTGCTCGGCCGGAGCCAGGCATCCAAGAACGCGGAGATCCTGGTGCTGCGCCATGAGCTGATGGTGCTGCGCCGTCAGGTGGCCCGGCCCAGGCTGGACTGGGCTGACCGCGCGGTCCTGGCCGCACGGGCCCGGCGGCTGCCCGCGTCATTGCGTGGCGGCCGGCTGGTCACGCCGGGGACGCTGCTGGCCTGGCACCGCCGCCTGCTCGCCCGCAAGCGGGCCTACCCCAGCCGGCCTGGCCGCCCGCCGGCCAGCCGGGAGATCCGGGACCTGGTGCTGCGGCTGGCGGCAGGCAATCCCGGGCGGGGGTACCGCCGCGTGCACGGCGAGCTGACCCGGCTCGGCTACCAGATCAGCGACGCGACAGTCCGCCGGATCCTCCGGGCCCGGCGCTACTCCCCTGCTCCGCAGGGCATGGACACGTCCTGGCGCACGTTCCTGCGCGCCCAGGCCGACGGCCTGCTCGCCTGTGACTTCTTCACCGCGGGCACGATCTTCCTCCAGCGGCTGTACGTCCTGTTCGTGATACAGATCGCGACCCGGCGCGTGCACCTCCTCGGGGTAACCGCGCACCCGGACGGAACCTGGACCGCGCAGCAGGCACGCAACCTGGTCATGGACCTCGCCGGCCGGGCCAGTCCGTTCCGGTTCCTCATCCGCGACCGCGACACCAAGTTCACCGCAGCGTTGGATGCATGATCACACTGCTCCTTTGATGAATTTTGTCCGTTAGAACAGCCCTGCTTGCTGGGCTGGAGGTGCGATACGCAGGCCTTTCTTGCGTCCGGTGCGGAGGTAGACAGCGCGGATTTCGCCGCGCTTGACGCGTTGCAAGAGGGTCTGACGTGAGAGGCCGTATGCGTGGGTGGCTTCCAGGGTGGCGAGCCAGCCGCTGGGGGTGTTGTCGACGAGCAGGGCGCGGATATCGTCGGTGAGCCGGATCCGCCACGGCGCGCCGGGGGTGAGCTGCTCGCCGTGTATGAATCCGTCGTTCAGCCAGCGGTGCACGGTGGAGGGGACCAGGCCCAGTTCCCTGGCTGTTTCTGCCACTGTGAGCAGTTCTCCTTCCTGGGGGGCGCGGCTGGGCCGGCGGCCGGGAATGTCGTTGCGGAACCGCAGTGTCTGGACTCTAGCGGGGGTGTAGGACAATCCTTTGGCGGTGCGGCGGTGCTGCCGGTTGAGGATGCCGGCGATCTGGGCGTCGGGGTAGTGGACGGCCAGCCGGCGGATCAGGTCGATGGTGTCCTCGTCCGTGCGGATCTTGGGGGGCTGGCGCCTGATCGGCACGGCCAGCTCGCTGATCGCGCCGCCTTTCCACCGCAGCAGCAGGTCCGCCCGGCCCTCGGTGTCGTCGCGGTGGACGCTGATGGTGACTTCCTCCAGCAGAGTGCGCAGCAGCTGCTTGCGGTCCTTGTCGGTGGTGGTCGGTGCTGTCCATACCTGCTCCAGGTTGTCGCCCAGGGACAAGATGGCGGCGCGTTCGGCGGCGGTCAGGGTCTTGGGCCGGGCCTGCTCACGGCGGGCAAGTTCGGCACCAGCGTCGGCTAGCTGTCCCAGCGCGGTCTCCCATTCGGTTTCCAGGCCCCGGGCGACCAGCCGGTTTTCCGGATCCACCGACCGGTAGCGGCGTTCAGCCTTGGTCGCGGCGTAGCGGGCCTGCTCGAGCTGGCGGCGCCACTGGTCCAGCGCGGTGTCGTAGCCGTCTTCGAGCTGCTGGGCTGCGGCCAGGCATGCCTGCAGGGCCGCTGGCGCCAGCGCGGCCAGGAACACGCCGGTCACGGCCGCGTCGATCGCCGAACCGCCGACGCGCAGGTGTCGTGTTCCGCGTGCGCCGATCGAGCCGGTACCTGTTCCGGTGCAAAAGTAGCCGGGAGTGGATTTGGCCGGCCCGTCGTAGAACACGGCGAGCCTGCGGCCGCAAATCCCGCAGCTGGCCAGGCCCTGCAGCTGAGCGCTGCCTTCCCGCACCGCGCCGGTGCCCGGCTGGTGGGCTTGCGGCCGGGTGTTGCCGGCGATGCGCTGCTGGTTGGCCAGGTAGGTCTGCCAGGTGACCCATCCTTCATGGTGGCCGGTGATGAGTACCTCCCACTGGTCGCGGGGTATCTCACGGCGCCGGCTGCGCAGCACCCCGCGGGAGTCAAGGTAGCGTTCGGAGCGGGTGCGGCCGTAGGTGTAGGCGCCGGCATAGGCCGGGTTCGTTAGGGTGGTATGCACCGCGTGGTAGGTCGGCGCCACCCAGGTGATCTCGGCGTCCTGGCCGCGCCGGTAGGCGCCCTGCAGGGGCCAGCGCAGGCCCTGATCGCGCAGCCAGAGCCACACTCCGCGGACCGACCCGCACACCGCGAACTGCTCGAACACCGCACCGATCACGCCGGTGACAGCCTCATCGGGGTGGAATACGATCTGTCCGTCGGCTTCGCCCCAGACCAGCCCGACCGGTAGCCCGCGACGCAGGTGGCCGCGGGCGGCCTTGCTGCGGATCCCGCCGTCCAGGCGGGCCCGCAGCACATGAAGTTCAGCCTCGCTCATGATGCCCTTGAGACCGAGGATGAGGCGGTCATTAAACAGCCCGGGGTGGTAGATGCCGTCAGCGTCGGCGACCAGCGTGTCGCACGCCCCGGCCAGATCCAGCAGCCGGTACCACGCTGCATTGTCGCGGACCAGCCGTGACACCTCCAGCGCCAGGATGATCCCGACCTGTCCGAGCGCGACCTCGGCGACGAGGCCATCGAACGCGTCGCGGTGCCCGAGTACCGACCCGGACACGCCCAGGTCACCGTCGATTACCCGGATCGCCGTTGCCGGCCAGCCCAGCTGACGGGCACGCGCGACCAGGTCATACTGGCGGGCGGTCGACTCCTTGTTGCGCTCGACCTGGGCGAGGGTTGACTGGCGCACGTAGATAGCGGCCGACCTGCGGCGATGTGAGACGGTTATCTTGCCGGCCTCATTCATTGCCGTCCCCCGTTCCGGCCGGCGCGGCCAGCGCCGGGCCGGCGCTCCTGGCGATCAGCCGGGCCAGCAGCCTGATCGCCGCGGTCACCTCCTGGCTGGGTAGCTGGACAAAAACCATCGGGGCTGGTGCCGGAACCTGTTCCGGCAGCAGACTGAGCTGCGCAGGCTGCATGGTTGTCCTCCTCGCACGGTGACTTTCGTGCAGCCTGCTCCAGGATGCCTGCGGCGCGAACACCAAGCGCGGCAACCAGCACGCATGAGGCCAGCAGATCACTGACCGACCCGAGCGTCGCGCCCGCCGCGCCCGTCCCGTCGCCGTCACCGTCGTCGGTCCATGCCTGCGGGATCAGCCGGCTGGTGCCATCGGGGAGCACCACCAGCAGCTCCAGACGGCCGTGCCGCCGCAGCCGGCCCGTAACCGGCAGTACCTGGCCCTCCAGCACGTCCCGGCTCCGGGTCACCCGCACCTGGGTAACGCCGCTCACCGCTCACCGCTCACGGCCCCGCGAAGGCCCCGGTGACCGGCAGCGCGCAGCACCGCCACCGCGGCCAGCAGGGCGTTGTCCTCATCAAGGCCGGTCACAGCCTCCCGCATATCGACGGGCACCCCCTCGGCGATGCTCGCTGCGATCCGCAGCACCCGGCCCTCGCCGCCTTATCTGAACTAGCGAGCGGCTTGCTGGGGTCTGTCAAGTTAACGGTGTAACTTCTTTCTCTGTTGTTACTTGCGTCCCGCGCTGAGGCGGCCGTCGAAGGTGATGTCGAAGGCGTTC
>Ga0074046_10001376_pt1 | contig 22033 bp, 23 predicted proteins | sample BogForMeECP23OM3_FD_94441 | JGI IMG/M metagenome (GOLD analysis project Ga0074046, IMG submission 94441) | Bog forest soil microbial communities from Calvert Island, British Columbia, Canada - Bog Forest MetaG ECP23OM3 | ecosystem: Environmental > Terrestrial > Soil > Wetlands ...
TGCCATCATTTTTGCGATGGCGAGCCCGTGGATCGAGTCGACTCCGGATGGCCGGCAAAGGCGCAGCGAGCGCAGCCGCGAGGCCAACCCGCGCGCTCCTGCCGCGCGAAGCGCCGATCTCTCCGAACAGATCGCGTCGCACAAACGGTCGGGAAATTTCCGTCACGCACGCTCTCCTGTCGAGGGCCCGCACGAGGCTTGGCTGCGAACGCGACGCGCGTACCGGCGGCGCGTCCAGGATCACCAAAATGGCGAGGTGTCTTCATGAGGGGACGATCCCTTTGCGTCGTCGGTGCGCCGGGCTCTCCCTACAGTCGAAAACTGCGTGCGGTGCTGCGCTACCGACGAATTCCCTACGTCTGGGTCCAACGCGGTTCGAGGGAGGCAAGCGGTCTTCCGAAGCCTCGGGTGGAGCTCTTGCCCCAGCTCATCTTGCCTGCGGCCGACGGAACGCTCGAGGCTCTCATCGATTCGACGCCCCTGATTCGTCGCCTCGAGACCTTGGAGCCCGGACGCTCCGTGATCCCGCCCGACCCCGCCCTCGCCTTCCTCGATGCTCTTCTCGAGGACTACGCAGACGAGTGGCTCACGAAAGCGATGTTCCACTACCGTTGGGCCTACACCGCCGACGTCGCGAAGGCGGCGAGCATCCTACCGCGTTGGTCGCGAACGGATCAGCCAGAGTCGCAAGCAGTCGCCCTGGGCCGCGTGTTCGCCGAACGGCAGATCGCGCGCCTCGCGGTGGTGGGATCGAATGAGACGACGGGCCCGGTAATCGAAGAGAGCTACCGGCGGCTCCTGCTTCTCCTCGATGCCCATCTCGAACGCTCTCGCTTCGTCCTGGGCGGTCGGCCAAGCGCTGCTGATTTCGGCCTCTACGGCCAACTCACCCAACTGGTCGGCTTCGACCCGACGCCCGCAGCGATCGCATTGGAAACCGCGCCGCGCCTTGTCGCATGGGTGGAGTCGGCCGAGGATCTCTCGGGTCTCGAGCCGCGCGACGAAGACTGGATGGGCCGAGAGGCCATCCCGGATACCTTGCGGGCGCTCGTGGGCGAGGTGGGCCGCTTCTATGCACCCTTTTTGCTTGCCAATGCCGCCGCGATCGTCCGCGGGGCCCGGCAGGTGGAGTGCTCGATCGACGGCCGTCCCTGGGTCCAGCCACCCTTTCCATACCAGGCGAAGTGTCTCGGCTGGCTCCGCGAAGCCCACAGTGGGCTGGCTCCGGAACACCGCCGGGCAGTCGACACGATGCTCGCGGGAACCGGCTGCGAGCGACTTTTCGCCCGCTAGTCGATCCGCCTGCGGAAGGCGGCCTCTGGAAGATGGGCAGTCCTGCGCCCTCCATCACGGCGAGTCTCGTTGCATGGGTTTTTACCGACAGGGCGGTCAGCGCGTCGGATGGTTTACCCACGCGGCGGAGCGAACATTCCATCCGGCGGGCTTGTGTCTAAGGCCGCTTGGGCCGATGCGAGCGACGCGGGGTCCGGGTTACCGTCAACCAAGACCCCCTCGATGTCGTTGTGCATTGTAGGGGAGAGGCGAAATGGCACCGCTCGTGGACACGATCTCCCGACCGGCTGGCCTCGCCGATCGGTACCTGCGCTCCTATCTGCGGTCCCGGACCTATCGCGAGATCTTCGGGGGGATCCAAACCTACTGCATGTTCGTCGGCTACCCGCGCAGCGGTCACAGCCTGGTGGGCTCACTGCTCGACGCCCATCCCCAGGCGATCATCGCCCACGAGCTCCACGCCTTGCGCTACGTCCGCTATCGGTTCAGTCGCGAGCAGCTTTTCTGGCTCCTGCTCGAGAACTCGCGGGAGTTCACCCAGCAGGGACGCGTGTGGACAGGCTACTCGTACCTCGTGCCGGGTCAGTGGCAAGGACATTTCTCCGACTTGCGCGTGATCGGAGACAAACGCGGTGGAACCTCCGTGCGGGAGCTCCGCCGCCGTCCCTGGCTCTTGGAGGAGCTCCGCGCACGCGTCGCGCTGCCCCTGAAGTTTATCCACGTCGTCCGCAACCCCTACGACAACATTGCCACGATGCACCAAAAGAACTCGAAGGGTCGTCCTCTCGAGATAGCGTTCCAGCACTATCTCGGCATGGGCCGCGGCATCGTCGAGCTCAAGCGTCACCTCTCCAGAGACGAGCTCTTCGATCTGCGGCATGAAGACCTGGTCGCCGATCCTCATTTCTGCCTGAAGGCGCTCTGTCGATTCCTCGGACTCGAGCCAGACGCGTGCTACCTGAGGGCGTGCGCAAACATCGTGTTCCGAGCTCCGCACCGAACGCGCCAGGGCGTCACCTGGACGCGAGATCTGCTCGCTCGCGCGGCGCGTGAGTTCAGCGAGCTCCCCTTCCTTTCCGGCTATTCCTTCGAGGCGTGAGGAAGCCACGGAGCTCCACATTTCCTCCTCCAGCGTGCTCCGCGACGAGCCCCACCCCGACCCCGGCCCGCCCGTTGTGCGCTCCGTTCGTCACAGCGTGAAGCCCCTCGCCCGCGCAGCAGATCGAGGCGCTATCCTGAAGCAGCTGCCGGCCCCGTCCCTTCGGGCCCGCGCGGCGACAGGAGAATCCGTCTCCTCCTCGCCAGCTGGAGTCGGTCGTCTCTCGTGACCCCCCAGACGGGAGACTGCGCCATGCGGAGGGTCCCCTACCTCTTCCCCGCCGTCTTACTCGCCGGTCTTGCACTTGCGTGCTCCGGCCAAGAGGGAAAGGGCGCTCCCTCCGCTGCGGGCGGCGCCTCGGCCCCTGTCTTCTTCCCCTTCTTTGAACCCATCACTCCACCGCGCCCCGTCCAGGTGATGGCGCACCGGGGCCTCGCCAGCGCGGCTCCCGAAAACACCGCCCGCGCAGTGGAGATGAGCATCGAGGACGGCTACGAGTGGGTCGAGGTCGACGTTCGTCAAACGAAGGACAACAAGTTTGTCCTCTACCACGGCAAGCTGCTCGAAGAGATGACCGACGGCAAAGGTTCGCCGGAGGATCACACGCTCGATGAGCTGCTGAAGCTCGATGCGGGAGCTCGCTTTGCCAGGCGCTTTGAGGGCGAGAGGCTCCTCACCCTCGAGGAGGCGTTCCGACTGGCAAAAGGCCGGATCAATCTCTACCTCGACTGTCGGGAGAAGGACGTCGACCCGCTCCTTCTCGTTCACGAGATCAGCGCCGCACAGATGCAGAATCAGGTCGTTTTCTACGGAACGAAGGAGATGATCGCTCGCGTGCGCAGCCTCTCGAACGGTTCAATCCCGGTCATGACGAAGTGGCACCCGGGGTGGTTTCAGTACCCGGAGCGTTTCGCGCGGATGCATGGTGTCGCTGCGGTCGAGATCGACGCAGACGAACTCACACCCGAACTGGTGAAGAGCTTCCACGGCGCCGGCGTGAGGGTGGAAGCGAAGGCGATTGGCGAGTGGGACAATCCGAAGGGATGGGAAGCGATGATTGCCGCCGGCGCTGATTGGGTGCAGACCGACTATCCGCTGGCCGTCCTCGCCGCGGCGTTTCGCCGCCGCGAACCCCGCTGGCCCGTCGCGATCGCCTACCGCGGCGGAGCCGATCGATACGCCCCGGAGAATACGATCCCAGCCGTCGAAATCGCGGCGGGGCTCGGAGCCGACTACATCCAGATCGATGTCCGCACCACCAAGGACGGCGCCACGGTTTTGCTGGATGACAACACGTTCGAGCGCACGACGAGCGGTAAGGGCGAGGTCGCGGGAGCGACGGCGGAGGAGGTCCGAAAGCTGGACGCAGGAACTTGGTTCGGCCGGACCTTCGCCGGCGCAAAGGTGCCGACGTTGGACGAAGCGCTCGCAGCGATGGGCGATCGATCACAGCCCTTCCTCGACGCCAAGGACATTTCACCTGAGCAGCTTTCCCTGGCCTTGCGCAAGCACGGGCTCGTGGAGCGCTCCGTGGTGTACCAATCTCCCGACTACTTGAAGCGGCTCAAAGCGGTCGAGCCGTCGGTTCGGTTGGTGGCCCCCCTTTCCGCACCAGGAGATTTGGACACGCTGAAAGAACTTGGGCCCTATGGAGTAGAAGCCCCATGGGGAGTTCTCTCGAAGGAACTGGTTGAGCAAAGTCATGCCCACGGGGTTCGAGTCTTCTTCGACTCCCTGGGTTCCCCGGAAACCGTGCCCGTCTACCGGCAGGCGATGGATTGGGGAGTCGACGTGATCGAGACCGACCATCCCGCGCAGGTTCTGCGTGCAGCTGAACTCGAGGTTGGCGGCGCAACGCAGGCGGAAGCCCACGAGCCAGCGCGATGGACGCAGGTCCCACCGCATACCGGGAGCGGGGACCCCGCGCCGTGAGCCTGTCTTCGCCCGCGCGAAAGCTCCTCGCGCGGGAGTCGCGCTATCTCGTGTGGGGTCTTCTCTTCGGCCTCGTCTCCGTCCCTTCGATCGGAACCGTCTACTACCGCGAGGACATCGCGATTGGGTATCGCCAGTTCCTCGGCGGGCTGTTCGACAGGGAGATCTGGTTCATCGCGGTCGCGTATCTGCTCGTGCCCTATCTTCTCGTGCAGCTTGTCCGGTCCACGCTGTGGGCGTGGCACAGGACTCATCGCCTTGCCAAAGAAGCTCGAGGCGCCTCGGCTCCGCACTAAGGTCCGAGCGGTTTCCTCCGCCTCACGACTCTGCGAACGCGGTGGCATCGTCTCCTTCACGGCGATGCAGGAGAATGTGCGAGCCTTCCGGTGCCAGAGGAGAACGCACATGTCGCCGAAAAAAGAGAACGGCATCGCGACGAGACGCAGTCGTCACTCGGTCGATGAGACCGTCCAGAAGCTCATCGCGCAGCTTGAGGCCAAGCAAATTAGACTTTTTGCGCTCGTCGATCACAGCGGTGAAGCAGAAAAAGTCGGGATGAGAATGCATCCCACCAAGCTCTTGATCTTCGGCAATCCGAACGCTGGGACTCCGCTCATGGTGGCTTCGCCCAGCAGTGCCATCGACCTGCCGCTCAAGATCCTGGTCTGGGAAGACGCGGACGCCCAGGTCTGGCTTTCTTACAACACTCCTGCGTACCTCCAAGAGCGCCACGAGCTGCCACGGGAACTCCTTCCGAACCTTGCGATCATCGAGTCCTTGGCGGAGAGGGCGGGCGAGTAAGCGCGGGGGGATTCGATCCGCAGGACTCTCTTCATGGAGCGCCAGGGAGTGCGGGAGGTCGAGCACCCCTCGTCGACCGGCCTTCGAAGCGGCGTTCCGGGAGCGCGGCATCGGCACCCGCGACCCACCGAGCGCGGCTCAAGCAGCACAAGCCATCGGCCGAAAGCATCTCCGGAGGCAAGTCCATGCCGTCGGTGCCCTCGGTCAAGGGTTCGGTCTTCGCGAGCGTGGTGGAGGACGTCTGCAAGTCGATCACGAGTGGAGCCGTGGCGCGCAACCAGCTGGCCCGTTGGCTCCGGCCCGAAGACATGGCCCTGCTCGACGAGAAGATCGGAGTCTCGAGCTGGTACCCCATCGACTCCTATACACGCATGGGCGAGCTGCTCCGGGATGTACAGGGTGGCGGTAGCAACGAGTACCTCCGACAGTGCGGTCGCCAGACTGCCCGGCGTCTCTTGGAAGCGGGGCTGTATTCGCAGCTTGAATATCTCCACCGGGCGGAAATCGGAAAGGCGAGCGGTGACCGCGCGCGATTCGAAGCATTCGGCCGCGACCTGCGGCTGCTCACGACCATCAGCGCCAGCATTCTTAGCTTCTCGCGCTGGGCGATGAAGCTCGACCCCGACCACGACTCCCAGTACATGATCGAGGTCTCGGAGGCCCAAGACTTTCCCGAGGTCTTGTGCTGGAGATCGGACGGTTTCATCAACGAGATGGCGACCCACCACGGCGAGTCCGATCTCTGGCGCTGGTCGCGCCCCCGCCAGGATCTCGTCGTCTTCCGCATGACGCGAAAGCTCTGAAGCACACCGAAGGCACCTCGTGCCGAGTTGAGCTCGTCGCGCTCCCCAGTCGGATTGCGGGAGGCGGCCCCGCCCACCCCCTGCGTTCCTTTGCCGACCGGGGGTTTCAGCGGGGCGTATACTTCGCGGCAGCACGGGGAAGAGGACCGACCGGCGATTCCGGGCGGAGCTCCTTAGACACGAAGGACTCGCCCTTCGCTCTCGCGGCCTGCACTTCGAACGCTCCCCGGGAGTTCTGTTGGAGGCTTCGCGTGCTGCACTGGCCCGAACAGTTCCATCCCAGCCGTTCTGCCGTCTACGTCTCCAATGAGTTACGCATGGCGGCTCCCGCCGAACGCATCTGGGGCTGGCTCGTGCGTGCCGAACTCTGGCCCTCTTGGTATCCAAATGCCCGCAATGTCCGCATTGAGCAGGGGCCGCGACCTGACCTCGCCCTCGGCACACGCTTTCGCTGGTGGACATTCGGGGTCACGATCGAATCGATTGTCGAAGAGTTCGTTCCCCAGGAGCGGATCGCGTGGAGCGCACGTGCCCTCGGGATTCGCGCATACCACGGATGGCTGATCGAAAAGACGGCGGACGGCTGCCACGTGGTAACAGAAGAGACCCAGAACGGGGTCCTTGCACGCCTGGGAGGGCTGCTGATGCCGAACCGAATGCATCACTATCATCAGATCTGGTTGGAGCGGCTTTGCGCCAAGGCCCGAGAGGGCCCGCCGCCAGCCGTCGCCGCGCCCGGCTGATCAGCGCGGCGCTGCCAAGCGGACGGCGGAGACCTGCTCCCCACGACGCAACGCCGTCGCGGCTCGCTCTTCAATCTCATGCGCACACGCCCGCGGCGATGAGCCGTTTTACCGCGGCGCGCTTCAGCCCAAGGACGGCCGTCAGCACCGCCTCGGTGTCGGCGCCTAGGCACGGAGCCGGTCCGACGGTCTCGATCTGCGATCGCGCGAAGCGAATCGGATTCGCGACGTGGCGCACCGGACCGATCTCCGGATCCTCGAGGGTCACGAAGGCGCCACGCTCGGCGAGGTGCGGATCGGTTCGCTGGTCCTCGGGTGTCTCCACCGGCATCGCGGAGATGCCGACCGCCTGGAGAGCCTCGGCAATCTTCAGGGCACTTCGCTTTGAGGTCCAGGTGGCGATCCGGCGGTCGATGGCAGCCCGGGCTGCCATCCGGCCAGGGAGTTTCGCAAGCGCTGGATCGCTGCGCCAACCAAGGAACCTTTGGAAGCGCTTCCACGCGTCGTCGCTTACCACGGCGATGGCCACCCAATGGTCCTCACCCGCGGCAGGATACACACCATGGGGACAGGCGTACTCTACGCTGTTCCCGCGCGGCGCCGCCGGCCGACCGGTCAATGGGCCCTCGAGATAGAACTCGCCGAAGAGGAACGCGGCGGCTTCGCTCTGCGACATCTCGATCTTCTGACCCTCACCCGTACGTCGTCGGTGCTCGAGCGCCGCCAGCACCGCGACGGCCGCGAGTTGCCCCGCGATGTGATCCGGGTGCTCGAGAGAGGATCCTGCGGGGTAGGGAGCATCGGCGTGATTCCACAGAAAGGCGACGCCGGAGAAGGCGGCGTTGAGCGGCCCGAACGAGGGGGCTTCGCCGAGTGGACCGCCCTTCCCGAAGCCCTGGGAGCTTAGATAGACGATGTCGGAGCGTACCCGCCTTACATTCTCGTAGTCGAGACCGAAGCGATCGAGAACTCCCCCTTGGTGATTCTCGACCACGATCTCCGCCCGGGCGCACAGATCGAGGGCGAGGGCGCGGCCGCGAGGCTTCTTCAAGTTCAAGCATACGCTCTTCTGGCCACGATTCTCGTCGTTAAACGGCCACGACCGGTTCACCTCGAGCGGCTCGAAGGTGAGGCGCCGGAGGAAATCGGGACTTGCCCTCGACTCGATCTTGATCACCTCGCACCCGAGCTCCGCAAGCGTCCGACACAAGCCCGGCACCGCCGCGCCGACCCCGAAGCTCACGACGCGGAGCCCCGCGAGGGGTGCTACGGCATTGCCGGCCGGCGCCCCGATCGCCTCTTGCGCTGCGAACCCCGAGTCGTCGTTCTCCCCCAGCGCGGGAGCCCCGCGGCGGAGCGTCCCTGGCGTGCGACTCAGCTGGCATGGAAATGGCGCAAAGGGCGCATTGCCGAGCTGCGGGAAGGCTGTGCCCTGGAAGTATCCGCGCAGGCGGGTCTGCTCTTCAGCCACGAACTCCTCAGGTGTGTTGACCGGAGCGATCGGGAGACCTAAGGACCGTGCCTGCGCGAGCACGTCTTCTCGCGAGCGCCGGACGAGGGCCTCACGTCCGATCAGGCGCAGCGTCGCAAGAGCGCGGTGGAAGACCGGGAGAAGGCTCCCCCGGAGCGGCAGCTGCGCGACCGCCCCAATCGCTCGCTGGGCGGCGTAGGCCGCTTCGTCCGCGATGGCGGAGAGACCACCTCCGAGAACACCCCACGTCCCCCGGGCCGGGACACGAGAGGTGAGCTCCTCCGGGGCTTCCACACGGGAGAGCTTGCGGTCTGCGAGGAGGGCGATGAACGCCCTCCAGTGACGCGGCGCAATCGGAAGCACGCGGACGTATCCATCCGCTGTGGGGAGCACGAGCGCCGGGCCCTCCCCGTCGCGTGGGAACGACGTGGGAAGAATCGGGTACACGCGGGCGTAGTCAGGGAGCGCGATTGCCCACGGGTCAAGGGCGCTCCGCGCCGCTTCCTGCACGGAGACCTCGACCCGCTCCCCCCCACCCGAACGGGTGAAAAGCGAGGCGAGCGCTCCGACGACCGCAGCCGCGGCCGCACAGTCGTGCGCGAGATAGCCGGGCAGCCAGCACGGGGGGCGATCGGAGAAACCCGAGGCGTAGAGGGCTCCCGAGGCGGCGAAAGCAACGAGCGGTTCGAGCCGCCAGGTCGCGCGCGGACCCGACAGGCCGAAGTCGGCAATCGCCACGTGAATCAAGTCGGGCAGGCAAGCCCGTACCTCGTTCGACATGATTCGGTGTCGAAGGGCATCGTCGGCCGCGAGATTCTCGATCAGCATGTCGGCGCGCTCGCAGAGCGAGAGGAAGCGCTGCCAGTCCCCTTCCGAACGAAGGTCCAGTACGACACCGCGCTTGTTGGCGTTGCGGAACAAAAAGGGAAGGGAGCGCTCGGGCGAGGACACGTCGCCCACGAAGGGCGGACGGAGCCGGTCCGGATCGCCGCCGGGCGGCTCGACTTTTAGGACGTCGGCGCCGAGATCGGCGAGCATCCGCCCGGCGAGGGCACCCCGTAGGTCGGTCAAATCGACGACACGCAGGTGCGCGAGCGGCCCAGGCTTGACGGGTTGCGGGGACGCACCGGGACCGTTTCCGACCACTCCTCCCTCGTTCCTCTTAGCTCTCAGGCGCGGCGCAGGCGGTGCGGGGCTTCCTGAGCAGCCAGAACCGCATCTGATCAAGGACCGCGGGATGGTTCAGCAGCCGGAGGTGGGTCATCCCTCCGAGATGAAGTCCATTCTCGGCTGTGAAGGGGAAGTGCTGGGCAGGGTGTGCGGCGCGACCGGCGGCGCTCGGGAATCTCACCAGCGTGTCCCCGAGCAGGACACCGAGGGGGTGGCGCGGATTCGTGGTCAGCGTCGCGGCGACGAAATAGTGCGCGGCGGAGTCGAGGAATGGGATGTCATGGCGGTTGTCCTCGAGCAGCGCGTCCGCGTCCCTCCCCTGCCAATCCTCCTCGACCAAATAGCCGAAACGGAGATCTTTAATCCCGTGACTTCGGGCGTTGATGACGTTTGCGATCGGCCTCGTCACTTCAAAAGTGTGGAGGAGCCACCCAGCCACGTTGCCAAGCTTCTCGAGGGGCGCTCCAAGGTGTGGCGTGCCGAGACAGAAGATGTGACGCACCCGATCGACCCAGCCCTTCCTGCCCTGCTTGCCTTGGTGGCAGGCGCTTCTTGCCACAAGGCCGCCCATGCTGTGGCCGACGAGCACGATTTCCTCCACCTCGGTGGGCCAGGCGCGAACGAGCCCCTCCATCGTCTCGGCCAGGAGGCCGCCGTTGTGGGAGACGTGGAGACCTGAGTTGTAGCGGAGATAGAGGGGGCTATAGCCGAGCTCTCGCTCGAGGAGGGATCCGTAGGTCGTCCCTGCTTCGCCGTAGGAGTCCTCCGCATAAAAGCGCCAAACCTGCTCGGTTCCCGCGAGACCATGAATGAATACGGCGAGTCTCGGCCCGGCCTCGGGAAATGCAACGCGCAGGACGCTGGGTTCCAGAGCCAGGGGTCGGCCTTCGTGCTGAAACGCCATTCGGATCCGCAGGCCGTTCTGCTCCTCTTCGAGGCGATCCCCCACGAACCCATTGAGCGCACCGATCGCAAGATCCACTGCGGCGGGCGGGGGACCCGTCGCTGCCGGCGCTTCTTCCACGGGCAGGCTGAGCGCGAGATCCGCAGCACTCCCGGCCAGCTGCAAAAGGCCGCGAAGCCCGGAGTAAATCCCACCCGAGATCCCGTCGTGAAGCAACCGAGCCGCTCCCGCGGGCAGACCGGCCACCGGCACCCGCTCTAGGATCTCGAAGGGGCGTCGGGCAATCGAGGCATGCATTTTCTCGATCGTCGCAGTACCGCCGCGAACCGCGGCGACGAAGAGGTTCTTCATTCCGCGGATTTCGTCGATTCTCATGGCTTGCCTCTCCCTCCTAGGAGGAAACCGAGCCGATTCACCCGCACTACTCCCTAAGCTCCTGAGATGTCAAGAACGTCCGGGGGGCCTCGCTCGGGAATGTCCGCCAAAAGAGCAAGCCGAGACGAAGGCCTGTGTTCGAGGCGGATGCGAGCGCTCTTCGCACCTGCCTTCGCCGCGGGGTCAAGCTGCGCGGTTCTCGATACAGGTGGATCGCCCCGCGCAGGGGGAGATCCCCGAAATGCCGATCCCGCTGCGCACCGACCTTGGAACGAAGCAGGATCCTGGCAGCTCCCTTGTGCTCTCGGACCGAGACCCTGTTAGCCTAAGAAGGAGAGCGCATTTCGACTCGAGCGCCTCGAAGGGAGAGACGCGCAAAGCCCGCACCAATCGGGAGGAGATCCCATGGAAGGCAATGAGGCCGTCCGCAAGCACACCCTTGACGCTTGCCAAGGCGCCTAGGGGATGTTTGCCGCGCACACGACGCCTCCTCTTGTGACCGCAGAGTCCATCGATTGGAGAGCAAGGCGACGCGCCATCGTGGACGAGATGTTGAAGCGAGAGGTCTCGGCGGAAAAGCCCTGGCTCAGCATTGTTCTGCCTGTCTACAATGAAGAGCGTCGGATTCAGCCCACTCTACTCTCGATCGGTCGCTACCTAGAGGACCGACACATTCCTGCCGAGGTCCTGGTCGTTGACAATGGAAGTGATGACGGGACCGTGGACGTCGTGGAGGCCACCGCGCTCCACTACGCAGAGATCCGTCTCATCCGTCAGGGTCGAAGGGGTGGCAAGGGAGCGGCGGTCCGCACCGGCGTGCTGTCCTCAAAAGGCGCCTGGGTCCTGTTCGCGGACGCGGATGGAGCGACACCCATCGAGGAGGTGGAGCGCCTCTTGTGCGAAGGAGCTGGCGGGGCCGATGTGGCGATCGGGTCGCGCGCGCTCAAGGCCCCCGACGTCCATGTCGAGCGGTCTCTTGGCCGCCGGCTGGCGGCGAAACTCTTCGCTGCGCTCGTCCGGTGGGTCGCCACGCCGAGGATCTCGGATACACAATGTGGGTTCAAGCTGTTTCGGCGCGACGCTGCGGATTGGATCTTCTCCCGACAAGTGCTCGAGCGGTTTGGCTTCGATGTGGAAGTGCTGTTTCTGGCGAGACAGCGCGACTGCCGCATCTCCGAGGTCCCCGTGAACTGGACGAGCGTGGATGGATCCAAAGTGGGATGGCTGAGCGGATTGGACACCTTCTTCGACATCTTCCGTGTGCGCTGGATCCATCGCAATACAAGCCGCTGACCGCGGAGGCGTTGGGGCACCGCGCGCTCGGGAGGGCGCCGGACAAAGGACCGCCGGAACCTTTCGGAACGGGACCCGCACAGCGCTCCCTCTCCCTGGCGTACGGTGCTGGTCACCTCGGGAGGGGACGGAGTCGTTCCCGGAGGCGCGAAGGTGCGGAAACGACGACGCCCCTGCCTTGCGTACACTTCCGCTCATGGGCCTCGGTGAAAAGTGCCTCGGCGTGAGTGGGTCAGGGCGCTCGTGAGGGAGCGGGCGGACTTCGGAACCTTCTTTTACCTCCTCGTCTTGGGCTTCGCGGCGGCAGTTTCGGTGCTGGTCGGCCAATGGGGACGGGAGCTCCTCCCTCCCGACGATCTGCGGGAAGCCGAGATCGGTCGCGAGATGTGGCTGGCGGGCGATTACCTCACGGCTCAGTTTGACGGGCTGCCGTTCGTCGATAAGCCGCCAGGTTTCTATGCCGTAGAGGCATTGGCCTATGCGGCGGGCGGCGCTGCGACCGAGAACACGGCGAGGATCGTTTCCGCCGGGTTTGCGATTTTGACGCTCTTCGCCGTGTTCCTCCTTGGGAAGCGTGCGGCGAGTGCCGAGACGGCCGGCCTTGCGGTGGCTCTGCTCGCGGTCTCCTCTCGCTTCTCCCGTACCGCGCACAGCGTGCTCTTGGATAACGCGCTCAGCACCTCCTTCGCGTTCGCGATGCTCTTCCTATGGGTGGGACTCACGGCGGAAGACAGTCGAGCCAAGCAGAGAGCGTACGCCGCCTCCGGATTCTCGCTCGGAATCTCGTTTCTCTTCAAAGGCTTTGTGGGACCCGCGCTCTTCGCCGCAGGCCTCGCGGGCTATCTCGTCGCGACGCGGCGCTTTGCCCCACTCCGCCATGCGCTGCGCCCCCTCCCGATCGCGGCATTCCTGGCCCCGGTGCTGGTCTGGATGGTGCCCTTCGTCGTGTACTCCTCTCCCAAACTCCTGCACACCTTCTTCATCGACAACCATTGGGGGCGCGCATTCGGTCACTTCGCGAGCAACGTCCGCCCCCTCTACTTCTACGCGCTCGACATCTCGACCGCGTTCTTGCCTGGGGCGCTCCTGCTTCCTTTCGCCGCGCTCTCCGCTCTCCGCAATCGTCGTACACCGGAGGGCCATGCCCCGATCTTCTTTCTCTCGTTCGCCGTCGGCCCCTTGCTGCTCCTCTCACTCTCCAGGCAGAAGGATTCCGTGTACGCGTTGCCGGCGTATCCAGCGCTCGCGCTCCTGGTGGCGATCTGGTGCGAACGGGGACTGCAGCGTGCCGGACGATGGGCGCAGCTCGGCGTCGGAGTTGCAAACCTGCTCTTGGCGGCCGCGGCCGCCGGGGCCATCGTCGCCACAGCCCGATTTGGCGGGCTCTCGTGGGGGGTTCTGGCCGCGTGCGCTCTGCTGAGTACGATGCTGTTCTTGGCACTTCGCATGCTGCGCGAAGGTGCGCTGCGCGGCGCGACTGCCATTGGCGCCTGCATCGCTGCACTCGCCTGGACCCTTTGGTTCACGGGTCCCCTCGCTGCGCATGAGATCGCGCGGCGGACGATTCGCAAACCCATCGAAGCGGCCCTCGCCGTGGCCGGGAGTCGTCCAATCCTTCTCTACAACCCGAGCGATGGAATTCGAGGAGCCGCAAGCTTCTGGCATCACCAGACGGCGGAAGAGGTGAGAGATGCCTCGGCTCTCGTGCGGCGCCTTCTACAACAGGCCGGATCTCTCGCGCTGTTTCACCGCTTGCGCAACGATCCCATCCCCCCGGAGGTGCGCCTCGCCGCAGAACAGCTTCACGCGCAGCTCATCGTAGAAGGAAGCTTCCCCTGCTGGGAGAACCGCGTGGTGACGGTCTTTCGGGCACACCCCACAGGATCGACAGAGCTGAGCTCAAGTCTCTCACCTCCTATTGCGAGATGAGACCTCGCGGCGTGGCACGCTGCCTGAGCGGGCTCGCCCGCTCCGCTGCTTCGCCAAGTCGACCAAAGCTCGAGCCTTCGCCTCGAGTCAAACGGAGTAGCGCATCCGAAGCTGCACCCGGTCTGGTCGCAGCCTCCGCCAATGCCAGAGCTCGGGCGAGCCATGCTCTTCGGCCATCCGGTTGCAGAAGCCCTGGGTCGTCCAGCAGACCACGTCGGGGAACGGTGCGGTGCAGACGTAATCGATGAGCCAGCGATCGGGATGCTCGGGATCCACTACGATGTCGCTCTTCACAAAGTTGAAGATGGACAGGGTTAGCGTGTTCAGCAGTCGCAGATCGCGCCCAAAGGCTTGGAATCGCGCGCTCGGGTCCTTATGAACTTTGAGCTGGGTGCGCCCCACATACTCCATCTGCTGATAGAACCCGGACCGGATGAGCGCCTCGGCGGAGCGCCTGCCGGCGTCGAGCAGATACACATGGTCCCCCTCGCCCGGATAGTCCTTCAGGAACTCCAGCAGGCGCTGATAGATGCGGAAGTCGTACCACCCGCCCGCGGAAATCGGCTGCGAGAGGAACGCGACCTCGCCGTCCGGGAAGCGGCGGGCCAAGACCTTGGGATCCATGGGGTGGGAAGCCAGGTACTTCATCAGCACCTCGGCATGCCCGGCGAGAACGGAACCCTTCACGGACGGACCGTCAGGCATGGACCAGCTCCCCCCGCTCGTTCACAGGCTTTTCGAAAATCGGTAATCCGAAGCCGGAACTTGACGCTCCGCCAGCGCAGATTCCGGCTTGGGGACCGCGGGCGGGACCGCCCACCGCGCCTGCGCGACGACGCGCGCCGCTAGGCCCCGGAGGCCTCAGGGACCACTCGACCTGGGCTCAGGGGCGTTCTCGGGCGGCACCTCGGACGCAGAATCGCCCCCTTTGACGAACCTCGCGCGCCAGGTGTGCCTGCGCCCAATTTAGTTCGTTTGCGAATTAGATATTGCGTATGCGTACTAGTTGCGGCACGCTCCGCGCGTGACCCACGATCGCCGCCTCTTCTTCTTGCTTCAAAGGGCAACCCGGGCGGCCATCGCGCGCGCCAACACGAGCACGCTCGAGCGCTTGGGTGTGTCGGTGGCACAGCTCGGCACGTTGTCGTACCTGGCGCAACGGCAGGGCTGCACGATGACCGACGTTGCCGCGTTGCTCGATCTCAACAAGCCTGCGGTAAGTGCCATGCTGGCCAGGCTCGAGCGTGCCCATCTCATTCGGCGCGAGCCCAACCCCCGCGACGGCCGAGGCACGCTCCTCTTCCTGACGGCGAAGGGCGAACGGGTGCGCCTGGCTTCACGCCCAGTCTTTCAGCGCGCGATCTCCGAAATGGTCGAGGGCTTCACGGCGAACGAGCTCGAGGTCGTCTTCCGGTTCCTAAACGTACTGGTCGAGAGAGGCAAGCACGCTCCGAGTCCACGCAACCCGCTCGGATCCCGTGCGCGCAGTCATGCGAGCCCCGTCGATTCCACACGGGAGGAACGATGACCACCCCTTTGCCGCCCCGCCGAAGAGACAAACCTGCACCGGTGTACGCTCTCGGACAGTTGACCATCCGAGATCGGATCCGCTATCAGCAGTACGTCCGGAGATTCCACGACGTCTTGCTGCGATTCGGGGGACGGCTCCTGGCCGCGGATGAATCGCCTGAGGTTCTCGAAGGCTCCTGGGAGCGTGACAAAGTCGTGCTCCTCGAATTCGAAAGCGCTGAGTCGTTCTGGGCCTGGGCGCGCTCGGATGAATACCAGGAGATCTCGCGCGATCGGATTGCCGCAACGGAGGGGACGGTTCTCCTGGTTCATGGGGTGGAGCCTACGCCTTGAGAGGCCACGGCGAGCGCACACCCGAGGCGCGACACAGGTCCCCTCTTATCGCCGCCGGAGCCTCGCTCCCACCGGCCAGACACTCTGGATCATGGCGAACAAGAAAGCAGTGGTCAGCCCGAACAGCAGCATCCCGTTGAGCGCCTCCAAAGCACCCATGAGCTGCCAGTGAGCGGCCAGGTAGAGACTCGCGTGGCCGTAGGTCGTCATCGCGCTCAGCGAATACAGCATCGCGATCTTGAAATTGGGCAATGAGCCCAAGAATCGGTATGCGATGCCCCAAAGGACTGCCTCAAGTCCGTGCAGGACCGTGGCCAACAAGGCTGCCACGCTCATCACCACTGCAAACTTGAGCAGGAAACGACGGCGCTCCACGGCACCGCCCAAGATGTAGACGACTCTCTCGTAGATGAGCCCGAGACCACAGACATGTGTGACTACCGTCAGCACGATCAAGGGCAGGCCCCAAGCCCAGTTGTCGCTCCACGTGCTGAGATCGAGCAGACCCATCCGCGCTCCTTAGTGGTTGTACATCAGCGCGCAACTCCGAATCGCCCCGGGTGCGACTTGCGTCGGCCTGAGCGGAGCCCATTCTCGCAGGGGTGATCTCTTCTGAATGTCTGCGGGTTTGCACCGACCGGCGGCAACGATCGCCTCGTCCCTCTCCCTCCTGCCCGAGATTAGACCACCGCTTACCGTGTTCCCACCATGAATGGTGCGCGGCTCCCGACCGCCAGCTCTTGTCGCGCCATGCTTCAAGCAGGTCGAATCGGCACATAAGGGTGTTTAGAGTCGTCGTCAGGAACAGTCCGCGCCGGGGTTCGACCTTGCCGGCGGGGCTCTGACAGTGCTTGACAGAGATCGTCGTCATGGGCGGGACTTCGCTTTCCCTCCTCGATCCGCCTCTCGGCTCTCGGAGCACTTTTGCCATCCCTGGGGCATTGCAGGAGTCGATGACAAACGCGGTCGTGGTTGTGAGGTTGATTTCGGTTCTTTCCCATAGCTGGTAGGATGCTCCCGGGAACCTGAGGGGATCAGAATGGGCGAAGAGAAGGGAACCCTCTACGCGCGCCTGGGTGGCTACGACGCCATCGCAGCAGTAGCGAACGATCTGCTGCCTCGGCTTCAGGGCGACCCACAACTCGGTCGCTTCTGGGCTCATCGCGGGGAAGACGGCGTGATGCGCGAGAAGCAGCTCTTGATCGACTTCCTTTGTGCGAGCGCCGGGGGACCCTTGTACTACAAGGGCAGAGACATGGCGCTCAGCCACCGGGGCATGGGCATCACGGAGCGCGACTGGAGCGTGTTCCTTCGTCATGCTGGCGCGACCCTGACGAAATTCCAGGTGCCGGAGACCGAACTGCGCGACGTGGTCGCGTTTGTCCAGAGCCTTAAGAAGGACATCGTTGAATAGCTGTCGTTCCTGATTTTCCGAGCTCTCCGGCGCCGCTCCCCGTTCAACGTGGGCGACCCCCCGGAGGTCTTTTCCCTGCCCGGTGCAAAGCGGCCGCGGTTGCGAGCGGCGTCGTGCGTCAAGCGTGAGGCCGCCGGCCACAAACCGCCGCCGGGATCACACCCTCCCAGAGGTCACGCAAGCGGGCGACGTCGGGGACGAGCGCAATCTCGGTAAAGCCCGCGCGCTCGAGGGCTCCCGTCCACCCCTCGGCGGTGAGGAAGCCCGGCGTCGGGCGCAGCTCCGGGTCGGTCTCGACGGCGTGGTAGCTCTGAAGGATCTGGAAGGGCAGCTCGGCACCGACGCAGGCGTGGGGGTGGGGACGGATCGCTTCGCCGACGATGAGCCAGCCGCCGGGCTCGAGGGCCTCGAACGCCTCGCGCAGAGTCGCGACCAAGTCACGCGCGAGGTGGAACACGTTGACGCCGACCACGAAGGTGTGGTCGGCCGGTCGCACACCTTGCGCGGCCCATCGGCCGTTCACGTCGAGGGCGCCGAATTCGAGGGCGACGCTGGGATGTGCGGCGCGCAGCGCGCGCTCTGCACGCCGTCGGAAGAAGGGGATCGGCTCGGTCACGTGATAGCGCTCGACGGCGGGAAGGCCCGCAAGCATGGCCTCGGTGGCGCTACCGAGCCCGGCGCCCACCTCGAGAACGCGTGCCGGTCCCGCGGTGCGGGCCGCGGCGGCCGCGGCCACGACGCGGTTGTTGAGCGCGTAGTAGCCGTTGCGGTTGTCGAAGTAGGTGACCCATAGCGACACCTTCATCAAGAGCGCCCGGTCGCCGTTCACCTCACCGCGTGCCACGCGCGGATAGAGTGCTGCCGCCTCGTCCATGAGCGTGAACGCGGGCACATAGGACGGGTCGACCGCGAGGCACGCGGCCCGCACCGACGCGCGGTCCGTTCGGGGGAGGGGCGTGCGCACGTCGAGGCCGGCCGCAGCCGCCCGGCCAAGGAGCCAGCCGAGCGCAGGGCGGAATGCCGCCACGTAGCCGCCCCCCGCGAGCAGGTCGTCGGCGCTCGCGCCACGCTCAAGGAGGGCGGGGTCGGCCAGCTCGCGCAGCAGGTCGATCGCGACGTGGAGCGTGTACAGGTCGACCAGCTTGCAGGCGCGATCCTGGATCGGGTCGAAGGGATCCGGCGACAGTCCGACCGCGGCGAGCGGGGGGTAGCAACGATCGTCGGGCGGCGTGACGTCGATCTCGAGCGCGTTCACGGTTGGGCTCCGGGCGCGACGGCGACCAGCCCCGAGAGCAGGAGCCGACCGTCGGCGCTGTGCGCGTCCACGCGGCAGCGCCAGAAACCGAGGATACGCCGATCGAGCGCCGCGTGGAAACGTACCCGGCCGTCGTGCCGCCCAGCGTGGATGGCCACGTCGCGGTACTCGGCGATCACCGACGCCGCTCCCGGGCCGCCAGGTTGCAGACCCGAGAACAGGCCTGCGGCCTGCGCCGCGCCCTCGAGCAGTCGGGCCCATCGCCACGGACCGTCGTCAATGCCCTCGCACGCAAGACCACTGGTGGTCGATTCGACAACCGTCCCGAGGAGGAGCGCCGGCGGCCGGTGGCGCATGAGCTGCTCGGCGCGCAGGTTAGCGGGGGTACTCACGCGAGGCGCAGGGTAGCGCGCGCCGCAGGCTCGCCGCCTGCCTCGAGCCGGGCTTCGACGAGGACGCCCGCCGCCCGCGCGGTGACGACGATCTCGGTGTCGGGCCGGACGCGACGTGCGAACGCGCAGCGTACGATCGCACTCACGCGCGCCGGCGCGGCGACGCGCTCGGCGAGCGCCGCCATCAACTCGACCAGATAGGCGCCCGGCAGGAACGGATCGCCTGGGAAGTGCCCGGCAGCGAGCGCGACCGCATGTTCGCGGCGCACGACGCCACGACCCGTATCGCCCTCGATCGCGACGCGCGCGAACGGGTCGCTCACTGCCGGGTCGGGGCGAGGGCCGTACCGAATCGCAGCCGGCTGAAGCGCGCCCCAATCGCCTGCGGGCGTGCATCGCGCGCGTCGTCGGCGAGCGCCACTTCCGCGCCGTCCAGGAAAGCGGGATCAAGGAGGGTGACACCGTGCCCCGCGGCGGCCGGTAGCGTCACCGCACCCGATCGCGCGAGTGAAACGAGCCGCTGCTCGCGAAGCTCCATGAGCTCTCCTTCCCGGGAGACCGTTTTCCTGGTCATCTTACTCTGTCTGCCCCTCGAGCACGCCGACTCGCCTTGTGCTGCCTGGGCGTCGCGCAGGCTCCGAGCGCGACAGCGAGGATCCGGCCTTCCGGATCGAGGTCGGGGAGCCACTCCACCGGGGGCGAGGCAGGAACGCTTGCGGCACGGCGACTGACTGCGGTACTGGAGGAACACCTTAAGGAAAGGTCGGAGCGTGGAAGGAGGCGAGGCGCTCGAGGACGTCGGTCCGCAAGAGATCGAGACCGACGCGGAACTGTTCGGCGAGGCCTCGGGCCCGATCCGATCAACACGCTCGAGTGCACCATGGTGCTCGAGGAGCGCCAGGGCATGACCATCGAGGACGACCCGACGGCAATGCGCGCGTCTTCGCGTCGGTCCGGGCCGACCTCGTGCGCTCCCGGGGCGGGGAGCCCTGAGGCGGCAAGGACTGAGATGACGGCGTCCAAGCCCCGCCCGAGCCAAGCCCGTGAAACGAAGGCGGCGAGTCGCTGGGAGGAGTTCGCAGAGCGGGGCTCGCTCGGCGCGCTCCGCTTGATGGCGCGCCTTTACGATTTGCTCGGCCGTAGCCTCTCGCGTGCCATTCTCCATCCGATCGCTGCCTACTTCTTCGTGCGCGAGCGCGGCTCGCGAGGCCCTTCACGCCGCTATCTCGAACGGGTCTGGGCTCATCCCGAAGGCCGGCCGCGGCTGCGGGGGCGACCGGGCTTCTTCGCCTCCTATTGGCACTACCACGAGTTCGCGCTCCAGATCTTCGACCGCATGGTGCTCTGGGGGCACGGCCTCTCCGAGCTGCGCATGGACCACCAGGGATCTGAGCACCTCTTCGCCCTCAAGCGCGAGGGGCGTGGTGGGATCTTGATCGGCGCCCACCTCGGCAGCTTCGACATGCCTCGCCAGCTCGCGGGCGGCCACGGCATCGCGCTCAACGTGGTGATGTTCACCGCGCATGCAGAGCGCATCAATCGCTTCTTCAAGTCGCTGGACCCGAACAGCCAGATGCGCGTGCTTAGCCCCGAGCCCGGTGCGGTGGGCACGGCCTTCGAGATCAAGGCCTGCCTCGACCGCGGCGAGCTGGTGGGGATCATGGCCGACCGAATGCCCGCAGGCGGAGGCGACATGCCTATCCTGATCGACTTCCTGGGACACCCGATGGCGTTTCCGCTCTCGCCCTTCCGCCTGGCCTGCCTGCTCGGGGTTCCGACCTTTCTCTCGCTCTGCCTGCGTAAGGGCGACGCCCACTACGAGGCGGTGGTGCGCCCGCTCGGCAACATTGCGAAGGTCCCGCCTCGCGACCGCGACAAAGCGGCGGTTGAACTCGCCCGGGCCTGGGTGCAGGGCCTTGAGCAAGCCTGCCTGGAGCATCCCTACCAGTGGTTCAACTTCTACGACACCTGGGAGCAGGCGTGAGCAAGCGCCGCGTACGCGGAGCGCGCAGGGAGTCGGGAATCGTTCGCAGCCCGAGTGACAAGGAGGACGGCAAGGGTCATGAGTCCCCCCGCGGAAGGTCAAATTCTTCCTCTACGCGCGCGTGTTTGCTTTCGGGGTCTCTCGTTCTGCCACCGCCCTGATCGAAGTGCTGGTGCGGCCTCGGACCAGCCCTTGGCGACGAGCCGACGACGAGAGTTCCAAGAGCAAATGCGAGACAGTCCGTGGTGTTAGGCGTGGGCCCTCCGGGACTCGAACCCGGGCGACGGCTTCAGAACTCCTGCAAAGACACCGGCTTCGAGAACCCAAAATTCCGTCAGGGAGAAGCCAGGGACAAAGCGTCGCAAGCGGTGAACTCTTGCCGGGCTTGTCGGCGGCACATTGGGCGTCACCTGCAGAAGGCAGCTCGAACGGGATTCGAACCCGCTTCACCAGAGAGCGACACTGAGGAAAGTCGCGGGGTTACACGCGAAAAATGACTCGGCAGGCGCGAGTCAGGCTCGGAAGTCGCTAGAAGGGCTGTTTCCCTTCGTCTAGGTCTCGCGTCATTGGTCCGGCTGATTTACGGGCGCGAAGAACATATTCACACGTGCAGCGCTGCGCTGCCGTGGTACGACCGACGCCCTTCGGCTCCGTCTCCGAGAGTTCCTTCGCGAGCCGCTCGGCCACGTGAACGTAGTTGTTCGGATCGCGGTACGGGACCGCCGGAACCTCGCGCAGCTTCGCCCCGCATAGGCGCAGCATGTCCTTCTTCTCCGGCTCTGGGTCTCGGGGATCACGATCACGGTGCGGTAGCCGCGCGCATTCACGACAAGTGCCAGCCCGATCCCGGTGTTGCCCGCGGTGCCTTCGACGATCACGCCCCCTGGTTGCAAGAGGCCGCGCTCCTCCGCGTCGGGGACGATGTAGAGCGCCGCGCGGTCCTTCGCGGATCCGCCGGGATTCAAGAACTCGGCCTTGCCGAGGATGGTGCAGCCCGTCTCCTCGGACGCCTGCGGAGCTTGATCAGGGGCGTCCGACCGATGGTCCCTACGAAGCCGTCGCGGGCGGTCACTCGACGTCGGTCTCCCAAGCCGCGGAGGTGGCCATGTCTCGAAACCGCCACCGGCGGTCCGGGATCAGCCGCGCGGCTGCGCAACCACCCGCAGGTACGGCTTCAACGGCTTCCACCCTTGCGGGAAGCACTTCTTCGCCTCGTCGTCGCTCAGGGACGGTACGATGATCACGTCGCCAGCCTGCTTCCAGTCGACCGGCGTCGCCACCTGATGCTTCGCCGTGAGCTGGAGCAAATCAA
>Ga0074046_10001377_pt1 | contig 22024 bp, 14 predicted proteins | sample BogForMeECP23OM3_FD_94441 | JGI IMG/M metagenome (GOLD analysis project Ga0074046, IMG submission 94441) | Bog forest soil microbial communities from Calvert Island, British Columbia, Canada - Bog Forest MetaG ECP23OM3 | ecosystem: Environmental > Terrestrial > Soil > Wetlands ...
GTTTCAATCCACGCCCCCGCGCATCGGGGGAACACGACGTAGGGAGCGCAGTGTCCTGCGCCCGCTGAAACCACAATCCCACCGCCTTGTCTTGCTGACACTGATGCTGACCGGCTGCGCCCGAATCCGCCACCGCCGTCGCGAACGCTAAAGCAAGGATTACCGACCGAAGCACATGCCTCCTTGCGCATCCTGGAGTGCTTCAAGGGCGAGCACCTGGTTCTGCACGTTGCCGAGAATTGTAGCCTCAATATAGCCGGGAGACACAACGACGTTAGCCTGGCTGGCAGTGAGATCATTGAGCAGCGTGTTTTGAGCGCCGCCGCCCACAACGATGAGACATCCGAGTGTACGGTTCGTCAGGGCGCGGAGCTCATCGAGCGCGCGCGCGTAGCTCTCCGCCAACCCCGAGAGAATGGCACGCGTAAATTCTCCCGGCGATCGCGGCTCCGGTTGCGCGGTCTCCCGCATATAGGAGCCGATCGCCTCCAACATACTCTCGGGATAGAGGAATCCCGTCCAGTGAGGATCGATGCGAGAAGCAAACCCGCTGCACTGGCGCGCTTCCTCGATCAACTCTTCGTAGGTGCGCTCGATGCCCCTTCCCTTCCACTCTGTGCGACAACGGTCCAGCAACCACATTCCGGGAACATTGTGGACGAGGCGTACTGAACCGTCGGGATTGCCCTCGTACCCAAAGCGCCGCGGGTCGATGGCAGCAGAGGGCAGAGTATGAGGAAGGTTGACTCCCAGGATGGACCACGTGCCCGAACTGAGGATGGCGCTGTCGTCGCCGGCAGCAGCCGCCAGGAATGCAGCTGCGGTGTCGTGAGAAGCGCCTGTGACTATGGGCACAGGGCCCAGGCCGGTTTCCCGTTGCAACTGCGGTTTCAAGCGGCCAAGCATCGTGCCGACGCCAAACACCTTGGGGAGTATGCGGTCGGGCAAATCGAGCCGAGATAGCAATTCCTCATCCCAGTCCGCTTGCTCGAGATTGTACATCTGCGAGGTCGTCGCCAGTGTGAAGTCGGTCGCACACTGGCCGCAAAGCCAGTACCGCAGCAAATCCGGTATGAAAAGCAGCCTCGCCGCCCGCTCCAGGATTGCTGGTGTTTGTTTCCGGGCGGCCAGAAGTTGGCATAGCGTCGTAAGATCTTCAGCCAGAACGGTCGTCCGCGAAAACAGGGTTTCAAGGCCTATGCGCGCCGCCAGCTCCTGTGTCATGCCCTGGGTGCGGGGGTCTCTGTAACACCTGGGCGGCTCGAGCAAAACGCCAGCCTCATCCAAGAGCCCGTAGTCGACGCTCCAGGAATCGATTCCGATCGATGAAATGTGAGCCCCTCTCCGCGCCACATCACACAGGACCCGCTTCATTCCGCCGAAGATTCTATCGATGTCCCAGAACAAGCCATTTCCCCGTTGTATCGGGGAGTTCTCTTCTCGGTAGATCTCCTCCAGGCGGAAACCTGCTCCTTCCTGGTACGCGAGAGCAGCACGCCAGTTTGATGCGCCTAGATCGAATGCCAAGCAAATGGCGGAATTCAGGTTTGTCAGGAGTTTGCCTGCCATAGTTCTTGGTCCTTGCCGGCGTCGCCGATCCTATCAAGTATCCAGATCTGCTCAGGCCCGATCTCACGTTTGCTCTCATGGGGTCGCACGGTTACCTCCTGCTGCCTGGGAATGCAACCTGAACTGCAGCCTCACACCCGGTACCAGCCGCACTGGTCCCAGCAAACCCGCAGGCCAGGGCTTCGGATTGGCCTTCCAATCTTCGGGGTAAGGGAAGCGATCACCGTAGACTGACTTCAGCTTGGAATAGTCCGGCGGCTTTTGTCCCAGCAAACAATTGATGAGTAGATTCGCGACCTGAATCTTCAGCGAATTACGGCCTGCTTGGAGCCAGGGGCTGGCCTCCAGCTCGAAAGGCGGCTGCCACACGTCACCGGCAAGTCGCCCATTGATCCAGACACGCGCTGCATAGCGGACGTCGCCGAGATCGAGCCATGCGCGCTTTTGCTCTCCGAGGTAGCTTGCCGGGACATTCACTTCAGTAGAATAAGTGCCGCTGCCGGAAAAGTACTCAGTCTTTGGATCTTCGGTCCATGACCTGAGGACCGGAATCGTCTCAGAGATGCTCAGAGGGGGATCGAAGTTAAGGTTCCACGGGCCGGTCAGGGTCAGAGGATCGGGTAACGAAGCGACAACCTGCTCTAGACGGTCGGACGCCGTCTCCACATAATAGGCTCCTGGCTCGGAGACGCTGCCTTCAACAGTGCCTCCTACCATCGTGGGCACCGGCAGATTGGTTGTGGCTATTGGGGATGTATCGCTGGACGAGCCGAAGTAGACCACCACCGACCGGCGGGGACCCAAGCTAAGATCCAGGAGCGTCCGTTCGCCCTGAAAGCGATAGCAGGCCGGATCTGCAACAGTACCGTGTTCAAGGTCCCAGAGCTGGGGTTTCCGGTGCTGAACATGGAACGAAGCCTGAAAGCGCTTTTGGGTTTGCCCTGTATTGACGAGGAAGTAGTAGTCGGCGCTGGTTGTCGGCGAGGTGCGGGCGCGACGGTGTATAAATCCGATGTCAGGGTCGGGGCGCTCGAGCTGCATGTCGGGCACAGCGGCGGCCAGCAGGGCTTGAGGCAAGTCGGCGTCACTCTTCGCAAAGATAGCGCGACCACTTCCGTAGCTGCGCTCGGAGTTTACCTGCGCGGGAGCGCCGAACATCTGTCCAACCATGACGCGCAGGCGGTCGCTGTCCTTGTCGGGCTGTGTGCCGCCGTAGGAGCGCTCCGGCAGCCGCCCCACCGCGATCACTGTGCCCCCGGCTCGAACGAAATCGGCGATGCGCTCGAGGGCTGCGGTGCGCATTCCAGCGAGCCGGGGCAGCACGACGACGCTATAGGAGCCGTCGCCGACGTCAAGCCTGCGCCCCCGGACCATAGCCTGGGCCAGTAGGATGTCCCCAGAAATGCCGTCGAACGTGTAGCCGTGACTTAGAATCGCCGACAGGAGGGGTGTTTGGTAGGTGAGGGCGTTCTTGAGTCCGAATTCGGGAATCTCTTCCTGAGTCTGGGCCAAGTGGTCGCGAACCCGAAAGACGGTGTGAAGGCTTCCCAGCGGGGCGCTCGCTTCGACATCTTCAACCGGCAAATAGAGCAGAACGGCGCTGACAGGCCGTCCCTGCTCCAGAACATAGGAAGCACGGCTAACGTACGTGGTCAGATCAGGGAAGAACGGCCACCAGTTCTGGTAGAGGCCGAAAGCCGCGCCGGCGTAGTCTTGCCAGCCGGGAACCCCGGCGGCGGGCGGCGAATAGGGTAAAGTCGCGGCGTGGAGTTCCGTCATCCCGGTGAGGAACTGCAAATCGGCGATCAGTTTAAGGTCATCCAGTGTATCGGTGAAGCGATTGGGTATCCCTGCCCAGGTCGCATACTCAGCGAACACACGATTCTCTCCATAGAAATGTGCGGCCGAACTCGCCCATCGGCCTTCGGTGAAATTCTTCCAGTCGTATTGCTCACCACCTGGAAAATCGACCTCCGCATAGGACCGCTGCGGGACGGCCGGCACGCCGTAAGCCTGAATCTCGCTTTTGAGCCCGTGACCTTCGGCCCACTCGTGAAGAGGACGGGCGAATCCGTCCACGAACAAGTCTGCGACGGTTTCCCAGTAGTCAAACCGGATGTCCGCAGCGCGTGTATTGCCGGGATCGAACAGAAGCGGATAAAAGGGCCGCAGGTCGTAACCGCGCCGTTGCTGGAAAGCCGCCGCAAAGTCGGCTGTCCAGTCGGAGCCGTAGGCCTCCAGACTGTCCGCAAAGATGGCGCGCAGGTGGCCTCGCGGAACCTTGCTGGTCAGCTTTTCCAAAACGCTTTGTGCGTAGCGGTGGAAGGCCTGCGCAGAAAGGTGATCGAGCACGTAGCCTTCGCCGCCCCAGGCAGGCCGTTTCACTTGCATGCGGACCGGAGTGGCAATGATGCTCAGGGCTTCTCCGCCTGTCTCCCCAGGCAAGTTCAACTTGCCATCAGGACTGGCGTAGGCAGTGACGTCGCGAAGCGTCGGGCCGTTGGCAGCCGTTGCGAATACGGCTAACAGGCGCTCGTCCGCTTTCAGGTTAGCTACCTGTGTGTTGGGCTGCCCCTCCAGCTTGTGCTTTTCGCTGCGTAGGGCATGAGAGGCGTCATCAACGCTGACCGAGGGCCCGCCGTAAGGCCACCCGCTCCCCCCGATAACGTCCACCGTCATTCCCAGATTCGTCGCGACTTGGATGGCGTAGCGGTAAATCTCAAGATACTCGTTTGAGAGAAAGCGAAGATTCCGAATGCCCAGTGCGGGATCATCTATCTGCATCGGGTAGCAAGGGTATATCGTCACGCCCCCCAGCCCAGCCTGCCGCATTTCGGTGAGCTCGCGAAGAACCTCCTGCTTTGTGACGGCGGGACCGTACCAGATCCACCAAGCCGTCATTTTGTTAGCCGCGGGAGGAGACTTCATCGACGATGCCGTGGCGGGTTGCTGTGCAAGTGCGGGGCATGCAAACACGCACAGTACCAGCGCCGACGTCAATACTGAAAGGTTTGGAAAGCAGAAAGAGCCATTCTCGGCGCGCAAAATCCTCTCCGTGCTAAAACATCACGCTGATCCCGCCGTTCATCGCAGAGGAACCAGTTCCTTTTCCAGCACCTCGCGGTCTTCTTCCGATTTCTGCGATTTCAACTCTTGATTGCGGGCCAGCGCGGTCTGGGCCTTCTGGATCTGACCGGTCTGGCGGTAAAGGCGCCCTAGCTCATAGTAAGCGTTCGCGTAGTTGGGCTCGAGCGCCACGGCGGTCTCAAAATCCGAGATGGCCTGTTTCGTCAACCCAAGCTGTTTCCGGGCTTGGCCTCTCCAGAAATACGCCCCTACCAGATTCGGGTCCAGTTGTACCGCGCGGTCGAGCTCGCGAACAGCCTCCGGTATCTGGCCGACCTTCGACAGGGTGATCCCCAGTTGATAGCGGTAGAGGGGCGCGCGCCCGTTCAGCTCGACCGCGCGGCGGAGCGCGGCTTGTGCGCCAGCGAAGTCATGGTCATCGAGCTTGGCGATCCCGAGCAGGAAGTAAGCCGGGTCACTGCGGGGTGCGAGGAGCAACGCTTCCTCGCACTGCGCGGCCGCATCCCTGTAGCGCATCATCAGGAAATAGGTGACGGCCATCCGATACGGGACAGAAGCCCTTGCCGGATCGAGCTTCCGCGCTTCGCTGAGCGTCGCGATGGAGCGGTCATACTCATCTTCCAACTGGGCGATCCATGCCGAGGTGAGCAGGTAATCCACATTTTTCGGATCGGCTCGCACCGCGGCAGCAATTTCCGCTGCCGCCTCGGGCAGGCGGTCGGCCAAGGCGAGCGCCCGGCTCAGTAGGAAGTCCCGCTCGCCCGGAGCCCCGGCGTTCGCATCTACACCCTTCAAGGCGTAGAGGACCTCGCCGGGCTCGCCGGCGGCTAAGCTTGCCCTGGCCAGCAAGAACTTGATGCCTGTATCCTGCGGCAGGGCCTCACTAGCATTCTCCAGCAGGTGGCGCGCCTCCTGGGCCTGTCCGTGTTCCAGGCAGATTCGCCCCAATGTTGCCGCTGCGACCGGGTCTTCGCGGTTGGTTCGGATAGCCTGGTCAACAGCCCGCAGGGCCTCTGTCGCCTGGCCGGCCTCAAACCGGGCGCGGACCAAGTTCGCAGCCATGGCCCCGTCGCGCGGGGCGCTGGCCGAGGCTTCTCCCAGGTAGGGCAGGGCGGCGTGCGGTCGCCCCGCCTCGAGCAGGGCCAAGCCCAACGCATACTTCACTTGCATCGAACCGGGCTCGCGCTCTGCCGCGGCCTTCAGCTCTCGGATTCCCGCCTCCCGCTGTTCCAGTTTCTGGTAGGCTAACCCCAGGTTGTAGTGAACGCTGCCCGTGTCGTATCCCAGCCGAATGGCGCGCTGAAAGTGCTCTATGGCGCGCGGGAGGTCTCCTGCAACAAACTCAGCCGTGGCGAGGTAGCTGAAGTTTTCGCCAGAGGCTTGCTGTTCCACAAGCTGCCGGAACTCCCGTACGGCAACTTCTGCGTCGCCGCGCTGGAACGCTTCAATCCCGCGTTCCCGGAGATCCTGCGCAGACTGACTCCACGCCGGCGGCGGAGTCAGACTGAGCAATAACAGAAGCGGCAGCGCAGGCCGCATGTGCATCTCCCAACCCAACGCCTTGTGTCTCCTTTCGCCGCGAGAATTGAACCGACACATGGTAGCGCAGAGGACTTCGAGTCCTCAGCCCTAACCGGCCTACACGACGACGCAGCGCACGCGGTGATACCAGTTGTTGGCGTAGCCGTCCAGGCGCGCGGGATCGGCGCGCTCGGGCTGCGTATTGCCGCTTTCGTCTGTAGCCCGGCAGGTGAGTCCAACGACCCCGGGCTCGTCACACCGGATCACCCACTGCCAGCGCGTCCATTCGGAGCGCGGGCCGGGCTCGAGCTGGGTGCTGTGCCAAGTGCGTCCGTCGTCCCGGCTGGCTTGCACTTTGAGAATCTGTCCTGCTCCCGACCACGCCAAGCCGCGTACCTCGACCCTGCCACGCCCCAGCACCGCATTCTGCTTGGGCCTCGTGATGATCGACTTGACCTGGAGGTGCGCCAGCGGCCCCCTCGCCACGTCGTCACAGGGTTGCCGCACAATCTGCTGGTAGGCGCCCTCGGGATTGGCGAGCGGGGTGGAAGCGAACTCAACGCGCTCCAGCCACTTGACCGAGTCCATACCGTACCAGCCGGGCATCAAGACGCGCCACGGATAGCCATGAAGGCGGCCGAGCGGCTGGCTGTTGAGCCGCGTAGCCAGCAAACCAACTTGCATTGCGCGCTCAAGGGGAACGCTGCGACCATAACCGTCGCGCCCATAGAAGTTGACAAAGGCCGCCCCCGGCTGCGGACGCGCCAGGGAAATAATTTCGGCAAGCGAGAATCCTTCCCAGCGCCCGTTGCTGACAGCGCCGCTGTCCATGGCGTTGCCCGCGCATTCTAGAACCGCACCCAGGGAGCGTAGACGAAATTGGCGCAGGTCGTCTTGCGCCAAGCTCAGAGTCCTCTCCGCCAAGCCCGCCACTTGGATCATCTGCGGCTGGCCGGCGGGCGGTGGATCGGCGTGGTTGCGGATGAAGAAATCTTCGTTCGGCGTGTATCGTCCGGTGAGAGACGCGAGGTCGCACTCGACCATCAAGGGATCGGCCGAAAGGGTGTGATGCTCCGCCCAGAGCCTGGTCGCAAGCAGCCACAATCCCGAGCTGAGCAATGCAACGAATTCTCGCCTTCGCATTGAGGAATTCCCACCCATGGCGGCGTCTTTTGCCGTCTATCTGCTACAGTGCCCCAGCGCCCGCCCACCCGAGGAACGAGACCGAGATCAATAGGACCAAAGTTCCGGCGGCCAGCGCCTGGAGTGAGCGTCGCGTGGCTGCACGCCACTCGCCGACCAGCAGGCCGCACGCCAGCGAAGCCAGGATCATCACGGCGTTCCACGCTGCCCAGCCCAGCGAGGGTCCTATATCGCCCATTCTGTCTGCGGCCATGCCGTACAGGAGCGTGCCACCCAGCCACATGACGGCCATGACCGCCGTCATCAGCCAGTACCTGGCGCATGCGGGGTGGCGGTAGAGCCCCCAGGTGCGGTTTCGCCCGAGCCTGTACACACAGTAGCAAGCATTTGGTACCAGGCCGCAGACCAGGATGAGCAGCCAGACCGTGTTGAGCGCCGCTGCGGGGGGTGCGCCGGCGTGTTGCGCCGCCTGAGTGATCGGCCCGCTGAAGGCGTACCCGAAATTGAACAAGGCTGACAGTACCCCGGCTGCTACGCAGATGGCGAGCGCACCCGCCAGGGGCATTTTATCATCTCCCCGATCAACTGCCGCGCCTGCGCGGGAAGAGTCGCGCAAGTGGCCGGCATATCCACACAACACGACACCGGCAATGGTCACCATCGTGCCCAGAATCACCAGCCGCCCGCGCGGCTCGGTCAGCGCCTGGGGCGTGAGCACCGCCATCGGCACGAACGCGCCTAGGGCGTTGATGAGACTTGTCATGATAGTCATGCCAAGCGCCATGCCGGCATAGCGGATGCCCAGGCCGAAGAACACCGACCCCACGCCCCATCCCAAGCCGAACAGTCCCACCCTCACGATAACACGGATGGGGGCCAGGTGCAGTGCCTCCAACAGATGAGACGGCGCGGCCACAGTGACCGCAAGCGGCAATAGCAGGAATGCCAGTAGAGCGTAACTGAGCCAGACGTTTTCCCACTTCCACCGCGGCATGTAGCTGACCGGCAGTGCGAACGCCCCCTGCAGGACGCCGGCGATGGCGATCCACGTCCAGGTCGGAATAGCTGCAAAGGAAAAACCCATTGAGGTTAGCGATAGGCGGACCTTCTGAGTCCGGCAGCCACCCGGAAGGTCAGCAATGAAGTCAACTGTAATACGGGGTCCGGCTTTATAATCTCCGAGGCGCCCACTTCCCCATCTCCATCTCCTCTGGGTCTTCTGCGGGAGATGGAGACAGGGAGCGAGCTCGCTTACGGCGGGGTTGAAACCCGGCCCTTTCGGTCCCCTCGAATTGCTTCTTGAGCGAACCCTCAGAACATCAACTTCAAGCTGAATTGGACCTCACGTCCGCCGTAGGCGCTGGTAATGCGTCCGAAGCGGCTGCTGTCCATGTACGGATTCGGGTTCTTGAAATTGGCACGATTGAAAATGTTGAAGAACTCCGCCCGAAACTGGGTGCTGAGCCGCTCCGTGATGGTGGTGTTCTTGAACAAGCCCATGTCCCAATTCTCAAAGCCCGGACCTGTTATGACGTTCCGGCCAAAGTTGCCCCAGTGCGCGGTGCCCGCAATACAGACGCCGGCCGAATCGACCTGGCAAGGATAAACGAACGCCGCCTTGTTGAAGTAGTGACGCAAGTAGTCGTTCTTGTCGACGTGGCTGCGGTGGAAGTCCCCCACCAAGTCCGGGCGCTGGAGGTAGGAGCGGTAGGTGCCGATGGCCAGGTCGTCGCGGTCGGTCTCGACGTCCACGGGCACTCCAGTCTTGTAGCTAGCGATGCCAGTGAACTCCCAGCCGCCCGCTACCTTGCGCACGAAGGTGGGCGACGAGGTCAAGCGCGGCAGCTCGTAAACATAGGAAACCGCCAGCACGTGAGTGCGGTCAAAATCGGATCGCGCCCGGTCGAAATGCGAGTTGAAGGGGTTCGAGGTGGTGGCGTCCTCCACGGCGCCGGACATGGTGTCTATGTTCCTCGAATACGTGTAAGACACGAGCACGGAATAGCCCTTCGACCATCGGTGTTCCACCTGTGCTTGCAGACTGTTGAAGGATGAAAGACCGTCGGTTATGGTCTTCAGTCCGTCGGTGAAAACGCCCGGCTCATAGACACGTCGCTGCTCGATGTTGTCGAGCGTGGCCGTAGGGCCGGGTAGGGCGGGATTCCAGTCGATCTGTTGCACCAGATGCCGTCCCATGTTCCCGACGTAACCGATCTGCCCTGACCAGTCCCCGCGGAATTGATGCTGAACCGTCAGGTTGACCTGTTCGTAGTAGGGTTCCGTAATGCTGGGATCCAGATAACTGAGCGCGATGGGAAGAATGAACGTGGTGCCGCTTGGGAAGGCTGGTGGCTCGCCCCTCAGCGGATCGCTCAGCCCGCCGGGTGGTACGTCGAAGCTGCGGAAAACCTGAAAGGGCTGCGAATTGGCGAACTGCCCTGAAGCAGCAATCAGGCTGCCGAAGAAGATACCGAAGGCGCCACGCACGGCGGTACGTCCGTCGCCGAAAAGGTCCCAGGCAAATCCGACCCGCGGAGCAAAATGATCCTTGCGTGTGGGAATCAAGCCGGGAGGAATCCCCTTGTCACCCGCGTATACCATGCCGACAGGCGCGGCAGGGAAGGCCGTGGACTGTTGGCCCTCACGGATGGCCGCGAACAGGTGCTGCGGCGAGGCCCAGGGCATCTGCAGCTCGTAGCGCAAGCCGAGGTTCAGCGTTAGCTTGGGACTTACCTTGTATTCCTCCTGCGCGAAGAGCGAAAACATGCTGGACTTCACGTCGTCGATGGTCCACGGCTCTTCGCTCTGGAATAGCGACGGGCGTCCCAGCAGGAAATCCGCGATCGGATCGCCAGTGAACTGCCCGTTGAATTCCGTAAAACTCGCCACCAGATAATTGCAGTTGAACGTGGACCGGAGCCGCCAGTACTGCCCGCCGGTCTTGAGCGTGCTGCGACCGCGAATCCAGGTGACGGTGTCGGCAACCTGGTAGGTCTTGTCCTTGTTGATGCCGTCGATTTGCGGCTCCATGGTGAACTCGCCACCCACATCCATGAAGGGAGGAGTCCCGGTGGCGGGGAAGTTCGCGCCAAAGGAATTCAGGTCGAAGTGGTTGAAGTTGCCGCCCGGCGAATAGGTCTGATTGTAGCCTAGGCGGAGTTCATTCAGGAGTGTAGGACTGAGGGTTGAGGTCAGCGCCGGCGCCAGATTCCAAGTCTCGGTTCGCTGGAAGCCCGGAGACCAGCCCGGCACATTGGTGCTCCGCGACAGTCCGAACGTATCTCCGTCACGCCAATTATGAATGTGGAACGTAAAACGGTGAACGGGAGTGATGTCATAGTCGGCGCGGATAAAAAACTGGTTCAAGCTCTCCGGGGCGCTATAGAGGGTCACCAAGGTGCCTTCGGGTGCGTTTGGGAGAGGCACCTTCTTCAGGACCGCCGTGGCCACCGGGTTCAAGTCCTGCGGGGGAATGGTGTTGTTCGAGAAGGGAAGGCCCGTGCTGGGGTCGATGATCGAGTAGCTGAAGATGCCGCTGCGCTGGTCAGTCGTGGGCACCACGGCCTGGTCCGACACCGAGCTCTGATGAATGCGCAGACCCTCGTAGTTGCCAAAAAGGTACAGCCGTTTGTGGTGGGGCAGCGGGAGGAAGTATCCCACTGAAGCGCCGAATTGATTCTGCTTCTTTACCGGCACGGTAGGTGAGAAGAAGTTGCGTGCGTCCAAGTCGTCGTTTCTCAGGAATTCGTACACCGTGCCGTGCACCTGGTTGGTACCCGACTTGGAGACGGCGTTCACAGAGCCGCTTGGCACGCGGCCAAACTCGGCGCTGTAGGAATTGAGCACCATACGAAATTCCTGAATGGCGTCGGGCGGCGGCAGGTTCAGCCCGGTGTTGCGAAACAAGGTCATGTCGAGCGTGCCGTCCAGGAACTCGCCCCAGTCGTTGTACCGGGTGCCATTAATGTGCATGGTGGGGCCAAAGCGCGCGGTGTCAAATGACTGCGGCGCGCTCACGTCGGTGACACCAGGTTGTAGCCCCGCCAGCGCCAGCACGTTGCGACCGGAGAGCGGCAGTTCTACGATGCGTCTGGCGTCAACCAAACCGCTGACTTCCGACGTCTGGGTGTTGACCATGTTCGCCTGCTCGATGACGACGACGTTGGAGACCACCTTGCCGACCACCAGTTGCAGGTCCACACGCGCCTGCTGGCCAACCGTGACCTGCACGCCTTGCCGTGTATACTTGGCAAAGCCTTCTTTATGCGCGGTGATTTCGTACGTACCCACCGGCATAAGCGGCATGATGTACTCACCTTCCGAGCTCGTCTGGAAGGTGCGGGTATAGCCGGTCTGTTGCTGGCGGGCCGTCACGGCGACGCCGGGAATGCTGCCGCCCGAGGCGTCCGTCACGCGACCGAGCAGCGTGCCTTCCACAGTCTGAGCCGGCAGGTTAGCCTCACCAAGCGCGCATATAAGGATTCCGAGTAGCAAAAAAAACCTGATACCTTTCCTCATAACGTCGACCTCCCTCTTTTTGCCGCCTGCTGGCGCAATGTCCGAGCGCAGGCTGACAACGTTTGAATCCAACATAACCTACTCCCGCCCCGGAAGCCTGTCAAGACTTTTTTTCATCGAGTTCGGAGTGCCTTCGGAGGTGGTCTGCGATGATTGGATTCATTTGAATATGTGTGTTTCAAACTATAGGTAGGATCATCTTTAAAGTCCCTGAAACGGGCAACCCCTAAGTTAAACACACGTGATATGTCGGCACTCTCCCGTCGCGCCACCGAAACCAATCGACCCACAAAGGGATTGAAACTTAGTTCAGATAGCTGGAGTTGCCATGAGGAGGTGCAACGGAGGCTATTATTTAGAATCTACCGTCCCGCTGCTCTACCTGTCCATCGCATAAGCACCAAGGGGTACCGCCGACGTGCAGTATATCCGGGCTACGTTGGGAAAAACACTTTTCGTTAACGTGCGAATTCATCAGCAGTCGGCATAATTGTTTCGGATCAGATAGAATGGTTTTGCGTTTTCGCTTGACTTCAATACTGAAGTTTGTTTATGTCTACTTATGATGGAACCGAAACAGTCGAAAGAGGAGCGGCAGAGGCGGATCATTGAGATTGTCAATCACCGCAGCGTGCTGGTATCGGAACTGGTCCGTGAATTCGTTGTCTCTGAAATGACCATCCGCCGCGATCTGGCTGCTCTTGAGCAACAGGGGAGAATCTTAAGGGTCCATGGCGGAGCGATAGCGAGCGGACGGCTTGCCTATGAGTTCGCATTCCAGATAAAGGAAGCGCAGAACATCGAGGCCAAGAAGGCCATTGGGGAAGCAGCTGCCCGGTTGGTGGGCCCACAGGACGTGGTCTTCATTGATACCGGCACCACAGCCCTTGCCGTCGCTCGGGCAGTGCGCCAGCGCAGGCCGCGCATCCTCATCACCTCCAACTTGGCCGCGGCCCTGGAATTCGTGGGTGCAGGGAACACCCGCATACTGGTGACGGGCGGTGAGCTGAGTCACCAATCGCCCGACCTGTACGGCGAGTGGGCGCTGCAAGTTCTCTCCGCAATTCACGTCGATATTGCTTTCTTTGGCTGCGACGCCGTCGATGCCGCTGGCTTTTATGCTTCCGACACACGAAGCGCCGCAGTATCCCGGCTGATGCTTTCCAAGTCGCAGCTCAACTACCTGGTGGCCGACAGCTCAAAGTTCGGCAGGCACTCCATGTGCCGGGTCGCCGACCTTAAGGAAGTGGCCGGGATCGTCACAGACTCCGGTTTGGCGGAGCGCTACCGCCTGGAACTGGAAACGGAAAAAGTGAGAGTGATATTCGGCGTGTGAATGTGAAAGGGGGACAACTTCGGATGAGTGCTTGGACACCTGCTGGTGCATCAGAATCCCTCCAAAACGAGACCCTCCAAAGAATCTACAGTCAGGATAAGGAAGCCGTCGCGGCCTGCGCCGGGCACTTGATGTTGGGTGGCGGCACCAGGGGCGGCCCCATTCTCCATCATGGCAAAGGTGTGCGGGTATGGGATCTGGAGGGGAACTCCTACATCGACTGCACGGCGCAAAGTTGGGCGCTATACTTGGGTTATTGCCACGAGGAGCTGTGGGCGGCCATCAACGAGCAAGCCCGGCTCATGACGCATGTTCACCAGGGCTTCGACACGCTGCCACGCTACTACCTGGCCAAGAAGTTGTGTGAAATCTGTCCGGGCAAGCTCAAGCGGGTTTCTTTCGTCCCCAGCAGTGCCTTGGCGCTGGAAGGGGCGATGAAGATCGCCCTGAAGAACCGCCCGGGAGCAAGCAACTTCGTGGTGCTGTGGGACAGCTATCACGGCACCACGCTCGGCACCATGGGGGCGTCGTGGGTTTCCACGCAGACCAACCGCGAATTTGTGGGGGGTAGCCGTTTTGCCTCCGTCACGCGCCAGTTTGTGCGGGCGCCCAACCCCTATTGTTTTCGCTGCTATTTTGGCCAGAGGCCAGAAGGTTGCGACCTGATGTGCGCCCGGATGCTCGAGCTGACTCTCGAGAAAGGCGTGAACGGTCCCGCGGGTGGGGTGGTTGTCGAGCCGTTGCAGGCGAGCGGTGGCATGATTCCGCTGCCGGGACGCTATCTCCACCGAATCCGGGAAATTTGCAACGACTTTGAAGTGCCGCTGATTTTCGACGAGGTCCAGACGTACATGAGAATCGGCAAGTTCACCGCAGCCGAATACTACGGCGTCGAGCCGGACATGATTGCTCTGGGCAAAGCGCTCGGCGGTGGGCTGCCCCTCGGAGCGACCGTAATTCGAGACGGGCTGGAGGGCTTCGCCCCCGATTCGGAGGAATTGCACACGTTTGCGTCCAATAGTTTGGCGCTCGTCGGCGCCATCAAGCTTATCGAAATCGTCGAGCGTGACCACATCCTCGATCACACCGTGAAAATGGGCGAGTACTTCAGGAAGGGGCTCCTGAAGATCCAGGAGGAATACCCCGAAGTCGCCGACGTTCGCCAAGTCGGGTTGCACATTGGAGTCGAATTCGCGGCGACCGACGCGCAGCGTACGCCTCTCGCCACCGAAACGCGAGAGATCCGTGACGAGGGCATGAGACGGGGAGCGATCTTCGGGCTCGCGGGCGCGATGAAGAACCTGCTCAAGATCAAGCCACCACTGATTATCACCGAAGCCGAAGCGGACGAGGCTCTTGACATTCTGGAACGAACTCTGAAGGCGGTCTTGCGGTCATAGCCATGGACGGCACTTTCTCCGGGAAAACAGCGATTGTTGTAGGAGGCTCGCGAGGCATCGGGGCGGCAATTTGTAGCGAGTTGCTGCGCCGCGGCTGCCGTGTCGGCTTCACCTATTGGGACCCTGAGCCATTCCAGAAGGCAGCCGGAGCGTTGGAGGAGTGCGCCGCAAGATTGGACTTGCCGTGCCGCAGCGCCGCGGTGAATTGCACCGATGAGGTGGGGATGGCGAGTTTTGTGGAGAGAATGCGTGAGGACGGGTGGCTGATAGACTACCTTGTCTACAGCGCTGGCTACACGTCTTCCCTGCCCTTTGCAGACCTCGACTCTGCTGCTTGGCGACGAGTCGTAGATATCAACCTCAATGGTGCTTTTATCGCCTTACATTTGGTGCTGCCGCTCATGGCGGCAAAGAAAGGCGGCAGCATCGTCTTGATCGGTTCTGCGGCAGTGGCTTCCGGAGGGGGTGGTAGAGCTGATTACATCTCCGCCAAAGCCGGGCTGGAAGGGCTGAACCGCGCCATCACACGCGACTATGGAAGGCTCGGAATCCGCTGCAATCTTGTCCACCCCTCCCTGATTGATACCGACCTGCTGAGGCATCGCCATCCGGATCCCGAGCAACGCGACCGGCTGGCAGGAGGAGTGCCGCTGGGACGTCTCGGCCGGCCTGAGGACGTTGCTTTCTTGGTCTGTTTCCTGCTATCGGACCAGGCTGCCTACATCACCGGCCAATCCATCTTCGTCGACGGGGGAAGAACCTTCTGCGGCCGGTAGCGGGTTGCACGGTTGACACAGAGGCCCCTGAATCGCGTCGCGCATCCACAAGTGTCGAGGGATTCGCACCCGCGGGAAGAATTGCCGGTAGCCATCGGGGAGAGGGAGGAACCACATCATGACAGAAGAAAGCAAAGCCAAGATAGGGTTTGTCGCCACAAGCATGGGAGCTTTCGACGCCGTCCTGGACGTGCAAGAAATCCGGCAGATGGACCAGTACTCCCCGCTGATTGCGCGGTTGCTTGACGGCATTCGCCCCATCGCCCAAGTGGTCGACCTGGGCGTTGCGGGCAACGACCGGGAAGCCACGGTTCTGCGAGACAAGATAGCTTCCGCCGGATGCGATCTGCTCCTCGTATGGCCGCTGAACTACACTCTGGATACCGTAGTACTTCACCTCGTGCAAGGGCTCAGGCTGCCTCTGCTGCTGCTGAATTCCATGCCGGAGGCGACTTTCCCGGCCAACTTCAATTTTGCCAGGATCATGGGAAACTCGACCGTCTCCTGCATACCCACCATCACGAATGTCCTCTGCAAGAACCATGTCCCCTTTACGCTCATCAGCGGCGCACTGCAGGACCCGAGTGTTTACGCCGAGATCGCCCTGCATGCCTCGGCCGCCCGCACGGTGCGCGCATTGCGGAAGTCGAAAATCGGCATGGTCGGTCACAGCTATCCCGGGATCTCGGCGCTGAGCGTGGATCAGGCGGCCGTCACGGGCCATTTCGGAGTTGAGTTGGTCGAGATCAGCGTGCCGGAAATCATCCGGGAGTACCAGGCGGTTGGCGAGGAGGAGGTTCGCACTCTGGCCAGCCAAGTTCAGTCTTCTTGCCAAATCTCGGAAATCACCGCCCAGGAAATCGAGCATTCCGTACGCTTTGAACCGGCGCTCAGACGGCTGGCCGCAAAACATGGGATAAACGCCCTGGCCTCGCTTTGTCAGGAATTGATCATGACTGACGCCCTGGGCATCGCGCCGTGCCACGCGCACACGGTTTTGGCGGGCATGGGAATTCCGGTCACTTGCGAGTGCGACCTCGCCACCGCGGTTACCCTGCTGATCCTGCGCCAGTTCACCGACGAGGTGATCTTCCTCGAATTTTATACGCAGGACTTCGCGCGTGGCCTGGGCATGTTCTCCCACTGCGGGCAGGGGAATTTGCGATTGGCGGGCGGTGAAGTCACGGTAAAGCCGCATCCCTGCTACCCGGCAGCACGTGGGCGCGGCATCGCTTACGAGTACGTAGCGAAGGCGGGAGACGCCACCATAGCCTGCCTCACTCAGCTTGACGGCAGGTGGCGGATGGTCGCAGCGCGGATTGAGTGCCTGCCCCACCAAAAGCTGCCCTCCTCCACAGCGCAGGTCTATTTCAAGTTCAAAGACCAGGAATTCAACCACGCCTACCGGCGTTGGTGCGAGTTAGGCGGCATTAGTCATTTGGGCATTGCCTACGGCGATCATATGCAGGCGCTCAAAACCTCCTGCAGCTATCTCGACGTCGATTTCTGCGGCGTCGCATAGCGCGGCAACGCCCCGAGAGTCCCGTCCCTGCGAGAAGAATCCATGAAACCGATTGAACAGTTTCTAAACGTCATGTCGCAATCCGAGCTGGAGAAGATGCGCTTGGACGCGCTCGACCTGCTCGAAGAACCGGGCATGCGCATTGGCGGAGCCGGTCTGCGTGAGGCTTTGGCCCAGAAGGGCGCGACAGTCGATGAGACGCGGCGCGTGGTGCGATTCCCTCGCCGGATGATCGAAGAGGTCATGGGGATGGCCGTAGCCGAGGAGAAGGAGCGCCGGCTACGATGCCAGGGCGACACCGTGCGGGCTGAGAGCGCCCTGGCTTTCAATTGGCACGTCGCTCCCATGACGCGTTCCCCCAACTTTGATGTCGCCCTTGGCGGCGGCTGCCCGATGTACTACGACTACCCCACGCACAGTACTCGCTACGGCAATGAGGACGACCTCCTGCGGCTGCTCCACGTCGCCGAGGGCATCCCGGAGATCAGAAGGTGCGGCAACCCCATCCACTGCATTCTGGGCAAAGACGGCAAGGAGCTGCCGCGGGATTTGATGGCTTTGAAAACCGCGGCGACGATTGCCAAGAACTCTTCCAAACCTGGAGTGACCACGCTGCTGAGCGCCTGGCAGTTGCCGTACAGCGTGGCCCTGGGCGAAGTGATCTGCCGCACGCCGCAGACCTACCAGTCCCAGCCCATCTTCATCAACATCAATGATACCGTCCCGCCGCTGGAGTTGTCGGAACCCGAGGGCGACATTGTGGAGGCGCTGGCCCGCCGGGGCTTGCCCGTCTTCAACTTGCCCATGCCGCTCATGGGGATCTCTGACCCTCTGACCGTATTCTCCTGCGCCGTGGCGGCCGCGGCGGAAATTCTGGGTGTGTGGGCATGCGCCAAAGCCGTCAATCCCGATGCGCCAGTGGATTGCGCCGTCGTGGCGGGTGTCCTGGACCCGGCCTCGGGCAAAGCCTGCTTCTCAGCTCCTGAGGCTGTTGGCATCGACTTGGCGGCAGCCCAGTTCTTCCGTTCCCTCGGCCTTCGCTGCGGCACGGGTGTGGGGTTGATTGACGCGCCCGCGCCGGGCGCCGAGGCCATATTTGAACGCACCCTGAAATCCACGTTGGCCGCGCTCAGTGGCGAAAGCACGTATGTGGTGGGAATTCTGGCGGGTGGTAACGTCTTCTCGCCCGAGCAAATGATGCTGGACCTGGACATCGGCTCTGCCCACCATCATTTTCTTGGCGTGTTCGACTCCGAGGATTTGTCCAGCGCCGTGCCGCTGCTCAGAGAGAAAGGCATCGGCGGCTTTTTTATGGACACGGAGCACACGGTGGCGAATTTCCGCCAGCGCATCTGGCGGCCGCGCACTTTTGAACGGGGAGCGAGCAAGAATTCTGAAAGCGACCCTGTCTCGACGGCCTACGAGCGATGGAACCAGATCATGGCCCGGACCGAACCCTATCATCTCCCTGCGGACCAGGCACGCGAGATTGATCGCATCTTGGCTCGCGCCGCGCAAGACCTGGGAATGGGCGGCAAACTGTGAAATCTGCTCACGCGATGCGCCTATTGCCTGAATGAAGCCGCGGAGCGAGGGAGGGAACAAGAGATATGCGCAGGGAAACGATGACCCCCAGGGAACGCTGGCTTGCCACCTTGCACCGGGCGAGGCCTGATCGTGTTCCCATGGACTATTGGGCAACGCCGGAAGTGGACCAGAAGCTGCTCCGCCATTTCGGCCGTGACGATATCTGGGACGTGTTTAAACTGCTGCACGTCGACCGGCCGGTGACGGTTGCTCCCACCTACGTCGGCCCACCCCGCCCTGATGGCGCCAACGACTTTGGCGTGATCTATAGGAAGGCTGACTATGGCAGTGGAGCCTACGACGAGGCTGCGTACTGCCCGTTAGCTAAGTACAAGTCGCCGAGCGAAGTGGAGGAAGAGTACGTCTGGCCGCAGCCGCACTGGTATGACTACAGTACGCTGCCGGCCCAGCTCGCCGGTAAGGAAGAATATCCAGTCGAAGGCCCATGGTCAGAGCCCTTCTACATTTACAAGGATTTGCGGGGCATGGAACAATCCTTCCTGGATCTGGCGGAAAACCCCGAATTCGTTCACTACTGCCTCGAGAAAATCTTTGAATATGAGTACCAGCGCGCCCTGCACACTATGGAGGCCGTGCCCGGCGAAGTCACGTATTTTATGATCGGCGAGGATTTCGGAACGCAGGATGATTTGATGTACTCCCGGCAGCACATTCGCGAGTACTTTCTCCCGCATATGCAGAAACTCATGAGGCTGGTGCACGACGGGGGGGCCTTTGCCGTGACTCATAGCGACGGGGCGGTTCGAAAGATCATTCCGGATTTGATCGACATTGGGATGGACGTTCTTAATCCGGTTCAGTGGCGGTGCAAAGGCATGGATCGCGAGGGGCTCAAACGCGACTTCGGCGATAAGATCGTTTTCCACGGAGCCATGGACAATCAGCAGACCATGCCCTTTGGCTCTCCTGACGAGGTGCGCCAGCAGGTCCTGGAAAACCTCCGCATTCTGGGCGCGGACGGAGGCTACATCCTGGCGCCTTGCCACAACTTGCAGGCCATAACTCCCGTTGAGAACATTCTGGCCATGTACGAAACGGGGTACGCAGAGGGGTGGCAGTGAGCTCTTTCACTTGCAGCTCACCTATCCGAGTTCCAGCCGTCGCCGGTGGATGTGGCGCCCGGGCGTTGGAGATAGGCTAGGTCGGCCACAACTTGTTTTTGACCGCAGCCTACACCTGGCAACACTCGCTTTCGGATACGAGGGGATATCTGTTCTTCGAAAACGCCACCGGCATCCAGGACGTCTACCATCCTGGAAACGACTATGGCAGTTCCCATATCAACGTTCCCCAAGTCTTCACCGTGAGCGCTGTATGGAACCCGCCCTGGTACCGCCACTCCTGTGGAATTCAGGAACTGGCCTTGGGCGGCTGGCAGTTTTCCGATATTACTACTGTCCCAAGCGGCTTCTCGGAGGACCCCGCCCTGAGCATTTCGAACCCCGGCTTAGCCATACGTCCTGACAAGGCTCCCGGCACCAGCATAAGCGGACCGAAGACCGTCAACGAGTGGTTCAACACTGGTGCCTTCACTGCCCCCGCGTATGGATACTTCGGAAACGCGGGGCCGGGCCCTATCCTCGGCCCTGGAACCATCAATTTCGATATGGCTCTTTACAAGGACTTTCACCTCGGCAAGCACGTCACAACCCAACTCCGGGGTGAGTTTTTCAATGCATTTAACCACTCGAACTTTAACGGCATCTCAACCTCGCTTGGCTCCGGAGCGTTCGGGCGAGTCGTGGGCGCGGCGGATCCACGCATTATTGAACTCGCGCTTCAGCAGGAGGAGCAGGTTCCAGGTGCCGGGTGTCGGGGACCGGAAGAGCAGGTTCCAGGTGTCGGGTTTCAGGTGTCACATGCGGGGCCTGGGGACTGGGGGCTAGGGGCTGGGGACGGAAGCAGTTGCCAGGTGTCAGAAGAGCGGGTTTCAACAATGAGGGGAGCAAGAAGACAGGAGCAAGAAGACAATTCACAATGCGGAATTCGGCACTGAGAATTCGCCATTCACAATTCACTATTCATAATTCACCATAGCTCTTCAGCCGCTCTTCAATGACTCAATGACCCGATGAATCAATGACTCAATCCCATTCCTGCTGGCCTAGGTGTGTGGACACAATGTCTCTTGACAGCGCCCTGCCTCTGTGCTAGCCTATCTGTGTGAGAACTTCAATCCGCGAGGAAGTCCTTTCCTCGTTGACCCAACACCCCGTCCCAGGAGGAACTATGTCTTTACGCAAATCACCCGAACTTACCCCCGAGCTGCTCGCCGCCAAGCGCAAAAGTGCCCGGCTCTCCACCGGGCCGCGCACTCCGGCGGGAAAGCAGAACTCGAAATTGAATGCCTTGAAGCACGGCCAATACGCCGCGCCCGAAAACCACTACGAAGTCATGCTGGCGCTGGGCGAAGACCCGGAAGAATTCGACAACTTGAAGCAGGAACTCATGAGCGCCTTCGCCCCCGGCGAGGCGCTTTGGGAAAAGCAAGTCGAAGACATCGCCAAACTCTACTGGCGGCGCGAAAGGCTGGAGCGGGCGCAAGCCGGTCTGAAGCGGCGCGCCTTGCAGGCCATCGACGACTGGCAACACCACCGCCAGGAGGAGATGGCCCGCGTCACCTTCGACGCCTCCCAGCATGGCGTGCTCGAGGTCGACCTGTCCAGGTCTGCGGATCGAGGCGTGGAGCTGAGAAAAACTCTTTCTTATCTTGAACTCGTACGGGAGGAGGTCAAGCAGCGCACCTTCCGCCCGCGCCAAGTGGGTGTGCTGGAATCTCTTTACCAAGACACGAGGGGGTGGCGACAGGGGATGATTTTCAGGCTGCTGCAGCGTTTCAATAACGCTCCGCGCCTCGCCGCGCAACAAGCCGATGAGGAAGGGCGGCAGTTCTTGCTCGCCATAGGCGCCGACACCGAACTGCCGGGCGAGCCGGAATACCAGGAACTTCTCCGTCTGCTCGAAGAGGAAATCGCCAGCGTGCGGGAAGAATTCGCGTACGCCGAAAGGGAGAATGCGGAGAGAGCGGCGATCGAGCGGGACGCCTGCCTTGCTCCGGAAGGCGAGACGTGGAGGATGATGCTGCGCCAAGAGGCCTCCCTGGACCGCTCCATTGACCGCAAAGTGAGGATATTGCTCGCCCTGCGGAGACAATGCCCAGCCGGCAACCTCCCAAACATGGCGGCCGACGGAGAAGAGCAGGTGTCAGGTGTCAGGTGTCAGGTGTCAGGGCTCAGAAGAGCCAACCTCGAGAAGGTCCTTGAAACAGCCACTCCGTCTCAGAGCTTGCAGACTGAAGGAGCAAAAATGACGGAACGAAGTTTGAATGTTATTGAAAACAATAGCAGGTGTCAGGTGCCGGGTGCCTGAAGAGCAGGTTTCAGGTGTCAGGTTTCAGGTGTCAGGGCTCAGAAGAGCCAATCTCGACAACACCGTTGATGCCCCCGGTACACGTCATTCCCGCGAAAGCGGGAATCCATCTTCTTGTGCGCCGACGTGGACCCCCGCTTACGCGGGGGTGACGACAAGGGACGAAAATACAAAA
>Ga0074046_10001378_pt1 | contig 22024 bp, 24 predicted proteins | sample BogForMeECP23OM3_FD_94441 | JGI IMG/M metagenome (GOLD analysis project Ga0074046, IMG submission 94441) | Bog forest soil microbial communities from Calvert Island, British Columbia, Canada - Bog Forest MetaG ECP23OM3 | ecosystem: Environmental > Terrestrial > Soil > Wetlands ...
CTGAATCTCGTTGCCGGGGTAGGCCGACCCGATGGTGATTTTGATCAGCTCGGCGGTGCGCTCGCCGATCAGCAAATTGTACTTGCGCTTGATGTGCTGGATGATCGCCTCGTCCATCTTGTCGCCCGCCACGCGCACCGAGCGCGAGAAGACGACACCCGCCAGGGAGATGACGGCGACCTCGGTGGTGCCGCCGCCGATATCGACTATCATGTTGCCGGCCGGCTCGGTGATCGGCAGCCCGGCGCCAATCGCGGCCGCCATCGGCTCCTCGATCAGATAGACCTCGCGCGCACCCGCCGATTCCGCGGATTCGCGCACCGCGCGCTTTTCGACGGCAGTGATGCCGAACGGCACGCAGATGACGATGCGCGGCCGTGGACGCACCAGCGTCTTGCCTGAGTGAATTTTCTGGATGAAGTAGCGCAGCATGTTCTCGGTGATCTCGAAGTCGGCGATCACGCCGTCCTTGAGTGGCCGGATGGCGACGATCGAGCCCGGCGTGCGGCCGAGCATCTTTTTCGCCTCGGAGCCTATCGCCAGCACGCGCCGCGAACCACGCGAATCTTTTTGCACCGCGACGACCGACGGCTCGTTGCACACGATGCCTTCGCCCTTGACGTAGATGAGCGTGTTGGCGGTGCCAAGATCGATTGCGAGGTCGTTGGAGAACCAACCGAAAATTGAATTGAGGACCACGAATTTTGCCCCTTGCCTGCCCGGTTCAGGCCTGGATGCCGGTAACAAGCCCGGCCCGAATACCACCCCAAGACGCGGCCCAAATGTTGAAGAATCCTATGGCGGAGACGTTTGGGTCCGTCGATTTACCGCTGCCGGACACGCTAACAGAGGTCGGGCGGGCCAAGCAAGTAATCGTGGTCAATTGCGCACCGAAAAGGCAGTAAAGTATGATGCCGGTTCAATGCTGGAAGGAATTCGCCGTTATCAGTACTCGTGGCAAGTGCAAGTCACGTTCGCCTTCCTCGCGCTTATCATGGCGTTCTGGGGTTTCGGTGGCGGTGGACTGTTCAACACGGTTCATCCAATCGCGACCGTCAATGGCCAGCAGATACTTGGCGATCAGGTCGATCGCGAAGCCACCCAAATCCGCGCCGCCGTGCAGCAGATGTACGGCGCCAACGCGCAGGCCGTCCTCAAGAACATCAACGTTCGGCAGGAAGCGGTGGAGCGGCTGATCGAGCAACAACTGATCGGCGAAGAGGCGCGCCATCTCGGCATCAGCATCAGCGACGCGGCGCTGCAGGGTAAAATCGCGAAGGAGTCCGTTTTTCAGCGCGATGGCCAGTTCGACTTCGACACCTACCAGGACGTGCTGCGCAACAACAACCTGTTGCCGGCTGAATACGAAAACGCCGAGCGCGACCGCATGATCTCGGACACCCTGCGCAACATGATCGACACCGGCGTGCAGGTGAGCGACGACGAAGCGCGTCACGCCTACAATCTTGCCAACGAAAAGATCGGGTTGCGTTACGTGGAGCTGGCCTTCGACGATTTCGCCGCGAAGATTTCGCCGACCGAAAGTCAGATCGCCGACTACTACAAAAAGAACGCGGAGCAATTCCGCGAGCCCGAGCGCATCAAGCTGACCTACGTGCATTACGAGCCGCTGGTGCTGGCCGCCAAGTACACGCCGCCCGACAACGAAATCGAAGATTACTACAAGCGCAACGCCAGCACGCGCTTCACGCATCCCGACGAAGTTCACGCGCGGCACATCCTGATCGCAGTGCCGTCGGGCGCGACCGACAAGGAGAAGGCCGCCGCGAAGGCCAAGGCGCTCGACGTCCTCAAGCAGGGGCAGGCGGGAGGCGACTTCGTAAAGCTGGCGGCGAAGTATTCGGACGATACCTCGAACAAGCTCCAGGGCGGCGACCTCGGCACGTTCGGGCGCGGGCAGATGATCAAGCCGTTCGAAGACACGGTGTTCGCGATGAAGGCTGGGCAGATCACGATGGTCGAGACGCATTACGGCTTTCATATCGTAAAGCTCGAGCAGTACAGTCCGGCGCATACCGACACCCAGGCCGAGGCGAAGCCGAAGATAATCGAAGAGCTGCGCACGCAGGCCGGGGCGAAGCTCGGGCGCGCGGCGGCGCAGGAGGATCTCACGTCGGCGCTTGCGGGCGGCAAGCTGGACGACCTCGCGAAGAAGCGCGGAATGGACGCGGCCGAGACGCCGCTGTTCGCGGAGGGTGAACCCGCGGGCGGCATCGAGCACGACCGCGAGCTGATCGAGGCGGCGTTCAAGCTCGACGCGGGACAGGTCGCGCTGGTGCCGGAGAAGGGCGCGCCTTACGTGATCAAGCTGCTGGTGCGGCAGCCGTCGCGAATTCCGCCGCTGAAGGAAATCGAAGCACAAGTGCGCGAAGCGGTGATTCGCACGACCGCACAGGCGGAGGCGAGCGAGCAGGCGCAAAAGATTCTCGCCGCCGTCAAGAGTCCGGCGGACTTCGACAAAGCGGCGGCGGCGAACAAGCTCGCGATTAAAAATGTCGATCCGTTTGTGCGCGCCGATCACAGAGTCCCCGGTATCGGCGAATTTCCCGAGGTGACCGACGCAGCCGCGGCCGTGCCGGCGATTCCGGGCGTAATCGCCCGCGTGATGGAGAGTGGCGGCAATTCGTACCTGTTCGAAGTCACCTCGCGCGCCGAGCCGACCGACGACGAATGGAAGAGCGCGCAGAAGGGGTTCATGCAGGAATACGTCGAGCAGCGCCGCGCGCAGGCATGGACGCAGTTCCTCGACTCACTCAAGGATCAGGCAAAGATACAAATCGACAGCGAACAACTCGCAGCTGGCGAGTCGTCAACGTGAAGGAGCGCGCCGAGCGCGCGGCATAGCACCCGAGATGAATTCAGATTCCGACGAACCTCCGTCGCTGCATTCAGCGGACGTCGATACAAACGAATTTTCCCTCCCAGGCGCCGGCGTGAGCGCGCTGCTGATTCACGGCCTGACTGGAACTCCTTACGAGATGCGCTACCTCGGCGAGCGGCTGGCTGCTCGCGGCGTGCGCGTGCGCGGCGTCAAGCTGGCGGGCCATGCCGGAACGCCCGAGGAATTGGGCTCAGCCGACTACGACAACTGGTACGAAAGCGTCGTCAACGGCCTCGAGGAGCTGCGGCAATACGGCGAGCCGAACGTGGTGATCGGACTGTCGGCGGGCGCCGTGCTGGCGGCGCGGCTCGCCGCGGATCAGGGCGAGTCGATAGCGGGACTCGTGCTGCTGGCGCCGGCGTTTTTTCTGCCGGCCTCGACCACTCTCGCACTGAGGGGTTTGCGCGGAGTGCTCGGCTCGATCGCCGGGAGGATCTTTCTGCTCAATACTGGCGGCTCGGATATCCACGACGCGGCCGCGCGCTCGATCCATCCCAACTGCCGCCTGTTGCCGCTGGCAGCGCCGATGAAGCTGCTCGATTTGAGCGCGGTGGTCAGGCCGATGCTGCCGCGGATGACGCAGCCCGCGCTGGTGATGCATGCGCGGCGCGATCACACCTGCCCAATGCGGAAAAATCTCGACTACGTGATGAGGTATCTCGGCAGTCCGGAGAAGCGCGCGATCGAGCTCGAGGAGAGCTACCATGTGATCACGGTGGACAGCGAGAAGGAGCGGGTCGCGGGCGAGGTCGGAGAATTCGTCGAGCGGTTTCGCGTCGCGCCGCAAAAGCGCGCGACGGGCTAGAATCGCACGGCGCGCGGATCAGCTCTGCACGTCGCAATATTCCTCGAGCAGATACTTCACGTCGGGACGGCCAAGCACCTCGATGAAGCAGATCTCGTCGTTGGCGTTCAGATCGATGATAACCTGGCCTTCCATCGATTGCAGCTCGACGTAGTTGGCGACCTTCACCTCGGCGGCGGTCGCGAAGCTCGCGCAATTCTCATCGCCGCAATCGCAGACTGATTCGATTCGAAGCGCGCGCAGCTTGGATTCCAGCGGATCGGCGCCCTGCTGCTTGAGCAGATAAACCATCTCCTCGAGCAGGTCGGGCAAAATGTCATTCATCATCGGTGCCGGCATAGAGGCTCAAGGGTAGTGGATTCGGCGCACCGATCAAGTGCAAATCTCGCGCGCGCGAATTGCCGCCTTGACTAGGTACCCGGGCGTACTTATCTTCGAACTGCGACCGAGAGCACAGGAGACAAGCACCGATGTCCAGCGACAAAATCGTTCACGTTACCGACGCGAGCTTCGACCAGGAAGTTCTGAAGTCTGATACTCCGGTGCTGGTCGATTTCTGGGCGCCGTGGTGCGGGCCATGCCGCGCGATCGCGCCGATCCTCGACGATCTCGCGGGCGAGTATTCCGGGCGTTTGAAGATTGCGAAGATCAACGTCGACGACAATCCGCAGACCCCGGGACGTTACGGCGTTCGCGGCATTCCCAACCTGCTCATCATCAAGGGCGGCCAGGTCAAGGAACAGATCATCGGCGCGGTACCGAAGGCCAGGCTGGTTCAGGCCGTCGATGGCGCTATCGCGTAAGCGCGATCAAGGAATTTTCCGTCACTTCGCGGAGGGCGAGGGCATCGCAGCCGGTGAGGGCGCTGAGTTCGCGACCTTCACCGCATTCTGAACCCAGTATCTCATCAGGTCGTCGCGATTGCGCTCGTACTCGAGCTTCGCGTCGCCCGGGATGTATCCCACCAGCATCTCGTTGTAGGCGAGCAGCATCGGCACCAGTTGCGAGTTGCGCAGTAGAGCCGCGTCGGGCGGCATCACCGCCGCCATCAGCATCACGGCCAGTCCCGCAAAGACTCCCGCGATTCCCGCGCCGAGCAAGCCGCCGGCCAATCGATCCAGCGGGCTCAGGTGAACGACGCGCGCCAGCCGGATCGCGAACGAACCGATAATTTCCACTGCCGTGAAGATCAAAGCGAAGACCGCGATGTAACCGACTACCGCACCGACTGTGTGCGAGGATCCGAGCTGCGTCTCCGCGAACGCCCCGGCCTTGTTGTAGTAGAGCGATGCGAAATAGACGGCGGCCACCAGCGATACCGCCGACGTCACCATCCGCAGTGCGCCGCGTTGCAGTCCGTAGATTGCCCCAACCGCGAACAGCACAATCCCGGCGTAGTCGAATGCGTTCAGCCCGTTCATCCGCCCTTCCTCTCCCCGCTCACGATCCTAGCTGATGAACGCAAAGCGCGCGACGCATCCGAGCTCCTGTACTTGCGCGTCGATATGCTTAAATGGGCACATGGCGCGAGTTTATATCGAAGAACTATCGCATCATGTGGGAAACCGGGTCACGCTCAAGGGCTGGCTTGTGGGCAAGCGCTCCAGCGGCAAGATACATTTTCTCCAGGTGCGCGACGGCACCGGTGTATGCCAGTGCGTGGCGTCACTCGCCGATCTCGGCGTGGAGAGTTTCGCGGCGGCCGATCACATGGGCCAGGAAACCTCGCTCGAAGTGACCGGGATCGTGCGCGAGGACAAGCGTGCGCCCGGCGGATTCGAGCTGACGATGAAGTCGCTCGAGATCGTGTCGCCCGCGACCGACTATCCGATCACACCAAAGGATCACGGCGTCGCGTTCCTGCTCGACAACCGTCATCTGTGGATTCGCTCGTCGCGCCAGCACGCGATCCTGCGCGTTCGCAGCGAGGTGGCTTCGGCGTGCCGCGATTTTTTCCACGAGCGCGGCTTCGTCCTGTTCGACGCGCCGATCCTGACGCCGACTTCATGCGAGGGCACCACCAACCTGTTCGAGCTCGACTACTTCGGCGAGCGCAAAGCGTACCTGACGCAGAGCGGACAGCTCTACGCCGAGGCGGGCGCGCTCGCCTTCGGCAAGGTGTACTGCTTCGGCCCGACGTTTCGCGCCGAGAAATCCAAAACCCGGCGTCACTTGACGGAGTTCTGGATGGTCGAGCCTGAGGTCGCGTACTGCGACCTCGACGGCGACATGGAACTGGCCGAGCAGTTCGTCTCTTACATCGTCGGCCGCGTCCTCGAGCGCCGCGGCGCCGAGCTGAAGACGCTCGAACGTGACACGACCAAGCTGCAAGCCGCAGCGCAGCTTCCGTATCCGCGCATCAGCTACGACGAAGCGATCGAGCGGCTGAAAAAGAAAGGCGTCGTGGTCAACTGGGGCGACGACTTCGGCGGTGACGAGGAAACCGCGCTGTCCGAGGAATTCGATCGCCCCGTGATGGTGCATCGCTACCCAACTGCCTGCAAGGCCTTCTACATGAAGCAGGACCCCGCGCGCCCCGAGGTCGCACTATGCGTCGACATGCTCGCGCCGGAGGGTCACGGCGAAATAATCGGCGGCGGCCAGCGCGAGGATGACTACGGAACGCTGCGCACAAAAATCACATCGCACGGCCTCCCGCTAGCCCCCTTCGAATGGTACTTGGACTTGCGCCGCTACGGCTCAGTCCCACACGCCGGCTTCGGCATGGGCATCGAGCGCATGACCGGCTGGCTCTGCGGAATCCATCACATCCGCGAAACAGTCCCCTTCCCGCGCCTGATGGAGCGATTGGAGCCGTAGTTAAATGTCGAGCGTGCGGATTTGAGGCCGTGTCACCGTGCCGGGCGCGTCGGGCGCGGAGTGTTGTTGTGGTGACCGGCGAGCCAGCGCAGGGAGTGCGCTAGCGTCGCGCCGCCGTTGTGGCGTACCCACTCGCCGTGGGCGATGATCAGTCGCTCCGGGTTCCAGGCCAGCGCCCTGCGTAGCGCCGCGCGCGCGGCACGGCGGTTCCAGAACGACAGCCGCCACTCGCGCGGAGTGCTGCCTTCGGCGCCGACCAGCCCGTCCAATCTCATGACCGCGCCGCGCCAGCCGTGCAAGGTCGCAGGATCGAACTTCTGCACCAGGTCAGCGACGATGACCGAGCGCGAGCTGCGGTGAAAGAAGACGACCTCCTCCATAACGAAACTGCCGTGGAAGATCACTTGGTCGATGTCCGCCGCCCAAGCGGGATCAGGCGCGTCACCCAGTTCGCGAGCGAAGGTTAAATCGCGGCGGCGGCGCGCGAGGCCGGGCGCGGCACAGAGCCTGGCGTCGGGCCATGCCCGCGCCCATTCCCCCAGGAAGAGGTGATGGATCTTGTTCGGCGACACCAGATGGCGGACGGGGCCGAGCACCTTGACGGCGTCGGCCAGCGGCGGGCTCAACGCGATGGGTGACCACACCCACAGGCTTCCGTCTGCGAGCCGCACGATAACCATGCGTGTCGGATATGGGATCCCTAGGAACGGAACGGTCGCGCCGTCCGCGACCCAGATGTCACGTTCGATCTCGTTCAGCATCACGCCGCCGCCTCGCAGCGATGTTATCTATCCTAATCTACCCATTGACGACACCTCCGACCAGTCTCTGTGCCGTCGGCGGTCTCACGGGCGAGCTGCGGTTGCTCCCGCGCTTATCGAATGCGGCCGATCGGTTCGGGCACGGTTTCGATTTGATCAAGGAGCGAAAGGCGAGCTGGCGTTCTCGCTGGGAGCACCTACGAGTCACCAGGCGGCGTCTGCGCGCTTGCGCACAAAGGTCCTTCGCACGGCTCAGGTTCACCCAAAAGCGCATCGCACTACCCGTGTTACTATGAGCGAAAGCGGTGTAGCGAAGAATCTCGACGGACGCTCATGCGTCCGTCGACTGTCGCGCGTCTGACAGCTATCTACCTAGGTCGACTTCGAGACTTTCTACGCGGACGCCCGCCTGTTCGAAGCGGATTACTATTTGGCACTTGCTTGTTTTCATGGTTAGGGAGTAGGCGCCGGGGCTTCGTTGCGTAGACGTTATCTGCTCGACCGTCTGGCCTTTGAGCGTTGCCAGCGCCTTGTTTAGTTCGGCTAACGATTGGGCTACTTCGCGGCCGCGCGGGGTTTTCAGGAACAGGGCGTTGAGAGATAGCTCTGCGCCGGGGCCGAACAGGCGTCTTACTCGGCCGCTGATTAGTGCTACCTCGACGATTGCGCCTAGTCTTAGCTGTAGGTCTGCTGGTACTTCTAGCGACTCGATAGCGGATTTGAGTGCCAGGTAAACCTCTCGCGCCTGCGGATCGCTGGTGGCGTCGAGGAATGCCTGGATTTGCGGAATCAGAATGTCGCGCTGGAGAGTGTCGAGCGCTATCGATTCGCCCGCTTTGGGCTGGTCGTCGCTCGACATCGCTCTAAGACTTAGGGCGTGCGCCGTCGTTTTGGCCCAGCAGCGCTGCCAGCTCGTGCTCGAAGCCGCCGGTCTCGATCGCGCAATGCATGCCGCATTCCTTCGGCGCGCCTGTTTCCCACCACCATCTGCCCGCGCGAGGATCCTGGCCCTCGCCTACCGCGCGCGTGCATGGCGCGCAGCCGATCGACTTGTAGCCCTTGTCGTAGAGCGCGTTGTAGGGCACGTCGTTGGCACGGATGTAGTTCCAGACTTCTTCTTCCTGCCAGTCGGCCAGCGGCGCGAGCTTTACGATACCGCCGTGGTCGTGATCGATTTCAATTTTGCGGATATTCGAGCGCGTCGCCCACTGGTCGCGCCTAAGTCCCGTGACCCACGCGCTGTAGTTCATCAGCGCGCGCCGCAGCGGCAGCACCTTGCGCACCTGGCAGCATAGGAGCCGCAGGTTGACGTCGTTGTAGAAAAGATTGTTGCCGTGCCTGGTAACCATTTGTTGCACGACGGCGGTATCGGGCATGAAAACTTCGACGTTGATCCCGTAGCGCGTGCGATACTTATCGATTACGTCATAGGTCTCCTGCGGCATCCGGCCCGTGTCGATCGTAAAGACGCGGATGCGCGGATCGATCTTATGCGCCATGTCTATAAGCGCGCAGCCGTCGGCCTGGAAGCTGCAGCAAATTGCCAGTTCTTTGCCGAAACGATCGATAGCCCATGCAAGGACTTCCTGCGGTTCCTTGTCGTCGAGCTCGACCGCGGCTTCACCCGCCTCGAGTTCATCCATGATGAGATTCAGCTCGGGCGTTTCGGGCTCTTCGTTGTATTGCGGTCCTGCAGCCATGACGAAATCCTTGGGGCGCGATACCTTGTTCAGGCGGCGGCCTCGGCGCCCGTTGCGTTTCCACTTGCGATCGAAATTAGATCGGAGTCGGGCGTGCGCACGCAAAAGTGCGAGAACGTCTCGCCCGCGTCGCGCCGCTCGAGGTAAGTTCCGAACAGCCGCGACACGTAATCTTCAACCAGCGGAGATGGCACCCGGCGAATAATCGGTTTGCCTATCGCCGCGTCCTTGCCCAGCCCGCCGCGCAGGATAATGTCGAAGGCCTCCAGCGGCTCGCCCGCGGGCCCGCGGCTGGTCGTGCCCTGCAAGCCGATGTCGCCGGTCCAATGCTGCGCGCACGCGTGAGGGCATCCATCGAGATTCAGCTTGAGGCCGCCGACCTGCTCGCCGAACTGGTTCACCAGCCGCTCGATAATCGTCGCGAGCTTGGTCTTGGTGGGAGTCACCGCGTAGTTGCAATGCGGATCGCCGATGCATCCGATCGACGACGCGTACAGCCCGTTCGCATCGAGCGGGAAGCCGATCGCACCGACCTGCGCGATCACGTTGTCGAGCTGCGCGGTAGGAATGCCGGTAATGATGAAATTTTGCCGGCGCGTGAGGCGAATGTCGCCGCCGAACGACGCCGTCAGCGCCGCAAGCTCGCGCATCTGCCGCCCACTCATCAGCCCGAGGTAAACCGGGAAGCCGACATAGTTGAGGCCGGGCTGCTTCTGAGCGTGGATGCCCATGTGATCGCCCGCGGTCTCGGGAATTGGCATCTCGGCAAGATTCTCGAGCGCGAAGCCGAGCTTCGCTTCGACCAGCTTGCGAAATTCCTCCGGCCCGTAGTCGTCGATCATGAACTTGAGCCGCGCCTTGACCCGCGACATCCGGTACTCTGTCGTGCCCTGCCAGACGTCGATGATCGCGCGCATCACCGGCATCGCCTGCTCGCGCGTGATGAACACGCCGAGGTGCCGCGACAGGCGTGGCGTCGACGATTGCCCGCCGCCGACCCGCACCGCAAAGCCTTCGCGCCCATCTTTCAGCATCGCGATCAGCGACACGCAGTTTATTTCGGGCGCGTTGCACTGATGCCGGCATGCGGCGATCGAGATCTTGTGCTTGCGCGGCAGGTCCGAGTACTCGCGATTGCCGTAGAAAAATCCCGCGGTCTCCGCAATCAGCGGCGTCACGTCGAAAACTTCGTCCGGATCGACGCCCGCGACAGGACATCCCGTGATATTGCGCACGACGTCGCCGCATCCGCCCATCGTCGTCAGCCCGGCGCCCTTCAGCTTCTCGAGAATCTCGGGGAACTTGTCGAGCGTGATGTAGTGAAGCTGGATGTTCTGGCGCGTGGTCAGCTCGCCCTGGTCGCGGCCGTAGGTCTCGGAGATTTCACCGATTGCGCGCAGCCCCTCGGCGCTCAGGATGCCGCTGGGGATTTTGATTCTCATCATGAACGTGCCGATCTTCGGCTTGTCGTGGTACATGCCGAACCACTGGAGCCGCACGATGTCTTCCTCGGGCAGTTTTTCGTACGAGGTCTCCGCCAGCCGGTCCCACTGACCGGTCAGCTCCGTGGGAAACAGCTCGTGCTTGAGGCGCTCGACCGAGTTGCGCTTCAGCACTATTTCCCACGATTGCGGCTCCCTCTTCGGCACGGGTCGAATCTCCTGCGGAGATAAAAGGTAACTTAGGTGAGTTACTTAGTCAATTAAGTAGATGACTAAGCCGGTAGCCTATTCCCACTATTGACTGATTATGCTAAATTTCATGCAGGAAAGTTCTGAAAGAGATGAAGTTTGGCGTCGGCGTTGATTACTCCTTGAAGGCCCTTCTGCTGCTGGCAGAGCGCTATCCGACCAGCTCGCCCCTGCGGGTCGAGGAGATAGCGGAAACCCAGGATATCCCCGAGAACTACCTGCGCCGCCTCCTTATCGAGCTCAAGCGCTGCGGGTTGGTCGCCAGTCAGAAAGGGCCGAGCGGCGGGTATATGCTGGCGCGGCCGCCGGCGCGGATCACGATGGCGGACGTCGTCGAGATAATCGAGGGCGATTACACGCCGGTGGAATGCCTTGAGGAAAGCTCCTCGACCTGCCCGCGCGATCAGCCGTGTGCGATGCGCGACGTGTGGCGCGAGGTGCGCGATTCCGTCAACGGCATCCTGCGCGGAGTGACGCTGCAAGCGCTGTCCGATAAGCGCAAGCACGCAATCAACTACAGCATCTAGAAGAAGAGGTCTCCCCACATGCACGCATGCGCCGCGGCCGGGGCCGCATTTCTGATCGCGGTATTGTGGTTCGACCTCATGTTCGATGTGCAGACGCGAAAGCACGCCGGCAATGCGCTCCCGACCGAGGTGTTGGCATCGATCTCGGCGTACTACCGGCGCGTCACTATCGAAGCATGGCCGATGAACCGGCTGATCGCCGTGGTGATGCTTCTGACCGTGCTGGCGATCGTTGCTGAATTTGTGCGGAACGCGCCACATTGGTGGATCGCTTGGATCTCGCTGCCGGCTGCCGGCAGCTCGATCGGCCTGGCTCGCGCGCGCACCATTCCAAACGCAGTGCGGCTCGGTCGCGCCGCGGATTCACCGGATGCGCAAACCCGTCTCGCCCGCGCGATCTACCGCGATCATCTCTACTGTCTCGCGGGCATGACCGTAGTGCTTGTACTCCAGCTAGGCGCGCAGCTCTGACATAGTCTCAAAGCTGACTCTTGAGCGTCGTCAACGTGGATGCAGATTTGCAAATCCGAAGTGCGTGCGCATGATATCTTCCAGGTTATGCTCAGCGGGTAAGAAGTTCGGATCCTTCCGCAGCACCCCCTGGTAGAGCAGTATCGCTTCGTTCGTGCGGCCCGCCTCCTGTTCCAGGACGCCCATATCAAACCGGGCAGATGTATTCGACGGATAGAGCGAGAGCACCATTGCGTAATCTTCCTCAGCCGTTACCGCGTGTCCCGCCCGCTGCGCGGCGATGCCGGCGTTGAACACTTCGAGCGTGTGAACGCCGGGGGCTTCGGTGAGGGGCCGCGACATCGCGAACCCAATCAAAATCGGTACTACCGCGGCTGTCACGATTATCATTGGAAGTACACGCGAGTTGCGGCTGGCCGGCTCTGCTTCGGGCGCCCTGAGGTACTGGAATATGCGCCGGCCGCCGAAAAACACGATCGCAGCCAGGGCTATCAACAGCAGCAGAGCCAAATCCGGAATTGCCGACGCCCGGATTGCCCACGGACTGAGGTTGCGGCGGGCCACGAGGTCTTCGAGATCGCAAACAATCGGTGACGCGCTCGGGACAAACACCCATGCGTTGTTGGCCACGATTCCCGCGGCGATACGTTTCGGCTCGTTGGCGGCGACGTACACGGTGACGCCGATAAGCTGCACCACGAATCCCAGGAACACTACCGCGGCTACCGCGATCGACGCGCGCGGCGGCGCGCGATCGACGGCCATCTCGAATGCCGGCAGCGTCAGCGGTATCAGCAACACGATCGACTCCAGCATGTACCTGGGTCCGAACGATAAATCGCCGCTCCAGGTCTTGTTGGACGAAATCATCAATAGATGCGCGACAGCCGCCAATATCAGCGCGCTCGTCTCCAGCGGCCAGCGGCGCCAAGCCTGGCGGCCAACCGCCAGAGCGAGAATCAGCGGTGGAGCGAACAAAAACACACTTAGACCAGGGCTGAGGAGATAACCGGCGATCGCCTTTGCAATCTGCCCCGCGTCGAGTACGAAGCGCGCTCGATCCTCCGTATAGCCGAATTGAAAAACGCTCCCGAACCTCAGGTAGTTGAAATACATGGAGCCCGCCACTCCGCCCAGCGGGCCTGCCGCGGCAAGCAGAGTTCGGCGGATCATTCGCGACCATCGATCAGCCAGAATCCGAACCTGCTTCCATGCCACCGCCGCGCCGTAGAGCCATATGGCGACCGCCGCGGGAACGGCGTCCGGACGCGCCAGCATCGCCACCCCAAGGCTCAAGCCCCCGAAAATAGAGTTGCTCGAGAGCTCATCGGGGTTTCCCGCTGAAAAGAACCAGAACGCCAGGATCACCATCAGCGCGTCCAACTCGTGCTGATAGAAGTGGGTCGCCTCCGACATGACCAGCGTCGCGAGCCCCGCCGCTATCGCCATCAACAACGCGGCGCGCGGATTCGGCGAAAGTTGCGTGCCGACCATGAACAGGACAGAGACGATCGCGCCGCCCGCAATCGCGTTGACAATCAGCGCGGCCGAGATTGCCAGCCGTCCGCTCCAACGCAGCGGCTGCTCCTCCGGCCCTATCGGGGGACCCGCAAGCTGGCCCCCGTTCATCGATCCAATCGCGTTGTCGAGTTTGAGCCCGAGATATACGAACGGAAGTGAAACCAACGGAAGGCCCGGTCCCTTCACCGTGTAGAAGGTGCGCTCGCGTCCCCACCGCGCGTCCACCATCGCGGGGATGTCAATCGTGCGCCTGAGCAGCAGCGCCTGCGCGGTTTCCTGCTCCATCACCTCATCGACCGCGAAGAAATTGCCGGGACCGATCGCAAAGTAGAAGCTCGCGAACGTCACAAGCAGCACCGCTTGCGGCGGCAAGCGGCGCAGCATGCCGTATAGTCGCGTCTTTGCTTCGATTGCGTTCAGCGGCTTCCCCATCAGCCGAGCGTGCTAGGCTACTTTTTCGCTTTGCAGACCAAATCTACTCCGTTGCCTGACGGGTCCGACAGGTTGGCCATCGCTCCCTTCGCGCTGCGCTGAATTTCGCCTTCGAGTTTGCCGCCCGCATCGACTGCGCGCTTCACCGCCTCGTCGATATTCTGGACAGCGAAATCAAGATGGACCGGCGTCCAATGCCGCCGGTAGTCGCGCGAGATTAGTCCCTGCGCTCCGGCCGGAACCTTCATGATCCAGAACACTTGAGCGCCGAGCTTTACCTGCGCCCAATCGGGATGGTGTTCGACCACCGTCAGGCCGAGGCCGCGCCCATAAAACTCAACCGCGCGATCCACATCGTCCACGTCGATGCAGATTGAAAAGTCCATAACGCCTCCTTCGCGATCGCTTACACGTGCACGAGGACTTTCTCGCGCAGATCGCGCATCAGCTTTTCGTTCTGCCCAACCTCGCCGGTGAAGATCATTTGCGACGTGCCCCAATCCTTCGCGCGCCGCTTCAGCTCGACGATGCATTCCTCTGGCGTACCGATCAGGATCATCGGCGACGCCAGCAGCTCGTCGGCGGTCTGCTGGAACATCGGCGCCATCATCTCGGCGGTCTTGCGGGTGGCTTCGCGCGACTCCGAAAGAATCGTCGCGAAAACGAAGTTGCTGATGCGCACCGCGTCAGGCTTGCGGCCAAGCCGCTTCGCTTCGTCGCGGACGAAGCTGACCTTCTCGCGGAACGACTTGTCCGTCGTGCGCTTCACGACCTCCATCGAGATGTGTCCGCGCTTGCCCGCATCGGGAATTATGTTGATGTAGTCCGCGTACTTCGCCGCCAGCCGCAGCAGGCCCTTGCCCCCGCCGCCCAGGATTATCGGTGGATGCGGCTGTTGGACAGGCTTCGGCCACAGGATCGCATCCTTGAGATGGTAGAACTCGCCGTCGAAGGTCGTACGCTCGTTCTTCCACAGCGACAGGATGACGGCGATCGCTTCGTCGAGCATCCGCAGCCGCTCGGTGATCGGCGGAAACGGAATCCCGCTCATCTTGAATTCTGTTTCGGTCCATCCCGAGCCAAGGCCCGCCACGAGCCGGCCGCCGCTCAGCTGGTCGAGCGTCATCAGGCTCTGCGCCGTGATCGACGGATGACGAAACAGGTTGCACAGCACGAGATGGCCGACGCGAATCTTCTTCGTCGCCTCGATGACCGAGGCGGCCATCACGACATGGTCGAAGGCCCGCGCCTTCACGTCGAGTTGCCGATCCGGACCTTCATTCACGAGATGGTCGGGAAAAACGATCAGGTCGTAGCCGAGCGCCTCCGCGGTTTGCGCATGAGCGCGATACTGTAGGGGTTCCAAGCCGCCAAGCTGAATTCCAAATTCCATGGTACCTCTTAAAGATCGGGATTTGAGCCGGCTACGTTAGCAAACCGGCGGGCGTTATGGACATCGGATTTGAACTGTCGGGTTTGCTGCCTGTGTCATAGAGTGGTACATAAGCTCATGGCGGAGCCGCGCAATGATCGTGAGCTTTCGGGACGACTGGTTGCGCGATTTCTTCATCGAGGACGTTCGATCAAGGAAAATCCCATCCGATCTGGAGAGCCGTTTGTTCCGTAAAATCCAGATGCTCGACGATGCGATGGCAGATCGGGACCTGCGAGTGCCGCCTAGCAATCACTTCGAAAAGCTGCGCGGCAATCTGGAAGGCCTCCATTCGATCCGCGTCAACCAACAATGGCGGCTGGTCTTCCGATGGGATGGCGGCCGTGGCGAAGCCGACGGCATCTATCTCGACAACCACAGCTACAGATGAAGCGAGGCGGACCATGCTGATGACGAAGCGCAAGCCGGTCTCGGTCGGCGAGATTCTGACCGAGGAGTTCATGCAGCCGCTGGGTCTGACGCAAACTGCGTTGGCCGAAGCGATGGGCGTGCAGCGCAAGCACGTCAACGAGTTGTGCAACGACCGCCGCAACGTGACCGCGCCGACCGCGCTCATCCTGGCACGCGTGTTCGGCAACAGCCCTGACTTCTGGCTGAACGTTCAGCGGCGCAGCGATCTGTGGGAAGCGATGCACTCGCCCCGCGAACGCAAGCGGATCCGACGGGCTCGGCCACTGACAGCCGCCGCGTGATCTGCTGAAGCGGTCCCAGGATGGAGCCTTTGTTGAGCCAATTTCCGCTCAGACTCGCGCTGTTTCTTGACTAAAATCGCGACAAATTCCCGCAGATAGCCTCCTTAAACCTGTTCATTCTCACCTGAATAGTTGCTGCATCAGTGAGCAAGTCGTTCGGTGCCGTAGGACCCAAATGCCTAAGAAATCATCAAAGCATGCATTAGAAATGATTGAACAGTTGGTTAAAGAATGATTATGTTTAATGCAGTGGATGACGTGGTTGCGGTTTCGCCGTGCATGTGCCTGCCGATTGAGACGTTGCCCGCGCGAATTGCCGACAAAGGAGACAGATGACTCCAGGTAACGCGCAAAATTCAATTTCTTCACGTAATGTTCGCCAGCCAAAGCGTCCTTCGATGCTCGACGCGTTGGGCGAATTCCGAGTTCCGCTCGAGGCCAGTATCTACTGGCTCGGAGCAATCGCGCATCCGTGGCCACGCGTGCGGCCGCGCAACGCCAAGGTCGTCATGCTGATTCCGGGATTCATGGCCGGCGACGTTACGCTGGCGCCGCTGGCGAACTTTTGCCGATGGCTTGGTCATCGCGCGGTTTACGCCGGCATCCTGTCGAACTCCGAGTGCCCGCGCGAGACGATGCGCAAACTGAATGCGCGGCTCGCTCTCGCTCATGAGAAATTCGAGCAGCCGATAGTAGTGGTGGGCCAGAGTCTCGGTGGCGTTTACGCGCGCGAGATTGCGCGCGAGCAGCCCGATATGGTCGAGCGCGTAATTTCTCTCGGCTCGCCTATCAGGATGCCGCGCCGCCACGCCAACCTCGCCGTCGAAGCGGTGGCCAAATCGATCGCCGCAATTCGCGGCAAGGCCGAAGGATGCCTCAGCGAGTCGTGCCAGTGCGGATTGATGCTGAGCGACGAATCGCCCGCCGACGTTCCGACCACCCACGTCTACTCGCGCACCGACGGCGTCGTGCACTGGGAGAGCTGCGTCGATTTGAGCGGCGCACCGACGGTCGAAAACGTCGAGGTGATGGGCAGTCACGTCGGGATGGGCGTGAACGCCGACGTGTACCGCGTCATCGCGGACCGCCTCGCGATGCCGCGCAGGTCGCGGCTCCATTCCGTCGATTCACACGCCGCCGCCGCGCAGAGTTAGGCGCGTCCGTACACCGGCACCACCGCGCCGGATGTAACGCGGCAATCGTCTGAGCACAGGTACGCGATCGTTCTCGCTATATCCGCCGGCTTGACCCAATTTTCGTGCTTCGCCTTCGGCATCGCGACGCGGTTTGCTTCCGTGTCGATAGTGCTCGGCGCGATAGCGTTGACCATCACCCCGTCTTCGAGCACTTCCTGCGCGAGCGACGCGGTGAATGTTGCGATCGCGCCCTTCGCTACCGCGTACGCTGCGTAGTCGCCCGCACCTTGCAGGCCGCTGCGCGACGCGACCGATACTATCCGCCCCCACTTGTTCCGCTGCATTATCGGCACGACCGCACGGCAGCAGAGGAATGTCGGCTTCACGTTGAGGTCGAACATCGCCTGCCATTCCGCCAGAGTGGTTTCGGCGATCGGCTTGCCGCCCCAGAATCCGCCGACGAGATTCACCAGGATATCGACCTTGCCCCACTTCGACGCGACCTCGGCAACGAACTTCGCGGTCTGCGCCTCATCGCTGACGTCTGCCTTCTTCAGAAAAATCTCCGACGCCGGAAATCGAGTGCCGAGTTGCTTTTGCAGTAAAGGCACTTCCGCATCGACGACATACGGCACCGCGGACTTCGCGCCCGCGATCAGAAAATTCTCGACCACTGCGCGGCCGAGCGCGCCGGTCCCGCCAGTGACTATCGCGACCCGATTTTCAAGGATTTGCATAGAGGCCCACCGCGCATTCGCACGAGTACTCGTGCAGTCATTCTAGTGCGGCGGCCCCGCATCGCATAGGTTGCAAAAGGAGTTATGCTGTGAAAAAGAAACTCCGAAGCAGGTATTGGGCGGGGAAAAACTAAGGAGGAGATGATTCCAATGGAAGATCTAGTCTTCATGCTACTCAGATTTCTGCACTTCCTTTTCGGCATCACGTGGATAGGCCTGCTCTATTATTTCAATTTCGTGCAGACGCCGTTCTTCGGCGAAACCGAGCCGGCAGTCCGCAGCGGCGCGATTCAGAAACTCGTTCCGCGCGCGCTCTGGTGGTTCCGATGGGGTGCAATGGGAACCGTGATTTTCGGTCTGCTCTACCTGCTGATGTGGTGGGGGATGCGGCTGAACTTCGCGATGACGCCGTGGACGGTCGCGATCTTCACCGGCGGCCTGATGGGCCTCATCATGTGGGCCAACGTATGGTTCGTCATCTGGCCCAATCAGAAAATCGTCATCGGCAACGCGACTGCGATGGCCGGCGGAGCGCCTGCCAATCCTGCCGCTGCGCCCGCGGGACGCCGCGCCGCATTGGCTTCGCGCACCAACACGCTCTTCTCGATCCCGATGCTGTTCTTCATGGGCGCCGCGAGTCATTACAACCTGTTCAACGAGGCGACCCCGGGCGGCATCACGGGCTGGCTGGTTGTCACCCTGATCGTGGTCTCATTGATCGAGGCTAACGCGTTGATTGGCTCCCAGGGCGCGACCAAGAAGCCGCTGGACTCTATAAGCGGAACGATCACGGCAGGCACCGTCCTGTGGGCGGTGCTGGTGCTCGTCATATTCGAGACGATCGGCTGACCGAGTCGGACTAGCGACCAGCTCAAAAACCACGGAGCCGCCGACAACTATCGGCGGCTCCTTATTTTTTTCGGTTTTATCTGGTCCCCCTTCCACCAGGGGAAGGGGTTAGGGGTTAGGTTCCTACTTCTTCTTCGCCGCCTCCGCCAGAAATGCTGTCAGGTCGTCGATTCGATTTGCCAGTTGCGGGAGCGCGCGCATCGCATGCGTGGTGCGCTTGGGCGTGTAGCCGGGCGGGTACTTGAGAAACATGACGCGATCGTAAACCAGCTCGCGCGGCGAGCCCGCAATCGGCGGTCCCTGGCTGCCGGGCAGATTCGGATTGGCGTTATGGCAAACCACGCAATTGGTCATGTACACGATTCGCCCCTGCTCAGCCGGCGTCATCGGCTTCGACGGACCGCACGCCGGGAACACGATCGCGAACACAGCCGCGACCGCAGGCATCCACAATCGCTTAATTGACCTGGTGAAGTGGCCGAAGGATGTGTGCATGGTAGCTAGAGTTCACGGCGGCCGCTGAGCGCGCTGGTCAGCGTGGCGGAGTCGCTGTATTCGAGGTCGCCGCCCGCCGGCAGTCCGCGCGCGAGGCGTGTCGTCTTCACGCCGAGCGGTTTCAGCACGCGCGCGATGTAAAGCGCAGTCGCTTCGCCCTCGACGGTCGCATTGGTCGCGATTATCACCTCGCGCACGACCGCGGGCGGACTCACGCGCGCAATCAGTTCCTTCATCTTGATGTCGTCGGGGCCGATGCCGTCCAGCGGCGCGAGCGCGCCATTGAGCACGTGATAAACGCCGCCGAAACTGCGCGCCCGCTCGATTGCCATCAGATCCGCGGGCCCTTCGACGACGCAAATCACTTCGCGCTCGCGCGCTTCGTCGTCGCAAATCTGGCAGCGCGGATGGTCCGACAGCCCGAAGCATCCTGAGCACAGGCCGACGCGCTCTTTCATTTCGAGCAGCGCCTCAGCCAGCGCGATCACCTGGTCGCGCGGACGATTGAGCAGGTTGAACGCGAGCCGCGACGCCGTCTTCTCGCCGATCCCCGGCAGCCGCGACAATTCCTTGACGAGCCGCGTCATCGCAGGTGGCAATCCGTCCTGGCGCTTCAGGTTTTCCGCCATCAAGCGCGCCCCGTCATTCGTTACCGAAGCCGGGAATCTGCAGGCCGCTTAGGGGACCGAGCTTGCCCATCTCGTCGGCCAGCATCTTCTGCGCGCGCGCCATTCCGTCGTTGACGGCGACCAGGATCAGATCTTCGAGCATCGACTTGTCGTTGGCTCCGACGAGCGCGGCGTCGATTTCTATTTTGCGCACGCGCAGCGTGCCGTCGACGACCACACGCACCATCCCGCCGCCAGCTTGCGCCTCGACGGTTTTCGACGACGCCATTTCCTGCATCTCCTTCATGCGCGCCTGCAGCGCCTGCGCCTGCTGCATCAATGCCGACAAATCTATTTCTGCCACTCGCTTGCTCCTTGCCGCGGGTCCCCCTGCGGCAACGTACTACTTCGATCCTTTCGCCGAAGCTCCCACTGAATTCGGCATCCTCAATTCCACCAGCCGCGCGTCGAGCGTATCGAACACTCGCCGCACCGCTGAATCCGCGAGCACCGCCTGCCGTTCCTCGGGTGTCGCGGCGCGGCGTGCGCCGTCAGTTGTCGCCGGCGATGCGGGCGCAATTTCCCTGATCGATTCAATCGGTCTCGACGGCGCAATCTCTTTGCGCCCATTCTCAACGACAACCGGATTGCTAGTGGCCGTCGCCGACGGCAACTCGCGCGTGAAACCGTTGCCCGCGAGTGGCATCGTAGTGCGGGTGGCCGGAGGATTCACCGCGCCGCCGGCCGACAACTCGACTCGAATCACGCGGCCCAGATGCTCGCTGGCAAGCTCCGCAATCACAGCCTTGTTGTCGTTCAGATAGCGGATGTAAATGTCGTTGCGCGCCGTGACCGTGAGAATGTCGCCGTCGAGCGCGAGCCCCGCGCCCTGCTCCATGAAACCGGCCAGCGCCGCGCGCCGTCCACGGATAAAATCACGCAGCTCGGGAAGTTCGCGCGGGGCGTCGTCGTGGGACTCATTGCGCAGCGGCGCATCGGCTTTGACTTCGCCCTCGACGCGCAGCCGCCGCGCACCGCTCGATTGCGGATTCGGCGCGGGCTCCTGCTTCGCGCCACCGCGGCCTCCAGAGCCACCGCCTGACGATGCGGGAGGAACGCCAGATGTGGGCGGCGCCGCCGAGCCGATCGCGCGCAGCAATTCGTCGGCGTCGATCACCGCGGCCAGCGACGCCATCCGCACGACCGCCATCTCCAACAGCAGGTCCGGGTAGGGCGAGCGAAGAATCTGTTCCTGCGAATCGGCCATCAGGCGAAACAGCCGCATGATGTCGCGCGCGCTTGCGCCCGCGGCCAGCCGCTTCAGCTCCGCCGCTTCGTGATCGGGAATATCGTCGAGCGGGCTGTCCGAATCATCGGCGGGAAGTTTCGCGACTGCAAGATTTCGCAGAGTCTCGAGCAAATCGCGTCCCAGCGATTCCAGGTTCGCGCCGCGGCTCGCCAGTTCGCGCACGTGCGACAGCGCAGCGGCCGCGTTCCTTTGCAAAATTGCGTCCGCCAATTTCAAAACTGTGGTCCGGCTCGCGACGCCCAGCGACGATGCGACCGCGGCCTCCGTCACCTTGCCCGACGCCGTCGCGATCGCCGTCTCGAGCATCCGCTCCGCGTCGCGCATGCTGCCGCCGGCTTCGCGCGCGAGCAGCCGGATCGCGGTCTCCTCGGCCTCGACGTTTTCGCGCCCTGCAAGATCCTTCAGCCGTTCGAGGATCATCAGGTACGGGATGCGCCGAAAGTCATAGCGCTGCAGCCGCGACAGGATCGTCTCGGGCATCTTCTGCGGCTCGGTCGTCGCGAGAATAAACTTGACGTGCGGCGGCGGCTCCTCGAGCGTCTTCAGCAGCGCGTTGAAGGCGGAATCGGTGAGCTGATGCGCCTCGTCGATAATGTAAATCTTGAAGCGGTCGCGCGCCGGCCGGTAGCTGAGGTTTTCGATGATCGCGCGCGCGTCCTCGATCTTGCGGTAAGTGGCGCCGTCGATCTCATTGACGTCGAGCGAGCTGCCGGCGCGAATCTCGACGCACGCCGCGCATTCACCGCACGGCTCTGCGGTCGGGCCCTTCTCGCAATTCAAACATCGCGCGAGAATCCTCGCCGCCGTCGTCTTGCCGACGCCGCGAATACCGGTGAATAAAAACGCGTGTGCGATTCGGCCGCGCTTCAGCGCTTCGCCGAGCGTGCGCGTCACGTGCTCCTGGCCGACCAGCTCCGAGAAGCGCTCGGGCCGCCATTTGCGCGCGAGTACGAGGTGTGGGGTTTGAGATTCGGCCATCGCGAAATCTTTTCGCTCGGGACTGCCCGTCGAATGATAGCCAGGCACCCCTGCGGCACAGGGTGGCAGCCGGTACCGTTGCTTCCTTCCGGACCTGGCGGGGTTCGCGGCCTTCCCTTGCGCAGGACCCGGCTATC
>Ga0074046_10001384_pt1 | contig 21930 bp, 9 predicted proteins | sample BogForMeECP23OM3_FD_94441 | JGI IMG/M metagenome (GOLD analysis project Ga0074046, IMG submission 94441) | Bog forest soil microbial communities from Calvert Island, British Columbia, Canada - Bog Forest MetaG ECP23OM3 | ecosystem: Environmental > Terrestrial > Soil > Wetlands ...
CGGCCGACGGCCAAGATGGTCAGCCAAGCGATGGATCAAGCTGGGATCCGAGCATCCCAGCGCCATCGAAAGGTGAGCGATTATCTCCTCGAACAGATCATCGGTGAGGGGCCGGGCTATCAGGATTGGTTGGCGACCCACGTTCGTCTCGATGCCATTAAACGGCGTGTGCGGCTCTATCACGTACGAACCGAGTCATCCAAGGAAGACCGTGGGAAGCTCGAACGTGCGGCGCTGAGGGAATTTCAACTGCTCGAGACGCTTCAGCACCCCGGCATCCTCCGCATCCACGGTTTCTCCGAGCATGAACTTGGTCCAGCCCTCATCTTTGATCACGACCCCCTGGAGATCAGGCTCGATCATTTCCTTTCGCAACGGCGAGACACTCTGAGCGTAGGCACACGCCTCGAGCTGATGAGGCAGATCGCGGAGGTCGTGCGTTTTGCCCATGACAAGAAGGTCATTCATCGGGGACTTTGTCCCCAAAGCATTCTCGTCACGGATCCGAGCACGTCGCATCTACGCATCAAGATCCTGAACTGGCAGGTCGGGTATCGTGGAGGATCAACAACCTCGAAGGTTTCCCAGGAGGTTTCGGCGACGTCGCATGTGGACCGGCTGGTGGAGGACGCGACCACGGCTTATATGGCACCGGAGGCCATCGCCGACGAGACCAACCTCGGTGAGCACCTCGATGTGTTCTCTCTCGGTGCCATCGCCTACCACCTCTTCTCCGGCGAACCGCCCGCGGCCAATGGTCTCGAACTGAGCAACAAGCTGCGAGAGACCAGGGGGCTGCAAATCAGTTCGGTCATGAACGGTGCCGGAGAGAGCCTCCAGGACCTGGTCAGGTTTGCGACTCATCCCGAAGTCACGAGCAGGATCGACTCGGTCGCGGATTTTCTGGAACACCTCGATGTCGTCGAGGACGAGCTCACCGCACCCGAGCATCAGGATGTCCTCGACCCGACGCAAGCCCAGAAGGGAGATCTGCTCCCCGGCGGATTCACCGTCCTCAAGCGTCTTGGTCAGGGCGCCTGCTCGATTGCCCTCCTCGTCGAGCGCGCAGGCGTCGACTACGTGCTCAAAGCCGCGAGCGACCCTGAGCAGAACACTCGCATCCAGGACGAAGCCGCGGTTCTCCAGAAGCTCCGGCACCAGCATATTGTTGAATTCTGCGAGCCTGTCCAGGTCGGCGAACGCGCCGCCTTCCTTATGCGTCCAGTCCTCGTCGACAAGAACGAGAATCGGGTCGAAACCCTTGGCCAGCGTCTTCGCAAGGAAGGACGCCTCCACCTCGAGCATCTCCAGCGATTCGGCGTGGACCTGCTTGACGTCGTGAATTACCTCCAGGAGCAGGGCATCGCCCATCGGGACATCAAGCCCGACAACATTGCCGTGGGGCTGGTCGGGCGTGGCAACACCTTGCACGTTGTGCTCTTCGATTTCTCCTTGGCTCGGACCCCGACCGACAACATCCGGGCCGGGACCAAGGGGTACCTCGACCCACTGCTCCCCCTGCGTAAGCCACCACGCTGGGATCTTCACGCCGAGCGTTACGCGGCGGCCGCGACCCTCCATGAGCTGGCCACCGGGACGCTGCCGCGCTGGGGGGACGGCACCACTGACCCTTCGCACCTCAACTGCGAGATCAGCATTGATGCGGAACTTTTCGACGCAAGCCTGCGGGAGAGGCTCACCGAGTTCTTCCGTAAGGCGTTCCGTCGGGACGTCTCCCAGCGCTTCGATAACGCCGAGGAGATGCTCAGGGAATGGCGACACTGCTTCGAGAATCTCGAACAGCCGGGAGCATTCTCGGACCAAGAAGACGAGGAGATTCTGCGTGAGTTGCTGGCCAACGTGAGCCACGACACGCAGGTCCACGAACTCGGCCTGGGCACCCGGGCCAAGAACGCCCTGGACCGGGCGAACTTGCTGACGGTCGAAGACTTGCTCAACGTACCCTTGCGGCGCCTCTCACGGTTTCGGGGGGTGGGGAATAAAACGCGCCGCGAGATCATAACGGCGGTCCGACTCCTGCGAGAACGACTCGGTGCTCGATCTACGACCAGCGCGACATCGGCTCTTGACGAGGAGCCCAAGAAGGGCGAATCGCTCGATCCGGGAAGCCTGAGTGTCGATCTTCTGGCTCAACGGCTGCTACCCAGGGCCAAGGCCGACGGGTCCGATAAATCCCTGGCGATTATCAGGTTCCTGCTCGGCTTGGACGACGACCTGAAAGCGCCGTGGCCGAGTCAGACCAGTGTCGCGGATTTCTCCAAGGTCACTCGGGCTCGGATTGGTCAGGTTGTGGGCAAGTTCCAGGACCGCTGGGCGAAGGAGCCCGCAATTACGAGGCTCCGCACCGATCTCGTCGGGATCGTCGAGTCGGCGGGCGGGGCGATGGCTGTCTCGGAGCTTGCCGAAGCGCTCGTTGTGACTCGCGGCTGCGTCGAAGAGGACCCCCTACGAACAAGGCTCGCACGATCGCTGGTTCGTGCCGCGGTCGAAGTTGAGCGCTCGATGGGTGAACCCCGGTTTCAAGTCCGGCGCGATGGCGACCGGGTCCTCGTGGCACTGAGCCAGGACCTGGCTGGCTATGCCTTCCGCCTCGGGGACCTCGCCGAGAAACTGGCTGCGGAAGACCCGTTGGTTCCGCCGCAACGCGTGCTGCAACGTCTCCGGGAGGTCTCTCCCCCGGGTGGTGCTCCCGTGCTCACGGACTCTCGGTTGGTCCGGCTTGCGGCGGCGGCCTCCTGTCGGGCCGCGCTCTCCAGCCGACAGGAACTCTATCCCCCGGGGATGGATGCGGCCCGCGCCATCAAGCTCTCTCAGGGGGCGCTCTATGGTGTCGCGTCACTGACGGTTCAGGAAGTCCGTGAGCGGGTCCGCAGCCGCTATCCGGAGGCGGCACCTCTCCCGGACCCGCCGGTGCTCGATACGTTGCTGCAAGAGGCGGGGTTCGAGTTCCAGTGGAACCCGACCCTGAAGGGTGTTGGGGGTTACGTGACTCGGCTCCGTGATTCGATCTCGGTGTCGAGTCGGAGCGAGTCCGCGGTGCGTCAGCCGACGGGGATGGCTCCGGAAGAGGGGCTGGAGGTCACCCCCGAGATCGCCGACGCCCGCCAATTCGAGGAACGGCTCAAGCACGGCATCAAGGAAGGGTCCTTCTACACGCTGCTCGTGAACCCCAAGTACTACCAGAGGGCGTGCCAGGAGCTCTCCCGGCGGTTCCCAGTCGAGCTCGTGGATTTTGAGGAGTTGTTCCTCAAAGCCTTGCGCCAGGTCGTCGACAAGGCGGGTGCGAAATGGGACGCGGTCGTCAGCGCGGACGCGACTCCCGGCGACGGGAAATGGGATAAGTTCATGGTTCTGGTCAAACGGGCGATGCCGCTCATCGAGCAGGAGCTTTCCTCCGTCCGCAAGCCCATCCTCGTCGTCTATGCGGGCCTGCTCGCACGTTACGAGCAGATGGACCTGCTCGAACGGCTCAGGGACAAGATCGGCCGACGTGACGGTATTCCGGGGCTCTGGCTGCTCGTGCCCGGCGATCATCTGGCGCTCATTGACGGCAAGGCCGTGCCGGTGCTCAGCCCTGGCCAAAAGGTTCGGATCCCGGAGAGCTGGATTGAGAATAAGCATCGTTCCAACGGCAATGGGCCTGTCGGGCATACGGCCCCCGAAAGTGAGAGGTTCGACGCATGATCGTCCGGAAACAGCTCCTCAGCGATCTGCAAGGGCTCCTCAAGACACTTGAGGCCGACCTCCTCGAACGATCCGATTCAGCCGAGGTGCCCGACGTGGGTCGGACTCTACGAGAAGAATTCGCCGAGGCGCAAGCTGCGGAGCGGACGGCGCAGAACTTTGAGGAGTGGCGCTCCGACGCGATCACACAGACCGCGGCGGCCTGGGTCCTGAGCTGCGTGTTTGTGCGGTTCCTGGAGGACAACCAACTTGTCCCGACTCCGAAGATCGCTGGCCCCGGCGAGGGGCTCAAGCGGGCGCGGGACGAGCACGAGCTGTACTTTCGATCGCACCCGACGCTGACCGACCGTGACTATCTGCTGGCGGTCTTCGACGATTTCACTGATGACACTGAGAAAAGGCGCCCGGCGACGAATGATCTCTTCGGTGAGCACAACCCGCTCCGCGACTCTCCCAACTGGCTGAGCGGCGACGCCGCCGGGGCCTTGATCGCGTTCTTCCAGCGAATCGATGCGAACACGGGGGTGCTCGTCCACGACTTCACCGACCCGGAGTGGGACACGCGGTTCCTGGGCGATCTCTACCAGGACCTTTCCGAAGAGGCACGCAGGAAGTACGCGCTGCTGCAAACGCCGGTCTTCGTCGAGGAATTCATCCTCGACCGCACGCTCGACCCGGCGATCGAGGAGTTCGGGCTGGCCAAGATGGGATATGAAGTGCGGCTTTTGCCCGACGGACGACTGCATCCCGACGACCGGTTCAAGATGATCGACCCCGCCTGCGGCAGCGGCCACTTTCTATTGGGGAGCTTTGCGCGGCTGGTCGATCGCTGGCGGAAGATGGACCCCGGTGCGAAGATGTCGGTGCTCGTCCAGCGGGCGCTCGACGGCGTGCATGGCGTTGATGTGAACCCCTATGCGATCGCGATCGCCCGGTTCCGGCTCTTGCTCGCGGCGTTGAAGGAGTGCGCGATCAAGCGGCTGAGTGATGCGCCGGGGTTCGAGATTCACCTTGCCTGCGGTGATTCACTTCTCCACGGCAGCGTTCGCAAGATTCAGCAAATGTTCGATGTGGCCGACGAACTCAAGCATGTTTATCAGCCCGAACATCCCGAAGCCTTAGTTCGGTTGTTGAAGCCTGGCACTTATCACGCCGTGGTCGCGAATCCCCCCTACATAGTACCGAGGGATGCAGCCCTCAATGCGGCCTACAGGGAGCGGTACACCACTTGCCACCGCCAGTACTCTCTCGCGGTGCCGTTCCTCGAGCGGATCGTCTCGCTTGCAGTGGACGAGGGTTATACTGGACAAATCACGACCAACAGCTTCATGAAACGGGAGTTTGGCAAGAAGCTGATCGAGGAGTTTTTCCCTCGGGTCGATCTCACCCACGTCATCGACACGAGTGGAGCCTACATCCCGGGCCACGGCACGCCGACGGTCATTCTGTTCGTCCGGAATCGGAAACCGAGGATTAATACAATTCGGACGGTGATGGGAATACGAGGCGAACCAGCCACACCCGACGATCCGGCGCGAGGATTGGTGTGGTCCGCTATTCTCGAACAGATCGAACAATCAAATTCAAAGAGTGAGTTTGTGAGCGTCGGTGACTTACCGCGTGGGTTATTTCATAAACATCCGTGGTCAATCGGCGGGGGTGGTGCAGCTGACCTAAAGGCTTATCTTGAAGCGCGCTGTGACACCACCTTGTCTGCTCTGACGGAGGAAATCGGATTTGGCGCGGTAACTCGAGACGATGATGTATTCGTCGTTACAGAACCTGCTGCTCGGCGTTCGGGAATTAAGGCTGAGTTCATTCTTAATTTCATCACAGGCGAGAACTTAAGAGACTGGAGTGTTTGGGGCTCTGACGGAGCTATATGGCCTTACGATTCGGAGACTCTAGATGCGATCGCGCCGCCCTCGATCTTGCGCTGCCTTTGGCCATTCAGACGCCAACTTTGCGACCGAGTTGCGTATGGCCTGACTCAGATCGAGAGAGGACTGAAATGGTTTGAATATTCGATGTTCTTCAAAAACAGGTTTCGGTCTCGTCGACTGATCGCATTCGCTGCCGTTGCTACGCACAATCACTTCATTTGTTCGCCGGGCGGCCGTTTGTTCAATCGTCACTCCCCGGTGATTAAGCTGCCTCTGGAAGCAACCGAGGACGACCACCTCGCCCTGCTCGGGCTCCTCAACAGCTCGACGGCGTGCTTTTGGATGAAGCAGGTGTTCCACGACAAAGGCAGTACGGTCGACAGCCAGGGCGCGCGGCAAGCAACCGTCGCATTCGAGAATTTCCGCGAGTTCACTGGTACAGGTCTGCAAAAGTTTCCAGTCACCGCGGATCGCCCCGTCGAACTTGCCCGCAACATCGACGACCTCGCCCAGCGTCTCCGGGTCGTCTCTCCGGCTAGCCTTCTCGGCGGAAACGTCCCCGGGGCGAACCTCCAGGAATCGATCGAGGTCTGCCGACGCGAGTGGAACGTCATAAGGGAACGGATGATCTCACTTCAAGAAGAAATCGATTGGGGATGCTACCGGCTTTATGGACTGACTGACGAAGATCTGAATTACCGCGAGGAACCACCGCACTTGCGATTCGGTTGGCGTGCGTTCGAGATCGCTATGCAGCCCAAGATGGCATCGGGGGAGCTTCAGACGACCTGGTTTGAGCGGCACAACGCAACCCCGCTCCCCGGTCCGCACCCCGAGTGGCCTCAAGATTATGAGGACCTCGTCCGCCGACGAATGGAAGTCATCGCAACGAACCGGAACATCGCCCTCATTGAGCAGCCCGAATATAAGCGACGCTGGAACACCGAACCCTGGGACTCTCAGATCAAAAGTGCGCTCTACAACTGGCTCCTCGACCGTCTCGAATCCTACTTCGACTTCGACGGCCGCATGAACGACGCGGGGAAACCCACGGCCCGACTCGCCATCACGTTGACCACCGTCGGCAAGCTGGCGGATACCGCCCGTCAGGACCCGGATTTCCTCCAGGTCGGCGAGCTTTATCGGGATGATCCCGCGTTCGACGTGACGCGGCTGGTGGCCGAGCTGGTCGAGGGGGAAAGCGTTCCGCTGCTGCCGATCCTGCGCTACAAGCCCTCGGGCCTGCGCAAGCGCGAGGAGTGGGAAAACACCTGGACGCTGCAACGCCAGGAAGACTTGATGAGCTCTCAGCAGTCAGCCCTCAGTGATCAGCTCAGGGATGCCAAGGACGACGGCGAGAAAGCGAAGATCCGAACGCGGATCGAGATGCTGACTGCTGAAAGCCGAAAGCTGACGGCTTCGATCACCGTTCCTCCCAAGTACACGAGCGCCGACTTTGTGAAGAGCGACTACTGGCGCCTCCGCGGCAAGCTCGACGTGCCCAAGGAGCGCTGGGTGAGCTTCCCGCACTGCGAGGGCGAAGACGGCACGCTCATGGTCGCCTGGGCCGGCTACGACCATCTTCAGCTCGCCCGGGCGATCAGCGCCTACTACGTTGACGTCCAGGAACGCTTGGGCGGTCGCGAGGACCCGCGGCTGGTCCCGCTGCTCGCCTGCCTCATCGAGCTTCTCCCCTGGCTGAAGCAGTGGCACAACGAGGTCGATCCCGAGTTCGGCGTCCCCATGGGCGACTACTTCGAGGGCTTCCTTCAGGAGGAGTCGCGAAACCTCGGCTTGACGCTCGATGAACTCAGAGCGTGGCAGCCGGCTCGGAAGTTGCCGGTCCGTCGCGGACGAGGCTCACGCTAGTTGTCATGCAAGCTTGGACGGAGGCTACCGGAATTCCTATGAAGATACATCAAATCAAATTGAAGAACTTTCACTGCTTCGAGGACCGAGAGTTCTCGTTTGGTTCGCGGTTTAATCTGATCATCGGTGATAACGCTACAGGTAAGACGACGCTACTCGATGCTCTCTCGGTGGGTCTCGGGTCTTTGTTTCTGGGATTCCCCGAGCCTGCCTCGCCGCGCAACATCACCAGCGACGAAGTCAGGCTCGCAACCTATCACCATGGCGATTCGTGGACCGTTGAACCTCAGTACCCCACGCAAGTCGACTGTTCTGGGGAGGTTGACGGCCGCCAGGGCACGTGGCACCGGGCCCTGACCAGTAAGGACGGACGCACAACACGCCAGGATGCGGACTGGATTCGAGCCGAGGCGTCACGGCTGAGCGAGGCCGTGAAACAGGGTCAACCGGCGATTCTCCCCGTGATTTCCTATTATGGGACCGGGCGTCTCTGGGTACAGTTGCGCCAGACCAAGACCAAGGCGAGCAAGGTCGATACGCTCAAGCCGGATACCCGATTCGTGGGTTATCTCGACTGCTTGAATCCTGCCTCCGACGTGAAGCGGCTCCTGGAATGGTTCAAGACCCAAGAGATCTCTGCGCTTCAACAAGGCACCCTCAACTCCACGTTGGAAGCAGCGCGGCAAGCGATTTTGAGCTGTATCCCTGGCGGGTCCCACGTGGGGTTCGACGTGTCGCGTGACGAACTGATGATCCGATTTGCCGAAAGGTCACTCCCGTTTTCCTTCCTGAGCGACGGATACCGAAATATGGTCGCGATGGTGGCCGATATCGCCGTTCGATGTGCAACCCTGAATCCTTACTTGAAAGCGAAGTCATCCCAAGAAACCCCAGGGGTGGTGCTCATCGACGAAATCGATCTCCATCTTCACCCCCGTTGGCAGCGGCGGGTCGTCGATGACCTGCTTCGGACCTTCCCGAAAATCCAGTTCTTCGGCACGACTCATTCCCCGTTCGTCATTCAATCGCTTCCGCCGATCGAAGGCGTTCAGCTCTTGAACCTGGACGACGAGCACGCCGAGGAATTCGCCAACAAGAGCGTCGAGGACATTTCGGAGGAGATCCAGGGGATTGAGCTCCCGCAAAGGAGCAAGCGGTTCAAGGATATGATGAAAGCGGCGGAGGAATATTTTGCGATCCTCGGAAAGGCCGAGCAAGCGACCCCGGCGGAGCGAGATGCAATGAAAGCGAGGCTCGATGCGCTGAGCATGCCCTACAGCGACGACCCCGCCTACCAGGCGTTCTTGAAGATGCAGCGGACTTCCGCGGGCCTCGACGGGGAGGTTCAATGATGCGCCCCGTGAACCGCGGAGAATGGCCGAAGGACGTCGACGGCCACAATATTCCTTTTGCCGATTACAGCGACGCCAGGGATGACCTGATCCGCCGAATTGGCGATTATTGTTCGTATTGCGAGGTCTGTCTCCACGGCTCCATCGCTGTGGAACATGTCCGGCCGAAGAAGCCCCAACCCGCATTGGAGCGAGAATGGACGAACTTCCTCCTCGCCTGCGACAATTGTAATTCGACCAAGTCGAATAAAGACGTTGACCTGGCTCATTACTTCTGGCCCGACCGTGACAACACGGTTCGCGTTTTCGACTACGATCTTGACCAGCCGCCCCGGATCAAGACCGGCTTGGATCCGGTTCTCCGTCCGATCGCGGAGCGAACGATCGCGCTGACTGGACTCGACCGGGTTCCTGGCCATCCGTCTTACAGCATCCGAGATAGGCGGTACTTGAAGCGAAAAGAGGTCTGGGGCGTGGCGCTTATTGCGCGCGGCAACCTCAAACAGAACGACACCCCACAGATGCGCGACTCCATTCTGCATACCGCGGTTTCTCGGGGTTTCTGGTCGGTGTGGCTCCAGGTGTTCCACGACGACGAGGAGATGCGGTCGAGTCTCATCAAGTGGTTCCCGGGGACCGCCACCGACTGCTTCGACGGCAATACTCGACCGATCCCACGGCTGGGTGGTCTCGTATGACTGCCTGCATTCCTTCGCCTGAACGGGAGAGATTTAGCAAATTTTAGCGGAAGCGGGTTCGGCCGGCCGACCGAAAATCGGCACGCCAGAAAGCGATTGATTTCAAGGGGATACGACATTCCGAGAATTAGCGGCGATTATTACAACGCTCCCATGACACTGATCAAAGACCTCATTGAGATTCCCGACTACATCGAGAAGGGGCGCTTTGTGCTCCGCCTCGCGGAGGGCGTCACTCGTCCCGAGGAGACGCTCAGCGAGTATGTGGTGACCCCTGAGCTGAGGGCTTGTTACGAAGACGCCTTCAGCTTTATCAAGAGCGCCTTGCAGACAAAGACGAGCAAAGCGAGCTACCTGCACGGCAGCTTCGGCAGCGGTAAAAGCCACTTCATGGCCGTGCTGCACCTGGTCCTCCAGGGCATCACGGCGGCACGCGGTATTCCCGAGCTCGCCTCGGTCATCACGAAGCACAACGACTGGATCACCGGCAAGATGTTCCTGCTCGTGCCGTATCACATGATCGGCTCCCGCGACATGGAGTCCGGCATCCTCGGCGGTTACGTCGAGTTCATCCGCCGCGTTCACCCCGATGCACCGATCCCCGGCGTCTACCTCGCCGAAGGCCTGTTCCGCGACGCCGAGAACCTTCGGAAGCAGATGGGTGACGACCGGTTCTTCGGCACGCTCGGGGAAGGTTCATCAGCGGAGAGCGAGTTCGGCGACGTCGACCGGCAGTGGGATACCGCGCGGTTCGAAACCGCGATCGTCGCGCCGCCGGGTTCGGAAGAACGCTCGCAGCTCATCAGCGTGCTCATCGGCAAGTTCTTCGGCTCCTACGACACTCAGGCTGGGGCCCACGGCGAGGCATTCCTCTCGCTCGACAAGGGGCTCTCGGTCCTCAGCAAGCACGCAGCCAGTCTCGGCTACGACGGTCTAATTCTGTTCCTCGACGAGCTTGTTCTCTGGCTCGCCAGTCACGCGTCCGACCTCAAGTTCGTCCACCAGGAAGGCCAGAAGCTGGCGAAGCTGGTGGAAGCGCAGACACCAGACCGGCCGATCCCCGTCATCAGCTTCGTGGCTCGTCAACGGGATCTGAGCGAACTGATCGGCGACTCCGTCCCCGGCGCTGACCGGTTGAACTTCGGCGACGCCTTGAAGCACTGGGAAGGGCGGTTCCACAAGATCACTCTGGAAGACCGGAACTTGCCGGCCATCGCCGAGAAGCGCGTCCTCAAGGTCAAGAGCGAGGCCGCCAGGCAGGAACTCAATGCCGCCTTCGACCAGACCCGATCGATCCGTGACGCGGTCATGAACGTTTTGCTCACGCGGGAAGGCGACCGGGCGATGTTTCGCAAGGTCTACCCGTTCAGTCCCGCGCTGGTGCAAACGCTCATCGCCGTTTCAAGCGTGCTCCAGCGCGAGCGGACCGCGCTCAAGGTCATGATGCAACTCCTGGTCGACTACCGCGAGACGCTGAAGGTCGGCGACATCGTTCCGGTGGGGGATCTGTTCGACGTCATCGCCCACGGGGACGAGGCATTTAGCCAAGAGATGGCGATCCACTTCGACAACGCCAAGCGGATCTATCACCAGAAGCTCTTGCCTATGCTCGAGAAGCAGCACGGCCGGCGTGACGATCTGGAGAATCTGCCTTATGACGATCCCAAACGCTCCGCCTTCCGAAACGACGACCGGCTGGTGAAGACGCTGCTGCTTTCCGCCCTTGTCCCCGAGGTCGAGTCACTTCGGTCGCTCAACGCCGAGCGACTGGCCGCCCTCAATCACGGGACGATCCGGACGCCTATCCCTGGCAAGGAAGGGCAAGAGGTCCTGCGACGCTGCCGGACCTGGGCCGCGAGTGTGGGTGAGATTCGCATCGGCGAAGAGACCAATCCGACGATCTCCGTCCAGCTCTCGGGCGTGGACACCGAGAGCATCATCAAGCAGGCGGAGGGCGAGGACAGGCAGGGGAACCGTATTCAACGGGTGCGCCAGATGCTCTTCGAGCAGGTTGGCGTGCAGCGCGAGGGTGAGTTCGAGCAGTCCTACGAGCTGCTCTGGAAGAACACGAAGCGCTCGTGCATCGTGCTGTTCAAGAACATCCGCGAGCTGTCGGATTCATCACTCGAAAACGCCAGTGACGATTGGAAGTTGGTCATCGACTTCCCCTTTGATGAAGCGGGGCACGGGCCCAAGGACGACCTGAGCAAACTTCAGGCTTTCAAGGATGCGCACCCGAACGGAGCCAAGACGCTCTGCTGGGTTCCCGCGTTCTTCAGTGACGACGCTCAGAAAGACCTAGGTCTGCTCGTCATCCTCGAGCACATCCTGACCGGCGAACGCTACACGCAGTATTCGAACCACCTCTCACCCCAGGACCGCCAGTCCGCGAAGTCGCTGCTCGAGAATCAGCGGAGCGTTCTGCGGCAGCGGGTTCAAAGTCACCTCGATGCCGCTTATGGGCTGGAGCCGCTGATCCCCGGCTCCCTCGACACGGTCCACGACCTGGAGCCGTCCGAGCGATTCGTCTCGCTTTGGCCGGGTTTCGAACCCAGACCCCCCGTCGCCGCCAATCTGGCCGGGGCCATGAACCATCTCGTGAGCCAGGCGCTTGACCACGAATTCCCCGCGGCCCCGCAGTTTGAGGCTGAGGTCAAGAGCAGCAACTTGAAGAAGGTGTTTGAGGTCGTCAGCCAGGCGGCACGGTCGACGGACGGCCGAGTTCCGGTGGATAAGGTCCTCCGGCCGCTCGTGCGGAGCATCGCCAATCCTCTAAAGCTCGGGGAGATGGGCCTTGACGCCACGCACTTCGTGCTCGGCCAGCATTGGAAGAACCACTTCACGAAGAAGGTGGCAGAGACGGGGGCCGCCATCGAGGTCCGCCAGCTCCGCAAGTGGATCGATGAGCCGAAGCCGATGGGGCTTCCGAAGGAGGTCGAGAACCTGGTCATCCTGATCCAAGCGCTGCAGACAAACCATTCCTTCTTCATTCACGGCGCCCCGTTTAACGAGGCTACGCTTGGCAATCTCCCCGACATGTGTGTCCTACGTGCGGAGAAGCTTCCGCCCCAGGACCAATGGGACAACGCGATTGAGCGTGCGGGCTCGATCTTCGGTGTGGCCGTCTCCCCACTCCTGAACTCGAGCAACGTCTCGTCGCTTGTCATCGGCGTCAGGAAGAAGGTCAGCGATGGGCGGTCCTCCTGCCAGAGCTACTGCCAGAAGCTCCGCGACCGTTTTGAGAAGGTGGGCCTACCACTCGCTGATTCTGACCGTCTGAAGACCGCGACGGCGACCTTGCAGATTCTCGAGAAGCTCCATCTGTCTGCCGACGGTGCGGTCGTCGGAGCCCTCGATTCGGCCGAAGTCGCAACCAGCGAATCAGCCATGGGCGAATGCCTGAACAAAGCAGGGACTCTCGCCGCGACCCTCGACGGGACGAACTGGGAGATCTTCGAGGCAATCGTGGGTCTCACGGACGAAAGGAAAACTGCTGCAAACGACATTCGGTCTGCGGTCGAACAGGCTTTGCGTTGCGATGAACACGTCAAGCCGCTGGCCGGAACCTTGAAGGAGGCCCAGTCGAAGGCGGTGCGGCTGTTGACGGTGGTGTCCCCAACGATTTCTCTCCCAAAACCTGGGCGAAAGTTGATCTATCAGGGGACGGAGGAGTTCCGGCGCATCGAGGACGCCAAAGCGAAGCTTGAGCAACTGGCGAAACTGACTGGCGACCATCGAGACATACGGATGACGATTACCTGGCAGATTGAGGAAGAAGCAACCTCGTGATGGCAACGACGGCCCCCACATTCAGTCAGATCAGAGCCCAAGTGGCCGCCATCCGGAGGAAACTGCCGGAGGCGCGCGTGATTGGTATTCGCGCGCCGGGGCGTTGGACTGGTGAGAGGATAAAGCGGCACGGCGAAGAAACGTATGTGATCGAGCAGTGCGACTCACCACTTGCGCTGCGCATCGCTCTGAGAGAGGAAGGCGGAGCGACGACAACGAAGGTCCTGATCACGAACCTCGACGAGAAGCAATTGAGCGACGATATACTCGTACGACTCGCGAAGCGAAAGTTGTTTCCCATCGACTCCTGGCAGATCGTGAGGTCACTCTTTCAGGCCCATGCGATCGATCCGCGGTTGACGCGGCATCGTTGGATCGCCGACCACCTCATGGAGTTCATCCCCGAAGGGGGATATCCGGCGGTCTCCGGAGGCTTTCTGGACGCTGAGATGGTCTGGCCTATTCTGCTCGGGCGGGTCATCGGACTCGTTAGCGACCGGCCAGATTTGGCCGCGATTCTCAAGTGGTCCATCGACACAACTACAGTCGCGCGTTTTCGAGCTGCATCGCAAGAGTTCCGCGAAGCCGCGGTCAACTGGCTTTCCGAAACAGCCGGCACCACTGCCACCGTGGTTTTCCGGTGCATCGCGGCGAATCAGAAAGCCGATGCTCTCCCCATCGGGCTTGCCGCTGGAGTTATCTACAACGCGAAGGCCAAGGGCAAGCTTGAGAAGGCCGCCGGGAAGATGGAAGAGCGATACCTGGCTCGGTCGGCTCCGGACGAAGCCACCGTTGAGCGTTGGAACGTGGTGGCGGCGGAAGTTATTCGCCTCCAGATCACAGACCCCCGATCGAAGGGCAGTCTGCTTCAGAGAGCCGACGAGATTTTGCATGAGGTGGGTGCCGAAAAGTGCGCGTACCTCAGTTCGACTTCACCGCTGGGTTTTGGTCAGCGGCTCGCGCGGTTTGGCAAGGATCTGGCATGCATTCTGGATGGGAAGGGAGGGGCCACCCTCGAGGACCTGATGGCAGCACGGGTCGAGATTGGCGACCATGAAGTAGCCGCCCGAGAGCGAAGACGCCTCGAACGTGTCGATATGGCAATTCGGCTGGTCCGTTGGCTTAAACAACGAGAGACAACGGCGCAAGGCGAACCTCGTTCGCTCGTCGAGGCGTCGGATTACCACCTGGCCGAGGGTGGGTTCGTCGATTGGGCCCGACTCACGCTCCGCACGGGCGACCCGATCCGTGAACTTTCCGAGGCCTATGGAAAACTCTTCGGGCGGGTAACGGAGCTGCGTGAGGCTCGATCGCGGGAATTCGCGGAGTTGCTGCGCACCTGGACGGAATTGAATTCGGCGCAGCAAGGGCTGGTACCGGTCGAGCGGCTCTTGGAAGAGGTCGTGTCCCCGCTTGCCGCGCACAGCCCGGTTCTTCTGATCGTCCTCGACGGGATGAGCGTTGCCGTCTGCCGGGAGCTGCTTCCGGACCTGCTTGGGCAGGATTGGATCCCGCTCAATCGGGAGGGAAAGGAATCATTGCTCTCCGCCGGGTTGGCAACCATCCCTTCGGTAACCGAAGTTTCGCGGACGAGCCTATTCTGCGGTCAGTTAAGGCAGGGAGCGTCGGCCGATGAGCAAGTCGGCTTCGAGGCGCACCCCGGGCTCCGGACCCACTGCAGGAGCGGCTTTCCCCCGATTGTCTTCCACAAATCGGCCCTCCGTGGCGAGGGAGACGCCGTTCTCGCCGGGGAGATTCGCGAGGAGATCGCATCGCCTGACCGACGCATTGTCGGCGTTGTCATCAATGTCGTCGATGATCAGTTGCTAAAAGGGGAACAGCTCGATACCCGCTGGTCCCGCGATACGATACCGGTCCTTCCCGCCCTGCTTCACGAGGCGAAGCTGTCCCGGCGCCTTGTCGTGATCACGAGCGACCACGGCCATGTCCTCGATTCCAACTCGGTCTGCAAACCCAGCGAGGGGGGAGAGCGCTGGCGGAATGTTGTGGATGCGCCTCGGGAAGGCGAGCTGCGTCTGAGTGGGCCACGGGTGCTGATTGCCGAGTCAAAAGCGGTGATCGTCCCCTGGTCAGAGAGTATTCGGTACGGGATCAAGAAGAACGGGTATCACGGAGGTGTCGCTCCCCAGGAGATGGTGACCCCGATCGCGGTCCTTTCTTCCTCGGACGCGCTCCCGCCGGGGTGGGTCGACGTGCCGGTCGACTTGCCTCTCTGGTGGGAGCAGCCGGCTGGCGCTCCCGAGTTCACGGCGAAGGTTCCGGCCCGAACGAAACCTCCAAAGCCTCAGCAGGCGGGCCTCCTGTTTAACATGGAAGAGGAGAGCGCGAACGCACGCACTCCGGCGGCTAAAACCCCGGTTGAAACGGAATTGGTTGCGGCGCTCTTCCGGTCCCCGATCTTCGAGCAGCAGAAGAAGCTCGCCGGGCGTTCCGTCCCATCGGACGAGATCTTGCGTTCCGTGCTCAGCGCGCTGGATCAGCGCAGCGGACGCATGACGTCGGCAGCGATCTCTCGCACGGTGAACTACCCCCCCATGCGGCTTCGCGGGCTCCTGGCCGTGATGCAGCGCGTTTTGAACATCGATGGGTTTGCCGTGTTGACCAGAGACGAGGCCTCGGACACGGTGGATCTGAATCGGCAACTCCTGAAGCGTCAGTTCGACCTGAGGTAACGACTTGTGGCGAGTATCAGTCCTCAAAGGCGAGACCAGATTATCGACGCCCTGCGTCGGGGGACCGTCCCCCAGAGCAGCCTCGATGCTTTCGCCGTTGGGCTGGATCGTTTCGAGGCCGCGATCGACGATGAGTTGAGGAAGGTCTCAGCGGGCGGGAGCGTGTTCAAGGCGGTCCGCGGGGAATACGGGTGCGGGAAGACGTTCTTTGCACGCTGGCTGGCCGATCGCGCCCGCAAGATGGGATTTGCTTCCACTGAGGTCCAAATCTCCGAGACCGAGACGCCGCTGCATCGGCTTGAGACGGTCTACCGGCGGCTGAACGAACGACTTGCGACGGCAGATACAACACAGGGCGCGTTGAGGAACATCGTTGATGGGTGGTTCTTCACCCTTGAGGAGGATGTCCTCGCAGAGGGTTCGATTGCCCCGAACGATGCATCGGAACTGCTGAAGCGCACGAATGAGTTGCTCGAGCGCCGACTCGCGGATGTAGCCCGGACCGCCCCGACGTTCAGTGCGGCGCTACGAGGCTATCGGCAGGCTCAAGTCGATGAACGGCCCGATATCGCGGACGGAATACTCGCCTGGCTGTCAGGTCAACCCAACGTGGCTTCCGAGGCCAAGCGCTTTGCCGGCGTGAAAGGGGATATCGACCACTTCGGTGCTTTGAACTTCCTCCAAGGAATTCTCACGATTCTCCGGGACTCGGGCCACGTCGGCATGCTCATCGTCTTGGATGAGGTTGAAACCATCCAACGCGTGCGAAGCGACGTTCGTGATAAGAGCCTCAACGCGCTCAGGCAGCTCATCGACGAAGTCGATTCTGGGCGATTCCCCGGCCTCTATCTGATGATCACCGGGACAGCCGCGTTCTTTGAAGGACCCCAGGGTATCCAGAGGCTGGAGCCACTCGCCCAGCGTCTCCACGTCGATTTCCAGACGGACCTCCGGTTCGACAACCCGAGGGCCGTGCAAATCCGACTCCCCGCGTTCACCCTGGAAAGGCTCCGACTCGTTGGCTGCAAGATTCGAGACATCTACAGCCAGCATGCCCTTTCTCAGGAGCGTGTTAACCTGCTGTGTGATGACAATTATGTCTCGGAGTTGGCTAACGCCGTGGCGGGGAAGCTGGGTGGCAAGGTCGGGGTGTCGCCCCGTATCTTCCTCAAGAAGCTCGTTTCCGATGTTCTGGACCGGATTGACCAGTTTGCGGATTTCGACCCACGTACCCATTATGCACTGACGATCAGCGAATCAGAGCTGCTCCCTGTGGAACGACAAGCCCTGGGCGCCGCAGACGTCGATGAGGTCGAACTGGAACTGTGAGCAACTTCGAACAGCTCCATCCCGCGCTTCAGCACCATATCGTCAACAGTCTGGGTTGGCGCGAGTTGCGGCCGTTTCAGGATGCCGTCATCCCTTCGGTGCTTGCGGGTGACCACCTGGTCATCCTGGCACCCACCGCGGGAGGGAAGACCGAGAGCGCCTTCTTTCCCGCGATGTCGCGCATGCTCACCGAAGGATGGTCAGGACTGAGCATTCTCTACATCTGTCCAATCAAGGCGTTGCTGAACAACCTCGACATCAGGCTCGAGCGCTATTGCTCATTGCTTGGGAGGCGATCGACGCTCTGGCACGGAGACGTCAAACAGTCAGCACGTCGACGGATCCTGCGCGAACCGCCCGATTGTCTACTGACAACCCCCGAGTCACTGGAGGTGATGTTGGTCTCGGCCACCATCGACTCGAGGAGCCTCTTCTCGAACCTTCGCCTGGTCATCGTCGACGAGATCCATGCTTTCGCCGGGGATGACCGCGGCTGGCATCTCCTGTCTGTCCTGGAGCGGATCTCGCGGATTGCAGGTCGCGAGGTTCAGCGAATCGGGTTGTCCGCGACCGTGGGCAACCCGGAGGCGTTACTCGATTGGATCTCTGGTTCGTGCCGCGGACCACGCCAGGTGTTTCGGCCTGAAGAATCCGCGAGAAGTCAGGCCGAGGTCACGTTGGATTATGTGGGGTCTCTTGAAAACGCCGCCGTGGTGATTTCTCGGCTCCATCGAGGAGAAAAGCGGCTCGTGTTCGTCGACAGCCGAGCGAAGGCGGAGAAGCTCGGCGCAAACCTGCGCCAATTGGACGTGACGACCTTCGTCACGCACAGTTCGCTCAGCCAAGAGCAAAGGCAGCAGGCGGAGCACGCATTCACCGTACGCGACAACTGTGTCATCGTTGCGACCAGCGTCCTTGAGCTGGGAATCGATGTGGGGAATCTGGATCGCGTCATCCAGATTGACGCGCCTCCCACGGTCTCGAGTTTCTTACAGCGAATGGGCCGCACTGGTCGGAGAGGTTCGCCTCGGAACTGCCTCTTCCTCGCGACGAGCGACGACAGCCTTGTGCGTGCCGCAGGTCTGATTGACCTATGGGCTGAAGGGTTCATCGAAGCGATCGTTCCACCAGCCTTGCCTTATCACATCCTCGCCCAGCAGTTGCTGGCGTTGACCCTCCAGGAGCAGGGGATCGGCCGAAGTGAGCTTTGGAAGTGGCTTGGCGGCTTGCCAGCATTCCGTGAGATGCAACGCGAGCGGCGGGAAGAGGTTCTTCAGTGGATGATCGACCACGGAATTCTCTGGAGCGACCAAGGGATCCTGCGCTTCGGACAGAAAGGCGAGGAGGCATACGGTCGAAAGAACTTCCTCGAACTGTTTTCCGTCTTTCTATCGCCACCTCTGTTTTCTGTACGCCACGGCCGGCAAGAGCTGGGGTTCGTCGATGAGCTGACGTTCCTGGGTAAGCACGATGGTCCGCGGATCTTGCTCTTAGGTGGTCGTGCTTGGCTCGTCAACCATATCGATTGGCGGCGTCGTCTGGCGTACGTGGAAGCAACGGACGCGAAGGGACAGTCTCGCTGGAAAGGATGGACCCGTGGCCTTGATTACCCACTCTGCCGGGCAATCAAGAACGTTCTAATCGCTAGAGGTGGCTGTGAACGCTGGTCGAGGCGGGCAACCGAACAGATGGAGGAGATACGGCACGAGTTCGGTTGGCTCGACTCCGGTTCGACGGTGGTCCTGATAGATCAGAGCGGAGAGGTGGAATGGTGGACATTCGGGGGGACGCGAGCCAATGCAACGCTGGCCAGGGCATTGACGGACGCCACGCGAAGTCGCGTGGAGCACGACGGTTTTAGTCTCACGTTCGAATCACGGCTCTCCCTGGACGACATCCAACAAGCGGTCAAGGAAGTCCGGTCGCGAGACGTCGCGTCCATTCGCCCAGTCATCGACGAGGACGCGATCGAGGGGTTGAAATTCTCTGAATGTTTACCCAATCACCTTGCCGTCGAGATGCTCGAGCAGCGGTTATCCGACACCGAGTCGACGAGAAAGACTCTTGAGCAGACTGAGCGATACGTGGCCGGGTGGACCCAGAGCGATTAATGGGCATGGTTCAAATCCTGGGTTTTTCAGGTAACAGTACGGACCGTCCCCGTGCCTCGCCGGTGGAGGTTCTTTCTGTCGTCGGACCGATAGCCGGCTCAGGAACGCTGGAAGCGGTTCAAGCCCAGCAGGTTTAACCCGTGCGAGTGGGGTTGGCCTGATTGAAGAAGAACTGCAGTCAGCTCAGATCATCAGCGCCCCATTGGCGGCGGCGGAAAAAGTAGCCCCGTAGCCGACTGTTGAGATTCTCTACCAAGGAACTGGCCCGGATCGTCTTTTTTCTCAATTCGGCGATGGCTTCACAGACATCGTGGAAGCGACCACGCAGTTGTGGGCGCAAGACTCATTCCTCCTGCCAGCGCAGGGGATCGCAGTCGTCGCGGGAGAGCATCTGCGGCACCCCAGGCAACAACTCGGCAGGGCACTGGAATTCAGCCCCAAGCAAGCTCAGGTCCTCATCGAGCTGGTTCGCAAAAGCCAGGAACGCTCATTGCCCCGGACAGGGGTTCGTGGCCGAAACATTGCGTGACAATGTCGTAAACTATGTATGTCGGGATCGTGCGGAGGATCTTTGGCAATACAGTTATGAGAAGCAAGCCCGCGTGTCGTCCACACCGAACGGCGGTGCGTGGGTGTGTGCTCATTGACACGAGGAAACCTGGCCGCCTGACATGCGGATTGCGCACGACTTGTCGATCAGTCAGGTAAGGAAGGCTGGCACAAGCTTGGCGGTCCGCAGCGCGGCCAGGTTCACCCGGGGTTGATCGGGCAGGACGCGGTTGGGGCCCGACCGTCGTCACGAGAGCGAACGTGGCCACTCGCTTTCCTTGGGTGCCGGAGAGCGGCTGGCCCCTGCCGCTCTCAAAGCCGACTGGATGACAAAATGGGGGTAAAATGCCCCAAAAAGGGGGCAAAATGGCGACTTTTGCGGGAATATGCTACGTTACTATTTATGACGGAACTCCTTTATTGCCAAGCTGTTGCGTTAATTGTCGTCGAAAAGAGCGCTGAGAGACAAATAGCCACAACCATCTATTCATTAAGAACTTGCGTCGAAAACCTGGTTTCCCAAATTTTCAAAAAAGCCGAAAAACGTAGCATATCACGCATGCAAAGCGGACGCAATTCCGGGTCGCTCCAGTAGGGGAGATCGAAGCACTGGCCCTGCCGGGAGCCGACTCAGAGACAAGCTTGGCCCGCAGGGGATCAGGCATGGTTCAACTCCCGGATCTTCGCGGGTGACAAAAGCGGGGTGGCTGGGGTCGAGCTGGCAACAGCTAGCGAGCCCCCAGCGCGCCAGCCTCGGATCTGGGAGCGTCGCCCTTCGGGCGTCGACCCCAGGCACCCCTGAGCTGTGACCTGCGTTTGAACCATGCCGATTAATGGAACCGGGCGGGTGCCCAGGGACCGCCCTTGCGCATTGTCGGGGCGAGTTGATGAAGCGCGCGGCCTGACCGGTATCGAGGTTGTTCCGATACGGGATCAAGTGGTGGGCGGTCCTGGCGGCCTTGCCGCGGGTTGTGCCTGGGCCAGGCAGGCCGGGCACGCGTTGGCAAGACCGTTGTAGGGCTGGCCGCAACGGGAGCAGAGCCCGGCGCTGCGGCGGAGGGTGGGCAGCGAGGCGCGAAGGCTGGCTCCTTCCACGGTGTGGCTGAAAGCGTCAGCGATCCGGCCGGCCAGAACGGCGAGGTCGGTCTGGATCTTACTGGTCCGTAAGCGGTTGTGAATCAACCGCAGAAACCATTGGGACAGGTCGGCCTCGAGTGAGACGCGGGTTTCGGCGTCGAGCAGGGGAAGCAGAGACTGATGGATCTCGAGCACTCGGTCGGGATCGTTTACCTGGCGCGCCGCATTGAGCTGGGCCAGTTGCTCGGCTCGGGCGGCCGCCTGAGCCGACTGAATCTCCTGTCTCAGCGCCGACAGCCGCGGATCGTCGAGCTCAGCGGGCGAATACCCGTCCAGGAGGGCCGCTGCTTCGTCCCACTTCCCCGCCCGGATCGTCCTCCGGATCTCGGCGAGCGACTGCTCTCTGAGCCAGTTTGTGGAGGTTGCCGCCAAGGCTAGAGGCAGCGGCACAGACGGGCTGCGTGGCTCGGCCAGCCGCTCACTCAACTGGTCGATTCGCTCGGCCAGCGATCCCAGGATCGACTGGCTCTCGGCTTCGGGCGGTTGGCGATGAAGCGATAACCATTGGACCAGTACGCGAAGTACCGAGCTCGCTCCCAAGCCAGCCAGTACAGTTGTTCCCATCATGCAGATCGCCCCAAGCAGGCCTGCGAGCCAGCCGCCCGGAAACGATGCTCCATGATCAGTTGATTCCAGCAATATGCGTGTTCCACCCATGAGGCCAAGAAGCGGAAGCCCCCAGCCGATCAGAAGGGCCACCCGATCGAGCATCGCGAGTCGTGCGGCGAACGCGTCTGGAGCGGGGTGGGAGGAAGACGGGGTTCGGGGACACTGCGCTGGTGACTCGGTCGGCACTTCCGCCTGGGCCCGGCCAG
>Ga0074046_10001385_pt1 | contig 21930 bp, 21 predicted proteins | sample BogForMeECP23OM3_FD_94441 | JGI IMG/M metagenome (GOLD analysis project Ga0074046, IMG submission 94441) | Bog forest soil microbial communities from Calvert Island, British Columbia, Canada - Bog Forest MetaG ECP23OM3 | ecosystem: Environmental > Terrestrial > Soil > Wetlands ...
GGCGGCCGGCGTGGTCCGGATGCAGGGCGGGACGCCCGAGGCGGTGCGCCTCGGCCAGTGGTCCCGCCGGTTCTACCTGAGCCAGCGGGACGAGATCGGCACCGACTCCGGGTTCACCGAGCAGGGCTACCTGCTGCCCTGCTTCACCGAGGCGGAGGTCGCGGCGGCGCACGCGCGGGGCCGGGACCTGGCAGATCCACGAGACGATCCGCAAGCTCTACGTCCTGTTCTGACCGACTCGGGCCCTCCGTGGTCTGAAGTGGCGCGTTGTGATGCTTAAGCGACTTAAGTGTCAGTTACTGCGCGTTTATGGTAATATCTGTTATTGCAATACTTGCTACTTGTTTACCCTTTGTTCCTTCCGTGGACGATTACGGCCTCCATGCTGACGCTGGCTCTGAGGTAATTCACAGCCGTTTCCCTGCATCCGCTCAGCTCAAGTACGGAAGGCGAAGGGAGCCCCATGAACCTGAAACTGGTCAGGCGGATCAGCCTGGTCGCAGCGGCCGCGCTGGTCGCGAGCGCGCTGAGCGCAACCGCCGCGACCGCGACGGCGTGGTCCGCCACTGCGGGCCGCGCCGGGATCGCGCTCGTCAGCGCCCCCACCACCACGCCGATCAAGCACGTGGTCGTGATCATCGGCGAGAACCACAGCTTCGACAACGTCTTCGCGACCTACCAGCCGCCTGGCCACCAGCACATCTGGAACCTGCTGTCCGAGGGCATCGTCACCAAGAAGGGGACCCCCGGCCCCAACTACGCGGCCGCCTCGCAGCTCACGGCGGTCAACACGAAGAAGTACACGCTCACGCCGACGATCACCGGGGCATACAATCCGCTCCCGCCGCCGAACACCAACTCGGTGTCGCCGGCCTGCAGCGGCCTGCCCGGCAACAGCACCGACACCCGATTCCCGGCCAACCTGCCCAACGGCCCGTTCCAGATCACCACGTCCGTCCCCTACTTCGACAGCCATCAGGAGTACTCGAAACTCGGCCAGTGCGAGCTGTTCGGCGCCTACGTGGGCGACCCGATCCACCGCTTCTACCAGATGTGGCAGCAGACTGCGGCCTACCACGACCGGCTCGCCACCTGGGTGGCCAACACAGCCGGGGACGACAACGGCGCCATCCCGCCAGCGCCGATCTACCAGGGCGGCGTGCAGATGGGCTTCTACAACATGGCGGAGGGCGACGCCCCCATCCTGCGTAACCTGGCACAGAGATACGCGATCAGCGACAACTACCACCAGGCCGTGCAGGGTGGCACCGGCGCCAACCATATCGCGCTCGGCACCGGGTTCGCCGCGTCCTACCAGGACTCGTCCGGTAACGCGGCGGTGCCGCCGGTCGGCGAGATCGAGAACCCCAACCCGAAGCCCGGGACCAACAACAACTACACCCAGGACGGCTACGGCAGCAGCACCACGCCCAATACCGGTGGCAGCTACTCCGAATGCGCGGACCTGTCCCAGCCGGGCGTCGGTCCGATCTTCAGCTACCTGAACACGCTGCCCTACCAGGTGCTGCACAACTGCCAGCCGGGCCGGTACTACCTGCTCAACAACTACAACCCCGGCTACAACGCCAACGGCACCCTGCAGACCGCGCCCTACACGGTGCCGCCGCAGAAGACCGACTACGTGACGATCGGCAACGCGCTCTCGGCGCACGGCATCAGCTGGGGATACTTCGGCGAGGGCTACAACAACGGGAACCCCACGCCGGACTACTGCGGGATCTGCGACCCGATGCAGTACTCCGCGTCGATCATGACCAACCCCACGCTGCGTTCGTACACCCAGCACGACTCCAACCAATTCATCGCCGACGCGACCAGCGGCACCCTGCCCGCGGTGTCCTTCCTCAAGCCCGGCGACGACGACGGCCACCCCGGCTATTCCACGCTCGCCGCCTTCGAGAACTTCGCCGCCCGGGCGATCGCCGCGGTGCAGAACAACCCGAAGCTATGGCGGAACACGGCCATCTTCGTCACCTTCGACGAGAGCGGCGGCTACTACGACTCGGGCTACATCCAGCCGGTCAGCTTCTTCGGCGACGGCCCGCGCGTGCCGATGATCGTGGTGTCCCCGTACGCCAAGCGCGGCTTCGTCGACCACACCTACACCGACCACGTTTCGATTCTCAAGTTCATCGAGGCCAACTGGGGGCTGCCCCCGCTGACCAGCTACAGCGAGGACAACCTGCCGAACCCGACCCCGGGCGTCTACGTCCCGCGGAACAGGCCTGCCATCGGCGACCTGATGACCGCGTTCAACTTCCGGAGCCCGAACTTCGGGACCCTGCACCTTGCGGCCCACCCGGCAGCGACCGGGAGCATAACGCCGACCCTCATCTCCCGGCTCCCCTGAGCCGACCGTCAGCCGTGGCCGCCCGGGCGTTCCTGCCCGGGCGGCCACGGCCGGTATAGCCTGAAGGGATGGAATATCGCACGCTAGGACGCAGTGGCTGCGCGGTATCGAGCCTGTGCCTGGGCACGATGACATTCGGCGTCGAGACGGATGAGCAGAGCGCACACGCCCAGCTCGACCGCTTCATCGAGGCGGGCGGCAACCTGGTGGACACGGCCGACGTGTACGGCGACGGGCGGTCGGAGGAGATCATCGGCCGCTGGTTCGCCAGCCGCCCGGCCGATGTCACCGAGCCGGTGGTGCTGGCCACCAAGGGGCGCTTCGCGCGCGGTGGTGACGACTCGCCGAACGGCGCCGGGCTTTCCGCGCGGCACCTGACCCGGGCGCTCGACGCCTCGCTGCGACGGCTGAGGCTCGGATCGGTCGACCTGTATCAGGTGCACGCCTACGACCCGCTGACGCCGCTCGAGGAGACGCTGCGAACTCTCGAAGGGTTCGTGCGGGCCGGCAAGATCCGCTACTACGGTCTTTCCAACTTCACCGGCTGGCAGCTGACCAAGGCAGTGCACCTGGCCCGCGCCCTGAACGTGGCCGAACCGGTGACGCTCCAGCCGCAGTACAGCCTGCTGGCCCGGGAGATCGAGTGGGAGATCGTGCCCGCCGTGCTGGACGCCGGCCTGGGCCTGCTGCCGTGGAGCCCGCTCGGCGGGGGGTGGCTGTCCGGCAAGTACCAGCGCGACCAGCGCCCGACCGGCGCCACCCGCCTCGGCGACGACCCGAACCGCGGCATGGAGGCCTACGACCGGCGCGGCACGGAGCGCACCTGGAACGTCATCGACGCGGTGCAGAAGGTGGCCGAGGATCGCGGCGCCTCCATGGCCGAGGTCGCGCTGGCCTGGGTGACCGGCAGGCCCGCCGTCACCTCGACCATTCTCGGCGCGCGCACGCTCGGCCAGCTCGAGACCAACCTGCGCGCGGCGGGCCTGCACCTGACAGCCGCCGAGACCACCGCGCTCGACGCCGCCAGCGACCCGCATGTTGCCGACTACCCCTACGGTGAGCTCGGCGTGGACCAGCGCGCCCGTCACCTGCCGGGCGCCCGCTAACGCCCGGGGAGCAGCCGCGGTTACGCTTATCTGGTTCGGGTTTCGCGGGAGGCGCCGGTGACGACACGACCGGAAGATCAGACGACCGCGGCGGTGACGGGCCGCGGCCAGCTCAGGGCGTCGCAGACCGACCGCGAGGCCGTGATCGAGGCGCTCAAGGCCGCGTACGTGGTGGGCCGGCTGACCGAGGACGAGTTCGCGGCTCGAGTGGGGCAGGCGTTCGCCTCGCGGACCGACGCGGACCTAGCCGCGATCACCGCCGACATCCCGGTCGGCCCGGTCGCGGCCCAGCCCGGCCGGATGCCGGACCGGGTGGTCGCCTGGGGCACCGGTGCGATCATCGCAGCCGCCGCCCTCGGAGCCGCGGTGCTCATCGGCGGTTTCGCGTTGATCGTCTGGGCGATCACCATGACCGGGGTCTTGCTCTTCACCGTGAGCGTGCTGCTCTCCGTGCGGCAGGAACAACGATCCCGCACGCGGCAGCCGCCTCGGCCAGCGCCGGGCAGACCATCCCTCGAAGGCGGGCGCGCCCGGCGGACCGGCCACGAACCCACTACTACGCCTTGCGTGGCTACTTGAGACGTAGTACAAGGGTCCCATGGGATCAAGGCGCCAAGAGAGCAGGCTGCGCCGGGAGAACGACCCGCCGCTGCTGATCCTGATCAGCCTGGCGGAAGGCCCGAAGCACGGCCACGCGCTGGCCAAGGACATCGAAGCCTTCGCCGGGGTGACGCTGGGCCCGGGCGCCCTGTACGGGGCCATCACCCGGCTGGAAGAGCGCGGGCTCATCGAGCCCCTGGGCAGCGAAGACCGGCGCCGCCCGTATCAGATCACCTCGTCGGGCTCGACCGCGCTGGCCGGTGCCCTGGCGGACCTGCGACGGGTCACCAGCGTCGGCCTGGCCCGGCTCAGGAGCGACGGCCACCTCGCATGAAGCCCGCCGACCCCGACCCCGACGCCGCGAAACTGCTCCGCTGGTATCCGCGCGCGTGGCGGGATCGCTACGGCGAGGAATTTCTGGCCATGGTCGAGGACAGCCTCGACGGCGAGCGCCCGGGACGGCGGCTCCGGCTGAGCGTGGCCTGGGCCGGCCTGCGCGAACGAGGCCACCGGGTCAGGCTGGCCAGCCAACCGGTGTCCCGGCGCGTGCGATGACCGTCAGGCTAAGGCTGGCCGTCCGCCGGGGCAGGCGGCTGCGGGCCAGGGCCGAGCGGGGACGATGACCATGCTGGCCGGAATACCGCAGCTCTTGCCGCTGCTGTAATTCTAGGTGAGGTTCGCGGTTCACGGCCCGGGTAACCCCGTCGCCTCCCCGCCAGTGAAGGGGGATGGGGAGGTGGGTGGGGTGCCCCGCCGCGATGTTCCTCGCCGCGTTCACGTCCGCGTTGCCGCCGAAACCGCAGGCCGTGCAAACGAAGACCCAGCCGGCCTTCGGCACCCGTACCTCGCCCGCGTGACGGGACAGGCGCCGCACGTCACCGGGCTTGATGGCGACGACCCGGAATCCCTCGTTGCGGCCGACCATGCGAACACACTAGCGAACACCACTGACATTTCTGGGGAGGTGAAGCGGCGTTTCCTCCCCGATCTGAAGGCCGGAGTCTCGACGCCGCCATCCTGATGACGCTTACTGACCTGCTGCCTGCGACGTCCGACCCGGACGCCGTCTTCGACGCCTTCGCCGGGTGGTCCAAGCGGCGCGGGCTGGCGCTGTACCCGCACCAGGAGGAAGCGCTCATCGAGATCGTGTCGGGGGCGAACGTCATCTTGTCCACCCCCACCGGGTCGGGCAAGAGCCTGGTCGCCGCGGGCGCACACTTCACCGCGCTGGCGGACGGCAGGCGCACCTTCTACACCGCGCCGATCAAGGCGCTGGTCTCGGAGAAGTTCTTCGACCTATGCGGCGCGTTCGGCCCGGCCCAGGTCGGCATGATGACCGGGGACGCCAGCGTCAACCCGGGAGCGCCGATCATCTGCTGCACCGCAGAGGTGCTGGCCAGCATCGCGCTGCGGGACGGCGCCGACGCCGACGTGGGCCAGGTGGTGATGGACGAGTTCCATTTCTACGCCGACCCCGAACGCGGCTGGGCCTGGCAGGTGCCGTTGATCGAGCTGCCGAAGGCGCAGTTCGTGTTGATGTCCGCGACCCTGGGCGACGTGAGGCGGTTCGAGGCCGACCTGACCCGACGCACCAGCCGACCCACCGCGGTGATCCACACGGCCGAGCGGCCGGTGCCGCTGATCTTCTCCTACGTCACCGAGCCGCTGCACGAGACCCTGAGTGAACTGCTCAGCACCGGCCAGGCGCCCGTTTACGTGGTGCACTTCACCCAGGCGGCGGCCCTGGAGCAGGCGCAGGCGCTGATGAGCGTGAACGTCTGCAGCCGCGCGGAAAAGGACGCCATCGCCGACCTGATCGGTGACTTCCGGTTCTCGGCCGGCTTCGGCAAGACCCTGTCCCGGCTGGTACGGCACGGCATCGGCGTGCATCACGCCGGGATGCTGCCCAGGTACCGCCGGCTGGTCGAGACGCTGGCCCAGGCCGGGCTGCTGAAGGTCATCTGCGGCACGGACACCCTCGGCGTGGGCATCAACGTCCCGATCCGCACCGTCCTGTTCACCGCGCTGTCCAAGTACGACGGGCACAAGACCCGGCTGCTGCAGGCCCGCGAGTTCCACCAGATCGCCGGGCGGGCGGGCCGGGCCGGCTACGACACCACGGGCCGGGTGGTGGTCCAGGCGCCCGAGCACGTGGTCGAGAACGAGCGTGCCCTGGCCAAGGCGGGCGACGACCCGAAGGCGCGGCGCAAGGTGGTCCGCAAGAAGCCGCCCGAGGGCTTCGTCTCCTGGGGGAAGCCGACCTTCGAGCGGCTCGTGGCCGCCGACCCCGAGCCGCTGACCTCCAGCTTCAAGGTCACCCACGCCATGGTGCTGAACGTCATCGCCCGGCCGGGCGACCCGTTCGCCGCGATGCGCCACCTGCTGAGGGACAATCACGAGGACCGGGCGGCCCAGCGCAGGCACATCCACCGGGCCATCGCGATCTACCGGGCGCTGCTGGCCGGCGGGGTGGTGGAACGCCTGGACGAGCCGGACACCGAGGGCCGGATGGTCCGGCTCACCGTGGACCTGCAGTTCGACTTCGCGCTCAACCAGCCGCTGTCGCCGTTCGCGCTGGCCGCCATCGAGCTGCTCGACCGGGAATCGCCGTCCTATCCGCTCGACGTGCTGTCGGTCATCGAGTCCACCCTCGACAACCCGCGGCAGGTGCTGTCCGCCCAGCAGTTCAGGGCGCGCGGCGAGGCGGTGGCGCAGATGAAGGCGGACGGCGTCGACTACGAGACGCGGCTGGACCTGCTGGATTCGGTCACTTACCCCCAGCCGCTGGCGGACCTGCTCGACGGCGCGTACGACATCTACCGGCGCGGCCATCCCTGGGTCGCCGACTACGAGGTATCGCCGAAGTCGGTCGTCCGCGACATGTACGAGCGGGCGCTGACCTTCACCGAGTACGTGGCGTTCTACGGGCTGTCCCGCTCGGAGGGACTGGTGCTGCGCTATCTGGCCGACGCCTACAAGGCGCTGCGCCAGACGGTGCCCGACGAGGCCAAGACCGAAGAGCTGACCGACCTGATCGAATGGCTGGGCGAGATCGTGCGCCAGGTCGACTCCAGCCTGATCGACGAGTGGGAGCGGCTGCGCCATCCCTCGGCCACGGCCTCGGCGGACGCGGACGCGCGGCCCGCCACGGTCACCACCAACATCCGCGCGTTCCGGGTGCTGGTGCGCAACGCGCTGTTCCACCGGGTTCGGCTGGCCGCGCTCGGCCACTACGCCGAGCTTGGCGAACTGGACGTGTCCTGCGGGTGGGATTCCGGGGCGTGGGAGGACGCCCTGGAGGGTTACTTCGAGGTGCACGACGAGATCGGCACCGGCCCGGACGCGCGGGGGCCCGCCTTGCTGATCATCGATCAGCAGCCGGGCCGCTGGGTCGTCCGGCAGATCTTCGACGACCCCGCGGGCGATCACGACTGGGGCATCAACGCGGTCGTCGACCTGGCCGCCTCGGACGAGGCAGGCATCGCCGTGCTGCAGATCACCGACGTCGGCCAGCTCTAAGGCTCTAGCGCCGCTCGTGCGCGCGGGCTAGCGGGCCCGCAGCGACTGCACCACCCAGCGGGCCGTCCGCTCGCTGAACCGCCCTTCGCGGGTGGTACTGGAAATGACCTGGATAAGCACGGTTCTCAGGGTACCCGCCGGGATATTGGAGTCGGTGCCGTTCTTGCTCGGCTACGCCATTGATGCGACGCCTGTCGGCGGCGTGGGAATAATGACCCCCGGCGTATGCGACCCCGTTCGGCCCGGCCGGGCGCTTCCAGCCCGAGGCGGCGCTGCTCGATGACCAGGCAGCGGTCTTCCACGTAGAGCAGCCCGGCGCCTTCGGCAATGGCCCGGGCCTCTGCCGAGGCGATGCCCAGTTGCAGCCACAGGGCCGTGGCCCGGGCCGCGACCGCCTGACGGGCGATGTCGGGCGTCTGCTCTGACGGCCGGAACACATCGACCAGGCCCACCTGCTCGGGGATGTCGGCGAGGGTCCGGTAGACCTGCTCGCCGAGGATCTGGTCGGCATGCGGGTTGACCGGGATGATCCGCCAGCCATGTCGCTGCATGTGCGCCGGCACCGAGTGCGCCGCCTTGAACGCAGCGGAACTCGCGCCGACCACGGTGATGGTGTCATAGCTGGTCAAGATGCGCTCGACGGTGGCGTCAGTACCGGTCACCCGGTCACTGTAACCCGCCGGGCGCGCCGGCGGCGCCGCGCGTTTCCGCGGAAACGCGCGGCTAGCTGAAGCGAGCCCGGAACATCCGGGGAAGAACCGCGGGCCCGGTGATCGGGTGGAACTCGGTCGCCGCGGCGTGCAGGGCCCGGTACTCCTCCTCGGTGAGATCGATGCTGGCGGCGGCGACGTTGCTCTCGAGTTGCTCCACGCTTGAGGCGCCCGGTATGGCCACGACGGCGGGCCGGTGGATGACCCAGGCCAGGGCGATCTGGGCGGGCGTGGCGGAATGCGCGTCGGCCACCTCGCGCACGGCCGCGATCAGGGCGGCGGCCCGGTCGAGGTTGTCGGGCAGGAACAGCGGGCTGGCGGCCCGGATGCGGTTCGTCGGTCGCCTGGCCCGGTCGTACTTGCCGGACAGCAGACCCTGGGCGAGCGGGCTGTAGGCGATCACGACATGACCGGTCGACTCGGCGAACGGCAGCAGGTCGCGCTCTGGGGCCAGGTCGACGAGGTTGTAGCGGACCTGGTTGCTCAGCACCCGGCTGCCCAGCGCCTGCTCGGCGGCGCGCCACCGTTCCAGGGAGTAATTGCTGACGCCGACCTCGCCCACCAAGCCGACCCGCTGCAGCGCGCGCATGCCGCGCATGATCGTCCCGTCCTTGACCACCGGATTGGGCTGGTGCACCTGGTACAGGTCGAGCCGGCGGGTGCCGAGCCGGTTGGCGCTGGCCACCGCGCGCTGCTCGACGACCGGGGCAACCGGCAGGAGCGGGAAGATCTTCGTCGCCAGGAAGACCGACTCCCGGTCTTCGCCGATCGCCTCGCCGAGGATCCGCTCGCTGCGTCCGAAACCGTAGATCTCGGCGGTGTCGAACAAGGTGACGCCGAGCTCGATCGCCCGGCGGACGATGGCGCGTGCCTCCTGCCCGGCATACGACTGGCCGTATCCCCATTCCCGGGAGCCAAACTGCCAGGCGCCCAGCCCGATCCGGGAAATCCTGGTGGCGGTGGGGGTGTCGATGCTCAGATAACGCATGGGTACAGTGTCCGCCCCGCCGCTGCGGGCGGCGTGGCCCGGGGTACCGACTCGGTCCTGCGACCTGACCGGTCGGTCCGCGCTTCTACCATCTGAGCTGGGCGATCTGGTCGTAGTCGGCCGAGGAGTAGCCGACCAGTCCTTCCGACAGGGCGAAGATCCACTCCGCCACGCCCAGCGACAGCGCGAGGCGACTGCAGCGGGCACAGAAGTGCGGCTCGTCCAGCCGGACCGAGTCATCGGCCTCGAGCCGCACGTATATCAGCTTCGATCCCTGCAGCATCCGCCAGCCGTCACCCTCGCGGGCCAGGGTGATCGCGCGCTGCTCGGCATGGGTCCGGCAGCGGTCGTGGTGGCCAGACTCCCCGAACTTGCAGTAGCAGTGATCTTCCCCGGGGAACGGCACGCCGTTGGTTCCCCAGGCCAGGAGGCTGCCGTCCTTCACCAGGATCGCCGCATAGCGGGTCTGCGCGTGGGAGTCCCTGGCCAGTTCGGCCGCCCGCGCCACCATCTGCTCCGCCACGTGGCTGTCGTGCCGTTTCAGCGGCCGCCAAACAGGCCCGTGCCCTGGTTGCATGCCCACCACCTCTTCGCAGCGAAGGCTATTCTCCTCCGCAGGCCGGCGTCCGGGCGGGGTGCCCCGCTGGTGTCACGATAAGTTCTGTCATGCATGGGCATCGGGGTGCGCGGCGCCAGCGATACACCGGACGAGGCGGAATGGAGGACCGAGATTGGCTGGCCCATCTTCCGCGCCGACGGCAGCGTCAGGGCGATCAGGGCCCGGGCAACCAGCGCCTGAGGTTCCCGCGCGGCGGGCGGCCAGGCGGTTCGCCGAGGTCGTCTGCCCGCCCGAGGTCCGCGCGGACCAGCGGACGGACCGGGTCCTGCGCGAGTTCGGGCTGATGCTCGGCTCGCTGCCGCCCGCGGCCAGGAAGGCGCTGGCCGCCGCCCTGGTCCTCCTCGACCAGGGAGCCCGGCTATATCCGCCGTCCCGGGGCAGGCGGTTCGCCCGCCTGGACGACCGGGTGGCCGCCGCCTACGTCCGGGCCCTGCTGGCGCGGCACGGCGTCGCGGCCGAGATCACCCGGCGGCTCAAGAGCGTGGTCACCATGTGCTACTACGAGCTGCCCGAGGTCCAGCGGGAGATCGGCTACGACCCGGCCCCCTACATCGCGGCCGTCTCCCGGCGCCGCCTGGAATCCTACGGCCCGCAGATCCGCGCGGCCGGAGCAGACCCGGGGAAGGGCCAGCCGTGACCGTTCCGAGCGGGCTGACCAGGCAGGACGAGGTTACAGGCGACCTCGCCCTGGAGTGCGGGGCGGTGATCGTCGGGTCAGGTGCTGGCGGGGCGACCGTGGCCGCGGAGCTGGCCGAGGCCGGGGTGGACGTGATCGTGCTCGAGGAGGGCGGATACCACCCGACCGAGTCGTTCACCACCGGGACCGGGCGGGCGCTGCGCACGCTGTACCGGGACGGCGGGGGCGGGATGGCGATCGGGCGCCCGTCCGTGCTGTACGCCGAGGGCTGCTGCGTGGGCGGGTCCACGGTGGTCAACGGGGGCATGTCGTGGCGGACGCCGGCCCGCGTGCTCCGGAAGTGGGCCGAGCAGGAGGGTCTGCAGGCGATCAGCGAGCAGGACCTGGACCCCTACTTCGCCGCGATCGAGTCCCGGCTTTCGGTCGGGCGGCAGGACCCGGAGACGATCGGGCGGGATTCCGAGCTGTTCAGGGGCGGCGCCGAGGCCAAGGGCTGGGCGGTGGTCCCGAACCGGAGAAACCAGCTGCACTGCGCGGGCACCAACAGCTGCAGTAGCGGCTGCCCGACCGGCGCGAAACAGTCGATGCTGGTGACCAGCGTGCCGCGGGCGCTGGCGCTCGGCGCCCGGCTCCTCGCCGACTGCCGGGTGGACCGGATCACCCGGTCCGGGGGCACGGTGACCGGCGTGACCGGCCACTTCGTCCACCCGGGCGGACACCGGGGCCCAAGCCTGACCGTGCGGGCCCGGGTGGTGATCGTGGCCGGCGGCGCGGTGCAGACGCCGGCCCTGCTCATGCGGTCGGGTCTGCGTTCGGCCTCGGGGCAGCTCGGCCGGAACCTGTCGGTGCACCCGAACGCGGTGGTGACCGCGTTCTTCGACCAGGACGTCACCGGCTGGCAGGGCGTTCACCAGGCCTTCCAGGTGCGCGAATTCCTGGCCGAAGGGCTGCTGCTGACCGCGACCAACCTCACTCCCCCGATGCTGGCCGGGATCTTGCCGGCCCGCGGCCGGGAGCTGGGTGAGCTGATGGCGGACTACAACCACATCGTCACCGCGGGGCCGCTGGTCTCCGACACCGGCACGGGCCGGATCCGCACCGTCCCCGGCCTCGGACCGCTGGTCTTCTACCAGCTCACCGACCGCGATGCCGCCCGCGTGCAGCGCGGGGTGGAGCTGACCGCCGAAGCGCTGTTCGCGGCCGGCGCCCGGCGTGTGCTGCTCCCCTTCGACGGCGCCCCCGAGATCCGCGGCCCGGACGAGCTGCGGCGGCTGCTGGCCTGGCCGGTACCCAAACGGTCCCTCCAGCTGTACTCGATTCACCTGATGGGCACTGCGCGCATGAGCGAGGACCCCAGGCGCGGCGTGGTCGGCAGCTTCGGGGAGTTCCACGGCGTGCCCGGGCTGTTCGTGACCGATGCCAGCGTCTTCCCCGGCCCGATCGGCATCAACCCGATGGAGACGGTCATCGCGCTGGCCATGCGCAACGCCCGGCGGCTGATCGAGCGCCGCGGCCGCTGGGGCATCTAGAGGGGGCGAGGCACAAGCAGGGCGTCGGCGGCGACCGGGCCGGAGGAGCGGGTTGATGTCGAGGGCATCGCCGAGGTCGCGAGCCAGGCGGGACAGGCCGGTGACGGCGTCGGCGATCGCGCCGAGGTCGGCCGGGGGCTGCCCGCGGGTCCCGGCCAGCACGGCGGCCAGCCGGAGTCGGCGCAGGGCCGCCACCGCGGCGGAACGGGTGACCGGGGCGAGCAGCACGGCCCGTTCGGTCATGAAACTGGCCCCTCCAAAGATTGACTGAACATTCAGTCTAGAAGCTGTTACGATTACCCCCAAGGGAGAACCGGGAGGCGGAGATCAGGACATGAAGGAGCGTACGGGGGGTTCGCGGGAAGCCGCTGGCTCGAGGGACGGCGGGGAACGTCGCGAGCAGATGCTGCGGGCGGCACTGGAGGTCATCGTCGAGCGTGGCTACGCCGACACCAGGATCGCGGACGTCGCCGAGCGCACCGGCACGAGCCCGGCGCTGGTCATCTACTACTTCAAGACCCGCGACCAGCTGCTGACCGAGGCGATCAGGTACTCCGAGGACTCCTGGTACGCCGAGCACCTCCGGCGGATGGAGGAGATCCCGACCGCGGCCGGGCGGCTGGCCGAACTCATCGCCATGATCTGCCTGCCCGGCACCGATCCCGAGCCGCGCAGCTACTGGCTGTTGTGGCTAGACCTGTGGGCGCTGTCGCCGCGGAGCCCGGGGGTAGCCGCGGTGCGGCAGAAGTCCGACGAGCGGTGGCGGGAAGCCATCCGCTCCATCGTGCTGGCCGGCCAGGAGGCCGGCGAGTTCGCGCCCGTGGACGCGGACGACTTCACGATCACGCTGTCCGCCCTGCTCGACGGGCTGGCGGTGCAGATCGCGCTCGAAGACCCGGCGGTGCCGCCGCAGCGCACGTACGATTTGGCGATGCGGTTCGCGGCCGGGCAGCTGGGGTTTGACACCAAGCCCTCGCCCGCACCCAAGCGGGCGCGTAAACGCGGCAGGTAACTGGAGGTGGCGCCGTGGCCGGAGGAATGCCCCCGCGGGGGGTCTGGGGGGGCGTCCCCCCGGGTCAGCATCGAGCTATCCGGGCCCGCGCGCTACCTCGTCCCGGCGCAGCTCGCCATCAGGGCAGGCGTGACCAAAGCCCTTGACGTCCGCCGTTATCGCGCGCAGACTTATGCCTGTAAGAAAAGTCACACTCATTTAACTGTTTGTGCTATTAGGCGATCTCGGATGGTGCAGCGACCTGCCGCCTGCGCAGCGTGCCTGAACCCGCATGGAGGAATGCACGATGACTGATTTCGAGCCCGAGGGCCGTCTGTACATCGACGGCGAGTTCCGAGAGGCGGCCGGCGGCGGCCGCTTCGACGTACGCAGTCCGAGCGATGAGTCGGTGGTGGGCACGGCCGCGGACGCCCAGGCCGCGGACGTCGCCGCCGCGGTGGGCGCCGCCAGGCGGGCGGCGGACGAGACCTCCTGGGGCACCGACCACGCGTTCCGCCAGCGTGTCCTGCGCCAGTTGCAGGACGCGCTGCGCAAGCAGGCGGCGCCGGCCAAGCAGCTCCAGATCGCCGAGGCGGGTACCCCGGTCTCCAACATCGGTGTGCACATCGACGTGATGACCGAGGACATGACGTACTTCAACGACCTGATCGGCCGCTTCGGCTGGGAGACCGACTTTGGTGTGCACCAGGGCGTCGGCCTGCCGAGCAACCGCCGGGTCCGCTACGAGCCGTACGGCGTGGTCGGGGCGATCACGCCGTGGAACGCGCCGTTCATGACCGACATCTGGAAGATCCAGCACGCGCTGGCCACCGGCAACACTGTGGTGCTCAAGACCGCGCCGGACACGCCGCTGGCAGGCGCCTTCATCGCCAAGGTGGCGCACGAGCACACCGACCTGCCACCCGGTGTGCTGAATGTGATCAGCTCGCTGGACAAGGCGGCGGCCGGCGAGGCGCTCACCGGGGACCCGCGGGTGGACATGTACCACTTCACCGGATCACCCGCGGTCGGCCAGCGGATCTTCGAACGCGCGGCCGTCGGCATCCGCAAGGTCTGCCTGGAACTGGGCGGCAAGTCCGCCAACATCATCCTCGAGGACGCCGACCTGGCCGTCGCGCTGCCGGTGAGCATCGGGATGTGCATGACCAACAGCGGCCAGGGCTGCGCGCTCGCGACCCGCCTCGTCGTGCACGCTTCCCGGTACGACGAGGTGCTCGACGCGCTGGCCGCCGCGGTCGGGGCGCTGCCTTGGGGCGATCCGGCCGACCCGGTCAACGTCGTCGGGCCGGTCATCAACGCCGCTCAGCTAGCCCGGATGGAAGGGCTGGTAGACCGGGCGCGCGACGCGGGCGCACGGGTTCTGGTCGGCGGTCACCGCGGTGACTCACCGACCGGCGGCAAGGGCTTCTGGTATGAGCCGACCGTCGTCGCCGACGTTGACGAGAACGCCGAGATCGCGCAGACCGAGGTCTTCGGGCCCGTGCTGACCGTGGTCCGCTACGACGGCGACGACGACGAGGCGGCCCGCGTCGCGAACAACTCCCGATACGGACTCTCGGCCTACATCCAGACCTCCGATCTTGACCGGGCCTGGCGGCTGGCCAACCGGATGAAGGCTGGGACCGTCAACATCGGGCCTTCGTTCTACCTGTCTCCGGACACCCCGTTCGGCGGGTATGGCATCAGCGGTGTCGGACGTGAACACGGCGAGGACGGGTTCCGCGAGTATCTCCAGGCCAAGACCATCGCGACGCCCGCGGTGCCGACGTGAGCGGCAACGGTGACCGCGCGCGCCGCGGCACGATCCTGGCCGTCTCGTCGATGGCCGGGTTCGTGGCCTACCCGGGTTTCCCGGACTATGCGGCGGCCAAGCACGGCGTGAACGGGCTGGTGAAAGGGATGTCGCTGTCCCTGGGCGGGTACGGCATCAGGGTCAACGCGCTGTGCCCAGCCCACGGGATGAGCATTAACTTCGCGATGGCCCCCGACGCCGAGGTCCTCGGCAAGAGCTATGAGGAGATGCAGCCCTGGGACCCGGCCTCGACATCGATCCCGCTGAAGCTGCACCGGCCGCCATCCCTGCGCGACAACGCCTACGCCGCCTTGTTCCTGGTCTCGGATGAGTCCGCGTACATGTCCGGGGTGTGCCTGCCGGCCACCGACGGCGGAAACCTCGCCCGCACGTCGATCATCTTCCCGGGCGATCTGGGTGGCGAGGCGGGCGTCCTGCCTGATGCCCTCGCCCAGCACATCACCTAGCTTGCCCCGGGGGGACCGCTCGCACACGGCAAGACGGGGTTCCCGGTGCGGCCAGGGCACGAGTGGTGCGGCGTGGTGTCCGCGACCCTTGCGCCTCGGCTCGCGGGGGTGTATCAACGAGGATCACCGGTCCTCTGAGTTAGTACCCGATCGCGTTGGTGGCCTGTAGCGGAGGTCCGATATGCCCGTTCCCCGGCATGCTGTGGCGGTGCCCAGCGTCCAGCTTCCGGTGGCAGCCGTATGCGAGGGCGTCACCGAACTGCGCGTGCACGGGGTAGGAGGGACGCCGCCGGATGCCATCCTGGGTGACCTGGCTCCCGAGCAGGTGAGCGGCGATGGGATCGCCGGTTTTTACCGGAGCTCGGACCACCGCGCCGGCGGCTTGGACCGGGCTGCGGGCGCGGACGTCGACCGGCACGTGGAGGTCTATTCGTGGGGTGGCCTGACCTCGCAGAGCAAGGTCCGGGTGCTGTGGCTGGCGCTGCTGCCGTTCCTGTTCGGCAACCTGGCGGGCTGGATGTGCTCGGTCAGGACCCGCGAGTCGGCCTGGCGGTTCCGGCTGCACCGGCTGGCCGCCGGGTTGGGCGGGCTGGCGCTGACCGTGAACGCGGCCCTGATCGCGGTGATGATCAGCGCCGACGTCAATGCCTATCAGACGACGCGGGCTGGCATCGCCCGGCATCAGTGGTGGCTCGCGCCGCTGGGCTGGCATTTCGTCGCCGGTTATCCGGCCCGCCAGGTCACGCTCGGGGTCCTGGTGCCGGTGCTGTTCGTGCTGGCGCTGACCTGGCTGGCCAGCAAGACATGGCGGTACGAAGCCGTGCGGCCGCCCTACAAAGTAGAGCCTGAGCCGAAGAAGCGTAAGCCGGCCAGGAAGATCACGGCGGCCGCGCTCAAGAAGGGCCTGGCCGACGACGAATTCTGGGACGGCGAAGGTAGCGTCAGACTCGTCACCTGGCTGCATCTCGCCGTGATCTTGGGATTCCTCGCGATCGTGCTCGGCGTCACCACCAAGGCGCTCACTGTCACCGGATCACCGCACGTCGTCGCCCTGGGGTGGATCGCGATAGGCCTGGGCGGGGTGACGGTCGCCCTCGGGGTCGGTTACATCTGCCTGGACGCCCTCGGCACCCCGCCCAAGGACGCACCGGACGGTAGCCGCACGGCCGTTAGCGCGCTGGCCGATAAGCTCCGCGGCTGGATGGTGTACTTGCTCGTGCCGGGGGCCGCGGCCCTGATCGCCGCTGGCGTCTTCGCCTGGCTGCAGCCGGGCGGGCCAACGCCCCGGGCGGCGGAACTGCCGGGGATGGCCGGCGTGATCGGCTGGACGACGCTGGCGATCGCGGTGGTGGTAGCCGTCGCGCTGATCTCCATGCTGCTCGGCCTGACCGGCGGCCAGGGAACGCTGATCGGCGGATCTTGGGTCACGCTGATGCTGGGCTTTAGTGTGCTGAACACCGTCCTGCTCGGCGCGGAGATCTGGGTGGCGCACCTGGTGGGTCCGGTGACCAGCGACGCCGCCGACGCCCTGTCGCGGCCGCAGGGCAAGATCTACCTCCCGTACGTGATCACGTCGGGCGTTCCGCTGCTGGTGTGGGCGGCCGTGCTCGCCATCCTGGCATTCGGGCTGATCGAGGGCGGTCGGTGGCTGCTGACCCATCAGCTGCCCCACGACACGGCCGAGGACTACCGTAAGGAGGCCGCGGCCTTCAGGGATCGGCTGACCGAGCCAGACAATCACTGGTACTGGTCGGGGCTCAGCCCGTTCCCGCCGCCCGGGGACGAGGTGTCCGAGGATGACGGCAACAGCAAGCACTGGGAGCGGACGATCGCCCGGGCGCAGTTCGTGGGCGAGGCGTCGCACGATGCCACCTGGCTGCTGTGGGGCATCATCGGTGCGCAGCTGGTCATGGCCGGGTTTGTCTGGCAGTTTCACGTGCAGCCGCCGGTCCTCATCCGCAACCTCGGGGTGTTCTTCGCTGGCCTGGCGCTGCCGGCGCTGATGGCCTTCCTGTACTCGGCCTGGGGCGACCCCTCTAAGCGGCGCACGATCGGGGTGCTGTGGGACGTCGGTACCTTCTGGCCGCGGTCCTACCACCCGCTGTCGCCTCCCTGCTATACGGAACGGGCAGTGCCCGAATTGCAGCGCCGGATGTGGTGGCTGCACGACAACGGCGGCCGGGTCATGCTGGTCGCGCACAGCCAGGGCGCGGTGCTCGCCACCGCGGCGGTCGTCCAGCCCGGGTGCCGTCCGGAGGGTGACTACCCGGCCCTGATCACGTTCGGCTCCCCGGTGTGCAAGCTGTACAGCTGGGGCTTTCCTGCCTATGTCGACCACGAGCTGCTCACGCCGCTGGAGCCAGGCCAGGTGGGACGGCTGACCGACTGGCGCAACTTCTACTACCCGACCGACCCCATCGGCGGATCGGTCGGGCCGGAGCTGCGCATCGGCAAAGACCGCGTGGACACCGAGTTTCTCGACCCGGCCGAGTGCTACTACGTCTACGGGCAGCCGCCGCCCTCCCCCCAGAAGCATTCCGGCTACTGGGCCGACTCCCGTGTCTGGAGCGTGATCAACTGCGTCGCGGACCGGCTCGCGGACGGGCCGCCGCCACCTCCACCGGAGCTCGTTCAGGAGGTCGAACAGGCGTGCCGACGGCGGTCAGGTGGCCCCGTGGCGGGGAGGGTTTCGGCGGCTGAGAAGGCGTAGCCCGGCCGCCAGCAGCGGAATGACGATCCACAACCGCACGCGCTTGTGACTCCCGCTCGTCATCGGACACAAGCCGATCATCTCGCGCACCAGGCGGAACAGAGGCAACAGGGGGTCAGGTTTCGCCGTGCTCTTGCAGGAAGACGCGGAACTCGTCGATCGCCTCCTCCGGGTCCGGTCCCAGGTCTTCGACCACGGCCATGTCGGTGCCGGTCCAGTAGGCCCCCGAATAGTCATCGCCGTCGGCCGAGGGCACCAGGAGATGATGATGTGCGATCTTGATGTGATCTCGCACCTCGTCCCACGAGACGCCGGGCGGCACCAGGCCTATCGCGGGCGAGTCGGCGTCGTCGAACTCCAGGTCCTCGAGCATGCGCCTCCCTCGGATGGCTTTGAGCGTAATCCTGAGGCACGCAGTCCGGCCGTTCGGGATGAAAATGAGAAATCGGGACGGTCAGGGCCTCACACATCGAGTATCCGGCCCTCTGCGCCGACCGTGACCGGCACCGGCGAGGCCGCGAACCGTTGTGCTAGCTGGTCGAGTGCGTCGTCCGTGCGGTCCGGCCGGTGGTGGTACAGCACCACCTGGCGGGCCCCGGCCAGGCGGCCCAGGCCTACGGCGTATTCGGCGGCGGCATGGCCGAACGCCGCCTGTTCGGCCACCTCCTCGGCCAGCAGCTGGGCATCGTGCACCAGCACGTCTGCCCGCGCGGCCAGTTCGACGGCACCGGGGTGGTACTCGCCCCATCCGTCTGGCCCGGGCCCCAGCGCGGTCGGGCAGTGATCGGTGACGTAAGCCAGGACCGATCGCCCGTCGCTGACCCGGTACCCGAGCGTCCGGCCTCCCTTGTGCGGGATCTGGCGCGCCTGGATGGTGAACCCGTCCACGTTGAGCTGGCCTGGGGAGATGGTCCCGAACCTCCAGCTGCCGCGCAGGTCGGCGGGCCGGATCGGGAAATGAGGCGGCGACATGCCCCGGGCCAGCACCTCTTCCGCGCTGGTCCCGTCCTGCTGGTCCGGTAGCAGCAGCGTGACGCTGGCGTCCTCGCGGTCACCGGCGCCGAAGAACGGCAGCCCGTGGACGTGGTCCCAGTGCAGGTGGGTAAGCAGGATCGTGCCGGTGAACGGCTGGCCGGCCAGCAGCGCGGTGACCTGGCGCAGCCCGGTGCCGGCGTCCAGGATGAGTGTCGGCGGGGCAGCGGGGTCATGGGCGACGGCCACACACGAGGTGTGGCCGCCGTACCGGACGAAGTCCGCGCCGGGTGCCGGAGTCGACCCGCGGACACCGCAGAAGTGCAGTCGCACCGATTAAGCCTCGCCAGCTTCTTCGCGCCGGTGGCCGCCTGATAGCTCCTGCAGGGCCGAGTGCTCCAGCTGTCCGCCGTCGACCGCCGCCACGCAGCACGGCGTGATGGCCACCAGGGTGGCGGTGCGGGTGCCGCTCTCCAGGGGAGCCCGCTCCCCCAGCAGCGCCCCCGGCCCGTACTCGGCCAGCCGCTCCCCGTCCCGCTCGACCCGGATGACGCCATCCAGGATCAGGTAGACATCCGTCCCCGGCTGTCCCTGCTGGACCAGCGTCGCGCCGGCCGGGACCCGGTCGATTCTCGGTTTGGCGCCGCCGTGCATCAGCTGCACCGATAGCGCGCGCTCCAGCGCGGTCTCGACCTGCGTGACCAGCACCGGGGAGTCCTCGTCGCCCCACGGGCATTGCCGGCCGAACGACTTGCGGTACCAGTCCTTGAAGTCGGCCAGGCCGGACTTGCGCGCCAGCCGACCGTCGCCGCCATAGAGCCAGTGCCGGGGAAACGGGCTCGCCCCGCTCATGTCGAACTCGGCGTGGCCGTCGGCGTGCAGGGTGAGCGACAGCGTCGTCCACACCGTCGGAGCCTGCCACTGGACAAACGGGCGCCGCCGCACCCGGCGCGGCGCGGGCAGCCCGGTCCGGCCGCCGACCGTCTGGACGAACCGGACCCAGCCGTCTCCCTGTTCCGGGTCACGCCGGAGATCGGGGAACTGGACCGCCTGGAACCGGTACTGCAGCCCGGCCAGGCGGACGGCGGTGGAGCCCATCAGGCCACCGCTGTCCTCGCCGTAGCCGGAACCGGTGATCCGGCCCGAGTCATCCACCTCGATCCACCCCTGCAGCACGTTGGCGAAGCGGAACCGGTCCCCGGCCCGCAGCTCCTCGACGTCGCCGAGTTCCCCGGGCGGCGGATCATCGTAGTGGGTAGCCCCGGCATCGAAGGCCGCCCGGGTTCCGCCGGTGACCGCCTCGGACGGGATCCAGGACAATGACGTGACGCAGCTTTCGTATCGCATGCGCCGACTGTAGGCTCAGCGCGCAGCGCCCGCCAAGGATGCTGCCACGCGGTTGATCGTGTACCTAGCACCACCGATTTTGCTGTTGCCCGCACGCTAGTGGTGTTTCATACGGATTCTTCGCGATACGATATCCGCCCTATGAATATGGTCAGGGTCGCGCTGGCTGAGGATAACGTGCTCCTGCGGGAGGGCGTCTCCCGCTTGGTGGCCGCCAACGAGGATTTCGAGCTTGTCGGCGTGGCGTCCGACCTACCGCAGTTGCTGGCGCTGGTGAAAGAGCAGGTTCCCGACGTAGTCGTCACCGACATCCGGATGCCGCCGACAGGAACCGACGAAGGTATCCGCGCCGCCGCCTGGCTGCACGAGAACCACCCGCGGATCGGCGTGGTGGTGCTGAGCCAGTACGCCGCTCCCGGGTATGCGGTGAAGCTGCTCGAGCATGGCTCGGCGGGGCGGGCCTACCTGCTGAAGGAGCACGTCGGCAGCGTGGACGAGCTCGCGCGGGCCATCCGCGCCGTCGCGCAGGGCGGGTCGGTGATCGACCACATGGTCGTTGATGAGCTGGTGCGGGCACGCTCGCTGGAGCGCACCTCCGGCCTGTCATCGCTAACCGCGCGGGAGTCGCAGATCCTCGCCGAGATGGCCCAGGGCAAGAGCAACTCCGCCATCGCCGCCGCCGTGTCCGTCAGCGAGCGAGCGGTGGAAAAGCACACCAACTCGATCTTCGCGAAGCTGGGCTTGTCCGAGGAGAAGGACGTCAACCGCCGGGTCAAGGCGGTGCTGGTTTATCTGAGCCAGATGGAGTCGAGGTGACCTTTCCGCCCTGTTCCGGCGGGGAGGCTGGCCTCACCTTCCTCCGGATGGCAGCACCCTCGGCGGCGGCCACGGATCATGCGAAGCTGGATCCGTGACCAACCCGCGGTCCGTGCTCGTGGTGGATGATCAGGCGCCGTTCCGCCTGGCCGCCCGGGCGGTGCTGCGCCGCCTCGACGGCTTCGAGTTCGCGGGCGAGGCGTCAAGCGGCCCCGAGGCGATCGAGCTCGTCGACGAACTGCGCCCGGCCCTGGTGCTGATGGACATCAACATGCCGGAGATGAGCGGGATCGAGGCAACTCGCCGGATCACGTCCGCCCATCCCGAGGTGGTCGTCATCTTGTGCTCGACCCACGACGCCACCGATCTTCCCCTCGGGGCCGCGGCCAGCGGGGCGATTGCCTATGTCAGCAAGGAGCGGTTCGCCGCCGACACGCTCCGTGAGCTGTGGGAAGGGCGGGACTCGGGCTCGTTCGTGTCCTGCTGAGAAGGAGGGAGATCGGCATGGCCGCAGAGCCTGGCCATCAGCGCTTGGAAGACATCGGGATGCCAGAACTTGAGTCCTGTCTCCAGACCGTGCCGTTCTCCCGGGGGACCTGCCTGATGCGCGAGGGCAGCCCCAGGGCTCCTGACATAGCGGCTCGCTTACGGAGCGTCATAGGCCAGATTTCCTGGACTTTTCCGTGTTTTCCGGCGTGTCGTTCCGCGTCATCGCGCCGCTGGTCCGCAAAAATA
>Ga0074046_10001386_pt1 | contig 21926 bp, 20 predicted proteins | sample BogForMeECP23OM3_FD_94441 | JGI IMG/M metagenome (GOLD analysis project Ga0074046, IMG submission 94441) | Bog forest soil microbial communities from Calvert Island, British Columbia, Canada - Bog Forest MetaG ECP23OM3 | ecosystem: Environmental > Terrestrial > Soil > Wetlands ...
AGGCCGAGGAGACCGCCCGCCGCCAGGCCGAGGAGGCCGCCCAGCGCGAGGCCGAGGAGACCGCCCGCCGCCAGGCCGAGGAGGCCGCCCAGCGCGAGGCCGAGGAGGCCGCCCGCCGCCAGGCCGAGGAGGCCGCCCAGCGCGAGGCCGAGGAGGCCGCCCGCCGCCAGGCCGAAGCGGTCCCCGCCGCCGTCCGGCCGGACGAGCCAGCTGGCGAACCCGATCTCCTAACGGCAGCTGCTGGGACTGACGTTCTCGCGCCCGTCCAACCAGGCCTCCCGGATCCGGGCCCCGCCACCGCACTCGTCGAGCCGCAACCTGCGGGCACCTTGCCAGCCGAGATCCCGCCGCCGAGAGCGGGCCCGTCTGAGCCGCCGACGGTCGGGACTATCGAACCGGCGCCTGGCGGCGGCCTGCCCGATGAGGACGGCGGGACGCCATCGCCCGCGGTCGCAGCTGTGGCGGGATATGGCATGCCCGCGGCGGCCGCAACGGCTGCGACGGACCATCCGCTGGCCAGCACCCTGGAAACGGCCGCCAGGTCAGGCGACTCGACCGGCGAACTGGGTCGGCTGACGGTTCCCGTCTCCGGCGGCGACGGCGCACCACCCGTTCAGCGCCCCCCGCGCCGCCGTGGCCCGGTAACCGCCTGGATCCGCCGCCACCGCCTTCCCGTGTTCGCCCTGGCGTGCGCGGCCGTGGCCGCGGCGGTCACTTTGCCCTTTATCTCGCCGAGTCGCCCGAGCTCCGCCGGCCCGTCGAACTCCTCTCCCGCGTCGCACTCTTCTGGTCCGTCGAACTCCTCTGGCCCGGTGGCCACGGGTACCGGGTTGGTCAGCCTCGGTAACCTGTCCAAGAATCCGACCCCGGTGGATGTATACCTGTATCGGTCCGGTGACTCCAGCCCTCAGTTCGTCGAGCACGACGTCGCCTACGGGACGATATTGCCCTACCAGCAAGTCAGCGCCGGCGCCTACAGCGTCAAGATGCGCGCCGCCGGGTCTTCCGCGTCGAGTAATCCCGTCTGGTCCGTCAGCTTGACCGTGCAGGCCGGCGGCGCGTACACGGTGGCCCCCCTCCGGGCTAGCGCCCAGCAAGGGCAGCTTAAGGTCATCGACGACAACCTGACCACGCCGAACGGTAAATCCTTTGTGCGGGTGATCCAGGCCGCCCTCAACGAGGGCCAGGTGACGTTCCACTGCAGCTGCGCTGCGGGAGCCCCCGGCAACATCACGACCGACGCGGCACCCGGCACCGTGAGTCCCCAGGCGCCCATCCCGGCTGGCACGTGGACCATGACCGCGACCGGTCCCACCGGGACGGCGAGCCTGCCCGTCACGCTGACCTCGGGCACCGTCCACACCGAGATCGTCATCGCCAAACCCGGTGGCGGCCTCGAGATAATCAACGTGGTGAATGCCGTCCCGAGCTACCGGCGCGTCTCCGTCCATCTTCCGTTCAAGGGGCCCGGCGTCCTCATACCATCGGTGGCCTTCAGCCACTCCGGCGCCACGCTGGCCATCGCCTCCGAACGCGTCTGCCTCTGGAATATCGCCGCCACCCGCTGCACCAGCACCTTCGGCAACGCGAACGCGTATTCGCTCGCGTTCAGCCCCGACGACAAGACCCTGGCCGTCGCCGATTCCAGTGGCGGCACCTACCTGTGGAATGTCGCCACCAGCAGCCAGACTGCAACGTTCATCGACCCCAAAGGCCTCGGCGCGTATTCGGTCGCGTTCAGCCCCGACGGCCAGACCCTGGCCGTCGGCTACCCCAACGGCCGCACGTACCTGTGGAATATCGCCACCCGGAAGGTGATGTTCACCTTCCCGGCCCCTGTCACCACCAAGGGGGTGAGCTCGGTCGCGTTCACCCAGGACGGCACCATCCTGGCCGTCGGCGACCGCAACGGCCGTGCGTACCTGTGGAATGTCCACACCCGCAACCTGCTCTTCACCCTCGGCAACTCCGGCAGCAAGGACGTAATGTCGGTCGCGTTCAGCCCCGATGGGAAGCTCCTGGTCGCCGGTGACGATAATGGCCACACTTACGTGTGGCAGGTCGCCACCGGGAAGCTGATGGCTATCTTCCCCGACCCCAACTCCACGGGCGTAATTTCCGTCGCGTGCAGCCCCGACGACACCACCATGGCCGCCGGCGACAACAATGGCAGCATCTACATCTGGAATGTCGACACTGACAAGCTGATTACAATCCTCCCCGACCCTGACGGGACGGAAATAAACTCGTTGGCATTCAGCGCTAATGGCAAGACCCTGGCGACTGGCGATCAGAACGGCAGTGTCTTCCTCTGGTATATGAGCTTATCCGCGGCCGCTGACGCGGCCGGCTTTGACCGTGGCGAGCACCGCGTTCCTGTCAAGCTCGCCTGAGTGGCAGATTCCGGCCTCCAGTCCGTCCAGGACCGGTGATCTGCTTCGTGAGCCGGGAAGCGGCGTTCGGAGCCGGGGGACGTCCCGACCGTGGAGGTCTGGTCCGCGTCCGCTCACGCATAGTTTGGATGCGCACGCAGCCGGGCCGGTTGCCTGCTCTAAAAAATCCGATATGACCGTTTCTCTTCGCAATTCCGATCTGGCTGTTTCTGGATTATGTATACAGTCGGGACCCGATCGACCGGGTTGCTATTGCACAATTCCACCTCTACTGTGAGCATAACGCTTTTTTCGCCCCCTTGGCCTGCGTCGCCGAGATCGCGAACGACCAGTCCGTAGCCACCGGACGATGCGGCGTTCCGAGCCCGATGGAGGAGGGCGGCGAGAGAGATTTCCGCCTCATTGGGAGGGGTGTTAAGTGAAATCACACATCATGCCCTGGAGACTAGCCGCGTTGCTGGCCTTGTCGGCCTTGCTGGTCGGCATCCCGGCCAGCGCTTCTGCGGCCGCGAGTACCGGGTGGGTCAGCCTCGGTAACCTATCTGCCAGCCCGTCCCCCGTGGACGTTTACCTGTATTCGTCGGGCGATGCCAGCCCCCAGCTCGTGGAGCACGACGTCGCCTACGGGACGGTATTGCCCTATCAAGCCGTTAACGCGGGCGATTACAGCGTCAAGGTGCGCGCCGCCGGATCTTCGGCGTCGAGCAATCCCGTCTGGTCCGTCAGCTTGACCGTGCAGGCTGGCGGCGCGTACACGGTGGTGCCCCTCCGGGCGAGCGCCCAGCAGGGGCAGCTTAAGGTCATCGACAACAACCTGACCACGCCACAAGATAAATCCTTTGTGCGGGTGATCCAGGCCGACATCAACCAGAACCAGGTGACGTTTCACTGCAGCTGCGCTGCCGGAGCCCCGGGCAACATCACCACCGACGCGGCACCCGGCACCGTGAGCCCCCAGGCGCCCATCCCGGCTGGCACGTGGACCATGAGCGCGACCGGTTCCACCGGAACAACGAGCCTGCCCGTCACGCTCACCGCGGGCACCGTCCACACGGAGATCGTCATCGCCGCGCCCAGCGGCGGCATTGAGATCATCAACGTGACAGATGCCGCCGGGGCCGGCCAGGCGCCCACGGGCGGTGTTTCCACCGGATTCGGCGGCACCGCGCCGCGGCCCGCAGGGTCACCGGTACCGTGGCTGGCGATCATCAGCGCCGGCGCGTTGCTCACCCTGGCCGGAGGCTGGCAGCTGCGCCGCAACGGGCTGCGTCGGCTCACCCCAAGCTGACGGTGCTCATCCGCAGGCCGGCCGCGATCACCTTCGCGGCCGGCCATTCTGCTCGCCCTGGCGGGCGCCGCCGCCGGTGCCAGGCCCTCCTTCAGGTGTGCCTCCGCGCCGGCCGGGTCGCCCTGGGCCCAGCCGACGTGTTCAGCCCGAGCCCGGCGGCGATCGCGGCCGCCACCAGGTCCGCCGCTGACACCGCGGACAGGTCCACGAACCGCGCCGTCGGCGAAACCCGGTCCGAGCCGCCGCGCGGCCTCCACCATCAGCCGACTCTTCCCGACCCCGCCCGGGCCGGTCAGCGTCACCAGCCGCACCCCCTCCCGGACGACCAGATCCTCGACCGCGGCGGCCTCCTGCTCACGGCCCAGCAGCGGCGTGGCCGGCAACGGAAGCGCCCCGGCCAGCGTCGCCTCGCCCTCAGCGTCTTCATGCCGCTGGGTCATCTCGAACCGCTCGCTCAGCAGCACCGCCAGGTCGTGCTCGAGCAGCCGCTGCAGCTCGGCGGGCTCGGAGAAGTGCTGGTAGGAGACGTCACTGGCGTCCCTGATCCGGGCCAGCAGCTCCGTCAGCCGCGGCTGACGGTCCGGGGCCGGCGTCTTGACGTAGATCAGCCGGGGCAGCCGGGCCGACAGCCGGTACTTATCCTCCAGCCCGGAGATCTCCTCGCCCGGCGCGACCCAGCCGTAACTCTGCTAGTAGATGCCCACGAACACCTGGCTCTGCGCCAGGTACGCCCGACGTCGGCATCATCGGGCCACCGGCACGGGCCCTAGCCGGGACGCCAGCCGCCACCCGTCCCGGCCCTGCCAGGTGGTGATGCAGGCCTCGTTGCCCTCGGCGTCGGCCAGCAACCAGAACGCGGGGGCCTCCGCGTCGTAGATCAGGGTCCCGCCCGCCGCCAGGGCGGCCTGGATGCGCGGCTCCGCCTCGTCGTGCGGCACCGACACGTCGAAGTGGATGCGGTTGCGCTGCGGGCGCGGCGCATCCATGCGCTGGAACCAGACGGCCGGGCCTTGGCCCAGCGGGTCGGCCAGCCCGTCCCAGGGCCCGGACCGGCCGGGCTCGTCCACGTAACCCAGCACCGCCTGCCAGAACGGCCGGATGGCGGCGGCGTCGAGCGCGTCGATCCCGATCTCGAGCACCTGCACCGACCGGTCGTCCTGACCGACCCCGCTGGTCGTGTGCAGCCTGAGCTCGGCGGCCACGGCCGAGATGCGCCGGGCCAGCTCGACGTCTCGCTCGGTCACCCAGCCCACCGCCGCGGTCTGCCGCGACACGATCACCCGGTCCGCCCGCACGTCCAGCCGCAGGTGCCCGTCGGCGCCGGCCACTGCCGCCGCCCGCCCGGCCACGTCGGCGGCCAGCGGGAGTGATCCGGTCCGGACCTCGGTTCGCAGCTCGCCCAGGACGAGCCGCCACCCCAGGCCGGCGACCGCGTCCGAGGCCTCCTGCCTGCTCAGCTTCTGATACGGGCCGCGAGCCTGTTCCTCCATACCGCCATCGTGCCAGCAACCAGGGCAGCGCGCGTTTCCTTCCTGGTCATACAATTCCGCCGTGAGCCGGATCGAGACCGACTATCTGGTCGTCGGGGCGGGCGCCGCCGGGATGGCGTTCGTCGATGCGCTGATCGCGGCCTGCGACGCCGATGTGGTGATGGTGGACCGGCGCCATCGCCCGGGTGGCCACTGGAACGACGCGTACCCGTTCGTGCGGCTGCACGGCCCATCGGCCCTGTACGGCGTGAACTCCCGGAACCTGGGCAGCGACCAGCTCGAGCGTACCGGGCCGAACGCTGGCTACTGCCCCCGGGCGACGGCGGCCGAGATCTGCGCTTACTACCAGCGGGTGCTTGATGAGCAGCTGCTGCCGTCGGGCCAGGTCCGGTTCTTCGGGATGTCCGACTGCGTCAGCGCGGTGCGGGGCGAGCACCGGCTCGTGTCCCGGCTGACCGGGGACGAGATGCCGGTACGGGTCCGGCGGCGGGTCGTGGACGCCCGGTACCTCGAGCCGTCGATCCCGGCGACGCACGTCCCGTCGTTTGCCGCCGAACCGGGCGTACGGCTGATTCCGGTCAATGATCTGGTCGGGCTGGACGGCCCGGCCAGCGGGTTCACGGTCATCGGCGCGGGCAAGACCGCGATGGACGCGTGCCTGTGGCTCTTGGAGGCCGGCGTGCCGCCAGAGGCGATCCGCTGGGTCAGGCCGCGGGATGCCTGGCTGCTGGACCGGGGCCTTCCAGCAGCCGCTCGATCTCGTGCCGCAGCTGATAGAGGGGGTATCGCTCTACCTGGAGGCTGCGGCGCAAGCCGACGACATCCCCGACCTGTTCCGGCGGCTCGAGGCCTGCGGGCAGCTCATCCGGCTCGATCCGGATGTCGAGCCCACGATGTACCGATGCGCGACGGTGAGCGAGGCCGAGCTGGTGCGCCTGCGGAGCATCGAGAACGTCGTCCGCCTGGGACGGGTTACGCACATCGGGCCTGACCAGATCGCCCTGGCGGGCGGATCGACCCCGACCGACCGTGGGCAGGTGCACGTGGACTGCTCGGCGCCCGGCCTGCGCACCGGGCCAGGCCGCCCGGTATACGCCGACGGCCGGATCACGTTGCAGCAGATCCGGGCCTGCCAGCCGGTCTTCAGCGCCGCCCTGGCGGGCTATGTGGAGGCGGCCCGCGACGATGATGCGGCCAAGAACCTGCTCTGCCCGGCGAACCCGTATCCGGACACGGCCCTGGACTGGATCCCGGACACGGCCCTGGACTGGATCCCGGTCACCTGCATCGCCCAGCGAGCCGAGATGGTGTGGACGGCCGACCCAGACTTGTTTTCTTGGATGCAGCGATCACGGCTCAATGCCTCCGGCGGGATCCGTGACCACCTCGACGACCCGCAGATGAAATCAGCGCTCGCTCGCCTGTTCGCCAACGTCGAGCCCGCGCTAGCCAAGCTGGGCACGTTCATGGCTCAGCTCCCGCCGGCAGGCGCGGACCGACCCACCACGTGAAGATCAGCCGCTGTGGCGCTGCAAGAACGCCAGCGTCTGCTGGTTGAAGCCCTCGACGTTCTCGTAGATCGCGGCGTGCGCGCAGTCCTCGAACACGATGAGCTCGGTGTTCGCGATTCCCTCGGTCAGCGGGGCGGCGAAGCGGGTCGAAGTCACGATGTCGTGGCGTCCGTACGTGATCAGGGTCGGGGCCTGGATCAAGCCGAGGATGGCCGTCGCGTCGTGGGCCAGCACGGCCTCGGACTGCCGCATGAACGCGTCCACCGGCGGCATCGGGCGGCCGCAGACGAACTCCGCCAGGGCATCGCCTCCTGCAGGCCATCATGGCACCGCTGCGCGCGGCTGCGGGTGTCCTCGGCCCCGGCCGGGGCGGACAGCGCGTCCAGCACCGCGCCCACCACCGCCGCGCACTCCTGGGTCAGCTCCCCGGTCAGCACCCCCGCGCCGCCGAACGTGGTCTCCAGCTTGACGCTACGGTCCTCCAACGCCTCGTCCTTGCCGTCAGCGTCCTCGGGCAGCGACCGGGCGTAAATCTCCGCCAGGCCCCGCAGGTCCAGCCCGGTCTTCGCGCCGCTGACCAGGATCTCATCCGCGGCCGGGCGGCAGCTCTCGGGGAGCCGGTCCGTCCAGCTGCAGAGCGTCCGGGCGTAGGACTCTGACATCTCCCCGGCTGCTAGCGCGGCGGCGACCCCGGGGTGGGCGGCGGCGCGGCGGACCCACGCGGTATAGGCCACCGCGGCGCCCTTGGTCACCCGGGTCTGGTGGATCAGCCACGCCCGCGAGCTGCAATCCGCGTCCGCGGTGTACCCCTGGCCGGCGGTGAACGCACCCAGGACCGAGGTGCGCGCCGCGGTGGCGACCGAATGGGCTTGCTCCAGCGCGTGCAGGCAGCGGGCCTGTTCCTCGGCCGCCATCTGCGTCGCGTCCGCCGCGGCCAGGTAGCCCAGCGCCGACCGCGCCTGCGCCAGGGAGCTCACCGGAGCAGGCGGTCGATCGCGAGTTGCAGTACCTGGGACCGGGTCAGGTCACCGTGCTCGGCGGCGATGAAGTAGCTGCCGATCACTAGCGTGTAGGCCAGCATGCTGCGGACCTCGACGTCGTTTTCGTCCACGCAGAACTGCCCGAACAGCGAGCGGATGTAGCCGATGCGGCGGTTGTCGACGCGGCGCAGCCGTTCGGCGACGTCGCCGTCGCGGCGCGACCAGTCCCGGACGGCCAGTTCGACGGCGAGCCCGTCGGGCGAGGAGGTCAGCTCGAAAAGGCGCTGCATCTTGGCTCGCGGGCCGGCTGGATGGCTGTCGACCTGCGCGATGATGTCCTCGGTTCCGGCGCTCTCCCAGGTGTCGAGCATCTCCTCGAGCAGCGCCTGGCGGTCGGCGAAGTGCCAGTAGAAGCCGCCCTTGGACACGCCCAGGTCCACGCGAGGACCTCGATCCGCACGGCGTCCGGGCCGCCGGCCGCCAGCGCCTGCAGCGCCGCGCGGACCCATGCGCCCCGCGGAGTTCGGACCTTGGCCACCGACATATCTATACGGGACCGTATTGACGGACGCAAGCGACCGTGCCTACTATCCATACGATGCCGTATGGATCGGAGATCCCATGAGGCGCCCGAACGCCGCACACGAAGCTCGTCCCTGGCGCATCCGCGAAATCGCGCCGGACTTCACGGTGGAGGACGTCTGGGCGCTGCCCGTGTACGGTACATGACGCTCATCGCGCCGTTCCGGCACTGGGTGGTCTACCCGGCGCTCATGCGGCAGATCGAACGAGCCTGGAATACCCGCGTTCTTCAGTAGTCCTTCTGACGCAGCGCATCGAGGACGGGCGCGTACATGCGGGTCTTGATCGTGCCGAGGGTGGGGCCTGCCTTGGCGGCCTGGGGCTGGGCGATCTCGACGGCGGCCTGGCGGACGCCATGCTCGTCCGCGGTCTGGTCGACGATGGCGGCGGCGAGGGCGTCGTGGCCGCAGTACCTACGGCCGGTGGTCATGGCCTGGTGCGCTGTCTGCTTGGTGAGCCGGGCCTGGATGAGGGCGGACATGGCCACTCCTTCGGAAACGGGTTTACTCTAACCGGGCTCGGCTGCGTCCTCCAGGAGGTCCAGGCCCAGGTCGAGCGCGGGGCTTGAATGGGTGAGAGCGCCGACGGCGACGAAATCGACGCCCGTCAGTGCCACGGCTCTGGCCGCCTCCAGCCGCAGGCCCCCGCTGGCTTCTAGCCGGGCCAGGGGATATCCGCGCGCCATGGCCGCGGCCGCGCGCAGGTCGGCCAGGTCCATGTTGTCGAGCAGGATGAGCCTGGCGCCGGCGTCCAGAGCCTCACGGACCTGGGCCAGGGTGTCGCACTCCACCTCGAACGGCAGCCCGGGCGCGGTCGCGCGCACGGCGGCGATCGCCGCCGCGATCCCGCCCGCCGCCGCCACGTGGTTGTCCTTTATCAGCGCGGCGTCGCCGAGTCCCATCCGGTGGTTCACGCCGCCGCCGCACCGCACGGCGTACTTCTCCAGCTGACGCAGGCCCGGGGTGGTCTTGCGGGTGTCACGGACCGCGCATCCCGTGCCGGACAAGGCGTCAGCCCAGGCCCTGGTCGCGGTGGCGATGCCGGACAGGTGGGTGAGGAAGTTGAGCAGGGTTCGTTCGGCGCCGAGTAGTTCTCTCAGCGGGGCCCGGATCCGCAGCACTTCGGTGCCGTCGGCGATCCGGTCACCGTCCGCGCGCAGCGGCTCGGACCCCAGAACCGCCGCCGGCGGGATCCCGGCGGCATCAAGGACGGCGAGGGCGACCGGAAGGCCGGCCAGCACGCCGGGTTGGCGGGCCACGACGCCGGCCACGGCCCGTGCGCCCGAGGCGGCCGTGGCGGCCGACGTCACATCTGGGCCGTAACGCAGATCCTCATCCAGCGCGCCGCGGACCACCCGCTCGGTGTCTTCGGGATCCAGGCCGGCGGCGAGCAATCGTTCGGCGATCATCGCGTTCAGGGTCATGCCCCGGCCTCCGCCCCTGACCAGGCCGCCCGCGGCTGGCCGGCCGCCACGCGCACCACGGTATGGCGGGCCCGCGCGGCGGAGTCAACGGGCGTTGCGTTCCGCCACCGGTGGCACCCGCGGCTCTCCGCGCGGGCCAGGGCGGCCACGGCGACCAGGACCGAGACGGCATGCAGGCTGGTCGCCTCGACCGTGGCCAGGTCCAGGCCCGCCGACCCCGTGCTGGCCGGCGGCGCCTGGCCCAGCGTCTGCCGGAGGCGTTCCACATCCTCGTGATCGCGGAGCACCCCCGCGTCCCGCGACATGGCCGCGGCCAGGGCAGGCCGGGCGGCGGGATCCACCCCCAGGCCAGCGGGAGGCAGCCGCGGGCTGGCTGATGGCTCAGGCAGATCCTGCCCGAGCAGCTTCCCGGCACGCCGGCCGGTGATCAGGGCCTCGGTCAGCGAATTGGAGGCGAGGCGGTTGGCTCCGTGCACGCCGGTCGATGCGGCTTCCCCGACGGCGTACAGCCCGGGGACTGAGGTCCGTCCGTCCATGTCGGCCCGGACGCCGCCGCAGGCGTAGTGCGCGCCGGGTGCGACCGGGATCGGTTCGGTAACCGGGTCGATCCCCCGCGCCCGGCACAGGGCGATCGCTGTGGGGAAGTCTCGCTCCAGCGCGGCGCGGCCCAGCGCGGTGGCGTCCAGCCAGAGGTGATCGCCTGGCCCGTCCCCGGATCCCATCCGCTGCTGCATGGCCGCCGACACGACGTCCCGGGGGGCTAGGTCGCCGAGCGGATGGCGTCCGGCCATGACGGGCCGGCCCGCCACGTCCACCAGCACGGCGCCAGCCCCGCGCAGGGCCTCGGTGATGAGGGGGCACTGGCCCTGGGCCGATTCCTGCCACAGCACCGTCGGATGGAACTGCACGAACTCCAGGTCCCGCAGCTCCGCTCCGGCCCGGGCGGCCAGCGCCAGGCCGTCGCCCGTCAGCCCGGCCGGGTTGCTGGTGGTCGCATAGGCCTGGCCGAAGCCGCCGGTGGCCAGGACGACGGCGCGCGCCGCCACCGTACCGACCCGCAACGCTCCGCCGTCACCGGCTATCCCGGCGAGCACCCCGCCGACCGTGCCCCGCTCGTCGGTCAGAGCGTCCAGGACGACGCAGCGGGCGAGGATCCGGACCGGGCTGGCCAGCAGTGCAGCCCGGAGTACCCGGTTAACCTCCGCGCCTATCGCGTCGCCCCCGGCGTTCACGATCCGCTTGCGGCTGTGCCCGGCTTCCAGATGGAGCGCTGTCTGCTCCAGCCGGGCACCATTGCGGGCCAGGCGAGCGATCTCGCCCGGGGCCTGCGATGCCAGCGTGGCCACGGCGGCCGGATCGCAGAGGCCGGCGCCCGCATCGAGCGTGTCCCGCTCGTGCAGGCCCGGGTCGTCTCCGGGGCCGATCGCGGCGGCCAGGCCGCCCTGGGCGAGTGGTGTTGCCCCCCCGCCGATGTCCTCCTTGGTAAGCAGCAGCACGTTGCGGCCGTGCCGGGCGGCGGTCAGGGCCGCGGTCATGCCCGCTGCCCCCGATCCCACGACCAGGACGTCGGCTTCGCTCGCCCAGTGCGTCTGCGACCACGGCAGGTGGCGGAGCTCCGGCCCGGTCATAGCATGGCCTGGACCGCGCGCCGGGCGCGGCGGGCCACGTCGGGAGCGACGGTCACTTCGGTTACGCCCTCGCGCAGGCAGCGCAGCAGGGCGGCTGGTGTCGTCATCTTCATGTACCGGCACACGGCGTCCGGGTTGACCGGCTCCCAGCGCACGGCCGGATTGGCGCGGCGCAACTGGTGCAGCATGCCGGTCTCGGTAGCCACGAGCACGGCGGGCGCCATGGTCGTGCGAGCGGCGTCGAGCATGCCCCCGGTGGACAGCACTCGGGTGCGGCCCGGTGGCAGGTCACCCTCTCCCGCCTGCCAGAGCGCAGCGGTCGAGCACCCGCATTCGGGATGGATGAACAGCTCGGCGGCGGGTTCGGCGCTGGCCTTGCGTCGCAGCTCAGCCGGGCTGATCCCCGCGTGCACGTGGCACTCGCCGAGCCAGATGTGCATGTTGGCGCGGCCGGTGGCGCGCTTTACGTAGGCCCCGAGGAACTGGTCGGGCAGGAACAGGACCTCCTGGTGGGCCGGGATGGACGCCACGATCTGCGCCGCGTTGGCCGAGGTGCAGCACAGATCGGATTCGGCCTTGACCTCGGCGCTCGTGTTCACGTACGCGACGACCGACGCTCCGGGGTGCTCGGCCTTCCACTCCCTTACCTGCTGCGCGGTGATGGTGTCGGCGAGCGAGCAGCCGGCCCGGGGTTCCGGGATCAGCACCGTCCGGTCCGGGGCGAGGATCTTGGCGGTCTCCGCCATGAAATAGACGCCGGCGAACACGATGACGCTCGCCGTGCTCGCCGCGGCCAGGCGGGACAACGCCAGCGAGTCACCGACGTGGTCGGCGACGTCCTGGATCTCGGGGGCCTGGTAGTTATGCGCCAGGATCACGGCATCGCGCTGGGCCGCCAGCCGCCGGACCTCCGCCGCCCAGTCCGGGCCTTCCTGCGCTCCGCCGACCTGTGCTTCGCTCGCCTGCTGGGGGGCTGCCTCAGTAGTGGTCACGATCTGGCCCCTTTCTCCTGCCTAGGTTTTAGCCTCCGAGTGTAAAACACTTTTCGCCTCATAGTCTAAAACCGGGTGGATCAGTACCATGCGTACGTGCCAGAAGATGAGCGCCAGGCTTGCGGACCTGAAGGCGGCCGGGGTCCGGACGAGCCGCCCGGGCAGTCCTGGCCGGGCGAGAGGTTCTCGCACGAGGCGCTGGCTGTGGTCCTCCAGGTCCGCCGCAACAGCTTGCACGTGCTGCTCTGGCAGCGGGGCGCGCCGCCGTTCGAGGGGCTCTGGGCGCTGCCCGGCGGCCCGCTGGGGGCGCATGAGCGCCTCGGGACGTCCGTGGGACGGCGTCTGGCCGCCAAGGTTGACCTCACCGACATCGCCTATATGGAGCAACTGGAGACCCGCAGTGATCCGGGGCGAGATCCCCGGGGCCGCGTTCTGGCCACGGCCTACCTGGCGCTGATATCCGCCGATGTCGAGCCGCGCATTCCCCCGGACACCGCATGGCACGCGGTCCAGGACCTTCCGCCGACCGCGTTCGACCACGGGTCTATCGCCGAATCGGGGCGGGACCGGCTGCGGGCCAAGCTGTCCTACACCAACATCGGCTTTGCCCTCGCGCCAGATACCTTCACGATCGCACAGCTACGGGACATTTACGCCGCCTCGGTCGGCCATCCGGTCTCGGCGACCAACCTGCAGCGGGTCCTGACCCGCCGCGGCGTTATCGAGGCCACGCCCGCCGCCGCCCGGCCTACGTCCGTGGGCGGCAGGCCAGCTACGCTCTACCGGTTCGCGGCCCGGACCCTGGTCGTCACCAATCCCTTCGCCGCGTTCCGCCCGCCATCCGTACCGCCGAAAGCAGCGTCCGTGGTCCCGGCGGGCGAGTGATCGCTAAAGGCCGGCGAGATCGGAGATGGCCGCGCGGTGCGCCTGCGGGCCGCCGGCCAGCCGCTCGGCCGACCACGCGCGGCGGTAGTACAGGTGCGCGTCGTGCTCCCAGGTGAACCCGATCCCACCGAACAGGTGGATGGCGGATTCGGTCACGGCGCGGTAGGCCTCGCCGGCCCGCAGGGCGGCGACGTGAGCCGCCATCGGGGCCTCGGCCGAGCCGTCTGCGGTGGCGATCGCAGCATACCTGGCGGCCGCCGAGACGGCCTGGAATGCCGCGAGCATGTCGACGCAGGCATGCGCGACCGCCTGGAAGGAGCCGATCGGCTGCCCGAACTGCACCCGGTCCTTCGCGTACGCGATGGTCGCGTCGAGGCACCAGCCGATGCCGCCGGCGGCTTCGGCGGCGGTCGCGAGCAGGAAGTCGCGCTCGGCCCGGCCCAGCGCGGCCGCCGCGTCTCGGCCCTGGCCGAGCAGCACGGCGGGTGCCTCGTCGAAAGCGGTGACGCAGACCCGACGGGTCAGGTCCAGGCCCAGCTGGCCGGAGGCGGTGAACCCCAGGGATCTCGACTCCACCAGGAACATCGCGAGACCGGCCTCGGTCCTGGCCGGGACCAGGACAATGTCGGCCACGTGGCCCGCGATGACGTACCACCGGTGGCCGTATAGCCGCCAGCCGCCGGGGGCCCGTTCGGCGCGGACGCTGTCCGCTCCGGGCGACCAGTGGCCGGTTTCGCCGGCGGCGGCGAGGGTCCCGGTCGCCGACCCGTCGGCCAGCAATGGCAGCCAGTGCTCCTGGACCGCGCGGTCGCCGACCGCCAGCAGCACGCCGGCGGCCAGGCTGCTGGCCAGGAACGGCCCCGGATACAGGGCGCGGCCCAGCTCGGTGTGGACCACGCTCGCCTCGACCTGGGACATGCCGAGGCCGCCGAACTCCTCCGGGATCATCAGCCCGGTGAGGCCGAGCTCGCCCGCCAGGCGTGCGTGCAGCTCCGGGCTATAGCCGACCTCGGTCTCCAGCGCGGCGCGCAAAGCGGCGGACGGGAGCTGGTCGGCCAGCAAGCGGCGCAGGGCGTCCTGCAGGGCATGCTGGACCTCGCTGAGAGCCAGGGCGTCGCTTTTGGCCATGATCAGCTCCTCACGCAGGGCGTGGGAGCCCGAGGACCCGCTGCGCGATGGCGTTCTTCAGGACCTCGTCGGTTCCGCCGCCCAGCCGGTACCCCGGCGCACCGAGCACCACCGAGGTCCATGCGTAGGTTCCCCAGGCACCGGTGTCGGCGACCAGGGCTGGCCCGAGAACGGCGGCAACGAACTCTGCCAGCCGCTTCATGTTAGCGGACAAGGCCAGCTTATTCAGGGCAATCTCGGGGCCCGGCGGCTCGCCCGCCCTGGCTTGCGCGGCCATCACCTGCTGGGTGTACCGGGCGATGCGCAGGTGGGAAAGCAACTCGCCGAACTCCTGCCTGATGACAGGATCGGCCTGCTTGCCCGTCGCGTGGACCAGGCCGATGAGCCGGTCGGTGGACAGGATGCCCGCGCCGCCGAAAGCCGAGTGGCCCATCGCGTTGCGCTCGTGGCTAAGCGTGGTGAGCGCGACCCTCCAGCCGTTCCCTACCTCATCCAGGCGGCGGCCGTCGGCGACGGCCACGTCGTCCAGGAAGACTTCGTTGAAGCTCGTGCCGCCGGTCATCTGCCGCAGCGGGCGTACGGTCACGCCGGGCGCGCGCATGTCGATCAGGAAGGCGGTCAGGTTGCGATGGCGCGGCTCGCTGGCCGTCCGGCAGATGATCTCGCCGACATCGGCCAGGTGGGCCCCGGAGGTCCAGACCTTCTGGCCGCTGACCCGCCAGCTGTCGCCGTTGCCGTCGTGGACGGCCTGGGTCCGGACCGCGGCCAGGTCCGAGCCCGCGCCGGGCTCGCTGAACAGCTGGCAGGCGATCTGCTGCCCGCTGAACAGCAGCGGCAGCCAATGCTTTTTCTGCTGCTCGGTGCCGTGCCGACCGATGGTGGGCGCGACCATGCCGAGGCTGACGGTCAGCGCCGCGTCGCCCGGCACCCGGTACCGCCGGGTCAGCCGCTCGAAGGCGCGCGCGTAGGAGGCGGGCAGGCCGGCGCCGCCGAACTCCGGCGGGCCGGAAATCCAGCCGTAGCCGTGATCCCACAGTTCCTGTCGCCACTGCCGGATCGCGGGCAGGGCGTCGGCCTCCTGCTCTGGATCCGGCTCCTGGAAGACACGGACCTCGTCGTCCCCTTCACCCCAGACGAACCGGCGGTCTCGGGCCGCCCGGGGGTAACGCTCGGCCAGCCAGGCATCGGCCTGCTCGAGGAACTCCTCCAAAGTGACCGGCATGCGGCCAGCCTAGAAGAAAAATACTCTACTTGTCGAGTATCTGAGACTAGACTAGTTGCGGACAGGCTGGCGGGTGCGGTTACCGGCGCTCATCCAGGCGGCTGGCCAGGAGCTGGGCCAGGTGGGTGCCGCTGACGTGGGCAAGCTGGTCGAGCTGGGTGCGGCAGGAGAACCCGTCGGCCAGCACCACCGCGTCCATGGCGTCGCGCACCGCGGGCAGCAGGGCGGTCTCGGCGACGGCCCGGGATACGTCGTAGTGGCCGCGCTCGACGCCGAAGTTGCCGGCCAGGCCGCAGCATCCGCCGACCGCGGTGACCTCGGCGCCGGCGCTGGCGAGCAGCGCGGAGTCGGTGTGCCAGCCCATCACGGCGTGGTGGTGGCAGTGCGGCTGGGCCACCGCGCGCACCCCCGCCAGATCCGGTGGCGCCCACTTCTCGGTGCCGGTCAGCAGCTCGGCGAGCGTGCGGGTGGCCGAGCGTGCCTGACGGGCGCGCGGGTCGGCGGGCAGCAGTTCGGCGATCTCGCCGCGCAGCACGGCGGTGCACGATGGCTCAAGCCCGACGATCGGGGTGCCGGCCTTCAGGGCGGGGTCAAGGGCGTCCAGGCTGCGCCGCAACTGCTTGCGCGCGCCGTCCAGCTGGCCGGTGGAGATCCAGGTCAGGCCGCAGCACACGGGCTGGCCGGTGATTCGGACCGCGTAGCCGGCCGCCTCCAGGACCCGCACGGCGGCCTGGCCGACCTCGGGGGTGAAGTAGTCGGTGAACGTGTCCACCCACAACAGCACCGGAGCCCCGGCTCGGGCGGGACGGCCGGCGAACCAGGCACGAAAGCTCTGCGCGGCGAACTGCGGCAGCGGCCGGCGGGCGTCGATTCCGCCCAGCCGCTTGGCCAGGCCGGCCAGCGCCGGGTTGCGCAGCGCGGCGTTCGCCAGTCCCGGCGCGTGGGCGGCCAGCCGGGCCCAGCGAGGCAGCCAGCCGAGTGAGTAGTGAGCCGGCGGACGCGGCCGGCGCCGGTACCGCTGGTACAGGACCTCGGCCTTGTAGGTCGCCATGTCCACCCCGGCCGGGCAGTCCGACGAGCAGCCCTTACATGACAGGCACAGGTCGAGCGACTCGGCCACCTCCGCCGAGCGGAAGTTCTTGACGAGCGTGCCGTTCGCCAGTTCCTGGAGCACGCGCGAGCGGCCCCGGGTGGAGTCCTTCTCGTCCCGCGTGGCCAGGTACGAAGGGCACATCACACCCCCACCCACCTCCCCAGCCCCCTTCACTCCGCTGGTGTCGGCACGGCACTTGCCCACGCCCACGCAGCGGTGCACCGCGACCGACAGGTCACCGCCGTCGTGCGGATAGGCGAAACCCAGTCCGGTGCGCAGCGGGCGGGCCTGCGGCACGCGCAGGTCCGCGTCCAGCGGCGCCGGGTCGACCAGCACGCCAGGATTGAACACGTTGCCCGGGTCGAAGATCGCCTTGACCGCGGCCATGGTGTCGATGGCGTCGGGTGAGTACATGGCGGGCAGCAGTTCGCCGCGGGCGCGGCCGTCACCGTGCTCGCCAGACATCGAGCCACCGTACTTGCCCACCAGCTGCGCCGCGGCGACGACGAACTGCCGGTAACGACCCGGATCGGTGGAGAACGGGAAGTCGATGCGGACATGCACGCAGCCGTCGCCGAAGTGCCCGTAGGTCAGGCCGTCCAGGCCGTGCTCGGCCATCAGCGCGGCGAAATCACGCAGGTACGCGCCCAGGTGCTGGGGCGGGACGGCGGCGTCTTCCCAGCCGGGCCAGGCCGGTGCGCCGGCCGGGGTGCGGCCGCCCAGGCCCGCGCCGTCCTCGCGGATGCGCCACAGGGCCCGCGCCGGGGCGCCGATGACCACCAGCGCGTCGAGGCAGCCAGCATCGGCGATGAGCCGCTCGGCCCCGGCGCGCGCCTCGGCCTCGGTATCGCCGACGGTCTCCACGAACAGCCAGGCGTCACCGCGCGGCAGCGTGGGCACCGCGGCGGCGCCCCGGCGGGTCCGGAAGACCTCGACCAGCCGCGCGTCCATGCCCTCGAGCGCGACCGGGCGGTGCGGCAGCAGCCCGGGCACCGCGTCGGCCGCGGCCGGCATGCCGGGATAGCCGAGTACCGCCAGGGCCACCGCCTTCGGCGACTGCACCAGCACGACGGTCGCCCCGAGGACCATACCGAGCGTGCCTTCGGTGCCGGCCAGGAACTTCGCGAGGTCCGCGCCGTTCTCCGGCAGCAGGTGCTCCAGGGAGTAGCCGGACACCTGCCGGGTGAACCGGCCGAACTCGGTGCGGATCATGCCGAGGTGCGCCGCGACCAGGGTGTCGAGCGCGGCACCGATCGTCCCGGCGGCGGCCAGGCCGTCACGGCCCAGGCGCCGGGCGGCGAGCCGCTCGCCGGAGGCGGTCAGCAGGTCCAGGCTCACCAAGTTGTCGGCCGCGCGGCCGTACCTCAGGGCCCGCGCGCCGCAGGCGTTGTTGCCGATCGAGCCGCCGATGCTCGCCCGCGCGTGCGAGGACGGGTCCGGGCCGAACCGCAGCCCGTGCCCGGCCGCGGCCGCGGTGATGTCGTCCAGGATCGCGCCGGGCTCGACGACCGCGGTGCGCGCCTCGGCGTCCACCGAGAGCACCCGGTTCAGGCGCCGGGAGAAATCGAGCACGACGCCGGAGCCGACCGCGTTGCCTGCGGTGGAGGTGCCGCCGCCCCGGCTGGTGACCGGCAGGCCGAGCCGGGTGGCGACGTCCAGCGCGGCGGCCGCCTCGTCGATGTGCCTCGGGAAGACCACCACGCTCGGCACGACACGGTAGTTCGACGCGTCGGTGGAGTACTCGGCCCGGCGCCGGACCGAGTCGTCAACCTCGTCCAGCCCGGCTGCGCGCAGCGCGGCGGCCAGGTCACGTGGCGAGGGCGCCGTCGCGCCGCCTGCGCATGATATGGTCATGACCTCGGATGTTATCCGCCGAGGGCGACCAGCGGCCGAACCTGCTCGCTGGCGGGCCACGGCTGCGTCCGCGGCGGCTGGTATAGCCGCAGCGGGACGCGGATGTCGAGGCCATCCGGGGAGCGGTCAATGGCAGCATCCGGCCAGTGACCGACGACCATGGCGAGTACCTGCCGGTTGCCGGGCAGCACGTCCATCGCCAGCGACGTCACGCTCCGCGCCTGGGCCCGGGCGACCAGCGCGCGCATCAGCGCCGCGCCCACGCCCCGGCGCTGCCAAGCGTCGGCGACCACCACGCCGACGTCAGTCATCCGGGCGCCGCAGGGATCCCCAGGGCCATCCGCGGCCATGGCGTGCCCGACGATCACGCCGCCCGTGACGGCGATTATGGCATCGACGTTGGCGGGCCCGCCGGACAACAGGTGGAGCAGGCCGTGGGTGGGCGTGACCGGGGCGAAGAACCTGAGATAGCGGCTCTCGACGGACAGTCCCGCGAAGAAGTCGCTGAGCGCGGCCAGGTCGGCCGGGCACACCGGCCGGATCGCGGCGGTGGCACGGCCATCGGCCCGCCCGAGCTGGGTTCGGTTCACGAACCCAGCATGGCTGGGATTGCTGAGTCTGTCAACCAGACTTAGCATGCGGTTATGGGAAGGTCCTGGATGCTGGATTACGACACCACCAACTGCGCGATCGGCGCGGCCGTGGGGATCCTCGGCGAGCGGTCGACGTTCCTCGTGCTGCGCGAGGCGTTCAACGGCGTGCGCCGTTTCGACGACATGCAGCACCGCACCGGCATGCCCCGGCAGGTGCTCAGCCAGCGCCTGACCCGCCTCGTGACCGAAGGCCTGCTCCGCAAGGTTCCCTACCGGCAGGCTGGCCAGCGCAGCCGGGACGAGTACCGGCTCACCGACAAGGGCTTGGATCTCTACCCGGTGCTGGTGGCGCTGATGGAGTGGGGCGACCGGTATGAGAGCGGCCCGGACGGCCCGCCGGTCCTGCTGCGGCATCGCGATTGCGGGGAGCCGGTGCGGCTGCAGCTGGCCTGCGCGGCGGGCCACGTGCTGGAGTCCGCCCGTGAGGTCACCCCGGTGCCGGGCCCCGGCGCCCGCAAGATCGCCTAACCGCCCCGGCGGCGGGCGTTAGGGTGCTGCCATGCTGTTTCCCACCTCCCTGGTCGGGAGCTATCCGCAGCCGGACTGGCTGATCGACCGGGGCCGGCTCACCGGTCGGCTTCCGCCGCGGGTCCGGGCCGAGGAGCTGTGGCGGGTCTATCCCGCCTACCTGGAGCAGGCGCAACGTGATGCGACGGTGCTGGCGATCCGGGCCCAGGAGGAGGCTGGGCTGGACATCCTCACCGACGGCGAGATCTGTCGGGAAAGCTACTCCAACCGGTTCGCGACGGCGCTGGACGGCGTGGACATCGACAACCCCGGCATCGTGCTCGGCCGCACCGGCCAGCCGAACCCGGTCCCCCGCGTTACCGGGCCGGTCTGGCGGCGGCGCCCGGTTGAGGCAGAAAACGTGAGGTTCCTGCGCGCGAACACCGGCCGGAAGGTAAAGATGACCGTACCGGGCCCGTTCACCATGGCGCTGCAGGCCCAGGACGACTTCTACGGCAGCACCGAGGCCCTGGCCCTGGCGTATGCCGAGGCGGTCGGCGAGGAGGTCAGGGACCTGTTCGCGGCCGGGGCGGATATCGTCCAGCTCGATGAGCCCTGGTTGCAGGCCAACCCCGACCGGGCGCGCCGCTACGGCGTCAAGGCCATCAACCGGGCGCTGGAGGGCGTCACCGGAACCACCGCGGTCCACCTGTGCTTCGGCTATGCCGCCATCGTCCACGACCGGCCCGGGGGCTATTCGTTCCTGCCCGAGCTGGCCGATTGCAGCTGCGACCAGATCTCCATCGAGACCGCCCAGTCCGGCCTGGACTGCTCGGTGCTGGCCGCTCTGGACGGCAAGACCATCATCCTGGGCGTGCTGGACCTGAACGACCTCACGGTCGAGTCGCCGGAGACGGTGATGGCCCGGGTCCGGCGGGCGCTGCCGTACGTGCCGGCGGGTCGCCTGGTGCTGGCCCCGGACTGCGGGATGAAATACCTGCCGCGCGACGTCGCCTTCGGCAAGCTGACCGCGTTGACGGCGGCCGCCGCGCAGCTGCGCGCCGAGTTCAGCTCCTAGCGGTGACCGGCGCTCTAGCCCTTTCGGCTACGCCGCGCCGTCCACACCAGATGGCCACCACTTAGGGTCGACGCGGCCTGACTCAGGACACTACAGAAATTGAATGGCCAGGGTCTGGTGTCTGCCTGATCACATTCGGCGCGCCTGCGTGATCTGTGGTGCTGGCGGGTCTACGCCAGAGTTATGAGGTATCCCGATGGCGGCGGCCTGTCCGCTAAAGGACGGGCACGGCGCGAGAAGCCACGGGGGTGTGCCCGCTGTCCGCCACCGTCGTCACCCTGCTGCTGACCTCCAAAGCCGGACTCGCCACCGCCCCGCTGATCATCGTCGCCGTCGTGGTCGCCTACCTCACGATCCAGACGCTGTCCCCAGCCCTCGGCCCCGGCGCTGCTGGTCAGGGAGCGGCCGCCGTCACGGGGTGTGCTGAGGCCTGAAATGCCCGGCGTTGGTTGACCGTCCGTGCGGGAAAGTCCCGGGCTCCATCGCCACTCGGACCTGTCATGGAAGTGGAACTCGTTCGTGTCGGTTGTGGCTGTCATCGCGGCCCGCTGAAGTCCACCTCCACGGCGTAGCCGCCCAGGGCATCGCCCGGCACATGGCGGCCAGCTGGTCCCCGGATGTCAGGACCTTTGGCCCTATAAGCACACCCCGGCCGCCGGGTGAGCGTGGAAGCCTGGCCGCGGGCCGGGCTGTTCCGTGACTGTGGGCCAGGCGATCAAGCCGGTCGCGTACCAGCAGCGATCCGGTGCTGGCTTCCATGAGGGGATACGGACATGGCACCGTTGGACTGGAAGGCCGAGTATGCCTACACCGCTGGGATGCAGGCGTTCATTCAGCCCGGCTCGCCCGGCGGCAAGCGCGAACAGAACTGGCTGCCCACCTCGGCAGAGCAGCCATGGTTCGTGATCTTGCGTATGTACCGGCCTCATCCCGCGCTCATCCAGGCCAAGTGGGAGTGCCCGGGCATCACCCCGGTCACCTGACCACCCGCGGTGCCCGACGGCGCCTGCACGCTTCCGCCGGTGACGGACACCGGTGAGTCGATAGAAAAGATAGAAAAGGAGTACGGGTCATGAAGCTATCTGTCAAGCTGCCCCCCGATGACGAAGGCGCCACGCTGATGCGCTTTGAGGACGTCCGCGGCCAGCGGTACACCGAGATCTTCCTGATCGGCGGCCACGCGATCACCCACCACCTGGTCGCCGGGGTCTACAACACGATCGGGATGAACGACCCCGCCGGGACCGGGGATACCTGCCCGCAGGCCGTGCTGGACCAG
>Ga0074046_10001387_pt1 | contig 21919 bp, 17 predicted proteins | sample BogForMeECP23OM3_FD_94441 | JGI IMG/M metagenome (GOLD analysis project Ga0074046, IMG submission 94441) | Bog forest soil microbial communities from Calvert Island, British Columbia, Canada - Bog Forest MetaG ECP23OM3 | ecosystem: Environmental > Terrestrial > Soil > Wetlands ...
AACGCATTGGGCGCCTGCTGCAGATGCACGCCAACAAGCGGGAAGAAATCAGCGAAATCTACGCTGGCGATATCTGCGCCTGCGTCGGGCTGAGGAACGTCACCACGGGCGATACGATTTGCGACGAGAAGCACCCCGTCGTGCTGGAGTCCATTGAGTTTCCCGCACCGGTTATTGCAGTGGCAGTGGAACCCAAGACCAAGGCCGACCAGGAAAAGATGGGTGTCGCGCTGGGCAAGCTGGCGCAGGAAGATCCGACCTTCAAGGTCTCGACCGATCCTGACAGCGGGCAGACGATCATCGCCGGCATGGGCGAGCTGCACCTGGAGATCCTCGTTGACCGCATGATGCGCGAATTCGGCGTGCAGGCCAACGTAGGCAAGCCGCAGGTGGCGTATCGCGAGACTATTCGCAAGCAGGCGCAGGCCGAGGGCAAGTACATCCGCCAGACCGGCGGCAGCGGCCAGTACGGCCACGTGCGCATTCGCCTGGAGCCGAACGAGCCCGGCAAGGGCTACGAGTTCATCAACGAAATCGTGGGCGGCGTGATTCCCAAGGAGTTCATTAAGCCAGTTGACCAGGGAATCAAGGAGGCGCTCGAAGGCGGAGTGCTCGCCGGTTACGAAATGGTGGACGTGAAAGCCACTCTGTATGACGGCAGCTACCACGATGTGGACTCGAACGAAATGGCCTTCAAGATCGCCGGTTCGATGGCGTTCAAGGAAGCTGCTCGCAAGGCGAGTCCAGTGCTGCTGGAGCCGGTGATGTCAGTGGAAGTGGTGGTGCCCGAGGAATACATGGGTACGATCATCGGCGATTTGAGCAGCCGCCGCGGCCGCATCGAAGGCCTGGAGCATCGCGCTGGTTCGCAGGTGATTCGGGCGATGGTTCCACTGGCCGAGATGTTTGGTTACGCGACGACGATGCGCTCGAATACGCAGGGCCGCGCGACGTTTTCCATGCATTTCTCGCGGTATGAAGAAGCGCCCCGGGCCGTGGCCGAAGAAATCGTGGCCAAGGTGCAGGGGAAAAGTCCGGCAGGGACGAAGTAGGTACGAAATGAGCAGGGTGAGACTCAACGCGTCTGGGACTAAGAGATGATCGAGCAGTCTGAAAGGCTGGAATTGGCAGCGCGCCTTCGTGAATTGGCCGATCATTCAAGCGAAGCCGAATTGCGGAGTTCGTTGTCTCGGTCCTATTACGCCATTTATCACGCTGCCCGTGAACTGGGAGAGATCGGTTTTGAGGAAAAGATTGGTCACCACAATATCGCGGGATTCCTGGGAATGATCGAGCCGCAGATTAAAGAGTCTGTGGAGGAGTTCCAGAGATTCAGAGTCCAGGCTGACTATGACGAAACTCTGGTAAGGCGCAAATTCGGCGAGAACCCGGAACTCTTCCGCACGGAAGTAATGAGGCAGCTCGAGGAAGGCCGGTTGGTTTTCCGGAGAATTATTCTTGAAATCGAGAAGCACCGGAGCAGAGGGGTTTGATGGACGCCGAACAGTTTGAGCAAAGCATGAAACAGGGTATTCAGGCCGCTGGTCTGTTGCCGGACTTCGACCCTGATCGGTCGCAGGTGTTTGAGTCTCCGGAGGGCTTGTTTGTTGAGATTGTGGTGCGCGACGGAACTAAACTGCAAGCCTTTAAGAGCGTCGTAAACGAGTTGAGTTCCAAGGCTGGCGAAAACGTCGACAGTATCGTCAGGGCTGAGTGGACGCTGGAAAGGGTAGGCGATCCGGAGCCGGCGTATTCGACAGGTGGCGGCTTAAGAGCGGCAGAACTCTACCCGGTAGATCTTAAGTCGGGCGCCGCAAGGCAGCAGGTGTGGATAGAAGTTACTTTGCTTGCGAAGATTTTTTTCCGCGACCACGGCATTGAGGGAGAGCAGATCAAAGCCATTGTGGGTGAGTTCGTTGAAGAGCGGTTGCAAATAGGCGGCGCGAGTTTCTGGGATCCCGTCCGGTGGCCGAATTTGGAAATAAACGGAGATACGGCCAGACAAATCGTAAGCCGTTCACTCCTTTTGAGGAAGCCTGCTGTTTAATTGGGAGCAAATCTAAATGGCGAAAGAGAAATTTGACCGCAGCAAGCCGCACGTGAACGTGGGGACGATCGGGCACATCGATCATGGCAAGACCACGTTGACGGCGGCGATTACCAAGGTGCTGGGCAAGCACAATCCGAACATCAAGTTCCGCTCGTTCGACTCGATCGACAACGCTCCGGAAGAGCGGGAGCGCGGCATCACCATCGCCACGGCGCACGTGGAGTACGAGACGGCGAACCGGCACTACGCGCACGTGGATTGTCCGGGCCACGCCGACTACATCAAGAACATGATCACCGGCGCGGCGCAGATGGACGGCGCGATTCTCGTCGTTGCGGCGACCGACGGTCCGATGCCGCAGACCAAGGAGCATGTGCTGCTGGCGCGCCAGGTAGGCGTTCCGTACATCGTGGTGTTCCTGAACAAGTGCGATGCGGTGGAAGATCAGGAGCTGGTTGACCTGGTGGAGATGGAAGTGCGCGAGCTGCTGACCAAGTATCAGTTCCCGGGCGACGATCTGCCGGTGATTCGCGGCTCGGCGCTGGGCGCGCTGAATGGCGAAGCGCAGTGGGAAGCCAAGATCGACGAGCTGATGGAAGCGGTGGACAAGAGTGTACCGCTGCCGGCGCGCGATGTGGACAAACCGTTCCTGATGCCGATTGAAGACATCTTCTCGATCCAGGGACGCGGAACCGTTGTCACGGGCCGCATTGAGCGCGGCAAGGTGAAGGTGGGCGAGGATGTCGAGATCGTCGGCTTCCGCGAGACGCGCAAGACGGTAGTGACGGGCGTGGAGATGTTCAAGAAGCAGCTGGACGAAGGCCTGGCGGGCGACAACGCCGGTCTGCTGCTGCGCGGCACGGCGAAGGAAGACGTGGAGCGCGGCATGGTGCTGGCCAAGCCGGGCTCGATTACGCCGCACACCAAGTTCAAGGGCGAAGTGTACGTGCTGTCGAAGGAAGAAGGCGGGCGGCACACGCCGTTCTTCAAGGGATATCGGCCGCAGTTTTACTTCCGCACCACGGATGTGACGGGAGTGGCGACGTTGCCGGCGGGCACGGAGATGGTGATGCCGGGCGACAACGTGGCGCTGGAGATCGAGCTGATTACGCCGGTGGCGATGGAGAAGGGCCTGCGCTTCGCGATCCGCGAGGGCGGACGCACGGTGGGCGCCGGGACCATCACCGAGATTCTGGCGTAGGGGACATACCCCGCCCTACCGCCGAAAGACGGCGGTAGAACGGGGCACCCGGATTCCCACTCAAGCCAAAAGAAGGATTGAGTGGGGCACCCTGTTTTTTCGGCGGGCGAGAGTGCCTCGCTGATTTCCGCGCTTCGACGCGGACAAGGCTTCGCAGCCAACCTGCGGAGTAAACGAAAGGGAAGGCAACCATGCCCCGCGAGATTGTGACGTTGCAGTGTGGAGAGTGCAAGGACCGTAACTACTCCACCACGAAGAACAAGAAGACCACGACAGGGCGGCTGGAGTTCAGCAAGTTCTGCCGGAAGTGCCGCAAGCACACGCTGCACAAGGAAGCGAAATAGCTGTCAGCTATCAGCCATCAGTTGTCAGTTTTTTCGCGGTAACGGCTGAGCGGCAGACGCAAAGCGCTATGAGCGAAAGCGCATTGCGAAGCGCAAGAAGGATCGCTCAACGTAGCTCAGGCTGAAAGCTGATGGCCAACAGCTGAGAGCTTCATAGGGGCGTAAGCTCAACGGCTAAACTGCCGGTCTCCAAAACCGGACTTGGGGGTTCGAATCCCTCCGCCCCTGCCAGTATTGGAAGCTCCGCAGGTGCGGGGTTCGAGCAGAAGGCAAGCTAAGGCGCGGAAGGCGCCGAAGACAGGAATCAGATGGCGAAGTCGACAGCGATGGAACTACCGGGTGACAACAGTCTAGGGGCAAGGCTCAAAGCATGGCCGCAGCGCGCGAAGAGTTTTTACAACGACGTGCGCACGGAAATGAAGAAGGTCACGACACCGTCGCGCAAGGAAGTCCAGGGCACGACGACCGTGGTCATTATCACGGTGTTCCTGTTCGGGTTTTATTTCTGGGTTATCGACTCAATCATCGGAAAAAGTCTTGACCAGTTACTGAAACGGCTGGCGCACCACTAGAGAGCCTATGGAAAGAGACTGTGTTTAAGACGCCTCGCGGACTAACGATCACCCCACAAAGCGCAAAATCGGCACTTCGTGGGGACCCCGAAAAGTCCGCTCGGCGAGTCAAAGGGTGGCTGGCTGAACGGCACGACTAAAGGCGTGCCTGACGCAAAAACCTTAAGGTGCGACTGAGGGCGTGCCCTGACGCAGGGACTTTCGAAGACGACTTTTTCAGCAAGCTGCAAAGCGCGGAGCGAATGACAGAAGAGCAGACCAAAACGGAAGAAAACAGCACCGAACAGCCAGTCGGAGAACAGACTCCAGCGGTTCCTGAGGCCACGGGAGAACCAGCGGCCGAGGCGACGGCGGAAACCGCTGCGGAAGCGGCGGCCCCGCTCACGAACCCGAACATGAAGTGGTACATCATCCACAGCTATTCGGGTTTCGAGCGCAAGGTGAAGGAGTCGATCGAGGCGCGCGTGCGCGCCGATGAGCGGCTGGGCGGGAAGATCGGCCGCGTGCTGATTCCGACCGAGTCGGTCACCGAAGTGCGCGGAGGCAAGAAGTACACCAGCGAGCGCATGTTCTATCCCGGTTACGTGCTGGTGGAAATGGACATGGACGACAACGTGTGGCACGTGGTGAAGTCCACGCCGCGGGTTACGGGCTTTGTGGGCACGGGCCAGCAGCCTACGCCGCTGTCGGACGAAGAGGTTCAGCAGATCGTGTACCGCGTGGCCGATAGCAGGGAGAAGCCGAAGCTCAAGGTCAAGTTCGAGAAGAACGAGGCGGTACGCATCACCGAAGGCCCGTTCGCCAGCTTTACCGGCATGGTGGACGAGGTGAATGAAGACCGCGAGACCCTGAAGGTCATGGTCACGATCTTCGGGCGCTCGACTCCGGTGGAACTGGAGTTCGGGCAGGTCGAGAAGGTCATCACGTAGATAAGCTATGGGAACGTTTTTAGCGAAGTTGCGAGTGTGGAGTCCCGCCAGTCCTTCTCGGGTGGAAGAGCTAGAAGTCATTGTTGACACGGGAGCGGCGTACAGTTGGGTTTCGCGCGCGAAGCTGGAGTCGATGGGAGTCCGTCCGGTCCGTCGGATGCAGTTCCGAACGATCGAGGGCCACACGATCGAGCGCGATCTGGCCCCAGTGTTTGTGGCGACCGATGGATTCAGCGGTGGGGACAACGTGGTAATGGCCGAACCCGGCGACATGGAGGTGCTTGGATCCCACACGCTGGAGAGTTTGGGCGTTACCGTCGATCCGGTTAGCAAGAAACTCGTTCCGACCGTTGGTCTGGCGTTAGCGGCAGAAGGTTAATTAAGAGTCGGGCATTGGCCCGCTTGAGAAGAACAACTATGGCAAAGAAGATTACAGGTTCAGTGAAGTTGCAGATTGCGGCGGGCAAGGCCACTCCGGCGCCCCCGGTTGGTCCGGCGCTCGGTCAGGCGCAGATCAACATCATGGAGTTCTGCAAGCAGTTCAATGCGAAGACGGGCGCGAAGGAACTCGATGGCCTGATCATCCCGGTGGTGGTCAGCGTGTACAGCGATCGCACCTTCACGTTCATCACCAAGACGCCGCCGGCTTCGATCCTGTTGAAGCGCGCCGCGGGTGTGGCCAAGGGATCGGGGACGCCGAACAAGGACAAGGTCGGCAAGGTGACCGAGAAGCAGGTATTGGAAATCGCCAAGCAGAAGATGCCCGACTTGAATGCGGCCTCGGTGGAAGCCGCGGTGCAGAGCGTGAAGGGAACTGCGCGGTCGATGGGGATCGAGGTCGTAGCATAGGGAGTGGCCCTCGCGAACCACAGTCCGCTCGGGTGGCAAAGAAATGCAGGTCCCTCGACTCCGCCGCGAAGCGCGGCGTCGCTCGGGATGACAAGGGATCTAAGTCGTAAACACCACGGCTGTTAGGCAAAATCGGCAGCGGTGGGAGACAAGGAGCAACCTCAATATGAGGAAATCAGGAAAGAACGTCGAGAAGGCGCGGGCTGCAGTCGAGAATCGTCCTTACACGCTTCAGGAAGCCGTGCCCCTTCTGCAGAAAGTGAAGTTCGCCAAGTTCGATGAGACGGTGGACCTCACCATGCGCCTGGGAGTCGATCCCAAGCATGCCGACCAGATGGTGCGCGGCACGGTAGTGCTGCCGCACGGACTGGGCAAGACCAAGAAGGTGCTGGTCATCGCTTCGGGCGAAAAGGTTCGCGAGGCGGAAGCTGCGGGCGCTGATTTCGTCGGCGGCGACGACATGGTGGAGAAGATCCAGAAGGAAAACTGGACCGACTACGATGCCGTGATCGCTACGCCCGACATGATGAAGTCGGTGGGCCGCCTGGGCAAGGTGTTGGGTCCCCGCGGGCTGATGCCGAACCCGAAGACCGGAACCGTGACCTTCGACGTAGCAGGTGCGGTGAAGGAGACCAAGGCCGGCAAAGTGGAGTTCCGCACCGACAAGACTGCGCTGGTGCACGTGCCGGTGGGCAAGATTTCGTTCCCGCCCGAGAAGCTGGTGGAGAACGCGGCCACCGTCATCACCAGCGTGATCAAGGCGAAGCCGTCGGTCGCGAAGGGCAAGTACATCAAGGGCTGCTATCTGAGTTCCACCATGGGGCCGGGCGTCTCGATTGACACGGCGGCGGTGGAAGCGGCGGCGAAAGGCTAGTCCCCTGAAGCTGAAGGGGCTAAATGCAGGTCCCTCGACTCCGCCGCGAAGCGCGGCGTCGCTCGGGATGACAAGATTGAGGAAGCGAAGATGGCAGTTACCAAAGCGAAAAAGATCGAGCAGGTTGAGAAGCTAACGAAGGAACTCGAGAGCGCGAGCCACGCCGTCGTGGGCACTTTCACCAAGCTGACGGTGGAAAAGGATTTCGAGCTGCGCAAGGCTGTCCGCGGCGCAGGCGCCAAGTATCGCGTGGTGAAAAACACGCTGGCAGAGCGCGCCGCCAAGGGCAGCAAGGTTGAGGACGCGATGAAGGGCCTGGCGGGAGTGACCTCTATTGCCTACACCAGCGGCGACCCGGTCGCGCTGGCGAAAGTGCTCAGCAAGTACGCCAAGGACAACCCGGAGTACACCTTCAAGGCGGGCATCGTCGATGGCCGCGTCATCGCCATCAAGGACATTGACGCGCTGGCGAACATGCCGTCGAAGGAAGAGATTTACTCGAAGCTGCTGTTCCTGATGAATGCTCCGGCGCAGCGCCTGGTCACCGCGTTGAATGCGATTGGGCGGGACTTGGCTGTCGTCATCAACCAGGGCGTCGAGCAGAAGAAGTTTGCCGGCGGAGAAGCGCCGGGCGCGTAGGTTTTGGCTTCGTGCGGACTGAGGTCCGCGCGTGTGGGTGAGAAATGCAGGTCCCTCGACTCGGGATGACAAGAGTAAAGAGGGGCTTGTACGGCACGACTAAGTCGTGCCCTGACACAAGGCTTTACGCTCGGCCGAAGAAGATTGGTCCGGCCGCGAAAAACAAGTTTGGAGGCGCGCAAGCGCTTCCATAGGGATTGCGTTATCCGTTGTGAGGCGTGCGACATGCGTGAGTCTGGCATGCGGTTTGCACATTGGAAGCCTCGAAAACGATAACGAAATCACAACGAATAACGAATAGGTGGAGATACAAATGGCGGATCTGCAGCAGTTGGAAGAATCAATCGTAGGCCTGTCGCTTTTGGATGCGGCGGCCCTGGTAAAGAAGCTTGAAGAGCGCCTCGGCGTTTCGGCAGCGGCAGCGGCCCCTGTCGTGATGGCCGGTGCTGCCGGAGCGGGTGCGGCAGCGGCTGCCCCGGCGGAAGAGAAGACGGAATTCGCCGTCGTCCTGACCGCGGCGGGGCCCAACAAGATCAACGTGATCAAGGCCGTTCGCGAAGTCACGAGCCTCGGTCTGAAGGAAGCCAAGGACCTGGTCGATGGGGCTCCCAAGACCGTGAAGGAAGGCATTTCGAAAGACGAAGCCGCGGCCATTCAGAAGAAGTTCACCGAAGCGGGCGCAACCGTCGAGGTGAAGTAATTTCTCCGCCCCGTTCCACGAGGGACGGGGCAACTCCTCTCCGGGCACGCTGACCGGAGTTACAGGCTGCTGCCGGCGGAAGCAATTCGACGGCAGCGACGACACCTCGAAGTGTTGGAGCGGGCGCTTCGGGGCGCGATGAATCTGAGGAAGCGAAATGGCATCCAACAGCAGGGGCCACAGAATTCCTCGGCATCGTGAGACGGATTCGGACAGCATCGAATCGAGTCCGGGCAATACAGCAGGTAGTGACGGGCGGCACGTTCAGCCGGAATCGCGCAAGCTCAGGCGCGACGGCGAGCGAGCCGAGGACAAGGCCTGAACATACTGCAGCGGGAAGCAACAATCATCGCGGCAGGAAGAAAAGAAATGCCGTGTTCCCGGGCCGAATGGTCATGGGATTGCTCGACGCCTCAAGCGGCGCTTGCGGAGAGGTCTGTCTCCGTGAGCGCATATGCGTGTTTGCGGGAACTTCGCGCAAAGCGCATGGTTTACGGCCCTACCCGTCATTGTGCGAAGGCACATGTCAACTTCGCACCTCCGCAAACGAGCGGCTTGCGCGGCCAGGCGAGCGAACCTGACCGGCACAGATTAGGAGCTTTATAAATGGCGCAACAAAAAACTGCCAACCGAAACCGGTTCGACTTTTCCAAAATTCCGGCGACCATCCAGATCCCGAACCTCATCGAGGTCCAGAAGCGTTCGTATGACCGCTTCCTGCAGATGGATTCGCTGCCCAGCGAGCGTGACGATTCGGGACTGCAGGCGGTATTTCAGTCTGTCTTTCCCATCACCGACTTCCGCAATGTGTCGCAGCTCGATTTCGTGGAGTTCGCCATCGGCAACTGGGAGTGCAAGTGCGGCCACCTCAAGGGGCTGAACCACCTGCGCACCACCTGCCGCAATTGTGGCTCCACGGTGCGCACCGACCCGTTCCATCTTGGCGACGTGCTCTGCACCAAGTGCGGCACCTACAACGCCAACACGCCGGATTTCTGCAACAAGTGCGGCGATCCCGTGGGCCTGCAGCTGAAGTACGACGTGGCCGAGTGCGAGGAGCGCGGGATGACGTACTCCGCGCCGCTCAAGGTCACCATGCGGCTCACCATCTACGACAAGGACCCGGAGACGGGGAACAAGTCGATTCGCGATATGAAGGAGCAGGAAGTCTTCTTCGGCGATGTCCCGCTAATGACGCAGAACGGCACGTTCATCATCAACGGCACCGAGCGCGTGATCGTGAGCCAGTTGCACCGATCGCCGGGCGTCTTCTTCGAGACGGCGAACAACCGTACCTATTTCCTGGGAAAGATCATTCCCTATCGCGGCTCGTGGGTGGAGTTTGAGTACGACCAGAAGAACGTGCTGTACGTGCGTATCGATCGCAAGCGCAAGTTCCTGGGCAGCATCTTCCTGCGCGCGCTCGGCCTGCGCTCGGACGAGGACATTCTTCGCACTTTTTACACCGTCGATCGCATCGCTCTGCGCGACAACAAGCTGTATTGGACGCTGGAGCCTGGCGTGGATAAGCCCACCAACCTGCTGGGCATGAAGCTGGCGCACCGCATTGCGACCAAAAACGGCGAAGAGATCGCGCACTCCGGCCGCAAGGTCACGCCGGCGGTGATGAAGGAAATCCTCAAGCACAAGATTTCCGAGATCGAAGCCGACCTCACCGACATGGAAGGCGCATTCGTTGCCGCTGACGTGATCGACACAGCGACCGGCGAAGTACTGATCGAGGCCAACACGGAGCTGACGGCGGACAAGCTGTCGAAGATGCTCGAGGCCAATGTCGCCGAGTTGCACGTGTTCTTCCCCGAGCGCGACGATGTGGGCACGGTCATCAGCCAAACGCTGCGCCGCGATTCGGTCAAGACGCCGCAGGAAGCGCTGATCGAGATCTATCGCAAGCTGCGTCCCGGAGATCCGCCGACGCTCGACACCGCGACGGCTCTGTTCCACGGCATGTTCTTCGATTCGCGGAAGTACGACTTTTCGCGAGTAGGGCGCCTGAAATTCAACATCAAGCTGTTTGAGCGCGAAGACGCCACCAACCTGGAAAACCGCACGCTGGAGCCGGACGATTTTTACGCGACTATCCGGTACCTGCTCAAGCTGCGAAAGAGCATCGGCACGGTGGACGACATCGATCACCTCGGCAACCGGCGTGTGCGCGCCGTGGGTGAGTTGCTCGAAAACCAGTTCCGCATCGGCCTGGTCCGCATGGAGCGCGCCATCAAGGAAAAGATGAGCGTCTACCAGGAGATGTCCACGGCGATGCCGCACGACCTGGTCAACGCCAAGCCGGTGATGGCGGCAATCCGCGAGTTCTTCGGCTCGTCGCAGCTGTCGCAGTTCATGGACCAGACCAACCCGCTGTCGGAGATCACGCACAAGCGCCGTCTTTCTGCGCTTGGGCCGGGCGGTCTGTCGCGTGAGCGCGCCGGATTCGAAGTCCGCGACGTTCACCCGACGCACTACGGGCGTATCTGCCCCATCGAGACGCCGGAAGGCCCGAACATCGGACTGATCTCGTCGCTGAGCTGCTATGCGCGGATCAACGACTACGGCTTCATCGAGTCGCCTTACCGCAAGGTGAAGAACGGGCACGTGCTCGACTTCATCACCGTGGTCAACGCGGGCGATAGCGAGTATCGCGTGGGGGACCATCTCGAGAAGGCCGAAGTCGTAAAGGCCAACAACGAGCTGCGCGAGCGCAAGAAGAAGCTCATCGACTTCGAGCCGTTCTCGTTCTACCTGTCGGCGTGGGAGGAAGATCGCCACGTCATCGCGCAGGCGAACGCCGAGATCGATGACAAGGGCCGCATCGTTGCGGAACTGGTCAACGCCCGCAAAGCCGGCAACTTCGTGCTGGTCAACCGCAGCGAAGTGGACTACATCGACGTGAGTCCGAAACAGCTGGTTTCGGTGGCTGCGTCGCTGGTTCCGTTCCTCGAGCACGACGACGCCAACCGCGCCCTGATGGGCGCGAACATGCAGCGTCAGTCGGTTCCATTGCTGCGCGCGCAGGCGCCGATCGTCGGCACCGGCATGGAGGGCGTCACCGCTCGCGATTCCGGAGCAGTGGTGCTGGCACGCCGGAGCGGCATCGTGGATTCGGTGGACTCGGAGCGCATTATCGTTCGTGTCGAGGGCGAGCATCATCCCATGCAGCTCTCGCGCGAGGTGGGCAGCGACATTTATCAGCTCACCAAGTTCAAGCGCTCCAACCAGAACACCTGCATCAACCAGCGTCCCATCGTGAAGAAGGGAATGCGGGTGGCCAAGGGTTCGGTCATCGCTGACGGACCCTGCACCGACATGGGCGAGCTGGCACTGGGCCGCAACGTGCTCGTCGCCTTTATGGCGTGGCGCGGCTACAACTTTGAGGACGCGATCCTGGTTTCCGAGAAGCTGGTGAAGGAGGACTATTACACCTCCGTCCACATCGAGGAATTCGAGATCGAGTCGCGCGACACCAAGCTGGGACCGGAAGAAGTCACGCGTGATATTCCCAACGTCAGCGAATCGGCGCTGCGCGATCTCGACGAAAGCGGCATCATCCGCATCGGCGCGACCGTGAAGGCGGGCGACATCCTGGTGGGCAAAGTCACGCCGAAGGGCGAGACGCAGCTCACGCCGGAAGAAAAGCTGCTGCGCGCCATCTTCGGCGAAAAGGCCGGCGATGTGCGCGACGCTTCGCTCACCTGTCCTCCGGGCATCGAGGGTACGGTGGTCGATGTGAAGATCTTCTCGCGCAAGGGACAGGAGAAGGATGAGCGTGCCAAGTTCATCGAGGCGCAGCAGGTCGAGCGTCTGCACAAGAACCTGGCCGACGAAATCCGAATCCTCACCGACGAGCGCTTGAAGCGTCTGGAATCGCTGCTTGGCGGCAAGGAAGTCCTGGCCGACCTGCACGATGAGCGCACCAACAAGCGCCTGTTGACCAAGGGCGTGATGCTGGACCGCGACGCCATCGAGCGGATCTCGACGCGCAATTTGAAGCGCATCAAGTTCCCGGATAAGGACCCGCGCGTCAACGAGCAGATCGACGAAATCGAGGAGATGACCTCGCGCCAGATCGACGTACTGCGCAAGATCGTCAAGGAGAAGGAAGAAAAACTGCAGAAAGGCGATGAGCTGCCGCCGGGCGTCATCAAGCTGGTGAAGGTCTACATCGCGATGAAGCGCAAGCTGAGCGTCGGCGACAAGATGGCCGGCCGCCACGGCAACAAGGGCGTGATCGCCCGCATCCTGCCCGACGAGGACATGCCGTACCTCGAGGACGGGACGCCGGTCGAGATCGTCCTGAATCCGCTGGGCGTGCCCAGCCGTATGAACGTCGGCCAGATTCTGGAGACGCACCTGGGGTGGGCTGGACATCAGCTCGGCCAGAAGATCGGCGAGTTGCTGCAGCAGAACTCCAAGGCGGAAACCCTGCGCAAAGAGCTGAAGGTGCTATTCAAAGACACACCGTTCGTGGACAAGCTGGTGAACCTCGACGACGAAACGCTGGAGCGCGTGGCTGACGGTATGAAGGATGCTGTCTACTTCGGATCTCCGGTGTTCGACGGCGCCAAGGAGCATGAGATCAAGTCGCTGCTGGCAGAAGGCGAATTACCGACTTCCGGCAAGACGTACCTCTATGACGGCCTGACGGGTGAGAGGTTCGAGCAGCCCATCACGGTGGGCTACATCTACATGCTCAAACTCTCGCACCTGGTCGACGACAAGATCCACGCGCGTTCGATTGGCCCGTACTCGCTCATCACCCAGCAGCCGCTGGGCGGCAAGGCGCAGTTCGGTGGCCAGCGCTTCGGAGAAATGGAAGTCTGGGCCCTGGAAGCTTACGGCGCGGCTTACATCCTGCAGGAACTGCTGACCGCGAAGTCCGACGATGTTTATGGCCGCACCAAGATTTACGAGGCCATCGTCAAAGGCGAAGCGGCCATCGAGCCGGGTGTGCCCGAGTCGTTCAACGTGCTCATTCGCGAGTTGCAGTCGCTCTGCCTGGATGTGGAACTGATCAAGACCAACGAGAACAAGGCCTTGATTGCTGCCACTCCCATCGCCGCCGACTGACCTTTGAGGATCGGGGTAGCTGCCTCCACTGCTCCCGGCAGGAGGCAGCACCCGAAGGACCGATGCAAACGGGAGCCGCGAGCGGCCGCGCAAAGGCCGCGGGATCCTGCATTCCGCAAAACGGGAGCGCAGGACAGGAGGACAACTTGTTCCGATCGAATCCATTTGAACTCGGAAACCCCATTGCCGACTTTGACGCGATCCGCATCAGCCTGGCTTCGCCGGAGAAGATTCGCAGCTGGTCGCACGGCGAAGTAACCAAGCCCGAGACCATCAACTACCGCACGTTCAAGCCCGAGCGTGACGGGCTGTTCTGCGCGCGCATCTTTGGTCCGGTCACCGACTGGGAGTGCCTGTGCGGCAAGTACAAGCGCATGAAGCACCGCGGCGTGATCTGCGACAAGTGCGGCGTGGAAGTGACGCTCTCCAAGGTGCGCCGCGAGCGCCTCGGACACATTGAGCTCGCCTCGCCGTGCTCGCACGTGTGGTTCTTTAAGGGTCTGCCCAGCCGCATCGGGCACATCCTCGACATCTCGCTGCGCGACCTCGAGTCGGTTCTCTACTTCGAGGCCTATGTGGTGGTTGAGCCCGGCGAAGCTCCGGTCAAGGAGCGCGAGGTCATCAAGGACGAAGTCAAGTTCCGCGAGCTTGACCAGCAGTACCGCGCGGCCGGCTTCAAGGCCATGATGGGCGCCGAAGCCATTAAGGAACTGCTCAAGCGCGTGGATGTTGACACCATGGCGACCGAACTGCGCGACAAGATGCGCAGCGAGTCGTCGGTGCAGAAGCGCCTGAAGTACGCCAAGCGCCTGAAGGTGGTCGAGGCCTTCCGCAAGAGCGGCAACAAGCCGAACTGGATGATCCTCGACGTCATCCCGGTCATTCCGCCGGAGCTGCGTCCGCTGGTTCCATTGGATGGCGGCCGCTTTGCGACCTCGGATTTGAACGACCTCTATCGCCGCGTCATCAACCGCAACAACCGGTTGAAGAAGCTGATGGACCTGCACGCGCCGGAAGTCATCGTGCGCAATGAAAAGCGGATGCTGCAGGAAGCCGTGGACGCGCTGTTCGACAACGGACGCCGCGGCCGAGTACTGCGCGGCGCCAACAACCGTCCGCTGAAGTCGCTGTCCGACACGCTGAAGGGCAAGCAGGGGCGCTTCCGTCAGAACCTGCTGGGCAAGCGCGTGGACTACTCCGGACGTTCGGTGATCGTGGTCGGTCCCGACCTCAAGCTGCACCAGTGCGGACTGCCCAAAAAGATGGCACTCGAGCTGTTCAAGCCGTTTATCTATCATCGGCTTGAGCAGACCGGCCACTGCACCACCATAAAGCAGGCGAAGGAAATGGTGGAGCAGCAGGAGCCCATCGTTTGGGACATCCTGGAAGAGGTCATCAAGGATCACCCCGTCCTGCTGAACCGCGCTCCCACGCTGCACCGCCTCGGTATCCAGGCGTTTGAGCCGGTGCTGGTGGAAGGCAAGGCGATCAAGATTCACCCGCTGGTCTGCACGGCGTTCAACGCCGACTTCGACGGCGACCAGATGGCGGTACACATTCCGCTGTCGCCGGAAGCCCAGGTCGAAGCCAGCGTGCTGATGTTGTCGTCGCACAACATTCTTTCGCCCGCGTCCGGCCAGCCGATCACCGTGCCCACGCAGGACATGGTGCTGGGCATCTATTACCTGACCAAAGGCAAGCCGGGTGCGAAGGGTGAAGGCCGCGCCTTCGCCAATATCGAGGAAGTGCTGCTGGCGAAGGAAGCCGGAGCGGTGGAGACGCTTACTCCGATCCGTCTGCGCTACACCGGCGAGGTCATGGATCTCACCGCCGCATACGACGATCAGGATGTAATCCACACCGAGCCGACCCACTTCGAGCGGCAGTACATCTCGACCACGGTGGGCCGCGCCATCATGAACGATCACCTGAAGCGGGCTGCCGTTGACATGCCGTACATCAACGGCCTGCTCAAGAAGAAGGGCGTCGGCCAGCTGGTGAATTACTGCTACCTGCGCTTTGGCCTGGAGACCACGGTGCGGATGCTCGACGGCATCAAGCAGTTGGGCTTCCAGTACGCGACGCGCGCTGGTCTCTCCATTGGCATTGATGACATGGTCATCCCGCCGGGCAAGGAAGACCTGGTGCGCAACGCCGAGAAACAGGCCATCGTGGTGCAGCAGCAGTACCTCGACGGCGCCATCACCAACGGCGAACGCTACAACAAGGTCGTGGAAATCTGGTCGAAGATCACGGAAGAAGTTGCCGACGAAATGTTCGGCAACATGCAGACGCAGGACAAGGAAGGCCAGATGAACCCGATTTACGTCATGGCCGACTCCGGAGCCCGCGGTTCGAAGCAGCAGATTCGCCAGCTTTCCGGCATGCGCGGGCTGATGGCCAAGCCTTCGGGCGAGATCATCGAGACGCCTATCACGGCGAACTTCCGTGAGGGCCTCACCGTGCTGGAATACTTCATCTCGACCCACGGCGCGCGCAAGGGACTGGCCGACACCGCTCTGAAGACCGCGGACTCCGGCTACCTGACCCGCCGCCTGGTGGACGTGGCCCAGGACGTGATCATCAGCGAATACGATTGCGGCACGGTCGATGGCATCTACGTTACCTCCATTGTGGAGTCGGGCGAGATCATCGAGCCGCTGCGCGACCGCATCGTGGGCCGCGTTTCGTTGGAGAAGATCAAGGACTACGAGGGCAACATCATCGTTGACATCAACCAGGAGATTACGGAAGAGTTGGCAGGCGCGGTACAGGCTGCCGGCATCGAGCGGGTGAAGATTCGCTCCGTGCTCACCTGCGAATCGAAGCGCGGCGTCTGCGTGATGTGCTACGGCCGCAACCTGGCGTCGGGCCGCCTCGTCGAACTCGGCGAAGCGACGGGCGTCATTGCGGCGCAGTCCATCGGCGAGCCGGGAACCCAGCTCACCATGCGTACGTTCCACATCGGCGGCACGGCTTCGCGCGTCAGCGAGCAGTCACGCCTCGATGCCAAGAACAACGGCACGGTGCGCTTTGTGAACCTGATCACGGTCCGCTCCAAGGAAGGCCACCTGGTGGTGATGAACCGCAACGGCTCCATCACCGTGGTGGACGAGAAGGGCCGCGAAAAGGAACGCTACGCAGTCGTATATGGCGCCAAGGTAAAGGTCGAAGATGGCCAGCAGGTTTCGCTCGGCGATGTTCTGGTCGAGTGGGACCCGTACACATTCGCCATCCTGACCGAAATCGGCGGAACCGTGCAGTTCAAAGACCTGCAGGAAGGTCTCACGCTGCACGAGGAAGTCGACGAGGTCACCGGACTGTCGCGTCACGTGGTGATGGATTCACCCGACGAGAAGCGGCAGCCCGCGATCGTCATCAGGGGTGCCAAGGGTAACAAGCGCTATCTGATGCCCTCGCGCGCTCACCTTATGGTGCAGGACGGCGACGAGGTCACGCCGGGTGAAGTGCTGGCGAAGATCCCGCGCGAAACCACCAAGACCAAGGACATCACGGGCGGCCTGCCGCGCGTGGTCGAACTGTTCGAAGCCCGCAAGCCGCGTGAGACCGCTGTCATCAGCGAGATCGACGGCGTGGTGAAGTTCGGCGATGTGGCCAAGGGCCAGCGCAAGATCTACGTGGTCGCCGAGAACGGTACCGAAAAGGAATACCAGGTGCCGCGCGGTGTTCACATCAACGTACAGGAAGGCGAGCGCATTCGCGCCGGCGAGCCGCTGATGGATGGTCCGCTCAACCCGCACGACATTCTTGCCGTGCTGGGCGAGAAGGAGCTGCAGGCCTACCTGGTGAACGAAATCCAGGAAGTCTACCGGCTGCAGGGCGTGAACATCAGCGACAAGCACATCGAAGTCATCGTTCGCCAGATGATGCGCTGGGTGAAGGTCGAAGACGTGGGCGACACGTCGTTCCTGCTCGAACAGCAGGTCGACAAGTTCCGCTTCCGCGAAGAGAACGAGAAGGCGATCGCCGACGGCGGCAAGCCGGCCACAGGCCGTCCGCTGTTGCTGGGCATTACCAAAGCGTCGCTCTCGACCGACTCGTTCATCTCGGCGGCGTCGTTCCAGGAGACCACGCGTGTACTGACCGAAGCGTCGATCCAGGGGGCCGTCGATCACCTGCGCGGCCTCAAGGAGAACGTCATCGTGGGCCGTCTCATCCCTGCAGGAACCGGCATGGAGTACTACCGCAATGTTCGGCTCTCCGAGGAGATGGAACACGCCGCAGCCAAAGTGCAGGAGGAAGTCACCGCCGCGTACGAGGAAGCCGAGCGTGCGCTGGAACTGCTCCGTCACGAAGGCGAAAACGAGGCAGAAGAACTTACGACCGAGTAAGTTGTCGCACAATCGCGCCGCTCGTGTGCTCCACGGGCGGCGTTTTTCTTAGGTTGGACTGTTGTCACACGGCAATGCGGGCGCAAGCGGCACTCCACGCTGCGGAAGGGTGTGTAGACTCAAAGTGCGTCCCGCTTTCAATCGTGTAAAGTCATGTCGCGCTTCTTTCGACACCTACGGTTGTCATTCTGGCGTGCCTTCGAGCATGATGCCTTCGGCGTGGCCAAAGGAGCGGCGTTCTCCGCCATCCTGACGTTCTTCCCGACGATCCTGGTGCTCGCCTCGATCCTGTCGCGTTCGCAAAGCAGCAAAGTTTTCGTGCGCGAGATCTTTCGCGCCTTGGGCCGTATTCTTCCCGAAGGAACCAACGCGGCGGTCACGCAGTATCTCACGGGAACCAGGCCGGTGGAGACTAAGTTCCTCGTATGGATCAGCATTCTTACTTTGTGGACGGCATCCGGCGTGATGATTTCCTGGATGGAAGGATTCCGCAAGGCATATCAGATGCCAAAGGTCTGGGGCCTGGTGAAAGAGCGCCTGATCGCCTTTCAGCTCGTCGTGATGGCGGGAGTACCCATGGGCTTCGCATCGTTCCTGGTGGTATTCGGCAACGTGATCGAACGCTGGACCATGTATCACGCCGGTCACGAGCTGACGCCCTATATTCTCGGTCTATGGACGGCGGTGCGCTGGATCATCGCTACGCTGACCAGCATTGCCGTCATCGGGTTGGTTTATCATCATGGCGTTCCGAGAACTCAGCCGTGGCATCGCGTGCTACCCGGATCGGTGGTCGCCACCACGCTGTGGGTTTTCGTTACCGTGCTGTTTGGCTGGTATCTGCGTCACTACGCGAATTACGACGTGATTTACGGTTCGGTGGGAACGGCAATTGCACTGCTGATCTGGCTGTACCTGGTTTCGATGGTGGTTTTGATCGGCGCTGAATTCAACGCGATCCGTTACCCGCGCTTCCTGTTCGGAGCGCACTCGCAACTTGACTCGAAGAACAAGCGCGTCGCCGCGCTGTGAGCTATTTCTGATATGCTGAGTTCAAAGCCAGACATTTTGCCGACCCGAGACGGTTCTTTTTCAGTCCAGACTCCGCTTCGCCGCGCGAAGATTGTCTGCACCATAGGACCGGCGAGCAACTCGGAGGAGATGATCCGCGAGCTCATGCTTCGCGGCATGGACGTGGCCCGGCTCAACTTCTCCCACGGCACCCACGAACAACATGCAGTGGTTATCGGGCGTCTGCGAAAAGTGGCTGCCGAATTAGGTCGCAGCATCTGCATCCTGCAAGACTTGCAGGGCCCCAAGATTCGCACCGGCAGATTGCAATCCGGCGCGCCCGTTGCTCTTAAGACGGGGCAGATGGTCACCATCACCTCGCGGGACGTGCCGGGCACCACTGAGGTAATCTCCACCACCTATCAGAACCTGGCTGATGATGTGAAGCCGGGTGAGCGCATTTTGCTCTCGGATGGTCGCATTGAACTGGTGGTAAAGCTGGTGCGTGAGGGTGAAGTTGTCTGTGAGGTGCTGAACGGCGGCATGCTCGGCGAGAACCAGGGCATCAACCTGCCCGGCACCAACGTCAGCATTCCTTCGCTAACCGAAAAAGACCAGCTAGACCTCGAGTTCGGTCTGAAGCAGGGCGTCGATCTGGTGGCAATTTCGTTCGTGCGCACGGTGAATGATGTCGTCAGGGCGAAAAACGCCATCGCCGCGCTGCGGAGCGATGTAGGCCTTGTCGCCAAGCTGGAGAAACCGCAGGCCATCGAAAATCTCGACGGCATTCTCGACACGGCTATTGCTGTGATGGTGGCCCGTGGCGACCTCGGGGTGGAGGTTGCGCCCGAGAAAGTCCCGCTGATCCAGAAGTACGTCATTCGCCGGGCGCTGGACTTCCGCCGGCCGGTGATCACGGCCACGCAGATGCTCGAGTCGATGACCGAAAATCCGCGCCCTACCCGCGCCGAGGCCAGCGACGTCGCCAACGCGGTGTTCGACGGCACCGACGCCGTCATGCTGTCCGGCGAAACCGCCAGCGGCAAGTATCCGCGCGAAGCGGTGGAGATGATGGCGCGCATCGTGGTGGAGACCGAAGCCCACTCGCTGCATCCGTTGAAGCCCGGGCATCGTGAAGCAAGGCACTTGTCTGTCGCCGAGACTATCTGCGAGTCGATGGCGCACGCCGCCCAGGACCTGCATGTAAGAGCGATTGCGGTGTTCACTGAGACGGCCAACACGGCACGCATGTTGTCGAAGTATCGCCCGGCAGCCGACATTTACGCCTTTTCGTCGTCGGAGACGGTGCGAAACCGGATGAACGTCTTATGGGGCACGATGCCCTTGATGTGCCCGGCCGGCCTGTCCGTCGAGCGCATGGCACAATTCGCCGAAGATGAGCTGAAGCGCTTGAATGCCTTAGCGCCGGGAGATGTTTTTGGCCTGGTCGCAGGGACGCGCAACTCCCCGGGTGCGACCAACTTCATGCGCTTGATCCAGGTGAAGGACAGCACAGACAAATCGAGCGAGGGCGAGGACCTGTGATGTCGGTTGAGGCTCCGTATAACGTTGAGGCGAACAACATGGCTGAAGAAGTGGTGTCGGTAGCGATTCTGGAGGCTCTTCCCGGCAAGGAAGAGGAGTTGCTGAGCATGCTTCGGGAGTTGTATTCGATGATGCACGCCAAGGGCTATTGCCGGGACTGGCTCTATCGCCATGGCAGCCGCCCCGACCGCTTCTTTCACCTGCGGCGCTGGAAGTCATCCGAACTTCTTGCCGAGGCCCAGATCGATCCCGACGTACATCGCTACTGGCAGCGGCTTCCGGACCTGTGCACTATTCCCACCGTATACGAAGATTTGGAAACTCTGTTCGAGAGCTGACCTGGTGATCGTCAGTTCACCCACGGCGGCCGCGCATCGCCGTTCTTCTTGTTCCGGTCGCGCGCTTCTGGGTCGCGCATCTTTCCATTTTCGTCGAAGTAGTCCTCGTGCCGGTAGTCGCCGCGGTCGTGCTTGCGCATGTAGACCTCGAACTTTCGTGCGGCGCGCTTGCGCTTCCAGCGATAGTAGGAGTTGAAGATACCGTAAAACTTTTCCGAGCTCACGAATCCGAAGCCACGCCGCGGGACGAATTTGAGGAACAGGTAGCCGAACAGGCCTCCGCCCAAGTGCGCCATGTAGGCAGTCGATTGGCCAAGGCTGTGGGCCGACGAGAGCGCTCCGTACAGAGCCAGGAAAATCAATCCGATCACGAAGTAGCGGGCCTTCATCGTGAACGGAATCGGGAACAGCATGATCGGCGAGTCGCCGTGCAGGATGGCGAACGCGACCAGGATGCCGTAGATTCCTCCCGAGGCGCCGACGGTCAGCGTGTGCGGGCTGACCCCCAAAATGCCGGTGAATGACACCGCAACAGTTACCAGGGCTGCGCCGATCACGCAGAAGAAATAAAACTGCATGAACAGGCTGTAGCCCCAGTCCATTTCCAACTGCGCGCCGAACATCCACAGCGCCAGCATGTTGAACAGCAGGTGCAGCAGCCCGAAGTGCAGGAAAGCATAGGTCACCAACTGCCAGATCTCGCCATGAACAACCGCCCAGCCTTCCAGCCCGAGGTGGTTATAAAGTAGTGACGCCAGCCAAGCCGTCGAACTCAACGCTCCGAACAATGCGAACAACAGGAAGACGGCACAATTGGCGATCAGCAACTGCTTCACCGCCGGGGTGAAAGGCGGAAAGCTCAACGACATGGTGGTACCGCGTCGCATCCAGCTACTCCATTCTCACTGCAACTCGACCGTGCTTCAAAATTCCCACATCGGGTGAAGGCTGGTTCCCTCAGGGGCTAAAGCCCGGTTTCTATGTGGCGTCCGACGGCACGGCTGAAGCCGTGCCCTTTCAAAGATCATCCATCCTTGAGACTTGCTCTAGTACTACTACCGCTCCGGCACCGGGACAACGGGCAGGCTGCGATGTCCGTTGGCGTCGGTGGCCTGCACCGCGAAGATCACGTTGTCTTTCGACATGGGCAGCGTCGCCTGCGTCACGTTGCCGAATGTCTGCGCGCGCTCCCAGTCAGGAGCGGCGGTGTCACGCCACAGCACCAGATACCCGGTGGCCAAGCCGCCCGGAGACGCCTCCCATACTAGAGTGGAATCGTTTACCAGGGCTTTCGTCAATATGCGTACTTTGGCGGGCGGGGCGGGCGCCGAGGCCAGCGATGCCAGCGTGGCCGCGTTCAGGCGGGCCACGTTGGCGACGTAGTTATAGTCTACGAACTTCGGCAGGTCGCCGTATTCGACACCATTTTC